>OCVV011357598.1_pt1 | contig 46700 bp, 34 predicted proteins | sample 1539721 | NCBI WGS metagenome assembly OCVV01 (sample SAMN02144230, study PRJEB22623) | gut metagenome | biome: sheep rumen | host: Ovis aries | place: New Zealand | reverse complement strand
CCCTGCGCAGCTGTAATGCCCTATGCAGGGCGCGGTGCAGGATTGACTGACAGGGGACTTTGGATTATACTTAAAAACCTGATCTGACAGAACAGGAGCAGGACAGAACAGTCTGATTTTTTAAATTTTTTTTACGGAGCCGGACGCGGAAAACCGATGGTTTTTTGCGTGCGGCTCTTTTTGAGTCGGAAAAACACCGGAAAAAACACTTGCAGGCCGGAATACGGAATGCTATACTGAGAAAGCGAACAGGTGTTCTGAATATAAAGGAGACGTGAAAATGGCTATTGCAAAAGATGACAGACAGAAGGCGCTGGATGCAGCGCTCTCACAGATAGAGAAACAGTTCGGCAAGGGCGCCGTGATGAAACTGGGCGATCCCGCGGCTCAGCTGAGTGTGGAGACGATCCCCACAGGGTCCCTCAGCCTGGATATCGCTCTGGGACTGGGAGGCATTCCCAAGGGAAGGATCATTGAAATCTACGGACCTGAATCCTCCGGTAAGACGACCGTCACACTGCATATGATCGCGGAAGTCCAGCGCCGCGGCGGCATCGCGGGCTTTATTGATGCCGAGCATGCGCTCGACCCGGTCTATGCCAAGAATATCGGTGTCGACATCGACAATCTGTATATCTCCCAGCCCGACAGCGGTGAGCAGGCACTGGAGATCACCGAGACCATGGTGCGTTCCGGCGCGATCGACATCGTCGTCGTTGACTCTGTGGCGGCGCTGGTGCCCAAGGCGGAGATCGACGGTGATATGGGAGACTCCCATGTCGGTCTTCATGCGCGCCTGATGTCACAGGCGCTCCGCAAGCTCACAGCAGTGATCAGCAAGTCCAACTGCTCGGTGGTCTTTATCAACCAGCTCCGTGAGAAGGTCGGCGTCATGTTCGGCAATCCCGAGGTGACCACCGGCGGACGCGCGCTGAAATTCTACTCCTCCGTCCGCATGGATGTGCGCAGGATCGAGACTCTCAAGCAGGGCGGAGAGAGCATCGGAAACAGAACAAGGGTCAGGATCGTGAAGAACAAGATCGCCCCTCCCTTCAAAGAGGCGGAGTTTGATATCATGTACGGCAAGGGCATTTCCTATGTGGGCGATGTTCTGGATCTTGCCGCGGCCTGTGATATCGTCAACAAGAGCGGCGCCTGGTACAACTACGAGGGCAGCCGCGTGGGACAGGGACGTGAGAATTCCAAGCAGTTCCTGCTGGATCACCCGGAACTTCTGGCAGAGATCGACCGCAAGGTGCGGGAACACTACAATCTGGATCCGGACGGAGCCAAGATGCCTGCGCCTGCGCAGGAGGAAGGGACGGACAGCGAATAATTCTGCAGACAGGATGACCGGAAAGACAGTGAGGATCAGGCTTTGCACGTAATTCTTTCGATCGAACAGATTGGGAACAGGACCCGGACAGGGCGCGGCAGAGACGGGGCTTTACGTCCCGGGCGGGGCCGCGCGCGGGTGACTATGGAGGACGGGGAGAGCTTTGTCCTCACTTCTTCAAAGGTGTCCCGGCTGGGGCTTGAGGAAGGCGCAGAGGTTGCGGAGGACACATTCGAGGAGATCATGAAATCCCTGCGCGCGGCCTGCATGCAGCGCTGCGGAACGCTTCTGGGCAGCAGGGATTATTCCGAGCAGCGGCTTCGGGAGAAACTGAGCGATGCCGGTTATCCGGCATCGGTTGTGGAGGACGCAGTCGGCAAACTGCACCGGGCAGGCTATCTGAACGACCGCCGCTATGCCCGCAGCTATGTGAGAAGCCATCTGCAGGACAGAAGCAGACTCCGGATCGCACGGGACCTGGCAGACAGAGGAATCTCCGGGGCGGATATTGAGGACGCATTCGCTCAAGTCAGTGAAGAAGAGGATATAGAGGAGGCACAGAGGGAACAGGTGCGCCGTCTTCTGAGAAAGCGCGGTTTTGATCCCGGCCGGGCATCCTATGAGGAAAGGCAGAAGGCCATGGCTTTTCTGCACAGAAAAGGCTATCCGACGGACCTGATCCGCCGTATGACAGAGGGGGATTAGAGATGAGACCGGGAGGCCGCCGGCAGAACTCCGGCAGAATCTGAACAGGAACAGGGACGGGGTTACAGTTCAGGCCCGCACTCAGGAATGACTTGACACACGAACATATTAAGTTTAGAATCAATATGTTGTGAGTTTGTTCGTTAGAATACAATGCATATCCTGTTGTTGTCTGGGAAACAGAATTTGCAGATCCTTGTGTTCTATACAATAAAGCAAACAGGTCAATTGAATATGGAGGTGCTCCTGTATGAATATAGGAATCATTATTGCAGTGATTCTTACAATGGCAGTGGCAGTTCCCATCACCTGGTATATCACATCCAGCAATCACAGAAAGCAGGATGAGATCAAGGTGGACAGCGCAGATGCAAGGGCCAGAACGATCATCGACGAAGCCCTTCGCGAAGCCGAATCCAAGAAGCGCGAAGCTATGCTGGAGATCCGGGAGGAGACGTTCAAATCCAAGAACGAACTCGAGAAGGAAATCCAGAACAGGCGAAACGAAGTTCAGAAAAATGAGCGCAGGATTCAGCAGAAGGAAGAGCAGATCGATAATAAAGTCGAGCAGCTGGAGCGCAGGGAACAGAGTCTTGCAGCCAAGGAAGAAAATCTGCAGAAACTTCAGAAAGAAGTTTCAATGCTTAATGAGCAGCGCATACAGGAACTCGAGCGTATTTCGGGCCTGACCTCCGAACAGGCAAAAGAACACCTTTTAAAGATTGTTGAAGATGAAGTGAAACTGGATTCCGCCAGAATGATCAAAGAGATCGAAGCGGAAGCCAAGGAAGAAGCAGACAAGCGTGCCAAGGAATATGTGGTCAATGCCATACAGCGCTGTGCGGCAGATCATGTTTCCGAAGCTACAATTTCTGTTGTCCAGCTGCCCGGTGATGAAATGAAGGGCAGAATCATCGGACGTGAAGGACGCAATATTCGTACTCTTGAGACGATGACAGGCGTCGACTTGATTATCGATGATACACCGGAAGCGGTTGTAATATCGGCATTTGACCCGATCCGCCGCGAGGTTGCACGTGTTGCGCTGGAGAAGCTGATCGTCGATGGCAGAATCCATCCTGCCAGAATTGAGGAAATGGTCGGCAAGGCACAGCGTGAAGTGGAAGCCAGGATCAAAGAAGAAGGAGAAGCCGCTACGTTGGAAGTCGGCGTACACGGGATTCATCCCGAACTCGTTCGTCTCCTGGGCAAGATGCGTTTCCGCACAAGTTACGGACAGAACGCACTCAAGCATTCCATCGAAGTTGCACAGTTATCCGGTCTTCTGGCCAGCGAGCTCGGACTCGATGTCCGTCTTGCAAAACGCGCCGGACTCCTGCATGATATCGGCAAGGCGGTCGATCATGAGATGGAAGGTTCTCATGTCCAGCTGGGTGCCGAGCTCTGCAGGAAATATAAAGAATCACAGACAGTCATTAATTCCGTGGAAGCGCACCACGGTGACGTAGAGCCGGCAAGTCTGATCGCATGTATTGTACAGGCGGCAGATACGATCTCCGCAGCCCGTCCGGGTGCAAGGAGAGAAACTCTTGAAGCATATACGACAAGACTGAAACAATTAGAAGAAATCACCAACAGTTTTAAAGGGGTCAGTAATTCTTATGCCATTCAGGCAGGCAGAGAAGTTCGCGTAATGGTAGTTCCTGAGCAGATCAGTGATGCTGATATGGTAATTCTGGCAAGAGATATTTCCAAGAAGATCGAAGCAGATATGGAATATCCCGGTCAGATCAAAGTAAACTTAATCCGTGAGTCCAGAGTTACGGATTATGCGAAATAATACCATATATTTATATTTTTATTTATTGAGAATATGATTTTTAGTGCTGCGGAAGGCCGGAAGGAATCCGCAGCACTTTTCATTTGTTCCGCCTTAGCTGCATAAGAGGTTAGTATGAATGAAAGCAGAAGAGAATCAGAAACGATTCTGACAAAAGAAGAAAGACTGCGCATTCTGGATGCTCCTGACCGGCAGAGCCGCGGAGGAATCAGGGACAGAGCCATCCTGGAGCTTTTAGGAGGAGCAGGTCTGAAAGTCCGCGAACTTGCGGCGCTTCGGATCGAGAACATAGATCTGCAGATCTCCTGTATCCTTCTCCCGGAAGGAGCGGTGAGGATGATCCCCTTCGGAAGCCGGACCAGGGAGAGTCTGTTGAATTATCTCTATGATGTGCGCGGGGAGATACAGGGCCCCGGGTCCTTGCTGTTTCCCGGAAGGGCAGGCGGGCAGCTGACCAGGCAGGCCGTGTGGAAGATCGTCAGAAAATATGCGCAGTCTGCAGGAATCGAGAGGGCGGTATCACCTGAGGATCTCAGGACTTCGCTGGCAGTCTCCCTGCTCAGGAGCGGGACTGATCCGGCAGCTGTCCGGTCGCTTCTGGGGATCAACAGGGCCTCTATGCAGAAGTATTATGACGCAGCAGGGGGAAAAGACTTTCATTTGTGACAAAAAAAGTTCATATTTTCCAAAAATATTGAGCAAAATACCAGAGAATAAGGTATAATGATTAAAGATTGATTTTTTCGGTCATTTTTCGATGATGCCGGAAGGATCACAGAATACTTGGAGACTGCATACCCAAATTTCACGAGAGTAACAGGGGGTCATTTAATATGAAGAAGATTCTTTTTGTGGCATCTGAGGGCGTTCCTTTTATTAAGACCGGCGGACTGGCGGATGTTGTCGGTTCTCTTCCGAAGGAACTTGACAAAGAGTATTATGACGTCAGAGTGATCATGCCCAAGTATTCCTGCATGAAGCAGGATATGAAGGACAAGATGGAGTATGTCACACACTTCTACATGGACTTCCACTGGAAGAGCGAGTATGTAGGCGTGCTGAAAGCAGAGGTTGAGGGAATCACTTTCTACTTCATTGACAATGAAGGATTCTTCACCAGTGACAAGCCTTATACGGATGATCCTCTGTTTGAGATCACTCGTTTCTCATTCTTCTCCAAGGCAGTGCTGTCCGCGCTTCCTGCCATTGATTTCCGTCCTGACCTGATCCACTGCCACGACTGGCAGACAGGTCTTGTCCCTGTATATCTCAAAGAGCGTTTTGCAGGCAATGAGTTCTTCCAGGGCATCAAGTCTGTCATGACCATCCACAACCTGAAGTTCCAGGGCAAGTGGAATGTCCGCGATGTTGAAGATATCACCGGCCTTTCCGGCTACTATTTCACACCGGATAAGCTTGAGGCCTACAAGGATGCCAACCTCCTCAAGGGCGGTCTGGTTTACGCAGATGCCATCACCACCGTTTCTCCGACCTATGCGGAAGAGATCAAGACCCAGTTCTACGGCGAGGGCCTTGACGGTCTGATGAATGCCAGGAGCAATGACCTGCGCGGTATCATCAACGGTATCGACTACACCGATTTCTCACCGGATAATGACAAGAAGATCCCGCAGCCTTACACAGTTGACAACTTCCGCAAGATGAAAGTCAAAAATAAACTTGCACTGCAGAAGGAACTGGGACTCAAGGTTGACGAGAAGTGCTTCATGATCGGTATCGTCTCCCGTCTGACAGACCAGAAGGGCTTCGACCTGATCGCCTATGTGCTCGAGGAGATCCTTTCTCTCGATGCGATCCAGATGGCCGTCCTGGGCACCGGCGAAGAGCGCTACGAGAATATGTTCCGCTACTTCGACTGGAAGTACAATGACAAGATTTCCGCGAACATCTACTATTCGGATGAGCTGTCCCACAAGATTTATGCTTCCTCCGATGCCTTCCTGATGCCTTCGCTGTTTGAGCCCTGCGGACTCAGCCAGCTGATGGCTCTGCGCTACGGCACACTTCCCATCGTACGCGAGACCGGCGGCCTGAAAGATACCGTTGAGCCTTACAATGAATATGAAGGAACCGGCACAGGCTTCACATTTGCAAACTACAATGCGCATGAGATGATGCACTCCATCCGCTATGCTGAGCAGGTCTACTATGACAAGCGCCTCGAGTGGAACAAGATGGTTGAACGTGCAATGCGCGCAGACTTCTCCTGGGCACAGTCCGCTGCCAAGTATCAGGAGATGTATGACTGGCTCATCGGCTGAGAACATTTTGACAGATTGATCTGATGATCTGAATTAAACACTGCGGCAGGGCATATCTGTTGTCCTGCCGCAGTTTTTTGTGGATTTTTGACAGACTTATGATATAGTGGTAGAGATTTACGGAAAGAAAGATCCCGAATAGAAAGATCCCGGAAAGAAAGATCCCGGAAAGAAAGATCCCGAATAGAAGGATCCCGGATAGAAAGATTTCGGATAGAAAGATCACGGAAAAAAGGACTCGGAAAGAAGGATCCCGAATAGAAGGATCCATTAGAAAATCCAGTGAAGATGACATTCGCCCTTGTGAGGGGCGTAAATGAATAAAAACAGGTAAAGGAAGAAGACATCATGGCTGAAAAAGCGAGACGAGAGATTCCGGAGGCGGACAGCGGAAGAGAAAAGTCTGCGGGCAGCAGTATTGCCGTGCAGGCAGGTATCCTGGCGATCGCGACCATTGTGGTCCGCATTATCGGTCTTTTATACCGCGCGCCGCTGACTGCGATCATCGGGGACGAGGGAAACGGCTATTACGGCGCCGCCTATAATATTTATATGATCATCCTGATCCTCTCCTCCAACTCTCTGCCGGCGGCTATCTCAAGGCAGATGTCGACCAAGATCGCAGTGGGAGAATACAGGAACGCCCAGAGGACATTTCACTGTGCACTGATCTATTCACTCGTCGTAGGAACAGCAGGGAGCCTGCTCCTGTATTTCGGGGCAGGGGTCCTGGTAAAACACAATGCGGTCCCGGTCCTGCGGGTCTTTGCGCCGACGGTCTTTCTGTTCGGCATCCTGGGTGCAGTGCGCGGATATTTCCAGGCCAACCAGTCCATGGTGCAGACCTCGGTGTCGCAGATCCTGGAGCAGATCGCCAATGCGGCGGTCAGTATCGGAGCGGCCTCGCTCCTGATCCGCACGGCCTCGATCCATGCAGACCCGACAGAGAAGGCTGTCCGCGGCGCTATGGGCAGCGCAATGGGTACCGGCATCGGCGTCGCAACTGCCCTGGTTTTCATGGTGATCGCTTATCTCAGACACAGGAAGGGCTTCTTTCGAAGGATTGCTCTGGATAAGGGAAGCACGGATCCCTATGCCAGGATCATGAAGAGCACGATCCTGGTGGTCACGCCCTTTATTGTGAGCAGTTTTATCCTGAATCTGACGACCACACTGGACCAGATGATCTATCTGAATATGCTGATCGACGGCAGAGGCCTTCCCGAGGCCGCGGTCACGACGGTCTTCGGTCTGTTTTCCAACAAGGCTGTAGTCATCACCAATATCCCGATCTCGGTCGCGACGGCAGTGTCGGCGGCGATCATTCCCAATATTGCCACGGCCTATGCCTCAGGAGATCTTCCGGAGACAAGACGGCGTTCCCTCAACGCCTCCAGAATGGCGCTGATCATTTCCATCCCCTGTGCAGTCGGCCTGCTGGTGCTGGCCCGGCCGGTCACTATGCTGATGTTCCCCCAGTGGGAGACTCTGGAACTGGCTTCGGTCCTGCTCGCCCTGCAGTCTGTCACCGTCATCTTTTTGTCCGTGGGAACCATCACAAACGCAGTCCTGCAGGCAATCGGAAAGATGAACATGCCCATTGTCAGCGCGGGTATTTCCCTGATCATCCAGACGGCTGCGCTGATCTTTTTCCTGCGGTTTACCGATTGGGGCATTTACGCCATGGTCTTTGTGAGCGTCCTGTACGCGGCGATCATTTTTGCCCTCAATGAGATGTTCCTGCGCCACTATCTCGGACTGCGTTTCGATGCGGTCAAGGTCTACTGGAAACCTGTCTTCAGCGCCCTTGTGATGGGTGCTGCCGCTTTTGCGGTTTACCGGGCGGTCTTTTTACTCGCCTCCCATGTGCGGGGAGAGTACTTTGCAAATTTTGTCGCCCTGATCCCGGCGATTCTGACTGCCGTTCCGGTCTATTTCTTCATCCTGATCAGGATGGGGAGCTTTACGGAGGAGGATATCCTGGGCCTTCCCAAGGGAACGGCCATTGCCCGTCTGCTCAAAAAGCTGCACTGGATGTGATGAGGGTTTTTGCAATTGCAGATTTACAATATTTAAAAAATAAAGATAAAGTTTTTTATAAAGATATAGTTTTTTATAAAGATATAGTTTTTTGATCTTCAGCTGCAAAAAGCTGAAGACCGAATGCAACAATCTGCTCCGGTCTTCAGGTGCATAAATCTGCTCTGGTCCTCATTTGCAAACAGGTGCTCTGATCTCCAATCCCCTGCCTAATCCTCGACTTCACGCAGGGCACTGATATCCGTCTTGGCCAGGATGGAGTAATTGGTGTAGTAGACGACGAAGCCCGGAGCGGCGCCGGAGGGCTTTTTGACATTGCGGCGCTCGAGGTAATCGATCTCGACCTTGCCCTGTTCACGGCCGCTTGAGTAGTAGGCGGCCAGGGCAGCAGCCTCTTCAAAAACGCGGTCCGGCAGTTGGTCCATGGACCGTCCGCCGCTTTTGAGCAGGACATGGGAGCCGGGCATGTCGTTGGCGTGGAACCAGATGTCGCGGCTGTCGGCCATGCGGAAGGTGATCTCGTCGTTCTGTGTGTTGTTTTTGCCGACATAGATATCGTATCCGTCGCTGCTGATGTAGTGAAGAGGCTTGCTCTGAGGTGTGCGGGAGCGGCCCTTTCTGCTGTCCGCGCGGAAGTCCCTGCGACCGGTGTATTTGCGGCGGAGGAAGCCGCTCTCCTCCATTTCGCTCCTGATCTGGGAGAGATCACCGTCTGTCGTGGAGAATTCGAGGGCGTTCTGGATACTGCGCAGGTGTTCGATCTCGGCGCTCACCTCTGCGGTGAGGCGGGTGAGAGCTTCGTTGGTGCGCTTCATGCGTGCATAGCGGTCAAAATATTTCTGGGCATTCTGCTGGGGGGTGAGAGTGGGATCCAGCGGGATCCGGATATTCTCGCCTGTATAGTAGTTCAGGACTTCACAGCTGTCTGCGCCGGCGGGAACGGAATAACCGTAGGCGTTGAGGAGCTCTCCGTAGATCTTGAACTTTTCCCTCTTTTCCGTATCCCGGATCTGGCGGCACTGGAGGTCGTACTTGTGCACATCTCTCTCCAGAATGGTCTGGACGATGTGTCGCAGGTCCGCCGAGCGCTGGCGGATGCGGGTGTAGAGATTTTTGCGGGCATAGAAATCCTCCAGCAGGGCGGAGGGAGATTCATAGGGAACCTCAACGCAGTCAGCGTAGTGGCCGAGCCTGATCAGGGAGAATTCCGCAGGCGCCCCGGCTGTCTGTCCTTCGCCCCGGCGGCAGTACATGACCGGGGTGAATTTTTTTTCTCTGATCTGGAGGACCAGGTCCCGGAACTGCTCCCAGAGCGCCTCCTTCTCATCGGGGGCAAGCAGGGCGGCACTGCGGTCCTGGGTCAGCTGTGCCCTGTGGGCCAGTTCCTGCGCAGCAACAGTGGAAAAGCCCGTATAGCTTCTGAGCAGGAGCTTTGCCACATCCATGTGGCCATTGTCCAGAACAGACATAAATCCCTCGCGGGTCTCGCTGAGAGGGTCCTTTTTGGACTGCGTGTCGGGGATGAAATAGGGTCTGCCGGGCAGGACCTCGCGCACGGAACTCACCAGGGAGGAGACGTGCCGGATACTGTCGACGATCATATCACTGTCATCCAGGAAGATGATATTGCTGTGTTTGCCCATGATCTCGACGACCAGACAGTGTGTGCAGAGATCGCCCATCTCATTGCGGTGTTCGACTTCGAAGCGCAGGATCCTCTCGAGCCCGGGCTGGGTGACGGAGACGATCCGCCCGTTCTGCAGGTGCTTTCTCAGAAGCATGCAGAAGGCAGGTGCCTGAAGGGGAGCCTGACGGCTGGTGCGGGTCAGGTAGACCAGGGGGAGTGAGGGATCGGCGCACAGGTAGAGCCTGATCTGCCCTTTGCCGCGCTCGGCGGCAGGGCGTATGGTGATCACCAGTTCATTTTTGTCAGTCTGCGCGATTTTATAGATGCGTCCGCCGGCGGCCGTTTCCTGCAGCTCGCTGCAGAGACCGGCGACGGTGATGCCGTCAAAAGCCATGTAAAAGTCTCCTTATCTTTATTCAGGACCTGAGGGCAGGTCCTGTGCCCGTGCTCTGCACGGATTCACGTCAATTTAGTATACACTTCTTTCTTGACGGGTGAAAGTATAATGTTATAATGGATACTGATTTTATATGCTCTTCGTTACACAGTCAAATACTGACCAGGGTGCGAACATCTAAGGCCCTTCAGGAGGACAGCTCATGATCAGAAGCATGACAGGATACGGCAGAAGTGAATTGCAGAACGATTCTTTCAGGATCGCGGTGGAGATCAAATCTGTCAACAACCGCTACCTTGATATCAATATCAAAATGCCCAGACTTCTCAATCCCCTTGAGGCACAGATCCGCAAGGAGCTGAAGAAATATATGCAGCGCGGCAAGGTGGATGTTTTTATCTCCTACCAGGATCTTACCGAATCCAACATGGAGGTCAAATATAATGCGCGCATAGCCAGGGAGTACTGGAACTATCTGAACCTGATGGCTGAGGAATTCGGGATCGAGAATGATGTCCGCGTCTCCTCTCTGGCGCGTTTTCCGGACGTACTGTCCATGGAAGAGGAGCCCGTTGATCCGGAGGGCATCTGGGAAAATCTCCGGGAGGTCCTCAGGGACGCTGCTGTGATGTTCGATGAAGCCAGGGTCCGCGAGGGCGAGTTCCTCAAAAATGACCTGGACGGCAAGCTGGGAGAGATGCTGGACCATGTGGCATTTATCTCTTCGCGCGCGCCCGGACTGATCGAGGCATACAGAAAAAATCTCCAGGACAAGGTGACGGAGCTGCTGGAGGCGTCTGCAATTGACGAGTCCAGAATTGCCCAGGAAGTGACCATCTATGCGGACAAGGTCTGTGTGGATGAGGAGCTTGTCCGTCTGCACAGTCATATCGAGGCGACCAGACAGGAGCTTTCCAGAGGCGGCAGTATCGGCCGCAAGCTGGACTTTATCGCACAGGAGATGAACAGAGAATCCAACACGATCCTCTCAAAGTCGGATGACCGGGAGATTTCCGACCATGCGATCGAACTGAAGACATCGGTGGAGAAGATCCGTGAACAGGTGCAGAACATCGAGTGATCCCTGCATCTGACCGGATTTGCGGTGCAGTATATGGCAGTAAATAAACTGATACATGTCGGATTCGGCAATATTGTAAACTCGGGAAAAATCATAGCGATCGTGAGCCCCGATTCGGCGCCGGTAAGGAGGCTGGTCTCCCAGGCCAAAAACGACGGCCGCACGATCGATGCGACCCAGGGCAGGAAGACAAAGTCAGTGATCGTCATGGAAAATGACAGGATCGTCCTGTCTGCCCTGCTTCCGGAAACGATCCGGGGGCGCGCCCTCGCGGAGCCCGGAGCCGACCAGGAAGAATAAGTACTGAACTCGTTTTGCAGAGAATTCCGTTTTGACGGATATGTGGAAAGGGGGCAGAGGATTGGAAGGGAAATTGATCGTGATCTCCGGCTTCAGCGGAGCCGGAAAAGGAACCGTCATTCGCCGTATGATGCAGGAACATGAGGGATATGCGCTCTCAGTATCCATGACGACACGGAAACCCCGTGAGGGAGAGATCGACGGTGTCGACTACCATTATGTCTCGAATGAGACCTTCGAGGATCTTGTCAGGAGAGACGGACTGCTTGAGCATGCGGGGTTTGTGGACAACTATTACGGAACTCCGCGGGCTTTTGTCGAAGAAAACAGGCGAGCCGGACGCGATGTACTTCTGGAGATCGAAGTGCAGGGCGCCATGCAGATCAGGGAACAGTTCCCGGAGACGGTGCTTGTCTTTGTCACACCCCCGACGGCGGAGGAACTCAGAAACAGACTTTTCGGCCGTAAGACAGAGTCGGAGGAGAAGGCCATGAAGCGGCTTCGCAGAGCCGCTGCGGAAGTGCACTCCATCGGGGAGTATCCTTATCTGATCATCAATGACGATGTGGAAGCCTGTGCAGAGTCCCTGCATTCCGTGATCAGCGGTTCATGGACACCTGAGGCACCGGACGGTGATCATAGGGGCGGTGAGATCATCACTGACCAGGCTCAAAAAGAGGCCTTCGCAGCTGCTTTCAGTGCCGGACTGGAGAAAATCCTTTAACAGAAAAAACAGAACAGCCCTTTCCGGGGACAGCCGGATCAACAAGTTTGAAAAGATTTAGGCAGGAGAGAACTGATCTGGAATGATATATATCTTTAATAGAAAGGAAAGGTTTACCTATATGATTCATCCTTCTTATGTGGATCTTATGAAAGTTGTCAATAAAGGAGTTGAAGAGGGAGAGACTCCCGTCATCAACAGCCGCTATTCCATCGTTATGGCGACGGCCAAGCGCGCACGCCAGATCGTTGACGGCGACGAGCCTCTTGTCAAGGTTTCCAGAGGCGAAAAGCCCCTCTCGACTGCAGTCGATGAGCTCAACCAGGGAGAGATCCGGATCCTGGCAGAGGACGAGGTCGAGGAAGAGTATCCTGATCCCGCCGCAGAAGCAGTTTCTGCAGATATGACCGCGTCTGATTCCGAGGAGATTGAAGAGGCTTCTGAAGAGGATGCCGATGTCGACGGCGGAGAAGAGGAAGAAGAGGCCTCTGACGACGGTGAGCTGATCGCAGATGAGGAAGCTGAGGAATGAAGATCCTGTTTGTATCCCTCGGATGTGACAAAAATCTCGTTGATTCCGAGGAAATGCTGGGAGACCTGACCCAGGCAGGTTATGAGATTACTGATGATGAGGAAGCGGCTGAAGCTGCCGTCATCAATACCTGCTGCTTTATCAATGACGCCAAAAAGGAGAGCATTGAGAGCATTCTGGAACTTGCCCGGCGCAGGACAGACGGGCAGCTCCGTGCTCTGATCGTGACAGGATGTCTCGCTCAGCGCTACAGTGAAGATATCCTCCGCGAGATTCCGGAGGTCGATGCGGTCATCGGAACAACTGCCCAGGATACGCTTCTGCAGACCCTGGAGGAAGTTCTGGGACATCAGGAGGCGGGCGGCAGCAGCCGTGAGGAAAAGGACCGGGCGCTGGTACGCATAAATGACCTGCGCAGGCTGCCCAGGACAGATGCAAAGCGCGTGCTGACGACTGCAAACGGCTACGGATATCTGCGCATCGCAGAGGGCTGCAGCAAGCACTGCACCTATTGCGTGATCCCGTCCATCCGCGGCTCCTACAGGAGTATTCCCATGGAGAGCGTCCTTGGGACGGCGGAGCAGCTGGTTGCACAGGGGGTCCGCGAACTGATACTGGTTGCTCAGGAGACTACTGTCTACGGCACAGACCTCTACGGCAGGAAGATGCTTCCGGAATTACTGCATAAACTGGCTCAGATCGAGCAGATCCGCTGGATCCGCCTCCTCTACTGCTACCCGGAGGAGATCACTCCGGAACTGGTGCAGACCATGAAGGAGGAGCCCAAGGTCCTTCATTATATTGACATGCCGATCCAGCATGCGTCCGACAATATCCTCAAGAGGATGGGACGGCGCACCGACAGGAAAGAGCTGGAGGAAATCGTCTCACTTCTGCGAAAAGAGATTCCGGATATCTGTATCCGGACGACGCTGATCACGGGTTTTCCCGGTGAAGTGGAGAAGGATCACAAGACCCTGCTGTCTTTTGTCCGCAGAATGAAATTTGAGCGTCTGGGCGTTTTTGCCTATTCCCGTGAAGAGGGGACGCCTGCCGCAAAAATGCCTGCCCAGATCCCGGCACCGGTCAAGAAGAAACGCCGCAAAGAGCTGATGCTCCTGCAGCAGGAGATTGCCTTCAAAAAGGCCCGCCGTATGAAGGGCAGGACAGTGGAGGCCATCGTAGAGGGCAGGATCGTCGGAGAGGACGTCTATACGGCGCGCACCTACATGGATGCACCCGGTGTAGACGGAACACTCTTCATAGAGACCAGGCGGGAGCTGATGTCGGGTGATTTTGTCAATGTCAGGATCACCGGCTCTGACCAATACGATCTGATCGGCGTTATTGCGGACTGACTTGCCCGGCTCGAAAACGGGATCTGATCCTGCCGCTTACGGAAATGCGCCCTGTAGTTCATGTTTTTTAAGCAAAAGGGCCGGAACCCTACCGGACCGAAGGGAGAGTATTATGAATTTACCGAACAAACTGACTGTGCTTCGAGTAATTTTGGTTCCCTTTTTTGTCGTCTTCCTGCTTCTTTCCAAGACGACGGAAACAATGAAATGGATCGCTCTTGCGCTTTTCATCGTTGCGTCGCTGACAGACCTGCTGGATGGCCATATTGCCCGCAGCCGCAATCTGGTGACCACCTTCGGAAAGTTTATGGATCCTCTGGCTGACAAGATCCTGACCATTTCCGGCATGATCTGCCTCATCGAACTGGGCAGGATCCCCTCCTGGATCGTTGTCATCATCGTGGCCAGAGAATTTATCATCAGCGGCTTCAGGCTGATCGCCACCGAACATGGAATCGTCATTGCAGCAAACTACTGGGGCAAATGGAAGACAACCTTCCAGATGATCATGATCATCCTCATGATCATGAATATCCCTTCTCTGCAGATGGTGACCACCATTGTGATGTGGGTTGCACTGATCCTGACCATCGTTTCCCTTGTGACCTATATCGCTCAGAATATGGATGTAGTCCGGACCATGGAGACAAAATAATGAGACGTGCAATATTGATGTGCGCCGGTGAATATGAACCGATCCCGATTCCGGTCGGGCAGAAACACAAAAGCCTTCGTTCTGCGGAGGCTTTTGAATATTACGGGGAGGATCCCCTGGTCGTTGCCGTGGACGGCGGACTGCCCAGACTCCTGGCCCAGGGGATCATACCTGATCTTGTTCTGGGGGATTTTGATTCCCTGGAAGACAAATTCCGGCCTGATCTGGATGAATTCGATGCTGTGCATCCGGGCTGCGTCTTCAGGCTCCCCTGTGAAAAGGACGACACGGACACGGTCTACGCGGCGCGGCTCTGCCTGGAGCGGGGCTGTAGAGAGATCCTCTTCTACGGCGCCCTTGGCGGTCGGCTAGATCACACGGTTGCCAATCTGCAGACTCTTTCATGGCTGAAGGAAGAGGGCGCGGAAGGATACCTGATCGGCAAGACGACACTGGCTGCAGTCATAGGCAGTGAGAAAGTGCTGCTTCCGGCCGGTTATGAGGGGACTTTCTCCCTCTTTGCCCTGGACAGGGAGGTGACTGGTGTCACTCTTGAGGGGATGAAATATCCTCTCTCGGAGGCTGCTGTCACCAATACTTTCCCGGTGGGCGTTAGCAATGAAGTGAACGCGGATACAGTGCGCGGTAGGGATTCGGGCCGCGCCTCGGTGACGATCCGGCAGGGTCTTGCCCTGATGATCCTGGAGAAAAGTGAATCCGAGATCATCAGGCGGGAAAAGAGGAGAGCTGCTCAGAATAGTACCGGTAATAGCAACGGCACGGCTGAAAACGGAAAGAGCTTCCCTGAACCGGGTACGGCTGCTCCGGGGATGCCGGATCCCTCTGAGTTTGACAGGATCCGTCTGTGATCCTGTGCTGTCTTTCTTCCTGTTCCCTTTGTGATCCCCATGCACTTGTGCTTATTCTTCCTCGCGCAATAGCCGTGACTTCAGATTGCGGGATACACGTGCAAAAGAGGAACTCGTTTCATCGCGGGTACAATCACGCGATGAAGAATATCTGCTTGGTTTTTTCAGACATTTCAGACATCCGTAAAAAATCCCTGCGGCACCGGTCCGGTGCAGCAGGGATTTTTGAATATGATCTGATTGAAAAGGCAGATCCCTCAAAAGAATCGATCAGATCTCGCTGAAGAGGAGATCGGAGTAGACGGGGATCGGCCATGCATCGCGGGCGGTGATGGACTCAAGCTCATCGGCAAAGCTGCGGCACTCGTTCATGTCAGGGACGATGACGGTGTGGCAGTAGCGCATGGCTTCTTCCGGATCCGCGGGAACAATGCGGAGGTCTTTTTCCAGTTTGCCGCAGGCATCGTTCAGGCAGTCGGTCAGCATGCAGTTGTTGAGGGCGTTCATCTCCTCATATTTGGCGGGGAAGCCCAGCGCTTTGCGCCTCTCGACGCCCCTGCAGAGGGTGGAGCCGTAACGGGAGACGGCGGGAAGGATCTCTTTGCGCAGCATGTCGATCAGGGTCCTGGCCTCCATGGAGATGGTGGCGGTGTAGTTCTCCACGTGGATGTTGTAGCGGGCAAAGACCTCATCGCGCGTGTAGATCGAGTGGCTGGTAAAGAGCTCGATGTTCTTGTCCGTGATATAGGCCGGCAGAGCATCTACGGTGGAGATATTGTTGCAGAGACCGCGGCGCTTGGCCTCCTCGATCCATGCCTCGTCATAGCCGTTGCCGTCGAAGATGATGCGCTTGTGGGCGGTCAGCTCCCGGCGGATCAGGGCATTGAGATCGTGGTGGAAGTCATCGGACTTTTCCAGCTCGTCGGCAAAACGGCCCAGTTCCTCTGCCATCATGGTGTTGAGGACGATGTTGGGGCCGGAGATGGAGAGCGAGGAACCTACCATGCGGAACTCAAACTTGTTGCCGGTGAAAGCCATGGGCGAGGTCCGGTTGCGGTCGGTGTTGTCCATGGGGATGGGCGGCATGGTGTCGACGCCGATGGCCAGGTTGCGCTTGCCGGCATTGGTATAGGCGGTGTCGTCGATGATGGATTCGATGACGGCGCTCAGTTCCTCACCCATGAAAATGGACACAACAGCGGGCGGTGCCTCCTGGGCACCCAGGCGGTGGTCATTGCCGGGGGTGGCGACCGTGGCGCGGAGCATGTCCTGGTATTCGTCGACGCCCTTGATGAAGGCGGTCAGAAACAGCAGGAACTGGGCGTTCTCGCGGGGGGTGGAGCCGGGCTTAAAGAGATTTTCGCCGGTGTCTGTGCCGAGTGACCAGTTGTCATGTTTGCCGGAGCCGTTTACACCTGCGAAGGGCTTCTCGTGCAGCAGGCAGACCAGACCGTGGCGGTCGGCGACCTTTTTCATGATCTCCATGGTGATCTGGTTCTGGTCGCATGCCATGTTGGCATCCGTGTAGATCGGGGCCATCTCGTGCTGGGCGGGCGCCACCTCGTTGTGTTTGGTCTTGGAGAGGACACCCAGCTTCCACAGCTCGTTGTCCAGGTCCTGCATGTAGGCCTGGACGCGGGGGCGGATGGCGCCGTAGTAGTGGTCCTCCAGCTCCTGGCCCCTGGGCGGCTTGGCGCCGATGAGGGTCCGGCCGGTCATGATCAGGTCTTCACGCTGTTTGTACAATTCTTTGTCGATCAGGAAATATTCCTGCTCGGAGCCCACCTGGGCGATGACGCGCTTGGCAGTGGTGTTTCCGAACAGGCGCAGGATGCGGACAGCTTCTTTGCTGACCGCGTCCATGGACCGCAGGAGGGGCGTCTTTTTGTCCAGGGCATGTCCCGAATAGGAACAGAAGATGGTGGGGATGCACAGAGACTTTTCCTTAATAAAAGCAAAGGATGTGGGATCCCATGCTGTGTAGCCGCGGGCCTCAAAGGTAGCCCGGAGACCGCCGGAAGGGAAAGAGGAGGCATCGGATTCGCCGCGGACCAGCTCCTTGCCGGAAAATTCCATGACGACCCTGCCGCCGCCGGCAGGCTGGATAAAGCTGTCGTGTTTTTCGGCGGTGACGCCGGTCATAGGCTGGAACCAGTGTGTATAGTGTGTGGCCCCCTTCTCGACCGCCCACTGCTTCATGGCCTCCGCGATTTCGTTGGCGGTCGAGATGTCGAGGGGGATGGAGTCGGAGACCGATTTCTTCCATGCCTTGTAACATGTAGGGGAGAGCCGGTCCTTCATGGTCTCTTCGTCAAAGACCATGCTCCCGAACAGGTCGGGAAGACGCCGGGATTCTTTACTCATATGCATAAACCTCCGTTGATGTAGATAAAGAGAGTCCTTGTTTTTTTGCAGATAGTCGCATTATACTCAAAAGCGGTGTTCAGCGCAACAAATCGTTTTACAACTTGTCAGCCTGTGCCGGAGAGGGAATAGTGCGGATTTTCCAGGAACGGTAGGATTGATGCGTACATAACAGAGCCGATAACAGAGCCGATTACAGAGTCGAAAGCTGTTTTTGTTGAACTGTGCGTGTTTTCGTAGTAAAATAATTTGACGAAAGATGTATGCAAAGCTGTGCCGGGGGTAAGGCACAGGGCCGGAAAAGCCTGCAGTGTACGATTGGGTCCGGACAGGAAGTTCCCTTTGTATTTTGTGAGGCCTTACCTGTTTCGGAAACAAAAAGGAACCGTGTAGAAAAGGAGAGATGTGTATGAGTCACAGACCTGTAGTTTTAATGATCCTGGACGGCTATGGATTAAATGATAACCCCGAGGCAAATGCGATTGCTATGGCGAATACGCCTGTTATGGACAGACTGATGGCCGAATATCCTTTTAAGAAGGGTTATGCCAGCGGCATGGCGGTAGGTCTTCCGGACGGCCAGATGGGCAACTCGGAGGTCGGCCATATGAATATGGGCGCAGGCCGTATTGTCTATCAGGAACTGACAAGGATCACAAAGGAAATCCAGGACGGTGAGTTCTTTGAGAATCCCGAGATCCTCGCGGCAATCAACAACTGCAAGATCCGCAATTCGGATCTGCATCTCTTCGGTCTTCTGTCGGACGGCGGTGTTCACAGCCACAATACGCATCTGTACGCTCTCCTTGAAATGGCTAAGCGCAACGGCCTCGACAGGGTCTATGTGGACTGCTTCCTGGACGGCCGCGACACACCTCCCAGAAGCGGTATCGATTTCCTCGCACAGCTCGAAGAGAAGATGAAAGAGATCGGCGTCGGCAGGATCGCCATGATCAGCGGCCGTTACTACGCTATGGACCGTGACAACAACTATGACCGTGTGCAGATCGCATACGATGCTCTGACAAAGGGCGAGGGCGTCAAGGCCAACAGTTCCGCAGAGGCTATTCAGGCTTCCTATGACCGCGACGAGTCCGATGAGTTCGTCAAGCCCACTGTCATCATGGACGGCGACAAGCCCGTCTCCATGATCAAGGACGGCGACTCCGTGGTCTTCTTCAACTTCCGTCCCGACCGTGCCCGCGAGATCACACACTGCTTCTGCGACAATGATTTCAATTTCTTTGACAGGGGCCCCAGGAAGAAAGTTTTCTTCGTATGCTTCAAGGACTATGATCCCGAGATCCCCAACAAGGAGATCGCCTTCAAGAAGGTCGATGTCACCAACACCTTCGGTGAGTGGCTGGCTGCCCAGGGAATGAAGCAGGCCAGAATCGCTGAGACCGAGAAATACGCGCACGTCACTTTCTTCTTCAACGGCGGTGTCGAGGATCCCAACGAGGGTGAGGACAGGATCCTGGTCCGTTCTCCCAAAGATGTCCCGACCTATGACCTGAAGCCCGAGATGAGCGCCTACGGCGTGCTTGACAAGCTCCTCGCCGCCATCGATTCAGATAAATATGATGCCATCGTCATCAACTTCGCCAACCCTGACATGGTCGGCCACACGGGCGTCCTGCCGGCAGCCATCAAGGCAGTCGAAGTTGTCGACGAATGCGTCGGCAAGGCTGTGGACGCGATCATCGCCAAGGGCGGCGTCCTCTTTATCTGCGCTGACCACGGCAACTGCGAGCAGATGGTCAACTATGAGACCGGCGCCCCCCACACCGCCCACACCACCAATCCGGTTCCCTTCATTCTCGTCAATTATGACAAGGATTACACCATTGCCGAGGGCGGCGTCCTGGCGGACATTGTTCCCACTCTGATCGAGGTCATGGGCAAGGAACAGCCCAAAGAAATGACCGGCAAATCCCTCCTGGTGAAAAAGGCCTGATGCCTGTCTGCAGACGCTGCAGATCGGACTGGCGGATCAGACTGGCGGATCAGGTAAATTGCATTAGCAGGCTGAACATTCATTAGCTGAACATAGACAGGCTCCCGGCCGGATCTGATGGTCCGGGGGAGCCTGTTTTTTCATGTTTTCCCGCCTGTTTTTCATGTTTTCCCGCCTGTTTTTCCTGTTTTCTCATGTGAAAGGACTGTGAACAATGCCGGCGGACGGTAACACGGCCGCAGAGCGGTGCGTCGGTTGAGATATAAGATACAGGAAGCGCCGTGCAGGAAGAGGAGCGTGTCCTGCCGCATGCCTGCCCCTGTTCTGCCCGTGTTGTTACTGCTGCGGCCGTGCGGGATGCGGCCGCCTGTCCTGTCCGGGAGGCAGATGTAGTCTTCTATTGTACGTATTTGCGTACATATTGTGTTTGGTATGTGAATTTTTTCGATTTTTTACGTTTTTTGTGTGAAAAGATGGGCTCAGGTATATTCAAAAATGAAAAAATGAATTATTATAGTTCTATATGTGCAAAACTATGTGCACACGAGAAACCTGTCCTGTTCCTGCGAAAACTGCGGAATATTTACTGATCATGAAGATGTTGAACAGAAAGGATGGTCCGGATCACAGATTGCGGAACATCGGCGATAAACTGAACAGGTACCTGCGCAGAAACGCGGACGGACAAGATCCGGCACCTCGCCGGCCTTCCGGCAGGAGCGGCGTCCACAATGCTGCGGGACCTTCCATAAAAGACAGACTTCCCGGACTGGGAAGAAACAGGGCTGAGAAACCCGTTCACGAAGCCTCTATGGGAACCAACCTCTCCGCGAAGGAGCGGAGGGAAAACCGGGTGAGCTGGATGTTCCTGACGCCCAGTCTCATAGGCGTCGGCCTGTTTTTTGTCCTGCCCTTCATTGTGGTCATCTATTATTCGATGATCGATAATCCGATCCGCCACCGGTTTGTGGGACTGGCCAATTACGGCAGGGTTTTCAAAAATGAGGCCTTCCGCGTCGCGGTCGCCAACACGCTGAAGTTTTCCATCGTTGCGGTGCCCCTGGCTGTAGGGCTGTCGCTTCTGCTGGCTGTCATTATGGAACAGAAGCTCCCCTGGAAGAGCCGTTTCCGTTCCTTTTTCCTCAGTCCCATGATGGTGCCCACAGCTTCTGTCATTATGATCTGGCAGATCCTGTTCCACTACAACGGACTGGTCAATGTATTTCTGGGACATCTGTCGGGGGCCAAGATCGACTGGCTCAAATCCGCCTATGCGCAGGTCCCCATTGTTCTTCTGTTTTTGTGGAAGAACCTCGGATATAATATGATACTGTTTATGTCGGGACTGGCCAATATCCCCAAGGATCAGCTTGAGGTCGCCCGTCTCGAAAGTGCAACGGAATTCCAGATTTTCTGGCTGATCAAGATCAGATATCTCTCGTCTACGATCATGTTCGTTACGATCATGTCCCTGATCAACTCCTTCAAGGTATTCCGCGAGGTCTACCTGATGGCGGGAGATTATCCCTACGATGCACTCTATATGCTCCAGCATTTCATGAATAACACCTTTAAATCGCTGGATTACCAGAAGCTCAGTGCTGCAGCCGTTCTGATGGCAATCGTTATGGTCATCGTGATCGGCAGCCTCTTCCTGACAGAGGACTGGTTCGGAAGGGATCTTGAGTGAGGGGGGAGACTAAATTGCCCGGAGACAAGAGGAAGCGTTCCAAAAAGAAACGCGCTGCCGGCTGGGTGAAAGACCGGTTAAAATATGATACGGATCCATCGGAGCTGTATCCTCTGACAAGAGAAGAAGAGTTGAGTCCGGAAGAAACCGGGGATCTAGATCTGTTTGAAACGGATGCCCCGGATGACAATGAAGAGGCTGAGCCGGCAGGAGACTGCACACCCCCTGCCCCGGCAGCGGAGTCTGCAGACGCGCAGAGCATGCCGGAAGAAATCCTTCCCGGGGAGGCGGAGACAGCCGGGTCAAAAAGTTCCTGCGGCGGAGAGGAGAATTCCCATGCCGCCTCGAACGTATTGACAAACCTGACTATGAAGGCAGGGGAGTCCGGAAAGGATCTGCGTGTCCGCGCCCGCAGGTTCTGGACAAAGAACAGGGTCGAGATCCTGCGCATGGTCATTCGCACTGCGGTCATCGGTTTTTTTGCGGTGATCTTCCTGATGCCGATCGTGCTCACGATCACGAATTCGCTGATGACGAAGTCGGAAATCAATGCCAATTACGGCGTGATCTTTGCAAAGAGAAACGGTGTGCGCGTCTTTATCAGCAGTACGGTAAACCTGAAATTTATTCCGGATATCGTGTCCTTCGGACAGTATTTCAAGGTTCTCATTCTCAGTCCGGAATATCTGCTGAAGTTCTGGAACTCCTTTTTATATGTAGTTCCGATCGTTGTTTTTCAGCTTGCCATTGCCTCGCTGACTTCCTACGGCTTTGCCAGGTACAGGGGACGCGTGAGGGAAATCATCTTTTTTGCCTATATCATCCTGATGCTCATGCCCTATCAGGTCACGCTGGTGCCCAACTATCTGGTATCAAAATGGCTGAACATTCTGGACACGAGGTGGGCAATCTGGCTTCCCGGTTTCTTCTCGCCTTTCGCTGTCTACATGCTCACCAAATATATGCGCAGGATCCCCAAGTCCATTTATGAGGCTGCGGAGATCGACGGCGCGGGAGAGTGGCAGATTTTTACGAAGATCTGTCTGCCCAACTGCCGCGGAGGCATCGCCTCGATCGCGATCCTGCTTTTCATCGACTACTGGAACATGGTTGAACAGCCGCTGATCCTTCTTTCAGACGATCAGCTGCATCCTCTCTCCGTATTTCTCTCCAAGATCAATTCGGGGGAGATCTCGCTGGCATTTGCAGTCGCAGTCATTTATATGGTCCTTCCCATGATGGTCTTCCTGTACGGAGAAGAATATCTGGTGGAGGGAATCGTCTATCAGGGCGGCATAAAGGAATAATCTTACATCAATTTATTGCAGGAGTGAACAGGAAATCATGGCCGAAAGTTTGAAAATCGAAGACAAAGAACTGGAGCAGTTCCGAAAATCCCAGAGACGGAAAGATATTATCAAAAATATCACGATCGTCTTTCTGCTGATTCTTCTGGCATTGACTTTCTTTTCCAGGACGATCATGAACTACACGCTGCCGCAGGTGGCGACCCATGTCGTTGCCCAGGGTGAGGTCTCGCCCAGGATCCGCGGACAGGGAACGGCGGAAGTCGACGATCCCTACAATGTCATGATGGCGCAGTCCAGACAGATCAAGAGGGTTGCCGTCCGTGTGGACCAGAAGGTCAAGCGCGGCGATGTCCTGTATTATCTGGAGGACAATGAGTCCGAGGATCTTCGGACCGCAAGGCAGGAGCTGGCCAGCCTCCAGTCGGATTACACCAAGAAGCTGTTTGACGGCTCTCTGAGTGACGACGATATCACCAGGCTGCGCGCAGGCAACTACCGCTCGGACGATCAGATGCAGGCAGAACTCGGATCTGCAAATCGCAGGCTGGAATCCGCGACCAAAGAGGCGGCTGCTGCCAAGGCTGCACTGGACAAGCTGGCGGCGAGTACGGACACCTCCGGCGGAGGAACTCCCGCCACGGCCAGTACAGGGACCATAAGCGGCGGCGACGAATTGGATGAAGAGGACGAAGAGGATGTCGATCCCTCTCCCTCCAGTGATGACGGCGGTTCTTCCAAGAAGAAGTCCAAGGCGGAAAGAGATCTGGAGAAGGCCACAAACCGCAACATCGACGCGGAAGCCGAACTGGAGATCGCCAAGTCCCTGCAGGAAAAGGTGGTCAACAGCATCAGTTCCGAGCTTGAGCTGAAGAGCCTTCAGAATCAGATCACCCTGGCCCAGGCCAAGGTCACCAAGCTGGAGGATGAGAACATCGGCGCCACCATCGTCTCTCCGGTGGACGGCACGGTTATCAACCTCTCCTACAGTTCCGGTGAGACAGCGGCCGCTGACTCTTCCGCGGCGATCATCCGGATCGACGGCAAAAAGCTGACTGTCAGCTTCTCCGTCACCAAGGAGCAGGCCCAGAAGCTTCAGGTGGGCGACGAGGCGGAGCCGCAGAACTACTGGGAATATGACGATGATTTCAAGGCGGTTCTCAGGCAGATCACTGCCGACAGCAGCGACCCCCAGAATTCGAGACTTCTGAAATTTGAGATCGACAGCGCCGCGGTTTCGGCCGGCGACAATGTACAGCTGCAGATTGCTGAGAGCTCCAAGACCTATGATCTTGTTGTTCCCAATTCTGCTGTCCGCAACGACTCAAACGGCACCTTTGTGCTGGTTCTCAAGACCAGGCAGAGCCCTCTCGGAAACAGATATATCGTTTCCCGCGAAAGCGTCAAGGTTCTGGCAAAGGATGATACCAACTCTGCAATCAGCGGAGCTATCGGTGCCTACACTTATGTAATCACAACATCTACCAGGGCGGTTTCCTCCGGCGATCAGGTTCGCCTGGCTGAGGAAGAGGAAGCCGAAGAATAAGCTCAAAAATAATGCCGATGCATAAAAAGGGGCGACGATGTCTGACAGCAAACTGAATAAAAAATTTCGTGATGCTGTCCGGACAGGAAGCCGCGGCACAGCCCGCATCATCCGCAGCACACTGAAAAATATGCATATGTGGCAGAAGGTCGGACTTGTGCTCTGCATAGTGTTCTGGATCGCCTCGGTGATCCTGGGCGCTGTGTGCAGGCGGACGACGGACAAACTGATCGATCAGAACGCTGCACAGAGATGGTCTGAGGAGGGAAACTTTGCTCAGGTCAGCGCTTTTCTCGCAGAGGGGAGCGGTGCGTCGGAGGACACGGTAAAAGCAATGTATACCGGGCTGATGCTGGATCTGCAGGCGGATGCGATTGCCCTGTCTGAGACACAGACCGAGAACGGCGCAAGACTGATCGAGCAGAGCTACTGCGGAATGGGCAGTGCGGACATAACTGTCGGCTCTGAAACAGTCACTGTCAATGCGATTGGAGTGGGGGGAGATTTTTTCAATTTCCATCCGCTGGAAATGATCGACGGCTATTATTTTGCCGATGATGATCTGATGAAGGACAGGATCCTTCTGGATGACCAGACAGCCTGGCGTCTGTTTGGATCTCCCAACATTGTGGGAATGACGGTGTCGATCGGGGGAACCCCTCATGTGATCGCAGGTGTTTTCCGTCAGCCCCGCGAACGTTTTTATAAGGATTCCGGAATCGGAAGTTATCTTGTATACATGTCCTATGACTCACTCTGCAAGTATACGGATGCCACTGCAGCGTCAGAGGAGGGCGAAACAACCCAGGACGGTGAAAACATGGACATCTCCGGTGGGGACGCCTTTGTACCTGATGCGAAGCCTGTCCATAGCGAGAAGGCTGCAGCGGACCCTGCAGTGCCGACCACGGCCGCCTATATGCCTGCGGATGCGGAAGAACACCCCGGGAAAAAGGGAACTCTGTCAGATACGATCGGAGGACTGGAATCCGGTTCCTCTTCCGACGGATCCGGTGATACCGGAGAAGGAGAGGATACAGGAGAACCTCTGAAGGAGGAGGAATCCGATCTGGGAGAGGAGCTTGACGATGATCCCGGCGCAGAGAACCTGGACCGGAAAGATTCCGGCTCTTCAAAAGGAAGCTCCGGGACTGCCAAAGACGGTGAGGAAGAGGAACAGAAGGAAGTTGTAAATCGAAACCGGGTGACCTGCTATGAGGTAGTGATCCCGAATCCTGTTCAGGGCTATGCTGTCCGAAAAGTCAGGAGCCGTCTGGAACAGGTTCCTTTTCCCATGGAACTTGCAACAATTGTGGACAATACCCGCCGCTTCGATATATTCCGTCTTGTGACACTTCTGGCGCAGCCCGGCGTGCGAAGCATGCAGGTCGCTCCGATCCGCTATCCCTACTGGGAAAATGTTGCTCTTGCCTGGGAGGACGTCCTGATCCCTTACGCCCTGCTGTGGCTGATACTGCGGTTTTCGCCGGTTTTGTTCCTCCTGTGGCTTGTGATCTGGTATGCGACCCACAAGAGCTGGACGGTCGGCGGTGTCGTCCGCGATATTCAGGACAGGATCTATGACCGCCAGTCCGAGCGCATCTACGGAAAACGCTCCGAAGCAGGACTGTCCGGGGAGGACCCTGAAGCGATCGAGACAGAAAAAGAGTCCGATGCAGCCGGGGCAGATCAAGAGTCTGCCGGAATTGCGGCTCAAGAGACTGAAGGTAATTCTGATGACAAGGCCACAGAAACTCTGCCTGAGCCTGAGGACACATCGGAAAAGGAGAAAGAGACTCTGCCTGAGTCTGAGGATGCATCGGAGAATGCATCGGTGAATGAGGAAGACACTCTGTCCGAATCTGAAGACACCGCGGAAGAGAACACTGAGGTCTCTGACAGCGGGCCGGCACGGGAGGAAGGCGCCGCTTCCGGAGACACGGACGGTTCTCCTGCCTGAGCGGAGCTTCGATTGAACGGATGCTTTCAAAAGATGCTTTTAAAAGGAGAGATGAATAGAAACCGTCATTTACGGCACAGAGCATGTGCGGTTTTACGGCGGACGAAATAACAGTATTCGGAAACGCCGTGGGGAGGCGAGACCGCATATATGAAAAGAAGGATATTTCTATGAGCAGATTAAGAAAAGGATTCAGACGTTTTGCGGCAGCTGCCCTGTGTGCCGTTCTGGCTCTTTCCGCAGCCGGCTGCGGAGGCGGCGGAAAAGGAGAACAGGCCGGCGGCGCAGGCGGGGGCGGTTCAGCTTCTGCGACAGGTACTATGCCTGAGATCACCAGCAAGGACGGCGTGGCAAGATCCGAGATGATCTCCCTGGGAGACGATTTCGCCACAGAAGGACTCCAGCTTCTGGCCATGGAGGACGGCGTTCTCTATGGATTCAATTACAACTATGAGGGCGAAGGCTACGAGACCTATGAACTCGTCCATTTCAAGGAAGACGGTTCCGGATTAGAGCGGGTGGACTATAAGCTGGATTCCGAATCCGGAGAGGTCACAGCATGCGCTTTCAAGGACGGATGCTTCTACCTGGGCATTGCAAATACTTCCAATTCGGAAGCACTGGATTACATGCTTGACAACAATCTGGATGCAGACGCCGAAATACCGGAAGGACTGAGCGAGGATGCCGAGACTTCCTTCCAGATCTGCTGCGTCACACCGGACGGAAAACAAAAATGGATCAAGGACGTCAGGACACCCAAGAATGAACTGTATTTTTACATTGAATCTATTGTCCCTTCAGATGACGGTCTCCTGATTGTTTCCTCCGAGGGCGTTGACCTCTATTCCGCAGAAGACGGCTCCTTTAAGGAGGCTGTCTGCGAAGTCGCCTCAGAGGATGATCTGACAGGTATCCTCTATGCGATGAGCGACGGCACGGTCCTGATGTCGGACGATACCGGCTCTGCCACAAAGATCCTCCGCTACAACAGCGGCAGTAAAAAATTCGAGGACAGCATCACACTGCCTTCCGCCCTTGTGGGAGCAAGTATTTTCCCCGGAAGACAGGACAATCTCTACATTGCCTCTGAAACAGGTATTTACAAGGCAACTCTCGGATCTGACAAGATCAGTGCGATCGTCAACTATGTCAACTCCGATCTGGATGTCGAAGGCGTCAGCCGTCTGATCGAACTCGAGGACGGCAGATTTGTGATCCAGGGCTATGGAACGGAAGTGAAGCTTGATACCTATATCCTGGAACCGGTGGCACCTGAGGATGTCAAGGACCGCAAGGAAATCACCCTGGGCGGCTATTATATTTCCTACGACGTGCGCAGCGAGGTCATTAAGTTCAATAAGGAGAACAGTGATTTCAGGATCACCATCCAGGATTACAGCCAGTACGACCTGGCGGAGGATGAGTATAACGACTCGACCGGCCTGTCCAGGATGAACACGGATATTGTCTCCGGCAATGTCCCGGACATTCTGGTCCTCAACGACTATATGCCCGTCAACAGCTACATCTCCAAGGGCATGTTGATGGATCTGACAGACCGCTATGATTCCGACAAGGAGATCAACAAGTCTGATTTCTTCCAGAATGTAGTGGATGCCTTCAAGACAGACGGCAGAATGTATTTCCTCGTTCCCGGATTTACCGTGACAGGTGTTGCGGGCAAGGAAAAATATATCGGCGACGGAAAAGATCTGAGCATCGCCAGGGCGAAGGAGATCGCCGCAGGAATGGGTCTTGGTGAGACCGGCGTCCTGGGCATGATCGACCGGGAGTCCGTACTGGCCTATGCGATCGAGTTCTCCGGAGACCAGTTTATCGATATGGACCAGCACACCTGTGACTTCCACAACGAGCAGTTCCAGGAGCTTCTGGAGTTCGCAAACAAGTTCCCCGCCCAGATCGGTGACGAAGAGGCCTACGATTACAGCACACAGTATCTGGCAGACAAGGCCCTGCTGGGTATCCAGTTTATCAACACTCCTTTTGACTACTACTACATGACCAGGCAGCTCTACGGCGATATCAACGTGACAGTCACTGGCTTCCCGTCAGAAGGCAACAAGGGACCTGCAGTTGCTCCCAGTATCGAGCTCGGAATCAGCAGCAGCTGTTCCGATCCCGACGGATGCTGGAACTTTATCCGCCGCTTCATGATGGCGGATTACCAGTCCGGCATGGAGAGCAGCCTGCCGATCAGCAAGACAGCGGTCAGAAAGCAGGGTGACGATGTCATCGCCAGCTTTAAAGAGCAGGAGATGGAATATGAGCAGTACATGAAAGAGCAGGATGCGCTCATTTCCGAAGATGATGAATCCGAAGACGCAAGTGCAGGCATGACAGGCGATGAGATGATGGTGGTCACGGACGGAGTCGATCTCTCCGACGCCGCGAGCGAATCTGAAGACATGACCGGACAGCCCGTGCCTGAGGAGGATTTCGACGGAACGCACGAAGAATACGAAAAGTATGTGGAGGAATTTAATGCCGAGGCTGCCTCGACAGAAGAAGAAGTCCTCGTTGCTCCCGATGAGATCGACCTGGGAGATACAGAGAAACAGGACTACGGCCTCGACAGCCTGCCCGAATTCGGAAAGGACGACATCGATAAGCTGGAGAAGATCCTTGAAGGCCTGAGTTTCTCCGTCAACAGTGAGAGTGAAGTCCTCAATATCATCATGGAAGAGGCCGGCGCATATTTTGCCGGTCAGAAGTCGACGGACGAGGTTTCGGACATTATCCAGAGCCGTATTCAGGTTTACCTCAAAGAAAACGAATAAGTTATAGCACACATACAGACGGATGTGCAGCTGGATTCACAAGTGACCTTATAGCAGCCTCCGGCAGACATATGATGGTATGTCTGCCGGAGGTTTGGCGCAGGTTTAAGGTTGACCGGCCTGTCCCGACGGATTGAAAGGTAAATATATGCAAAAAGAAATCACTCAGGACAAAATCAGAAATTTCTGTATTGTCGCACATATTGATCATGGAAAGTCCACACTGGCGGATCGTATGATCGAAAAGACCGGTCTTCTGACCAGCCGTGAGATGCAGGACCAGGTCCTTGACAACATGGAACTGGAGCGCGAGCGCGGAATCACGATCAAATCCCAGGCCGTCCGGCTGGTCTACAATGCCAGGGACGGGCAGGAATATATCTTCAATCTGATCGACACACCCGGACACGTGGATTTCAACTACGAAGTCAGCCGCTCCCTTGCTGCCTGCGACGGCGCGATCCTGGTTGTGGACGCCACACAGGGAATCCAGGCGCAGACACTTGCCAATGTCTATCTGGCACTGGAGCATAATCTGGATGTATTTCCCGTGATCAACAAGATCGATCTTCCCTCAGCCATGCCGGAGCAGGTGCGGGAGGAGATCGAGGATGTCATCGGACTTGACGCCTCAGAGGCGCCCCTGATCTCCGCCAAGCAGGGACTGGGCATTGAGGATGTCCTGGAGGCAGTGATCAAAAATATTCCGGCGCCGGACGGCGACCCGGAGGCACCGCTCAAGGCTCTGATCTTTGACTCTCTGTATGATTCCTACAGAGGCGTCATCGTTTTCTGCCGTCTGCGCGACGGAAAGCTTCACCGGGGCATGAAGGTCAGGATGATGGCCACCGGCGCAGTTGTTGAAGTCGTCGAAGTCGGTTATTTCGGTCCCGGTCAGTTTATTCCCTGCGAGGAACTTTCGGCGGGCATGGTCGGTTATTTTACGGCGTCCATCAAGAACATCCGGGATGCCCGCGTAGGTGATACGGTGACAGAGAGCGCCCGTCCCTGCGACGAAGCGCTTCCGGGCTACAAGGGTGCCCAGCCCATGGTCTACTGCGGTCTGTATCCTTCGGAGACTCCCCGCTATCCCGACCTTCGCGACGCGCTCGAGAAGCTCCAGCTCAATGATGCCTCACTCTTTTTCGAACCCGAGACATCGCTGGCCCTGGGATTCGGTTTCCGCTGCGGCTTCCTGGGACTTCTGCACATGGAAGTCATCCTCGAACGTCTTGAGCGCGAGTATGATCTGGACCTCATCTCCACTGCTCCCGGCGTTGTCTACAAGGTCTACAAGACCGACGGTACGATGATGGAGCTGACAAATCCCTCCAATCTCCCCGAGCCCACCGCCATCCTGAAGATGGAGGAGCCCATTGTGAGCGCGGAGATCATGGTCACTACCGAGTTTATCGGCCCGATCATGCAGCTCTGCCAGGAGCGCCGGGGCCGCTACCTGGGCACTGATTACATTGAGACCACGCGCGCGGTCCTCAAGTATGAACTGCCCCTCAATGAGATTATCTATGACTTTTTTGACGCCCTCAAGTCCAGGTCCAGGGGCTATGCCTCCTTCGACTATGAGCTCAAGGGCTACGAGGAGTCCAAACTGGTCAAGATGGATATCCTTGTCAACAAGGAACCCGTCGACGCCCTCTCCTTTATTGTGCATGCGGACGGCGCCTATGAGCGGGGCCGCAAGATGTGCGAGAAGCTCAAGGACGAGATCCCGCGCCAGCTCTTTGACGTACCGATCCAGGCAGCCGTCGGAGGACGTGTCATTGCCCGCGAGACGGTCCGGCAGCTGCGCAAGGATGTCCTTGCCAAGTGCTACGGCGGCGATATTTCGCGAAAGAAAAAGCTCCTGGAGAAGCAGAAGGAAGGAAAGAAGCGCATGCAGACTGTCGGCAGCGTAGAGATCCCCAAAGAAGCCTTCATGAATGTCCTGAAGCTGGATACACAGTAGTTTTCGTCCCGATATTCAGATGGGAGATACAATGACCGAGATCCGTCAGACAGGTGATCAGATTCTGAGCAGAAAGTGCCGGAGAGAATATCTCTCCGGCACTAATTCGATTTCCCTGTATATCCATATACCTTTTTGCCTGCGCAAGTGCCGCTACTGCGACTTTTTGTCTGCCCCCCAGCCGCAGGCGGACCGGGAGAGGTATGTGCAGGCTCTGATCAGGGAGATCAGGGCACAGCAGGAGTGCCCTGCGGGTACATCCGCGGACACTGTCTTTTTTGGCGGCGGAACGCCCTCAATACTTTCCGGAGAACAGATCGGCAGCATTATGGAGGCAGTGAGGGGGACTTTTGACATCCTTCCCGACGCTGAGATCAGTCTGGAGATGAACCCCGGAACAGCGGATGCCGACAGGATCCTGGCATTCAAAAAAGCCGGGATCAACCGGCTTTCCATAGGGGTTCAATCCATGCATGACGAGGAACTGCGTCTGCTGGGCAGGATCCATACAGTCAGGGAGGCAAAAGAGGCATTTGATGCCGCAAGGGAGGCAGGCTTTGACAATATCAACATCGATCTGATGAGCGCCCTGCCGGGACAGAGCCCTGAGAGCTGGGAGGATTCACTGCGCACGGCAGTTGAGTGGAAGCCGGAGCATATTTCCGCCTACAGTCTGATCATTGAGCCCGGGACTCCTTTTTATGATCTCTATGAGGCGGGAAAGCTGGCGCCTCTGCCGGACGAGGAGACCGACCGGAAAATGTATCACTATACCCGAAGTATTCTGGCGCGGCACGGCTATGCCCGCTACGAGATCTCCAATTATGCCCTCCCCGGGCACCAATGCCGCCACAACAGCGGCTATTGGACGGGGCATCCCTATCTGGGCCTGGGAGCCGGTGCCGCCTCTTATGTTAACGGCACCCGCTTTTCCAATATTGCGGATATCAAAGCCTATACAGACGCCCTGGGTCAGCCGGCCCGCACTGACGTCCACGCGCTTTCACAAGAGGACAGGATGGAGGAATTCATGTTCCTGGGCCTCAGGATGACAGCCGGAGTCAGCGCGGCGGTATTTGAGGAGCGCTTCGGCAGGACCTTGGAGGAAGTCTACGGAAATCTGCTCCGCAGACACATGGCACAGGGGCTCCTGGAGCAGACAGAGGAGGGGTTCCGCCTCACGGAAAAGGGAACCGATGTCAGCAATTATGTGATGTCGGACTATCTGCTCTAAGCAGGATCCTCTTCGCGCCTGATGCCGCCCGCCATGAGACGGATGAAAAAAACGGCCCTATTGCGGTCATTGTTCCTGCCGTGATCGTGATCGGACATCAATATGTGAGCCCTCATTTATAAAATTGGGAGAATAATAAAAAGGGGGATTACAGAAGACTCCCTGCTGGTGTATAGTATTTATTGAATTTAGTTGTGGACAGAACGCATTTCCGACAGTGAACAAGGAAATATGTAACCTGGCACGCGTCGAACAGCACTGTATTTGACGCATTTTCTGTTTTCGAATGTACAGTGAAAAAAGGCGGAGGAACTATGAGAAAATCATCCGAAAAATCTGCTTTTGCTGGGATGACCGGTATTGTGGGTATCTGCATGGCACTGGTATTGGCGCTCAGTGCCTGTCAGAGTAAAAGTGCAGATGTCACCGGTGATTCTGCGGCAGGCGGAGTGACCGCCCCGTCTGAAACATATGCGGCAGAGCAAGAATCAGCAGATTCGGGTGCATCCGCAGCAGCAGTTCAGGAGACAGCTGAAACGGCTTCCGCGGCCGGAACGTCGGCAGAAAGCGCAGCCGCTGCAGCCGGTGAGACTGCAGAGACTGCCTCCGCGGCAGGAGATACGGCTGTCGCAGCCGCAGCAGCCGGCGATACCAAAGAGACTGCCGCCGCAGCCGGCGATACCGGAAAAGACACCGCCGCAGCCGGCGATACGGCTGTTGCTGCTTCCGCAGCCGGCACCACCGGAGAAAACGCTTCCTCAGCAGGCACTGCTCAGCAAACGGCTGTGTCTTCCGTTGTAGAAAAGAAAATAGATCCTGTTTTTGAGCGTTCCGGACAATTTACAGCCCACGCTGTTGTTCAGAAAAAGAGCTCCGGGAACTCAAAGAGCAAGAAAAAGAGCAGCAGCAAGAAAAAGAGCAGCGGCAGTAATAAGTCGGTTGGTGAAGACAGCTTCTGGCACTGAAAATGGAATTCATGAAATGAAAGCGGGCCTGTGCGCAGATCGCAGCACAGCGCCCGCTTTTTCTGCTATAATTCTTATCAGATATGTTTATGAACAGTATGTCATGGCCATAAGTCCGGATCGGCGGCGGGAAAAGCGGCCGCAAATACCGGGCATGCCGGTGCATATGCGGATTTGGGCATATGGGGATATTTGATACGAAGGAGGCCCGGAGTGACCATCATGAAAACCACATGTACTGTCTGCTGCCGCCACTGCAGCCTGGAGGAGGGCAAAACCGGTGCCTGCGGTGCACGGCGCAATATCAAGGGAGTTATATCCGCCTCCAACTACGGGAAGCTGACTGCTCTTGCCCTGGACCCGATCGAGAAAAAGCCTCTCTCGCGCTTTTATCCCGGCAGTATGATCCTGTCTGTAGGCAGCTATGGGTGCAGTCTCCGCTGCCCCTTCTGCCAGAACCATGAGATTTCCCTGTCCTGGCGCGGGAGGGAAAAAAACCGGGCAGTGGAGACGGCAGAGTATACACCCCAGGAGCTCTGCGATCTGGCACTGGACCTGCGGGAGCGGGGCAATATAGGGATCGCCTTTACCTACAATGAACCGCTCGTGGGCTGGGAGTTTGTCCGTGATACCGCGCAGCTTTTCCACCGGCACGGCATGAAGACGGTCCTGGTCTCCAACGGAATGGCTTCACAGGAAATCCTGCAGCAGATCCTGCCCCATATCGATGCCATGAACATCGACCTCAAGGCATTCACACCGGAATTTTACCGGGATTTTGTAGGCGGTGATCTGCAGATGGTTATGGATTTTATCAGGACCGCCGCGGACGGATGCCATCTGGAACTGACCAAACTCATCATACCGGACAAAAACGACAGCGAAGAGGAGATGCGGCGGATGGCAGAGTGGATCGCCTCTCTGCGGGGCGGAGAGGGCCGGACGATCCCCCTTCATGTATCCCGCTATTTTCCCAGATACAGGTGGACGGCTCCCGCAACACCGGTGAAGACAGTCTACCGGCTGGCGGATGTGGCGCGGGAGATCCTGGACTACGTCTACACAGGCAACTGCTGAGTGCCGGTCAGGGTGAAGGAATCAATGACCGGAATACTATAAAACCGGACATAACCAATATAGGGACAACAGGAGGAATAGAAAATGGCAGTGATCGGTGCCGTGATGGTGCCGCATCCCCCGATCATCCTTCCGGAGATCGGACGCGGCGAAGAGAAGAAGATTCAGGCGACATCAGATGCCTACAGGACGGCCATGGCTTTTGCCGCCTCTTTAAAGCCGGAGACAGTGGTGATCGCTTCTCCTCACAGTGTAATGTACGGAGATTATTTCCATATCTCTCCCGGTGTCGAGGCGGAGGGCGATTTCCGCCGCTTCCGGGCCCGCAATGTGTATATTCATGCGGATTATGACTATGAATTTGTCCACACACTGTGCGGGCTGTGCGACCGCGATGAATTCCCGGGCGGCACCATGGGTGAGAGGGATCCTCAGCTGGACCATGGAACCATGATCCCCCTGTATTTCCTCAACCAGTATCTGGAAAGGCCGGGCTGCAGGGTCGTGCGTATCGGTCTGTCCGGACTTCCCCTGGCAGATCATTACAGGATGGGGCTCAAGATCCGCGAGGCCGCGGAACGTCTTGACAGGCGGGTCGTGTTTATTGCCAGCGGAGATCTCTCCCATAAACTCAGGGAGGACGGCCCCTATGGCTTTGATCCCAGCGGTCCGGTCTATGACGAGCGCATCATGGATGTCATGGGCAGGGCACAGTTTGACGAGCTTCTCGATTTTGACGAGTCCTTCTGCGACCGGGCCGCCGAGTGCGGCCACCGCAGTTTTGTCATGATGGCAGGTGCTCTGGACGGAAAATCTCTCCGCGTCAGCAGGCTCTCCCACCAGGGAACCTTCGGCGTCGGCTACGGTGTATGTATCTATCAGGTCACAGGGCGGGATGAAATGCGGCATTTTTTGCATAACTGGTCGGAAAAAAGGAAAAAGAAGCTGGCTGAGGCCAGGAGCAGGGAAGATCTGTATGTGCGCCTGGCGCGGGCGGGCGTTGAATCCGCTGTCCGTTCCAAAAGAAAACTCCCCGACAGGGACATTGCGGACCTGATCAGGACCGAGGCGGCGGACATGGATCTTGATCCTGCGCAGATCATGGCCGCGCAGAGAGATCTCCTCTATCGGCGGGCAGGTGTCTTTGTATCCATCCACAAAAACGGCAGCCTGCGAGGCTGTATCGGCACGATCGCGCCCACCTGCAGCAGCATAGCGCAGGAGATCGCGCAGAATGCAGTGAGTGCCTCGACCAAAGACCCCCGCTTTCCGGCTATCCGCCCCTCCGAACTGGATGAGCTCGAGATCACGGTTGATGTCCTTGGAGAGACGGAAAAAATATCCTCTCCCGACCAGCTGGATGTAAAGCGCTATGGTGTCATTGTCTCCAAGGGACGCCGCAGGGGCCTTTTGCTGCCCAATCTGGACGGAGTGGATACAGTGGAAGAGCAGATCGGGATCGCTCTGCAGAAAGCCGGTCTGGACACAGACGAAGAGAACTACGAGCTGGAGCGGTTTGAAGTTGTCCGTCATTACTGATACAATATTTTCGCTGCTGTTTGTGAACACAGGCTTCATGGATCCGGGCCTTAAAGGGATGAGAGCCGGTGTCCGGTTAAGCAGGAAATCAGAGAGAACATACCAGGAGAGAACATACTATGAAAAATCTGACAGGGAAATGTGTCCTGCTCGGCATTACGGGAGGGATTGCAGCTTACAAAATGGCCAATGTTGCCAGTGCGCTCCACAAGGCGGGCGCAAAGGTGCATGTGATCATGACAGAAAACGCGACAAAATTCATCACGCCCCTGACCTTTGAGACGCTGACGAATTCCAAGTGCATGGTCGATACCTTTGACCGCGAGTTTGAATTTGATGTGCGCCACATTTCCGTTGCCAAGGAGGCTGATGTCATTCTTGTTGCCCCCGCTACGGCGGATATCATCGCCAAGATGGCCCACGGCATTGCCGATGACATGCTGACAACGGTCGTTCTGGCAGCAAAATGCAGGAAACTTGCTGCTCCTTCCATGAATACCGCCATGCTGGAGAATCCCATCACACAGGACAATATTGCCCTCCTGCGCAAATACGGATTCACCATCATTGATTCGGCCAGCGGCTACCTGGCCTGCGGCGATACAGGCAGCGGCAAGCTTCCCGAGCCAGAAGTGCTGTGCCAGTGGATCGAGCGCGAGATCGCTTTTTTGGACAAGCCCATGAAGGGCAAAAAGGTCGTGGTCACGGCTGGTCCCACACAGGAAGCCCTGGACCCTGTCCGCTATCTCACCAATCATTCCAGCGGCAAGATGGGCTATGCCATCGCCCATGAAGCTATGCTCCGCGGCGCGGATGTCACGCTGATCTCCGGTCCCGTTGCCCTGCCTGCAGCACCTTTCGTGAAACAGAGAAATATAACCTCGGCGGCGGATATGTTTGATGCGATCCGCGACGAAATTGCCGACACGGATATCCTGATCAAGGCCGCCGCAGTTGCCGATTACAGGCCTGCCCGGGTTGCGGATCAGAAGATCAAAAAGGGAATCTCCGGCGAAGGAAATCCTATTTCCGGTACGGAGGACACCGGAATGTCCATTCCTCTTGCCCGCACGCAGGACATCCTGGGCTGGGTGGCCGAAAACCACCATCCGGGCCTCTTTGTATGCGGCTTCTCCATGGAGACAGAGAATCTTCTGGCCAATTCCTCCAAAAAGCTGACCAAAAAGAAACTTGACATGATCGTCGCCAACAGCCTGCGCACGGCGGGGGCCGGATTCGGCGTCGACACCAATGTCGTTACCCTGATCACAAAGGACGGTGCTCAGGAACTGCCTCTCATGAGCAAAGAGGATGTCGCAGCAAGGATTTTGGACCAGATCAGTTCTATGCAGGATTAATCGAACACCGGTCTGAGTGGGAGGATGAATCTTGATTCTCGTGATCGATATTGGAAATACAAACATCAAATTTACCGGTCTGACAGGCTGCTCCCTGAGCGGGGAAACAGCCCCGGAGCAGGCGGATTTTTCCGTTCTCTTTGAGGACAGAATGTCCACGGAAACAGGGAAAGATCAGCAGAAGTTTCTGCTTGACGCAGAGCAGCTGCTCAGACAGCATGGCATCTCGTTTTCGTCCGGCAGGGCTGCCGAGGCTGTTGCGATCTCCAGTGTGGTGCCTGCAGCTGCTCCGGCAGCAGTCTGCCTGGCAGAGAAGCTCTGCCCTCTGCCCCCGGTCGTCATCAGCTGCAGAAGTGACAGCGGCCTGTCCTTTGACCACCTCCCGGCGCCGGAAAGGGTCGGTACGGACCGCATTGCCGATGCCGCCTGGGCGGCTGCCCGCCATCCCCTTCCCGCAATGACAGTGGATCTGGGGACCGCGACCACCATCAATGTGATCGGACCGGCTGAAGACGGGGGAGATTCTGCAGTTTTTCTGGGAGGAATGATAGGAGCAGGAGTGAGTACATCTCTGCACGCGCTCAGGACCGGGACAGCCCAGCTGCCTGAACTGGCACCGCGTGCCGTCCCTGCGGAAAGCCTCATAGGAATCGATACGGACGGCTGCATGCTGTCCTCGGCTATTGTCGGGACAGCAGCCATGATCGAAGGACTTGCCGCCAGGGTGGAGGAGCAGCTGGGAAGACCGGTGACGCTGATCCTGACGGGAGGCAACGCACGTTTTGTGACTCCCTGGATCAGACGTTCCTTTATCAGTGAACCCTGCCTTGCTCCCAGGGGCGCAGCGGTCATCGCCCTGCGCGAGCTGAAAAAAAGGTCCGGCAGCTGACAGACACTGCTGAAAATGGAAACAAGACAGTTCCTGTGTTTACAAACACTGCTGAATATGGAAACGAGACAGTTCCTGTGTTTACAAACACTGCTAAATATGGAAACAAGACAGTTCCTGTGTTGATTAACTTTTCTGAAAAGGAAAAATCTTACATGTGGTTCCATGGGAGAAATCATCTACAGGAACTGCTGATATTGATAAGGATTGAAAAAAAGGAGAATGATTTTGACAGCAATGGAAGCGGGGAGGGATTACGAGATTACACAGGTGCCTCTTTCTGCTTTCCCGGGGATCCGGGTAGGGCAGATGGAGGACGCACAGGGAGGGACCGGCATTACGGTCCTTTTGTGTGAGGATCCTGGCGGAATGGCAGCGGGACTCCATATAGGAGGAGGCGGGCCGGCCTGCCGCGAGACAGGTCTGCTGGACCCGGTCACGACGGCCCAGAGGATCCATGCGGCTGTTCTCGGGGGCGGCAGCGCCTTCGGACTTGATGCCGCGGGCGGCGTCATGCGTTATCTGGAGGAAAAAGGGATCGGCGTTGAAGTGCGCGGCATCCATGTGCCCCTTGTCGCCCAGGTGGACATTTTCGACCTGCCCGTGGGGGACCCGTCGGTTCGTCCCGATCAGGCCATGGCCTATGCGGCCTGCCGGATGGCGGAACAGGATGGCGGCAATTACAGAGACGGCTGTTTCGGAGCCGGCTGCGGCGCGACCATCGGCAAATATGCCGGAGAGGGCCATGCCATGAAATCAGGAATCGGTTCCTGCGTACTTCGCCGGGGGAACCTGATGGTCGGCGCGGTCGTGGCGGTCAATGCCATGGGAGATATCTATGACTGGAAAAACGGACAGAAGATTGCAGGGGCCCACGCCGGAGACGGAAGACTTTTAGACCGGACGGAAGCCATCTCTCATCTGCTCAGGATCGAGGGCGCCAAAGCGGCACTCAATACCACCATCGGAATTGTATTTACCAATGCCCCCTTCTGCAAAGCCCAGCTCTGCAAGATCGCCGCAATGGCCCACGACGGCTTCGCCAGATCCATCTTCCCGGTCCATACATCGGGAGACGGGGACAGTATCATAGCACTTTCCGTTCCCGCTGTTTCATCGGGGGAGGAGACCGGAGAATCTTACATGGCGGGAATTGACACGGTCGGAACACTGGCTGCCTGGGCCGCCTCGGAGGCCGTCCTGTGCGGCGTGCGTAGTGCAGAATCCGCCTATGGATTCAGGGCGCTTGCAGATCTGAAAAAGGGTTAATACGGAGGCTGTATGCCTCTGCCCGGAATAGATCCGGCATCTTCTTTTTAGGATGAAAGGAATAGAAATATCCAGGGGGATAGAATGGAAAAAAACAAATGGTTTTATGTGGCGCTTGGATCCCTTGCGGTGAGCATTCTTTCTTTGTTTGTCTCTGTAATCACCTATACAATGCCGAACGGGGTAAAGACAAGCTATAATATTCTCGACTTTTTTAAGGGGGAGAGATTCGTCCGTGAGGTTCTCGTCGATTACAGAGGACATGTCTTCTGGAGGATAGACTCGGCGAGTGTAAGAATTCTGGCAGTCCTGGCCCTCGGAGCCCTGATCATGAGTGTCGTCGGGATCTGCACAATGCGGGCACAGCGCCCGAGGACTTGGCAGTTTGTCATGGCGCTGGTGGGGCTGGCGGGAACAGCGATTCCCTCACTGCTGATCTTTTATGCAGTCTTTCAGTCCAGCAAAGGCTTTGCCGGCCAGATCCGGATCGGCATTGCGCCTGTCATAATGCCGATCTCCGCCGTGATCAGCATTATTGCGGTCACATATCGCAGGAACAGCGCCTTAAAGGAAATGGAGCGCCTGGCAAGAGAGCAGAACCTGATATGGGAAGCCGGTGACATGATGGAGATGAACCGGACAGTCGTTGATTACGGACAAACCAGCCGGCAGGGAAGACTGCAGAACTCTGCCCGACAGGGGAGGCTGCAGAATCCTTCGGCGGCTGACGGAAACCGACGGCAGCAGAGCGGCGGCGCAGGACGGGATTCCGGCAGCGGATACAGGCACTGAGGGTGACGCGGGGAAAACCCCGCCGGTTCCTGTACATGCTGTCATTTCTGCAGAATCATTTTGAATTAAATACCATCGTAATTTTGTTAAAAAACAGCTGTTCTCAGTTAAATTTACTGCAGTTACAATACCTTCAATCCGCGATGGTGTGCCTGCCCGGGTCCGGCTGATCCGGGCGGACGCTGCATGACGGAGAAAGGATACTTCTCAAGAAAGGTCACCGGAGGTGTGAGATGAAAGAGCGCAATTTAAAGATGGCGGCCATGGCTCTTGCCGCGGCGATCGCCCTGGCATTTATTCTGATCATTGCTGCCATTGTAAACAGAGGTGCCGGATCTCTTCATCCTGCTCAGAACAAAGCTGTCCAGAAGTGGGAAAAATTTGAGGACGGGCAGGAAAGTGAAGATGTGATCACGAATCCGGCCGGCTTTACGGTCCAGGAGGCCGGGACGTGACCTGACCTGTATGAGCTGCTGTCAACTGCAATCTGATGGAGAAAAGCTATGATATGTCAAAAATGCGGAAATAACAATCCTGACGGTGCTTCCTTCTGCAGATTCTGCGGAAACCGGCTCCAGAGTGCCGGCGGTCCCAATACCCCGAATGTGGCTCCTGCACAGCCGCAGGCTCCCGGATACGGCGGGCCGCAGGCACCGGAATATGTGCAGCCGCAGGCTCCCGGATACGGCCAGCCTCAGGATTCTGATTATGTACAGCCGCAGGCTCCCGGATACGGCGGGCCCCAGGCTTCTGATTATGGGCGGGCGCAGGTTCCCGGATACGGCGGCTATGGCGGCGCAGGAGCATACGGCAGCGATCCCCGCATGGGCGGCGGATATACAGATCCTTATGGAAGAGCTCCCTACGGCGCTGCCCCTGACGGCAGGGCCTATGTTGCTCCCGGTGCGACGCGTCCGGTTTCCAGGTGGCTGATTGCCGTGATCGCGGAAGCAGCAGCCCTCCTGATCCTTCTGGTGATCGCCTCGACCCTGTTTCATCAGGCCGGATCGGTGGACAGAAAGGCCAAAAAATATTTTGTCTCCCTGGTCAACGGGAATTATAAAAAGGCCTTTTCCTACCTCAACCTGAAAAAGGACAAGTATATCAATCCGGACCAACTGGAACTGGCCATGAGCGGCACGGATTTTTCAGAAGTCGATAATTACTATATTCAGGATTCCAGAGGCCTGTTTGACGGCTACTACGGTACCAGCCATAATGCAAACGAGCTGGGAAGGACTTATGTAGCCTTCTACAGAAACAAAGGCGCCTCTTATGATTCTCAATATTACATTCAGATGGTGAAATCCGGCAAAGGCGGAAAATGGTATGTCTCTTCAGACTCGCTGGTCGTAAAGGATGCAAAGATCAATGTTCCGCGCGGCGCAACAGTAACCGTCGATGATATTGAAGTGCCTGAAAAATATGCGGACGAGGAGAGCAGCGGCGAGTACGGTCCCGACGTGGTTTCCTATACAATTCCCCAGCTGTTCAGCGGGGCTCATTATATCAGTGTCAAAGCAGACGGCTGTGAGGAATTGAGACGGGTATGGTATGTCAACGGAAACGGAGATTACTGCTCGCTCCTGGATCTGCGCCGCACCCGCGAGACAATGGAAAGCCTGCAGGCGCAGGCGGCTTCCAATATGCAGCGGATCTATCAGGCCATCCTGAATAAAGAGAGCTTTGATACCGTCGCGGATCTGTTCACCTCCAATCCTGACCAGCTCAAGTATATCCGCGAGGATTATGAGAGACTGGCCGAAAACATGCGCGGTGACAGCTACTGGGTCACGTCCATGAGCTTTGAGAATATCGAGGCGGAATCCAATACGGGTGAACCCTCGGTAAAACTGACATTCCACTGTGCCGGTGCTTATCAGGAAAAATACTACGACGGCGAGATCGGCAGCAACCAGGGTGAATCAGACTGTGAGATGTACTTCAACTTTCAGCAGGAAAACGGCAGCTGGGTGCAGAATTCACTCGGATGCCAGAGAATCTATTTCTGAGAGCACTAACACGTAAGCACTGAAAGTTAAAGGAAATACACCCTGTTTTAAGTCGGAGGAGATGTTTGTTAAGAGGGCTTCGTGTAAGATGATTGCAGAAAACGTCAGAGAGGATCGTCTGAGGTGCTTCTGCAGTTTATAAAAATCCCTGTCATTTACAGGTGGTGCATTGATCTGCGCGGAAGGCGCTGACAATACTGCTTAAATTGACAATATGTTTTCGTGGTTTTATAATTGTAATATTAATGTGTCTATTATTGACTGTTAATTAATAGCTGCTGATGGATTATTTTTGAAGACAGGCTGGCAATTATGACGACGGGAAACATATTAGGAAAGCGCACACAGACAGATCACTCATTAGATGTAGTCTGTGCGCGCTTTTATTATGTTTTTAGAATGATATGACGGAGGTAATAGATGTCCATTAAGTGTAAAGTCTGCGGCACAATGATGCCGGATGATATGAAATTTTGTACACATTGCGGAAACCGCCTGGAAGTCCCCACTCCGCCCGCACCTCCCGCAGCGGATCGTGCAGGCAAGGTCTGTCCCAGATGTAATTCGACAGTAGACTCCAGATATCGCTTTTGTACCGAATGCGGTTTTGACTTTGAGACATTGAACGCTTCCCCCGCTCCCGTGCAGGATGTAAATGGATCGGCAGCCGGGGATCCCGCCGCATATGCTGCAGTTCCTGCACAGCCGGAGCCTGCGGCCTATGAGGACGCAGCTGCTCAGGCAGGCCCCGATCATTCTGACGAGACATCCGTGCAGCCGGCACCTGCAGTCTATTCCGATTCTTCGGGATTGTCCGAATTTGTAATGGATGAAGATGCCACTGTCAATCTGGATTTCCAAGACAAGCCTGCTTGGGGCGCATCTTCCGGCCCGGAATACGCAGAGGCAGAAGAATCCTTCCTGAATAATCCCTGGTTCAGCGCACCGGCAGGGGAAGAGCAGGAGCCCCCTCAGCAATTCCAACCGGAGAGCGTACAGGAAGAAAACGACGCCTATAAGCCCGAAACCGTCGGGGATGAAAAACCTGCTTATGCTCCTGAACCCGTAGAGGAAGAGTGGCCTTCCTTTACTCCTGAGCCCGAGCGCAAAGAGGAGACTGCTTATTTCAAGGATTCCTCATATGGCGGAGAGCAGGATGCGGACCCTGTGTTCAGCTTTGCACCGGTTCAGGAAGAGACCTTTTACAGTTCTGAGCCGGCAGCGGAAAATGCCGCAGAGGCTGCTTACAGCCCTGCTCCTGCAGAGGAAGATACCGCTGAAGCCGCCTACAGTCCTGCTTCGGCAGAAGAAGATGCCGCAGCAGAAAATGCCGCAGAGGCTGCCTACAGTCCGGAGCCCGCAGAAGAGAAGGCCGCGGAGTCCGCTTACCCTGCTTTCAGCCCTGCATCTGCACAGGCGGAAGAGCCCGTATACGCACAGGATCTTTTCAAGCCGGAGACGGAAGAAAAGCCTGCAGAAGATTCTTACACGTCGGAATCTGTTTCGGAGCAGGCACCGGTTCAGCCTTCCTATACATCCGAACCTGTAAAAGAAGACAGTTTTCTGGCGGCGGACTGGTTTACTCAGCCCATCCGCGCTGACCGGTTTGATTTCGATTTTGCTTCCGCTGAACCGGCACAGGAACCCGTGCAGGAAACCGTGCCGGAGCCCGAGCAGGAACCCGTGCAGGAAACCGTGCCGGAGCCCGAGCAGGAACCCGTGCAGGAAACCGTGCCGGAGCCCGAGCAGGAACCTGTGCAGGAAACCGGGTTGGAACTTGAGCAGGAACCCGTGCAGGAAACCGGGTTGGAGCCTGAGCAGGAACCTGTGCAGGAAACCGGGTTAGAACTTGAGCAGGAACCTGTGCAGGAAACCGTGCCGGAGCCCGAGCAGGAACCCGTGCAGGAAACCGGGTTGGAACTTGAGCAGGAAACCGTGCAGGAAACCGGGTTGGAGCCTGAGCAGGCACCCGTACAGGAACCTGAGCAGGAGCCTGTCCCCATGCAGCCCGTTTCCAAGACCAAGATCTGCCGGAACTGCGGTGAGAAAATAGAAATTGGTGATATATTCTGCATCTATTGCGGAACACGCCAGGAGCCTGCTCCCGCACAGACACCGGCAGCAGCCCCTGCATATACAGATCTACCGGCATATGAAGAGCCGGCAGCAGCTCCCGCGGAGTCCGGGTATGCGGAGTCTTATGTGAGTCCTTATGCAGAGTCCGCCTATGCGGCGGATGCACCGGCATATGAAGAGCCGGCAGCAGCGCCTGCAGAGCCCATGTATGCGGAGCCGGCGGCAGATCCTTATACAGAGCCTGCTCCTGAAGAAGAAGCTGCGGCAGAGGATGCGGCCGCAGAACCTGCCGGCACACCTGCTGCGGAGAATGAACCTGTGTGGGCACTTGAACAGGAAGATGACACAGTGTATGTGCCTTCTTGGAGCTCCTTTGAGCCGATCTCAGCCCCGGAGCCCGCACCTGTACAGGAAGAGGTGTTTGAGGAGACGGCAGAAGCCGCTGCCGGACCTGTGCCTTCGCAGGAAGAAGTATTTGAAGAATATGAAGAACCCGCACCTGCACCGCAGCCGGAGCCCGCACCTGCACCGCAGCCGGAGCCGGCAGCTGTGATGGAAGAGGCGGAGACTGCCCAAGAGCCTGCGCCTGTACCGGAAGAGCACACAGAAGAGGCTCCCTCACCGGTCAAAATGGAAGCGGTCTGCCCCTGCTGCGGATCGATCGTGCCTTCCATCTATGCATTCTGTATCTTCTGCGGATCCCGGATGCCCGTCCAGGACCAGCCCGCGGAGGTGAAAGAGCCGGTTGAAGAAGAGTCTGCAGCCGGAATGCAGGACAGAGGTATGGATGATTATAAAGAAGCCGGAAGCGGATTTTTCTTCGGCGGAAGCCTCTGATCAGTAATTGAGAACCGCCGCACGAGAGTGCCCAGGTAGGAGAGATGAATATGATTGATGTCAGGGATGGAGTGATCTCCTTTGTTTTTGCCAATGAGGATACCTATCTGCTGCCGAATCTGGTGGAAATGGATCTCTATCGGTACCTTTGCTATACGCTGTATGAGCGGGGGATCAAATATATTTATATTCTGAGGGCCGGTGCGGACGGCTACTATCTGTCGATCCAGGGGGATGAAGCGGAGAGGATGCTCAATGAGACAAAACTCCCCGGCATACATCTTATCGGAAAATTCGGAAGGATCTACAGCCGGGAGCGCACTGAGAAGATCGACTGGGACTGTGAAGATCTGGACCAGCTGATCGACAGCAAGATCCCCACACTCCTGAAGCAGAGAGGCCGTGTCGCGGTGATCTTTGATCTCGAGACCTTTAACACGGTGCTGCGGGACGACACCATGGGGACTCTAAACACCTATATCGGCCTCATGGACCGGGCCAGAGAACAGGGAAATGCCATCGTTCTGGTCGGCCCGATCCAGGATTCCCGGATCCACAACGTGCTGGCAGGGCCCGAGAGCGTATTCCGCTTTTCTGATGAGAGGGGACACTCCCTCTGCAGAGAGATGAGAGAGATCCTGATGGACCCCTCCAATCCTCCTCTGTACAAGGAAATGAAACGCAGACTGGGCAACCGCTGCATCTGGCTGAACATGTTTTCAAAAGAGAGCGTCAGGGTCATCCTGCGGCGCAACTGGATGGATTCGGCCGAGCTGCCTCCGGATGAACAGGAGACCGCGGCGATCGCCGCTCTGGTCAGCCTGTGGTATGCCTCACCTGCTTTCCGCGCAAAGTGCGGGAAAATACTCGGAGAAAACAAATTCCGCAGATTTTCCGATCTGCGAAACGATCTCAAAAAGGCGGATGTTATGTTTGGACTTAGAAAAAAAGCAAAAGAGCTGCTCTCTGCAGATGCACCGATCCAACAGGAGAACAGAGACTGGGAACGCTCCTATGTCGGCGTCACAGCGGAAAACCGCGTGACAGAAGCTCTGCAATCCATCCGTCTTTCCAATCAGTTTTCGTCTGAAGAGGACTTTTCCGATATCCTCACCCGCCTGGACCACGTGACGGAGCTCTACAGATCACCCCGTGTCAATGAGATCCCGGGTGTGATCCAGAACGATATCGATAAGATGGTCTATTCGATCACAAGGGCTTCGGCGCGCGGGGAACTGCAGACCATCAGGGCGGCTCTGGATGTTCTGGAATATGCCCAGCTCAGGAATTTCAATTTTGACAAGGATACGATCAAGATCTGGAAGTGCAAGACAGCGATCGTCACCGTGACGGA
>OCVV011346626.1_pt1 | contig 46701 bp, 35 predicted proteins | sample 1539721 | NCBI WGS metagenome assembly OCVV01 (sample SAMN02144230, study PRJEB22623) | gut metagenome | biome: sheep rumen | host: Ovis aries | place: New Zealand | reverse complement strand
ATAATGGCGCATTCGGTAAATTATTACATTACAACATACGACAAAATCTGGCGCGACGTGCACGACATAATCTCAGAGCCAGACTTAGCCTTCGCTAACATCGAAGCTCCAGTTGATACAACACGTTCTGCTTCATCATATCCAAATTTTAACATGACACAAAAATATGTTCAGGCTGCAGTTGATGCAGGCTTTGATGTTTTTTCACTCTGCAACAATCACACGAATGACCAGTATAAATCAGGTATTCTTGAAACAATAAAAACCACACAGGCAATTACCGAATACACAAAAGAAACTTTCGGAAACGACATATATTTTTCCGGCACAAAGCAGGTTGCAGATTCAAAACTTTCTGCCCTCACCTACAACTATTTTGATGCTTCTGGCTGGAAAATTCTTTTTTTGCCGATAACTGAACTTTTGAATCGTCCCGATGCATCAGACTACATCAACTTCATAAAGCCCGATGAAGAATCCCGCAAAGCCTTCATTAAATATGTAAAAGATTTTCGTAACGCACACCCCTGCGACCTTTTCATAATTTCAATTCACACAAGTGAACCGGAATACACCCGCGTAATCACAGAAAAACAGAATCAATTTTACATGGATTTACTTGAAGCCGGTGCAGATGTAATCTGGGCTAACCACGCACACATAATCAAAGACCGAAAAATAGTAATAGACACAAAATCAAAACGAGATAAAATAATTATGTATGCGAACGGAAACACAATTTCCGGACAACGAACAAAGCCTGAGCTTACTTCCAAAAATCCAACAGGAGAACGAGATAACACAGGCGATGGACTTTTATACAAAGTCACTCTTCATAAAGAAAAGGACGGCTCAATAAAAATCAAAAAGTGTGAGCCGATTTTTATAACAACCTACATAAATACTGCAAATGAGTTTGTAATTAAACCCCTCAATCAGGATTTTGTAGATTATCTTTACGACGTTCCACGTACCAACTGGGCAAAATATATTGAACGTCGCATTAAAATTAATAAGGAAACAACAAAGGATTTGATAGAATGGCAATAGATTATAAGTCACTTCCAGTTTACGAACAAAAACAAAAGATTTTAGACTGCCTCGAAAATAATCAGGTAGTAATTGTTGAAAGCCCTACCGGCTCAGGAAAAACAACACAGATTCCCGTAATTTTATACGAAGCAGGTTATGCCACAAACGGAATGATTGGCGTTACTCAACCACGCCGCATTGCAGCCCTCAGCGTAAGTGAATTTATTTCAAAGCAGTTAGGCACAACTTACCCGGGACTTGTCGGCTACAAAATGCGTTTTGAAGATTACACAAATCAAGACACCCGCATAAAAATTATGACAGACGGAATCTTACTTCAGGAAATGAAGCTTGACCCGTGGCTCAGCAAGTACAGCGTTTTAATGATTGATGAAGCGCATGAACGCAGCCTCAATATTGACTTTGTACTCGGGCTTGTAAAACGAGTACTTAAAGAGCGCAGCGACTTCCGCGTAATCGTAAGTTCAGCTACAATGAACACGCAGGTTTTCAGCGAATATTTTGATAACGCACCTATAGTTTCAATCGACACTGTAACTTACCCTGTAGCTCTTGTTTACGACCCGGTTCCGGGAGGAAGTACAACAATCACCGACAGTGGCTGCGACCAGATTCTCACAAAAATCTATAACACCGTAGACCGTGTACTCGACAACGAAGAAGACGGAGCAATTCTGATTTTCCTTCCGGGTGAAAAAATCATCAAGGACTGTATGGATAAGCTCTACTACTCTCCTATTGGCCGCCGTCTTCATATACTGCCCTTGTATGGACGTCTTCCAAAAGAAGAACAGGAACGGGTTTTTGAAACCGCACCGGCAGGCAAACGAAAGGTAGTTATTTCAACTAACATTGCTGAGACCTCAGTTACAATCAGTGACGTTACAACAGTAATTGACAGCGGCCTTTGTAAGCTGAATTTTTATAATCCAAAGAACTATACTTCAAGCCTTATTGAATCTCCTGTTTCAAAAGCTTCCTGTAACCAGCGTAAAGGACGTGCAGGCCGCACCCAGCCGGGAACCTGCTACCGTCTTTACTCCCGCAAGGACTTTGAGACACGCCCTGAATATACAACAGAAGAGATTTACCGCACAGACCTCAGTGAAGTAGTACTGCGCATGAGCGAGCTTGGCATTACAGATTTTTATGACTTTGATTTTATTGCGAACCCGGGACGTGAAGGAATTATTGGTGCGGTAGATACGCTGCATATTCTAAATGCACTTGAAGAAGATAACACACTGTCTCCAATCGGCCAGATGATGGTAAAGTTCCCGCTTGAACCTCGAATCAGCCGTATTATTGTAGAAGCGATTATGAGATTCCCTGATGTTTTGGACAAGGCTTTAATTGCAGCATCCTTCTTGTCTGCGAACTCACCTTTTGTGCTTCCACCGAACGAAGAAATGGAAGCCCGCAAGGCTCATCACCGTTTCCAGGATATCCAGGGTGACTTCTGTACCTATCTTAATATTCTTAAAGCCTTCAAAGATACCGATAACCGCGAAAAGTTCTGCAAGAAAAATTATCTTGATGAACGCGTAATGTCAGAAATCGAAAACATAAATGAACAGCTTATAGAAATTGTCAGCGAAAAAATGGGCATTCCTGTAGTAGAAGGTAAAGGCAACATGCAGGATTATCTATGCTGTATCGCAGCCGGAATGATTCAGTTTGTATGTATTCGCACAGGCCGTGAAAGCTACCGCAGCCTTACCGCAGACCACATCTGCATTCACCCGGGAAGCGTTATGTTCAAGAAGGATCCGGTATTTATTGTAGCTGGTGAAATTATCCGTACAAGCCGCATTTATGCCTCGAGTGTTTCTCCACTCACCCGCCCTATGTTAGATACAATTAATCCGGAACTTTTTGAACGCCTTATGGCCTGTAAAAAAGAACGTGAAAGTTCACGAGAAGCCCGCATGCTCGAACAGGAAAAAAATCGCACGGCAAAAGCTCTTCGCCGTCAGGAAGCGGAACAGCAGAAAAAGAATGGCAAAAAATCAAAAATTGCAGCAGCAGAACAAGATGCACCTTCTGCAGACGATGCACTTTCACTCGGCGGATTTTTATTTACGACAAAGAAAATCAAGGGTAAAAAAACAGCTTTGCTTCCTCTTGAGCAGCTTTTGCAGGCTCTCGAAAATGAGAAAAACAAAAACAAGCTGAATAATGCAGGCCAGATGAAAGGTTCCGTAATCACAAGTGACAATGGCTCATTACTCAACGGCGAAAAACTTTCTCTGATTTTTGATATTGCAAAATCCATAGACCTGCGGCCTCTTCCAGAAAAGAAATGGAACCGCCATATGAATGTTGATGTAAATGATCCCCTTCAAAAAGAACAGCTTGTAGATTCTCTCGCCTTTATTCTGCGTACAGCAATTGCAAAACAGAAAGGCCGCGAATACGGTTTTATTACACTTTACAATAATGGGAACGGAAGTTACTGGTTCAAGGTTTCGCGGGGATTTTCAACGGCACTTGTAGAAAGCCATTCAAGTCTTGAAACTCTTATCGAAGAAAATGTTGAATGGAGTAAGGAAGAAGAATCAGCCATCAATAAGGCTCTGGCACTCGTAAATAAATTGTATCAATAAATGCCGGATAAGGACTGACAATTAACCTTTATATCTAAGAAGGATAATTGTCATGTCATCTTTTGAAGGTTCAATATCTTTAAAACTTGCTATGTCAGAAATAATATCGCTGAGTTGAACATCCAAATCTTTTTCCATATTTTCTGCGAGGATATCAATAAACCCCTGCTGTCCAAGTCGTCTTCCGCCTGGTGCACAACAATTAATTACACCATCTGTATAAAAAATCAGTTCATCGCCGGGACTCATTGAAATGTTGATTGTATCATAATATGGTTCAATTGAACTCAAGCCGATTGCACCAACTGAAAGTGTAGAATTATTCAAAAGTTCAAAAGAACCTTTGCTTTTTTTATAAAGAACAGGGGCCTGATGACCTGCGTTTACAAATTCTATATTTGTATGCCCGTTTTCCTCTTTTTCGCCGATACGCAAAAGGATACCTGTCATATAGTTTTCAAGTTCGCCTTTTTCTACATTGAACCGAACGTTTATCTGATTCATCAGTTCTATGATATCCTTATTCATATACTCATAGAATTCCTGACGAATAATATTTTTAGCAAGAAGAGTTATAAGACCTGTTGAAATTCCGTGTCCCGAAGTATCAAAAAGTCCAAGACCTTTTATTTTAATTCTGCCTGATTTCTTTTCAGCGGGCGTTGTATTTGAATTCAAATCTTCCTGTTTTTCAGGATATAAATCATAAAGGTCACCTGAAATACCCGCCATCGGAATGCAGGAATATGCAAGTTCCCAGCCTTGATAAATGCCCGACTCCTGTTGAAAAAAAGTCTTTTGAATCAAAGCCGCCTGTTTTATTTCAGTTGCAAGAATATTTTTCTGCTCTACAAGCTCACTTTCTGTCATATGAATGCGTCGTTTTAAGAAAACAGAAAACGCAAATTGAAAAAGATAAAGCAGAGGAAAACGAGTTTTAAATACTTCTGAAAAATCATAAACAAGAGCTGTTTTATGAAGCGGAGTCCATAAGCCAATCATTAATAAAACTTGTACTGCTGCATTAAGAAAAACGAATCCCTTAAATGGAATCAGATAAAGTGTAAAAAGGGGAATAACAGCAATCCAGATTAAACCAAAACCTTCGGTTCCTCCTGAATATAAAAACCACATCGTAAGGCAAATAGCCATTAACGAAGCCGATACATAAAAAAAGTTGAGTTTTTTTGTTATACGGGTATAAATCAAAGTTGCAAGCATCAATAAAGTGTAAGTTAATGTAGCTATTACAACTTTAAGATTTGAATCTATCAGCGAAACTGCGGACAGAACCAAACCTTCTATTATGATGGCTGCGCAAATAAAGCAGGTCATCTGATAGTTTTTTTTCTGTATATATTCGGGAAGATCTTTATTTTGCATCTGCTGCTGCTGTTTTTTCGTCATCATCCTCTATGGAAAGCATTTTTTTAATCCGGTTTTTTACACCTGAATTCGCTTTTTTATCTGAATAAATGCCTCTCATTACAGGAACGGCAGAAGCAAATTTATTTGTCTTATACATATCAAGTCCAAGACTTTGTGTGGTTGAATCTTTGGATTCCAGATATTTAAGACATATATCATTATAAGACTCGTTTTCGTACTTTGCAAGTTCTTTTCCTATGGCATAACGAAGGTCTTTTCGTTTATCATCCTTAAGACATTCTTCTGCAAGTGCCAGAATCTCTTTTTCACCGGCATGACCTTCTTTAAGCAGAACTTCAATAATCTTCTTTTTAGTTGCATCACCAAGTTTTTTATCTGCAAGCTGCTCAATCATAAAGTTATTTCCATCATCAGTGTTGATTACAGCAAGTGAAGTATAAGCTTCTTCTTTGATTACTTTTTCACTGTCGTTTTTTGCACGGTAAATCAGGAACGGAACAGCATCATCCATTTTATTTTCGCGAGCAGTTTTTATTGCTTCCTGCCGAACTCTCCAGTGTTCATCACGAATTCCCTGAATAATAGTTTCCTTTGCTTCTACTACATCCGGAAAATGAGAAAGTCCTTTTATAACATACTGACGAAGGTTCGGATCATTTTCTGAAAAAAGACTTGTAAGAACCGGAATAGACTCTTTCTTTTCCATAAGTCCAAGAGCTTCAGCTGCATACATTCGCACATAAAGATTTTCATCTTCGTCTTCAGCAATCTCTACCATTTTATCCCAGGTTTGAACTGCGTGCATTTTTCCACAGGTACGCATAAGAGTCTGACGTTGTGCATCACTAAGATCGTCGCGTTCAAGATACTCTACCAGGAACATTGCTTCCGAAGGTCCGCCAATTTCGCCGATTGCAGCAATTGCATCATTAAAATAATTTTCATTTTCAGATTCAATAAGTGCAAGTACAGCAGGAATTGCTTCTTTTGTTTTTACTGCAGAAATATACTGAAAGCAGGCTTTTACAAGGTCGCCCTTTTCTTCATAAGGATCATTTAAAACTTCTACAGCATAATCTTCAAGACAAGGATCTTCCCGCTGTTTAAAATAAGTGAGGGCTTTCTGTTTAATTACAGTATTTTTTGAAACCTGAAAAACATCATAAATTTCTTCTGTAAAACGAGGATCATCATTTTTAATAAGTTCATCTATAAGGGTCGAGATTTCTGAAGGAACACCATACTTAATTGTATTTGATTTATTTTCGTAATCTTTTTCTGATTCATCTTTTTCGGCAGCCTTTTCAGCTTTTTCTTTATCTATTGGCTTAGGTCGTTTTGCTGCAGGAATTTCTGAGATGCCGCCTTTTGAAGCGGTGACCTCTTCATCGGCACTCTGAGCGTATAATGAGAAAGAGAAAATCAAACATAATAAAAGTAAAAACCTTTTCATAATACTCCTTCATATGGATTGCGAGCACGCAATGCGAAGCAATCCATTATAATATTCATACTCCCTGATGGAACTTGTCTAAGAACTCCTTGCGGTACTGTTCAAATCTGTCTTCATCAATAGCCACGCGGATTTCCTTAAGCATCTCGTTCAGGAAATAAAGATTATGATAGCTGGCAAGAATTGAACTCAAAATCTCCTGTTCCTTAAACAAGTGCCTTAAATAACTTCGGGAATAAGTGCGGCAAACTTTACAGTTACAGTCAGGATCTATAGGACCAAAATCATGAATCCAGCGTTCCTGCTTAATACTCAACATTCCGCGGCGTGTAAAGTATGAACCATTGCGCGCATTACGGGTTGGAAGAACACAGTCAAACATATCAATTCCAGCCTGAACTGCATCAAGAATATATTCCGGAGTTCCAATTCCCATAACATATTTCGGCTTGTCTTCCGGCAGGAACTGCACTGTATAGTTCAAGAACTTTGTAAACTCTGCAGGAGGCTCCCCTACACTTAAACCGCCGATGGCAATTCCAGGCATATCAAGTGAAGAAACAAACTCCGCACTTTTTGTACGCAGATCTTCGAAAAAGTTTCCCTGTACAATAGGGAATAGCATTCCCTTATATCCAGCCTCACGCTGTTTTTCCCACTCGCCTTTTGCACGAAGAAGCCAGTCGCTTGTAATTTTCAAGGCGCGTTCAGCTTCTTTACGTTCAACACCCCAGCCGGAACAAACATCAAGCTGCATCTGAATATCAGAATTAAACTTTGTTTGAGTCTGAACTACATTTTCAGGAGTAAACATGTGATAACTTCCATCAATATGACTCTGAAAACGAACTCCTTCATCTGTAATTTTACGAAGTTTAGAAAGCGAGAAAACTTGGAATCCACCAGAGTCTGTCAAAAAGTTTTTCTTCCACTGAGAAAAGCCATGAAGTCCACCAGCTTCTTTAATTAAATCTGGTCCCGGACGCAAAAACAGATGATATGTATTCGCAAGAATAATATCAAAATCGATTTCTTCCAAAAAATCTTTTGGCATAGCCTTAACTGTGGCATTTGTACCAACCGGCATAAAAACCGGAGTACGAACATCACCATGTGGAAGGTGTATAGTTCCTGTACGAGCCTTTCCATCAGCTGATTTATGCTTTATATCAAAAATCTTCAAAACTTCACTCATAAAAACCTCATTAAGTGCGGGCAAACCGCAGTAATACAATACTAATTATAGTAAAGAATATAACCGGCGACCAGGCACCGGAAAATGCAGAAATATAACCATGCTTTGCAAGTACCATTGTTACCATCATTGTAACATAAAAAAGTACCGAAGCAGAAATGCACGATGCAAGACTTATAAGTAAAACATTTTTACGGGTTTTACCTGTTAAACCAATCGACAAAAATACAACAATGAAAACGATAAAAGGAAACGCATATTTTTTATAATATTCCGAAAGTTCCTCATTATACGGAAGCCCTGCTTTTTTTAAATGCTCCACATAAACTTTTGCCTCAGCAGCAGTAACAGACTGAACATCCACATTTGTTTTACGGAAGATTTCGTAAGATTCCGTAAGCTGCGATATAAGGTCCTGAGAAACCGGTGTAATTTTTAAGGTATCATCAACCATCTGATACTGCACGGGCTTTTCAAGTTCCCATATTGCTTTTTCAGAATTCCATTGTGCCTGAGAACTATAAACGACTGCCTCCAGTGCACGATTTTCGTCTCTAAAAACAAAATAACAGCCGCGAAGTCTTTTCTGACTTTCGATATATCTTGAAGCCTTATAAATAATACGTCCATTATCTGAAAGTACAATTACATTAGAATTATTTTCATTTTTTTGTTTTTGAAGCAGAGTATCCTGCAATGCAACTTTTTTATCATAAGTTTGAACAACAAATTTATTTTCAAAGGCAAAAAGTCCAAATGCCATAAGAAAACTCACAACCAGAAGCGGAACTGTAAAACGGAAAAGTGAAACACCAGAAGCTAAAAGTGCCTGAATCTCATTTGCGGCATACATTTCACTGAGTACATAGGATGAAGAAAAAAGAATTGCAACGGGAACCGCATACCAGATTGTCTTTGGCACATAGTAAGCCATTACCATAAGCATATCCTTCAGCGAACAGTTATTCTGAAGATATGTGGCAATATTCATAAAAAGATCTACAAGATTCAGTACAAGTGCAAAGAAAAACATTGCACCAAAAAACAGAGGAATGATTTTTTTGAACAGATAAATAATAAGCTTCATATCCCGCCCCTATTTTCTCAAAAGTACCAGCATAAAAATAAAGCCTACTGCACCAATTACAATGTTTGGTGTCCATATACACCAGAATGCATTCAAGCCTACTTTAGTAACCATAAGCTGCCCGATAATCTGAACCGCCCAGTAAAGTACACAGATTACAATACCAAGAAAAAGTCCTATCATCTGGCCATTGTGCTTTCCAAACAAAAATGCCAGTGAGAACGCAAGAAATGCAAAAAAGATGGAACCAAAAGGAATTGCAAATTTCTTATGCCATTCCATTACCCAGAGATTTATTTTTCTTATTGTACTTGGATTATCTGATTTTTCAGCCTTCATTCCCTGAATTGTTCGGGTAAGATCATAGGTTGTCATTTCTCGTGCAGAACGCGAATAATTTCCCAGAAAAGCTGAATCAAAAACATTCATTACCGTACGACCGGAACTCAATACGTCATAATTATTTCTATTGTTTGTATCAATAGAAAGTAAAGAAGCATCATTCATGTCAAACTGCATAAGAACGCCTTCTTCCTTAGCGCCAACAAGAACTGAGTTTCCAGCAATAATCAGACGGTCTTTATCATCTTTTGAATCGAATATTACTACGTCTGAAACACTGTTTCCACTTACTTCGCCAATTACAATACTTGAAGTATCAAGCCTCTTAACGCTGTTAGATTCGAGTTCGATTGAAGGCGTAGAATTCATAATCTCGCGCATCAGCTTATTGTATTTGATAGTTCCAAGCGGAAGAAGATAGTCGTTTACAAAAAACGAACCAATTGAAATAAAAAGTCCCAGTGCTGCAACCGGAGCAAGAATTCTTAAAAAAGAAAAACCGGCAGCACGGAAAATCAAGATTTCATTACTGCTCATCATACCGCCGAGACTCATTAAAAAACCTACGAGAGTTGCAAAAGGCGCAGACTGAGCAATAATAAACGGCAGACTGTAAACCATAATGCGCATTACGTCCGAAAATGGAGCGGATTTAGCAAGCAGATCTTCTACAGTAAGCAAAATCTGATTTACAAAGAAAATCATAAAAAAGAAAAAAAACGAAACTAAAAAGTAAAGGAACAAATCCTTAAAAAGATATTTTACAAGAATATGATTTCTAAGAGTTCCTCTTTTGAGTACACGTATCTGAAACTTCTCGTTATAAAGATGAAGAAGCCTGATTGTGCGGTTACGTTTTATTTTTTTTAAGATTTCTTTGAACGTCATAATGAAAGAAACAAACTACCGTTAGTTATTTTGAAACACCAGTTGAACCAAATCCGCCAGCTCCACGTTCTGTTTCACTGAGACTGTCTGTAATAGTAAAGGCTGCCTGTATAACAGGAGCAATTACCATTTGAGCAATTCGGTCACCACTGTTGATTGTAAAATCTGAAGTTCCAAGATTAATGAGAATAACTTTTATTTCTCCACGATAGTCGCTGTCTATAGTACCAGGTGTATTAAGAACAGTTACACCATTTTTAGCGGCAAGCCCGGAGCGCGGACGAACCTGTACCTCATATCCTTCGGGAATTTCAAAAAAAAGCCCGGTTGGAACCATTGCAGAACGACCGGCAGGAATTGTAAGCGGTGCATCTAAAAGTGCACAAAGATCTGCACCAGCAGCACCGCTTGTTTTGTATTCAGGAATTACGGCCCCTTTCGAGGCCACACATTTAATATTTACCATAACATGTCATTCCCGCGCAGGCGGGAATCTATCCTTATCTTATTGAAAGAAGTCCACCAATAATAAGCAAATCTTTAGCCACATTCAAAATCCAGAACATAGCACTTCCATCAAGTTTGTTTACGCCAAATGAACGACTGAAAACATCGGCAACTACGGCAATTATTACCCAGATTACGGTTAGGATAATCATTACTGTATTATCCCAGTTTCCGAGATCTCGGAAAATTGTGATTGCAATGCAAACACCGCCAATTAGCAAAAGAACTGCAACAGCAATTGCCACGATTTTTGCAAGATCGCCGCTGAAAATTTCATAAATTGCTGCCCCTGCCTGACTTGCTTTTACAGAACCACCTACTCCGAGCATACAGAGTCCGGTGATGATGAAATAAGCTGCGAGTGCGATTCTAATGAAAAGAGCACCGAGCCCACGATTAGTTGTTTTTGCCATAAATTCCTCCTATATAAAAAATTCCTCATAAAGAGCACAGAGGACACAGAGAGAAATTAATTTCAATTTTCCCCTCTGTGTCCTCTTATGCTCTGTGAGGAATTTTAATTATTTCTCCCCCTTTTTCGATAATCCTAAAAAGTTGCACTGTTGTACAACTTTTTTTAACGGATTTTCGATTTTAGGCATCCAGAGCATCAATATAAGAAAGGTTCAATCTTCCCTGCTTGTCTACTTCGAGAAGCTTAACAGGAATTACCTGACCTTCTGTAAGAACATCAGTTACCTTGTTTACGCGCTGCTTTGAAAGCTTTGAAATGTGGCAGAGACCTTCTTTTCCAGGAAGGATTTCTACAAAGGCACCAAAGTCCATAATGCGCTTTACAGTTCCCTGATAGATTGTTCCAACCTCAGGATCTTCTGTAATGCCCTTAACAGCCTTTTTAGCAGCCTCAGCATTCAAGCCGTTCTTAGAGTAGATTGTTACAGTTCCGTCATCATCAGTGTTGATTGTTACATCATACTGAGAGCAGAGAGCCTTAACATTCTTTCCGCCTGGTCCAATGAGAGCGCCAATCTTGTCTACAGGAATCTTCATTGTAAGAATCTGTGGAGCGTTCTTTGCAAGTGGAGCCGGCTTATCGATGCATTTTTCCATAATAGAAAGGATATGGAGACGACCCTGGCGAGCCTGTTCCATAGCCTTCTTCATGATTTCAGTTGTTACACCGGCAATCTTAATATCCATCTGGAAACCGGTAATACCGTCTTTAGTTCCGGCTACCTTAAAGTCCATATCACCAAGGTGGTCTTCTTCACCAAGAATATCGCTCAAAATCTTATAGCGGCCATAAGGATTGTCTCCCTCTGGTTCTGTGATAAGACCCATAGCAATACCTGCTACCATCTTCTTCATTGGAACGCCGGCAGCCAGCATACAAAGTGTACCACCACAAGTAGAAGCCTGAGATGAAGAACCGTTAGATTCCATGATTTCAGAAACTACGCGGATTGTGTATGGGAACTCTTCGCGGCTTGGAACCATAGCAGCAAGTGAGCGGCGAGCCAGGTTTCCGTGACCAATTTCACGGCGGCCTGTTGTAAGCTTACCAGTTTCACCAACTGAGTATGGTGGGAAGTTATAGTGGAGGATGAAGTGCTCGCTTCTGTCTCCATCGATATCATCATAAGTCTGTTCATCCATTGCAGTACCAAGAGTACATACAGCAAGAGACTGAGTTTCACCACGAGTGAAAAGTGCGGATCCATGAGGAGTTGGCAATACGTTTATTTCACAGGTGATTGGGCGGATTTCGTCAACCTTACGGCCATCAACGCGAACGCCTTCATCAAGAATAGACTTGCGGAGGAGCTTGTACTGAATGTCGTCCATCAAAGTACAGAAAAGCTTTGCCTGGATCGGGTCAGAAAGCTGTTCAGCATATTTTGCAGCGAGGTCTCTCTGAACCTGAGCAATTGCCTTACCGCGTTCAATCTTGCTGCCCTTGAAGCATGCTTCTTTAAGAAGTGGAGTTGCTTCGGCTTCGATTGCTTCTGCGTTGTCCAAAGTTACATCAAGAGGATTCAAAGGAAGCTTTTCCTTACCAGCCTTCTTAACAAGTTCTTCCTGCAAGAGACACATATCAGTAATGAACTTCTGAGCGCGTTCCAAAGCTCCGAGCATCAATTCCTCTGAAACTTCGTTAGCACCACCTTCTACCATAGTAAAGCCGTCTTTAGTTCCGGCAACAACAATTTCAAGGTCGCCCTTTTCAATCTGTTCGAATGTAGGGTTGATAATGTATTCACCGTTCAAATATCCAACGCGGCAGGCAGCAACCGGACCGTGGAATGGAATATCAGAAATACAAGTTGCAGCAGAAGCTGCGATTACGGCAAGAATATCCTGAGTATGAACGCCATCGCAAGAAACACAAGTTGGAACAATCTGAAGTTCGTGACCAAAAGATGGCTCAAAAAGCGGACGCATTGGGCGGTCGATAAGACGAGATACGAGAATCTCCTTGTCCTTTGGTCTACCCTCTCGCTTTACAAAACCGCCAGGGATCTTTCCGGCAGCATAGAATTTTTCGTTGTACTCAACAGTTACAGGAACAAAGTCCTGACCTTCTGTAACAGCAGACGAAGCACAAATAGTTGCAATAATAGCGGCTCCGCCCCACTGAGCGTAAACACATCCATTAGCCTGTTTACCGATTTTTCCAGTTTCCAGGATGAGATCGGCATCTCCAAGTTTGTAGGTTACTCTTTCTACAGACATAATTTTCTCCTACACACGTCACTACATCCGACGCGTGTTTTTTTCTATTTATTAGTAAAACTAATATGCATTATCAAGGAGGGCGGAGCCCCGCCCTACGCCCGCACTTCGTTGCGGGCTACCCCACCCAGCGGGGTAATCATCAGCCAGCCATAAAAACACAGATATCGCGAAAGTCGCAGAACAAACACCCCACAACGCCCCAATTCCCCGTGGCCAGAAATAAAAAATACAATACTTAATTTTAATCCATAACGAAAGATTAATCAATGAAGAAAATAAATAAAAAAAATTGCTGAAAGTGGTCTAAAAAAACACATTTTAAGTCTATATTATATATAGAAAACTTCTGTAAAACTCCAATTCTCCCATAGAAAAGACAATAGCATAAGTTCTATGGGAAACATCAACTTAAAAACACAGCCTTCAAAATTAAAAATAAAGATTAAAATCACATAGAGATACATAAATATCAATTTCTATATGAAATTATTTATACAAATCCACCACTTAATACAAAAAGTCATTTCATAATACCCATAGAAATTACATAAATTACTTTTCTATGGGAAAAACACATAAAAACATATCATACAATCAGAAAGGAAGGCAAAAGATGAGTATTGAACTAATTCCACCAGACACATTGAACTCTCAATTGCGAGAAAAACTAAAACACTTAAAACATGCGCTGTCACTTTTATTAAAGCGCACAAAAAATCCACCAGAAGGACATTTGCGCGTAGCACAAAAAGGCACACATCGCCCGCAATACTACCATTACACAACCCCAGATGATTTTACAGGAAAATATATACGTAAAAATCAAATAGACTTTGCAAGGTCGCTTGCACAAAATGACTATGATGAAAAAATCATCAATATAATACAAAAAGAAATTAAATCACTGGAAATGTATCTTTCGCAGACTGGAAATGGAAACAGTATATCCGAATTCTATGACAACCTCTGCACACCACGCCGGGAACTAATTACTCCAGTAACTCTTACAGACGAGCAATATGCGGTCCTCTGGCAGGAAGTCTCATGGAAGGGCCGGCCATTCTCGCAAGATGCCCCGCTTCTCTACACAGCACGAGACGAGCGGGTGCGCTCAAAGTCCGAAGTTATAATCGCCGACACGCTATATCGTCACAAAATTCCCTACCGCTACGAGTTCCCGCTCATACTCCGGCGCAACGGCACCACAAGTACCCATGATGATTTCGACAAGCTCAATCACCGCACCTCTAGCTCCGGCACACACACAACACCCACCGGCAGCATCAACACATCCAATACCCACACTGCCGTCACCCTTCACCCCGACTTCCTCTGTCTCAACACGCGCACCCGTCAGGAGTTCTACTGGGAGCACTTTGGTCTTATGCACGATCCAGACTACTCGAAAAAAGCGGCCAGAAAACTCCGTCTCTATACTGAAAACGGAATTCTCCCCGGCCGCAATCTCATAATCACGATGGAAACACAGACTGATCCGCCTTCCATCCGAACGCTTGAAAAACTTATCGAAGAATTCTTACTGTAACTTATTACCAGACAAATATTCGTTTTACTGCTTTGTAAATGTATAAGAAAAAATTACTTCTGGGTCTAATGCAAACTCTCGAGTTAATAAAAGTTTATTTTTTGACTTATTAACTTTGTTTGAATGCCCACTTTCAAAACTGTTCAACATAAAATATTCTTCAACAGAATAAATATTAGATGTCAGCTTTCCATCTGCTGACGCGGACTCTTCAAAGAGTTTATCTGTTTTTTGCTTTCCATTAATTATAAGAAACTGATATTTATATATTTTAGTATTATCCTCTTTTACACCATGGTTATCAGTTTCCCATTTTGTAAGCTTCCACTTCCCCTGCAACCAGGATAAATCGTCTTCCATAGAAAAATCCACATAACTATCATTTTTTCCAATGCTGACGAACTTGCACACGCGGTAAATATAAACATTGTGAAAACCAAAACAAATGTAAATGCACTAACTTTTCTCTTCATACTATTTCTCCATAAAATAAAAAATCCCGCTCAGTGTAATACCGGGCGGGTTTGAAAAGTCGGCAAGCACAGCTTGCCTCTGAGACATTTTTTCGATAATCCTAAAGCAGCCCGCTGTCGCAGCCCGTTTTTTAACGGATTTTCGATTTTAGTCTACTTACGAAGTCCGAGCTCTTTGATGAATGCGCGGTAACCATTGAGGTCTGTGCGTTCATAGTAGCGGAGCATCTTGCGGCGCTGACCTACAACTTTAAGAAGTGCACGTTTAGCGTTAGCGTCCTTTGGGAACTGCTTGTTGTGCTCTGTGAGCTGCTGAACACGCTGTGTCATGAGAGCGATCTGAACCTTTACATTACCTGTATCAGTTTCTTTTGCGCCGTACTTCTTTACTGTTGCGGCTGTTGTTTCTTTTGAAAGTGCCATTATGGAACCCCTTAAAAAATATTTGATTTCCGGCCAGGCCGAAAACTCTGTATGAGCGGAAAGTCTGCAGGTCAAATCCTGGGTTTCTAGGATGTAATCACAGAAAGTCCGTAAAACAGATTATTTATTTTATATAATAAATGCTTTTTATTCAATATGCATATAAACTTGAAATCAAATCTGAAACATAAACTTTTTTTGCCTCGCCACATTTTTATATATCAAAACATCATTTTTGGTTTCTTTTTTTTCATTTACAAGCACATTTTAATGCCTTATACTTATAGAAAGTTTTTCTACATCCAGAGGCATTGATGAGGCATTTAACACGCAAGAACATACGATTGATTATACTTACACTTTTAGGCATCGCCTGTTTTATGTTATTAAGTTATTCCGGCAAAGAGCATCAGCCTTTTTACCAGCTTGGTAATTTGAGAATTCCTTCTTCTACAAAAAGTGGAGTTCTTTCCGGCACACTCTCTCTAATATGTATATTACTGGTTTTTACTGATTATAAAATCGGCTTCAAAATTGCGCTTTCAATTAACATTCTGTCTGTTTCAAATCTTCTTTTTGGCATGATAAAAACCCATTCCATTGTTTCTATGCCGGGAATGGTCACACACACTGTTTCTCTTATTACGCTTGTAACTATTTACGGTTTTTACAAAAAGCTTTCTATAAGTAACCTTACAGATTATATCAGCGGACAAGGAAACCGCCGCAATTATGTAAAAGAAGTAACCGAACATATTGAAGGACGAAAATCCTTTACCCTAGCCTGTGTTGAACTGGAAGATTTTAAGCACATAACAGATATTTATGGTATTCAAGTTGGTGATGCCCTGATTAAAAAAACTTCTGAAAAATTAAAAACAATTCTGAACAAAAATGACAAGATGTTCAGAATTACAGGGTCAACACTCGCAATTCTTTTTGAACCTGGTGAATCACCAGAAGAAAGACTTAAGAGTGTTATAAATTCAGAAACAATTACAATTCATATTGAATCTGAAAATGGAGAGCAAACTGAAACAACCTGCACATTATCCCTTGGAGCCGGTATTGTTTATTCACATCCTCCATATAACTTTACAAAAACAGCTTCTTCTGTACTAAGAGATGCAGAAACAGCTCTTGCCAGAACCCGTAATATGTCTGAAAACAAAATCTGTATCTTTAATGAAAAAATGCAGAATTATGACCTAAAACAAAGAGAAGCGGAATTCCTTGTAAAAGAAGCTCTAAAGAACAATTATTTTTACCTTGTATATCAGCCTCAATTTACTACTGCTGAAAAAAAACTTCGCGGATTTGAAACTTTAATCAGATGTCGTAAACCGGACTATTCTATTGTTAGTCCATTAGATTTTATTCCGGCCGCAGAAAAATCAAATCTTATTATGAAGATTGATGATTTTGTACTTTCGACTGCAATGAAAGAATTTAAACCTATTGTTGATAACATAGAAGATGATTTTTTAATTTCAATAAATATTTCTGCAAAAACAATGGGAAGCAAAGATTTTATAAGCAGAATTACTGATATCATTAACGAAACAAGATTCCCTACAGAATGTCTGGAATTAGAAATTACAGAATATTCTTTTGCAGAATCTATGGAAACTACAATTTCCAACATAAAGCAGCTTCGCGAAATGGGAATTCAAATTGCCCTTGATGATTTTGGAACCGGATACACTTCCATTAAGCAGCTGATGATGCTTCCTATTAATATTCTAAAAGTTGATAAGAGCCTTATTGATGATATTGAAACTAACCAGAATATTCGCGATGTTGTAGATTCTGTTATTTATATGGGACACATTATGAATTGCGAAGTTATTTCTGAGGGTGTAGAAAAAGAAGTCCAGATTGACATACTTCGTGAACACAAATGCGACTTTATACAGGGCTTTGTTTGGGGCAAGCCTGTTGATTTTGAAGAAGCAAAAAATATGTGCGGCCAGGAAGAGTTTGGAATGTAGATTGCTGAAACAAGTTCAGTATGACACCTATTATATCGTCATCCCGAACTTGTTTCGGGAGCTATTTTACTCAAATCTCACAATATTACATTCCGGCAACTCTACAATCCTTCCATCTTTAATTTCTAAACGCACCAGCTCCCCTTTTTCATTCTGTGTACGGTAAAGGCCGTCTGGCGGAAGAAGCTGCAAGGGTTTTGCAGCCGCTGAATTTTCGGTTGTGGCGCGGCGAATGGCGGCGATGTCTAATTCGTAAGGACGTTCCAAAAGCTCATTTGCAGTTGTAAAAAAGCCTTTTTGAACCATACTTCGTATATAAGAAGAACTGATTCTTTCTTCATCATCAGTTCCTTCTCTAAAATACACAGGATCCACAAAAATTGTTTCTATTCCATTTTTATTTGCCCAATATCTGATGGCCTGAGCATCGGTTGCACCTTTAAATCCACATCTAAAATCAATACCTTCAGCAAGCAGCTCCATATTGCAAACATTCAGAAGAATATTCAAAAAATCAGCTCCCATCATGCTTGCAAAAGAATCATCAAAATCAACTATAATCGCAAAATCCAATCCAAATTCTTCAAACAGGTTGATTCTCTGATTCAGGGTCGTTAAATCACCCATATAGTCGCCGCTATGTTTAATACCTGGAAGAGGTCTTGCAAAAGAAACAACACCACAATTTAGTGATTTTTCACGCCCTGCAGACATAAGTTCTCCAAGAAGCTTTCTGTGGCCTTTATGAAGTCCGTCAAAGCTTCCAACCGAAATCCCGGTCTTTGCTCCATTGAGAAAATCTTTATCAGAATCACCATTTAATATAGAAAGAATATCATTCCAAGTAAAAAGTTTCATATTTTGTATTATATCACTTTACTAATAAAAAAAATAGTTATATAATTATTTAGTGTAAATAAAGAACTTTAGTAATACTAAAGAGTGAGGTATAAATATGGCAAAAAACTTAGACTGGGGCAACTTGCCTTTCGGTTACATGGAAACATCAAAAAGTTATGTAGCAAACTGGAAAAACGGCGAATGGGATGAAGGAAAACTTACTTCTGACCATACTGTAAAAATCAGCGAATGTGCAGGTGTATTGCAGTATGCACAGACTTGTTTTGAAGGTCTTAAGGCTTATACAACTGAGCATGGCGACATCGTTACATTCCGTCCGGATTTAAACGCTGAGCGTATGGAAAATTCCTGCAAACGTCTTGAAATGCCAGTTTTCCCAAAAGAGCGCTTTATTGAAGCAGTTCTTCAGACTATCGAAGCAAACAAAGAATGGGTTCCACCTTACGGAAGCGGTGCTACTCTTTACATCCGTCCATATATGTTCGGTTCAAGCGCAGTTATTGGTGTAAAACCAGCTGAAGAATATCAGTTCCGTATTCTCGTAACTCCTGTTGGACCATATTTCAAAGGTGGTGTAAAACCTATTAAAGTACGCCTTTCAGACCTCGACCGCGCTGCTCCTCATGGAACAGGTGATATCAAAGCTGGTTTGAACTATGCTATGTCACTCCACAACATTGTAGACGCTCATAACTGTGGTTATGCAGAAAATATGTATCTTGATCCAGCAACTCATACATATCTTGAAGAAACAGGTGGAGCAAACATCATCTTCATCTCTAAAGATGGAAAGCTTGTAACTCCAAAATCTGACTCTATCTTGCCTTCAATTACACGCCGCTCACTTGTAATTGTTGCAAAAGAATATCTCCACATGGAAGTTGAAGAGAGAAAGATTAACAAATCTGAACTTGGCGATTTTGTAGAATGTGGACTTTGTGGTACTGCAGCCGTTATTTCTCCAGTAGGCGAAATTGATGACCACGGAAAGCAGATTATCTACAATGAAGGAAAACAGGAAATGGGTCCTAAATTGAAAGAAATCTACGATACTTTGACAGGAATTCAGATGGGTAGACTTCCAGCACCAGAGGGTTGGGTATATACTATCAATTAACAGAAAATAAATTTCTCACAGAGAACACAGAGGCCACAGAGAGGAAATTATAAATCACCTGCTCTGTGGCCTCTTCTGCTCTGTGAGGGACTAGTTCCGACGGGAGCTAGTCATATTATTTATCGTACTTTTCTCAAGAACGCGTCCTTAAATCCATAAGACTTAAATCTTTCAAGTACAACCTTATATTCATCCATTGTAACAGGTCCGACGAGAATCTGCTTTCTATTACCACCTGCCATTGGTACGATAGTAATAGGATAATTAGTTCCATACTTATTAATAACTTCAAGAATATTTTCATCAGAAGCATAAACTGCAATCTGAATGTAGTACTTACCAGACTCCAAATCCTTAAGGCTTGGCACAATGTATTTATCATAAGATGTTGATGTTTCAACAACAGGAGCTATTTCTTCTTCTGGTTCTACAGCAACTGACTCAGCAACACTTTCTACTGGTGCACCTGGTGCTCCTGCTTCAGAACCAGAAGAACTTCCACTTTCAAGAGGAATGAGATTATATACATTCTCTTCTTCAAGAGCTTCAAGTTCATCTTCTGAAACTACATCTTCAACAGCATCTTCTTCCGGCTCTTCTGCTTCAGGAGGATTTGAATCAGCAGGAACAAGAACGATTGCTTCGTATTCTTCTTCCAAAGCTTCTTCCTCTACTGGAGCTTCTTCTTCAACAGGAGTTTCCTCTGCAACTGGTTCTTCTTCAGTAAACTCTTCTTCAACTGGGGTTTCTTCTGCTGGAGTTTCCTCTTCAGGAAGTTCATCTAGTTCATCTGCAGCAAAGGCTTCTTCTGCAGGAGCGTATTCTGTTTCTTCCTCTTCTTCAGGAGCTACAGCTTCTTCTTCTGTTTCAGGAGTCTCTTCAAGTTCATCTTCTACAAACTCTTCTTCTTCCGGAGCATCTTCATGTTCTGGAAGTTCTTCTTCATCTACAGCTTCATATTCTTTTTCTTCCGGCTGAGGCTGTTCTTCCTCAGGTTCTTCTTCAAGAGTTTCCTCTTCAAAAGCCTCTTCTTCCAAAGTTTCTTCTTCTGCAGGTTCTTCCGGAATTGCCTCTTCTGCAATCTCTTCTTCTTCCGGAGCTTCTTCTGCAGGAGTTTCCTCTTCAACTGCCGACTCTTCTTCGAAGTTTTCTTCTTCAAGAGGTTCTTCCTCCAAAGGTTCTTCAGCAATTTCTTCAGATTCTATTGCTTCTTCAACAGGAGCCTCTTCTTCTGTTTCTGCAGTCTCTTCTGGAGTTTCAGTTTCTTCAGGGGCTTCGTTTTCTTCTGACTCTGCCTCTTCAAAAGTTTCTTCTGTTTCTTCAGCTTCTGTTTCTGGTTCAGCAGTTTCTTCTGGGGTTGGAGTTTCTTCTTCTGTAAACTCTTCAGAAGCCATATTTTCTTCTGCTTCAGGTTCTTCAAAAGCTTCAGAGTTTTCTTCAGCTCCGATGGTCTCAAAACTTCCATCATCATTATCTTCAAAATCTGATGCAGACTTTGAAATTACAGCATTGCCATAAACTCGTTCTTCCTGACCGGAACGCTTTGTAATTTTGACAATATTATTTGAACCTTTTTCAATTCCCATTGCCTGTGCAGCTTCTGGAGAAAGCATAATTGCAACACCTTCGGAAGGGTCTAGTGCACCAATCACAAGAATATCTACAGTTGCATCTCCAGCAATATTTGTAACACTTATGATGTCACCCGGCAAATAGCCTACTGTTTTAGCAAAAAGTCCCTGAGGAAAAACTCCGTCATCAACAACAACGGCCCTTCCATCGAGAGAAGGACTGAATGATGCAAACATGAGACATCCTGCAGTTACAACCAGAATCTTAAATAAGTTTTTGATTTTATTTTTCATACCCTACCCATCCTTAGGCTTTATTTGCTTTTAATGCTTTATTTATCTGACTTACAAGATCTGTAGAAATCTTTGCCAGATTATTTTTCTTTGTACGATCTACTTTAAGATTTTCCAAAGTTTTTTCTGCAATTTTTACGCCGCTTTTTGCAGAAGCAATCGTAAAATTAATTTTATATAAATCTGAACTTGCAGATAAAGTATTATCCGTACGTTCGTAATATAATTTAATCTGTATAAAATAATCAGAAAAACCATTAAAAGCTTCACCACTTCCAATTTTATACAGATGTTCATCCTGATTTTCTGAATCTGATATAGCCGCATCAGAATTTGTTACAATGTAGCCGTACTCAAAAAAAGTATTGAGTACAGAATCTTCTATAATCATTGAATCTTCCGTAACATTGTCTGCAGAATCATCATGCTGTACAATCTGAAATGAAATCTGATTTGCAAAGCATAAAGCTGCACTAAAAAGAAATGCGGAAAAAATTACAATTCTTTTAAGCTTCCCCATTGGAACACCCCATTACGCAAAATGCGCAGAGCGGACACAATACTCCGACTCTTATTATTTTAATCGGTGAAAAATAAATGCGGGTTTAGAGATTTTTATGACAATTTCTTCCTAATGTGATAAAATAACACTAAGGGTTGGGAAAATGGAAAAAAGAATCTACATAATTGGCGCAGGCTTTGCAGGGCAAACCATTGCCGATGACATTAAACGAAAAAAAATATTTGGAAAAGTAAACGCCTTTATAGATGATAATAAAGATTTAATTGGAACTTCAATAGACGGTATTCCGGTTCTTGGTCCTATTAGCGGTGTTACTTCCATTCTTTCTAATTCAGATTTAGACGAAGCAATCATTGCAATTCCTTCTGCCCCAACTGAACGCATTCGCGAGATTTATGAAACCCTTACAGAAAACGGATTTAATCATATTAAGATATTGCCTGGAATAAGTCAGGTAATAGAAGGAACTGCTCATCTTGTTCAAACCCGTGAAATTGATCCTCTTGATATTCTTGGCAGAACTCCCGTAACAATTTCATTAAAAGAAAGCCTTGGATATCTTCGTGGTAAACGTGTTTTTATTACCGGTGCTGGTGGTTCAATTGGTTCAGAACTTGCAAGACAGCTTTTAAGTGGTGGTGCTGAACGTCTTTATCTTTTTGGACACGGCGAAAATTCAATCTGCAGTATTTACCGCGAACTTCGGCTCTTACAGGCAGAAGGTGTTGGTGAAAAAGCAACTATTGTTCCTATTATTGGGGACATGCGCGACCGTGAATATGTTGATTATATTATCCGCCAGACAAAATGTAATGTAATTTTCCATTGTGCAGCTTACAAACACGTTCCAATGATGGAAGAAAATCAGGTAGCAGCTGTTGAAAATAATGTTTTTGGAACCAAAAATCTTCTGGATGCAGCCCTTACTCATAAAGTAGATCGTTTTGTTCTGATTTCTACAGATAAGGCAGTTGCTCCGGTAAGCGTTTATGGCGTTTCAAAAATGCTTTGCGAAAAGCTTGTACTTGATGCCGCTAAACGTGCTGATACAAATCAGTCATTTATGTTTGTCCGTTTTGGAAACGTACTAGGAAGCCGGGGTTCAATTCTCCCCCTATTCCAGGATCAGATAAAAACCGGCGGTCCGATTACTGTAACAGATGAAAAGATGGAACGCTTTTTTATGACAATTCCGGAAGCGTGTTCTCTTGTTTTACAAACTGGTGGTGTCGGTGAAAATGGAAAATCTTATCTTTTGGATATGGGAGAGCCTGTAAAAATCATAGATCTTGCAAAACAGATAATTAAGTTCAGTGGACTTGAACCTTATAAAGATATCGACATTAAAATTGTTGGTTCCCGAAAAGGAGAACGTCTTATTGAACCATTATGGCTCAAGGAAGAAAATCCTACTCCAACCAAATACAAAAAACTCTTACAGCTGGATAACAAGGAATATACTAACGAACGTTTGGAAGTTTTACTAAAAGCCCTGCACCCGATTTGTTTTTATACCCCCGGGCACGAAGCAGAATTCCGGAACAAGACACTTCTTGTAAAGCTTCTTTGCGATGACTGCAAGAGCCTTCGCGATTTTTATGAAGAAATAAAAAATGACGGTCAGCTCCGCACTGATTTATTATAGAAGAATTTGAGAACACACGAGGAATAAAACTATGGCAGAAATAAAAGTTCCATTTCATAGAGCCGCAATAACAAAAGCCGAAGAAGATGCAGTTTTAGATGTACTTAGAAGCGGCTGGCTTACCACCGGAAAATACGCACTCGAGTTTGAAAAAAAATTCAGTGCAGCAGTAAGCAAAGGCGACGAAGCAGCTGAACGCGAGCCGGTAATTAGTCTTGCAGTTAATTCAAATACCAGCGGAATGATTCTTGCGATGGAAGCCTGCGGAGTTCGCCAGGGAAAAGCTGTTATTACAACCCCCTACACTTTTGTTTCAACCGCAGCCTGTGCCCGCCACTTAAATGCAGATGTTTTTTTTGCTGATGTAGAAAAAGACAACTATAGTATTGATCCAGATAAAATAGAAGAAATCTTAAAAAAACACGCAGATATCATACAGGCAATTGTGCCGGTTCATATTGCAGGAAACATCTGTAATATGGAACGTATTATGGAGCTGGCAAAAAAGTATTCTACTCCGGAACACAAAATCTATGTAATAGAAGATGCTGCACACTCCTTCCCTTCTCCAACAAAACTTGGTTATGCAGGAACAATCGGAGACGCAGGGGTTTTCTCTTTTTATGTAACAAAGACAATTACAACAGCAGAAGGTGGAATGGTTTGTACCCGCGATAAAGATCTTGCACGCCGCATGACTGTTATGCGTATGCATGGAATGGACCGTACAACCTGGGACCGCTACACCAGCCCGCGCGCAAGCTGGGAATATGACATTATAGCCCCTGGTTATAAATTCAATCTTCCAGATGTTCTTGCAGCACTTGGCTGCTGTCAGGTAGATCGTGCAGAATTATTTTATGAACAGAGAAAACGAATTGTAGAAAAATACAATGAAGCTTTTTCTAAATTAGATTTTATAAAACTTCCCCCAGATGGTGAAGGAAACAGCTGGCATTTATACCTGATGCGCATAATTCCGGAAAATCTGAAAATTACACGCGATGAATTTGCTAAAAAAATGCAGGAAGCAGGACTAGGCATTTCAGTCCATTTTATTCCGATTTTTCATTTTACTTACTGGCGTGAACTTTACCCTGATTTTACTGCAGAAAACTTTCCGAATGCAGAGCATCAGTATAATACTACAATTTCAATTCCGCTCTATCCTGATATGACAGATGAACAGGCTCAACTTGTAATTGACACAGTTACAAACATAGGAGAAACTTATAGAAGATAATGGCTGCAAAGAAAAATTCTTCAAAAGCAAATTTCCGCTCCCTCGAAGCATCCGGATTTTATAGCGATGCAGAAAAAGAAGGCTGTCTTTACGCAGCACTCATACGAAGCCCTGCCCCAGCCGGAAAAGTAAAAAGCGTAACTGTTCCTGATTTGCCGGAAGGTTATTTTATGCTCAGTTCAAAAGACCTTCCTGGAGCAAAATCAATTTCTGCAAACAAGACAGTCACAAAAATCTTTGGATATGGAAATGTATCTTACAGCGGGGAACCACTTGGAATTCTTTTTGGCCCGGACGAAGAAAAAGTTTACAAACTGTTAGACACTGCTAACGTTACATTTGATGTAGAAAACCTTGAATCGGCTCTCAACAATGTAATTAATCAGCAGGAAGAAACCGCAAATTTTAAAGAGTTTCTTGAACAGATTAATGAAATGCCATCTCTCGATACTGTAATCGATAAATCTCATGTTGAAGAAAATCCAAATGTTGTTGTTGCAACCCGCGAAGTAAAATACGGACTTTATAAAACTTTATCTCTTGCTCAGGCAGATACAAAACTTTTTGATAATGCTGATTTTACATCAACAGATATCTGGAAAGAAAAACTACTTACACCAAAATGGCAGGAAACAGAAGGAGCTTTTGCTTATACAGAAGGCGATAAAATTCATGTATATGCTCCAACCCGCTGGACTTCTTTTACCCAAAAATCTGTAGCTCAGGTTCTGGATATTAAAGAAGAGCAGGTTTATATTCATAAAACAAAATCTGCAGGAATCTATCCTTCCGGGCTGGTAAGAACGACTCAACTTGCAGTTCAAATTGCTGCTGCTTCATGGCTAACTAAAAAACCGGTTCGTCTTGTGCTTTCTCAGTTTGAACAGGAAAACTATATGGTTCCTGGTGTTCTCACAGAAATAACTTACCGAACAGCCTTAAACAAAGACGGCCGCTTAAAAGCCTTAAAAATCATTATTGATATTGATATTGGAAGCTCGAATCCTTTTGCTCAGGAAATAACAGACCGAATTGCAATTGCATCAGCAAGCTATTATAAACCAGAAAATCTTTACATCTCTGCAAAAGCACATACTTCCAAAAATCCGCCTACATCAATTTCCATGCAGATAATTGAATCACAAGCCTTTTTTGCAATTGAAAACGAAATCCAGAAAATCAGTAATCAGTCAAAAATTTTCCCGGATGAACTTCGCCTTCTAAATGCTCATAAATCACCGGAATCAAAAGACTTTCCGTTTACTATTCCAACAGGTGATGTTGAATCGGTTATTCAAAAGGCCCTTAAGGAAAGTGATTTCAACAGAAAATATGCCTCATTCCATATGGAAGCAATTGACCGTGCAGAAAAAGACAGTAAACCTTTCTTTGCTCTTCCATTACGAGGAATTGGAGTTGCAACTGCATACATTCCTTCTGGCTATTACGGACAAACAAGTTTTACAAATGACACAAAAGTGGAAGTAACTCTAAACGCCGATGAAAAACTTATAATTCACACAATAAAACCTTCTGAAGTAATTCAGGACATCTGGAAAAGCTCTGCTGCTGAAATTCTTCAAATTCCAAAACAAAATATTCAGATTAATTCTGATTTTCCATATGATCAGATTCCAGAACGTCCGGAAGATTCTTACAGCTCCATCAGTATTATGAACGAGCTTGTAAAAAAATGCTGTACAGATATTCAGAAAAAACGCTTCCATCAGCCGCTTCCAATTACTGCAAAACGCGGTGGTCAGCTTTCTCCACGCAACAAATGGGATAAAGACAGTTTCAGCGGAACTCCCTTCTTTACAACCTCTTTTATAACAACTGTAGTTGAGGTGGAACTCGACACTTATACCTACAGCGAGAAAATCAAAGGAATCTGGGTTACTATGGATTGTGGAGAACTTTTTGATGAAGCTGCAGCACGCCGTACTCTTAAACTGGAAATTCAGCAGGAACTTAATATGCTTGTAAAAGGAAAGACAGTTCCTTGCGATGCAATCAACATCAGTTTTATTCAATCAAGTAACCGCTCTGGTCAGGTTGGAGGACTCATTCATAATTCGCTCCCGGCAGCCTTTTCTTCGGCACTTTCTCTTGCACTTACAACTCAGCTTACAGAACTTCCTTGTACAGAAGATCTGCTCTTCCAGCTGATTCGAGACCGTACAAAAGAAAAGAATGAAACTAAAAAATCTGAAAGCAAAGGAGCGGAAGAATGAAAATACCAGTAACCCTGAACGGAACAAAAACAATTCTTGACGCTCATGCAGATGAATCACTTATGAAGGTGTTACACAAAAACGGCTGTCCTTCGGTAAAAAGTGGCTGCAGCAGTGGCTTTTGTGGAACCTGTACAATTTTGCTTGATGACAAACCGGTTGCATCTTGTAAAATACCGGCAGGAATTGTCCGAAACTGTGACATCGTTACCTTAGATTATTTTACAAAAACAGAAGAGTATTCAAATATAATGGCAGGCTTTCAGAAAGCTGGAATAAAACTTTGCGGTTACTGTACAGCAGGAAAAGTTTTTTCTGCTTATCAGATCTTAAAAATACCCAAAATACCTACCCGTCAAGAAATTGCAGATAATCTGAAAGCCCTTGCCCCTTGCTGTACGGATTTAGAAACTCTTGTAAATGGAATCATCTATGCAATTCAGGTGTCAAATAAAAGATTAAAACGAAGCTGATAAGGATTCATTAATAAGGAAGTAGAATGGGAAAGACAATACTTTATGCAAAAAATGCAGCAGAACTCATAAAAATCCTGAGTAATAATCCGGGAACAAAGGTTGTAGGTGGCTGTACAAGAATTGAAACACTGCCCGATAAATTTATTTCAACGCATGGAATAAAAGATCTTTCTCACATTTCGCGTCACGAGCGTTATATTGATGTAGGCCCTGGAACTACACTTGCAGAACTCTTAGCTATAGGACAGACCCACTTGCCGCCAATTTTATACGAAGCCTTAAACTGTATTGCAAATCCCATAATCCGAAACACAGCTACAATCGGTGGAAACATCTGTTCCGAAAATCATAAGCTTACTCTGTTTGCCCCTCTTATGGCACTAGATGCAAAACTCGAATTCAAAAATCAGACAGAAACTCATACAGAAAACATCAGAAACTTTAAGGTTGTGCCGGAAGGTTTTATTCTATCAAATATCCGAATTCCGCTTGTAGATGCAGAGCTTTCTATTTTCCGCCGTGTTGGTCCGGAACACACTATTACCCAGCAGTCAGCTTCGTTTGCATTTTTAGCTGATACAGAAAAAAACTCCCTGCTTAATGTGCACCTGGCTTTTGCAGGTCCATTTACATTCCATAGCAAGGAGTTTGAAAATTTTATGAGCGGTCGTCGCCTGCCACTTTCACAGAAAGACATTTCTCAACTTGAAGAAGCAGTAGCTGAACAATTCCAGAAGGCCGCTACCGACCAGATGATTACTGACGTAATGCGTCAGCAGTTTTTTAATTTAGCGCGCTATAGTTTTGAACAATTAACATAGAATAAATTTCTCACAGAGTTTAAGAGGACACAGAGTTTATATTTTTTCATTTTCCTCCGTGCACTCCTTAACTCTGTGAGGAATTTTTTATCTTATGAACATACAATCTCCATAGGAGAAGAAACGATATCTATTTTCCACGGCAGTTTTGTAGGCGTTCAGTATGTGTTCGCGGCCGGCAAAGGCTGAAACCAGCATAATTAATGTGCTTTCCGGAGTATGGAAGTTTGTAAACATTTTGTCTACAACCTTAAACTTAAAGCCCGGATACATAAAGATGCTCGTAGAACTTGTGCCGGCACGCACCCATTCATTGTTAGCCCCGACTACCCCGCCTTCCATTTCAATTTTCTGAGCCACACTTTCAAGAGTTCTTACACTTGTAGTTCCAACAGCAAGAATAGGTCTGCCTTCAGCTTTAGCCTTGTTAATGGCATCAGCAGTTTCCTTTGGAACTGTATACCATTCTTCGTGCATTTTATGATTTTCAATATTATCTTCACGAACCGGAAGGAAGGTTCCCAGTCCTACATGCAGAGTTACAAAGCGGCGTTCAATTTCCTTTGCATCAAGACGTGCAAGCATATCTTCTGTAAAATGAAGCCCCGCTGTAGGACAGGCTGCAGAACCAGTGTTAGTGGCATAAACATTCTGATAACGTTCTGAATCTTCTTCCGTGTCCCCACGCTTGATATATGGAGGAAGAGGAATGTGGCCGTTACGCTCAAACCAGTCTTCATCAATTGCAAAATCAAATTTTAGAGCACGAAATTCTGTTCCAGCATTTCCTTCGTGTTCAATAATTTCAGCAACAGTTCCATCTGGAAATTTGTAATGCATTCCAGGCTTCTGTTTTTTTGCAGATTTTACCATGGTATTCCAAATGCAGCATTCTTTATCGATTGTATTAAGAAACATGAATTCTGTTTCGCGGCCCGTAGTCTCTTTGATTCCGTAAACACGAGCGCGACGAACACGGCTGTTATTAAAAATCATAAGAGTTCCGGGCTCAATCAAATCCGGGAGGTCATCCATCATGTGATGTTCCACTTGTCCGGTTGCCCTGTTCAAAAGCATGAGTTTATCCTGTCCGCGCACTCCACTTGGATGCTGCGCAATCAAATCTTCGGGCAGCTCAAAATTAAAATCAGAAGTTAACATGCGGCTATAATATCACAAAAACAAATTAATGGGAAATAGAGCTTGTGACCTACGGGCTTTCTCTTATTTTTCAAACTTCGTTTGACAACCAAGTTTTCCAAACCTATAATTAACTTATGAAAAAAAATATATTTATATCAAAAGTATGTCTTATAATTACAGGCTTAATCACACCATTTATCCTTTTATGTAATTCTTGCAAATCTAATACAGATGCAACAAACAATGAATACAACTACAAAGAGGTCGCAAAATATGCAGAATGTATCAACAACTGTTTTTCCGCAGATGATAATCTCACAGGCTTCTGGTGGGACTGTTCTGATATAGTTATCAGAAAAAATCTTTCTGCCCATCAGGAAGTAATTGATGGAATTATGAAAAGCTATGAAGGCCGAGCACAATATCATAAAGCTGAAAAAGGCTATAAAGAAGAATCTGCCCAGACAGCTGTAAAAAATATGAAGACCGGCTGGAATCTTGGAAATACTTTGGACTCAACCTCATATCAGGCTCTTTGGGATAAGACTCATAATAAATGGTATGACAACTGGGCTAGTTCAAAAGAAGATGAGAAAGGCTGGATGGTCAGATGGAACGATGGAATTATAACCTGGGAAACCGGTTGGGGCCAGCCAAAAACAAGTAATGAAATAATTGCTCTTGTAAAAAGTCTTGGTTTTGATGCAGTCCGCATGCCGGTAACCTGGGGCGAACATATTGATGATGAAGGCAATATTGATCCAGTATGGCTTTCACGCGTAAAAGAATGCCTTGATTATGTTATTGAAAACGACATGTACTGTATCATAAATATTCATCATGATGGTGGAGCTTCTGGCTGGATAAAAGCCTGCGATTCAAGCTGGGAACAGTACAAAGATCGCTTTCAAAACATATGGACTCAGTTAGCAGAAACTTTTAAGGATTATGATGAACGTCTGATTTTTGAAAGTATGAATGAAGTATTAGATGAAAAAGCAACATGGAGTCCAAGCCTGGATGTAGCAAAGAAAGCAAATGTATACATAAATAAATGGAATCAGCTTTTTGTAGATTCTGTTAGAGCAACCGGCGGAAATAATTCAACAAGAAATCTTATAGTTATGACTTATGCCGGAGAAGGTAGTTCTAATTCATTTTCTAATTTTGCCCTTCCAGAAGACAGCACAGAAAATCATCTGATTATAGAGGTACATAATTACAATCCTCAAGGCTTTACCTGGTCAGATGCAACCTGGACAAAAATGACTGCAATCTGGAATGAAACAGTTCATGGAAGAATCATTAAAGATGATATGGCATTTTTATCAGAAAAAGCAAAAGAATATAATGCCCCTATCATAATAGGCGAATATGCAGCCTTCCCTAAAAAGTATGCAGATTTTGATAAATAATTAAAAAAGAGTTCCCTGAACGCCGCCGTCTTTTGAGTCGGCGGCGTGTGTTAAGCCGAGGTGACTATAAGCCTTTTCGGTCACCATTCGACCGCGCGGAGTTCTCTGCAAAAGTCCACACTGAATAAGATACGGCTCATAATAATCTTCCAGAGTATCCATGCTTTCGCCGATAGAAATCGCCAGAGTCTCAGCACCAACCGGGCCGCCCCCAAAGTTTTCTATAATGGACCGAAGAATCTCGCGGTCGTATTTTTCAAGGCCAATTTCGTCAATTTCAAGGCGGCGTAATCCTTCGTCTACAATTTCTACGGTTATATTACGGCTTCCTGCTACCTGAGCGAAGTCACGCATGCGGCGCAGTACACGGTTTGCAACACGAGGAGTTCCGCGGCAACACTGAGCCAGGAGCATAGCCGCATCTTCATCAATTCCAATTTCCAGAATGTTAGCAGAACGTTTTATAATAGAAGAAAGTTCTTTTTGAGTATAAAATTCAAAACGAGGAATAAAACCAAAGCGGCTTCGCAAAGGTGAACTTACACTGCCCGCCTTAGTTGTAGCACCAACCAGAGTAAAGGGCGGAATCGGAATGCGGACAGTACGAGCCGCAGCCCCCTGACCAATAATCCAGTCCAATTCAAAATCTTCCATTGCAATATAGAGCATTTCTTCAATGGCTGGCTTTAAGCGGTGAATCTCATCAATAAAGAAAACTGTTCGCGGAGTAATTGTACTTAAGATGCCGGCAAGGTCTTTTGGCTTGTCCAGAGCGGGTGCCGAAGTCACCTTAAAATCAACTCCCAGCTCATGGGCTGTAATCTGTGCAAGAGTAGTTTTTCCAAGTCCCGGTGGGCCTATAAGCAGAAGGTGGTCGAGCGGTTCTTCACGCAATTTTGCCGCTTCAATAAAAGTTGAAAGATTTTTCTTTACGCTTTCCTGCCCAAGAAAATCCTTGAGCATGGTCGGACGCAGTTTATTATCCTGTTCATCATAGCTGTTCTTTAAATCTGCACGCACAATAGCCGAAAAATCAGCAGAAAAATCTTCTTCCTTCATAAAATTCATTATAACACATAAATCAGTATAATTTCTACAATGACATATTTTTCTTGACGGCTGATTTTTTCTCTTCCATAATGGAACAATGGAGTGTGTTATGAATTATAATCGTTTTTTTAATCCCAAAATCTTTTATCCAATTTTTATTCTAGTTTGCACCACCCTTTTTTTTAGCTGCGAAAATTTTCTTGATGGCGGTGACGTAAAAGAAGCAATCGATAAAGCAATCTATATTGCAAATAATGAATGCCCGGTGGCGACTGTAGAGCCAGTCTTTCAGGATGGCGGGCTTCCCAAAAACAGAGCCATTATAATTTCATTTACGAAATCTATGAATCCTTCTACTTTTAATGATAATTTCAAAATTGAAGATTCACAGGAAACTGATCTTAAAGAATACTTCTTAGAACCGGAATGGTATAACGACAATAAAGAAGTAAAAATTGCTGCAAATGAACGCCATCTAATAGATTTAGACAAAAAGGAAACTATGGACATTTTCGTAAAGCTTTCAAGAGCCTGCACCACTCCTGATGGTCTTCCAATAACTTCTTCTATAAATCATAAATATAGAATAAACAAACAAATTGATAACAAAGCTCCTGAATTTATTGAAATCGCCGCTAAAGTTCCATCAAGCTATATTTCTCGAAATGCAAGTGAAGCACCTCGCATTCTCAAAGAAGGTTGTCTTCCTGTAATTCTTCCAGAAACTGATGCAACAACAGAACAGATTGAAGCAGAAAAAGAAATTCTTAGCGTGAATCACATAAATACAAAATTTGATATTTATATTGAAGGAAGAGATAACGACAAAGGAAGGATCCGCGGTCATATAAAATATCACCAGCTTTACGATTCAATGGGAGAAGAAGTTCCAGCTGATGAAGAAGAAATTTATGTTAATTTAGAAAAGAATGAAAATGATGACAATTATACAGGAAAATACACAATCGATCTTTCCGATGAAAAATATTCTGATGGCCTTTATGAAATAAAAGTGACATTACAGGATTCTTACAATAAAGAAAGCAATGAGGTCAAGACTTATAATGTTGTTCGCGACACTATTTTTGCATACAGATCAAATACAAGATTTGGCTTATCATCTCCATTATATAGAATTGATATATCTGAAAACGCCACAAAAGAACAAATTGAAACGGGCTTAAGAGAGGGATGGCTTGACCCACATTATAACGATGGAGAATATGAATATCCTACAGCCAGAGATATCGAAGATAGACTTAATGATGTGAGCTTCAGTTTTCTTCCTAAAGACTCTTACTACAATTCAAAACTTACTGGTGAAAACTATTATGATGATTCAACAGACTACAAGTATTATGTTTTCTGGGGGCTAGATATTAACCACCTTACTCCAACGCCTGCTGAACTGATCAATCCTTATGAATGGGCAGCTTATGATAATAATTCGTATTGGTGTCCTTTACCAGAAGACTTTCATAATTTTGCAAACGACATAAAAAATCAAAATTGTAATATCATTATGCAAGCTAAAATTATAGATGGTGTAGGTAATGATAATTACATAACAATTCTCTATCCTAAAAAAATTGATTTCCATAATTATATCGTATCTTATGATGACAATAATTCTGAAAAGAGAAAAGTAGAACTCTTTTTTGAAGATATGACAAAATCTGATTATACAAAAATTGTAAATCTTCCAGATAGAAAGGTAAAACCAATATATCGTATTTTTTATGGCAAATTAAACAATGGAGACAATTCTGATTCAGAAAAAAATACAAAATTGCATAGAAATACAGCAGTTCCATTGGAAGAAGACCACTGGAGCGATATTTCAGACTTACACATTATCAACAACCTTGAACCAGATTCAAAATATGTTGTTTATGTGCAGGTAGAATACAAAACCGATTCTATGTTAAACGGACAATGGGTTGGAGAAACCTTTGGGCCTCTTTATAAGGTAATTGTTAACACAAGTCTATCTGGCAGCGTCAGCTTAGAAGCACCTGAATTTACATTCGATAAAGAATCTGCTGGTGTTAATACAGGACTTTTTGATGTAACTGTAAATATTTTAAATTTCGATGAAAATGTAAAATACGTTCCTTGTTACAGTACAGATAATGGACAAAACTGGATTTATTACAAATCTGAAACAGCAAATACTTTTACCTTTACAGTGACAAATCCATTACGAGCGCCATTTGAAAACGACTGGAACAAACCGGATTGGGATAAAACATCTTGGGTAGATGAATGGGGATATAACTGTGACAATGGCGATAATACCTACTTTGAAGCCGTAAAAGTATGTAAAGAAAAATATGGCTATCCTGATGTCTCTGCCAAAATAAAGCTTCTTGCAGTTAGTGATACAAAAACTGTCGAATCTGAAGTACAACCAATCTTCTTTTCCGAAAAGGATGACAATATTCCTCCTTTTATAACAAATAATGTTTCACAGCATGATTCCAGACTTTCCTATGATGGACGTTATTATCAATTTGATAATATTGTGCGTGAAGATGAAGGCCATCTTTCAGAATATTATAATTATTACTATGCTCCATATCAGGAATCTTGGGGTGATAACCTTTCTATTATGGAACCGGCAGAAATTGAAGCTCTTCCAGGTGGTATTGCTACATACAAATCAACAACCTATTATTATAATGGAGCAGCCTACGGTATTGATGCAGCAATACCAGTCTATGGACTTCCGGATGGAAAATATATGTTCTTTGCAAAAGTCACAGACACATACGGAAATTATGCATATATCACACTTGGAAAGGCAGATATTGGTACTTTCAAGAATAAGCTTTCTGTAAAATATGACCCTAAGAAAAATATGCTTATTTCAACACTTCCTATTGAAAGCGATGAAAATTTTTACAGAAATATGATTTATATTCAAGATTGCTGGCATGAAGACTCAAAAAAAGCAACTGTATGGACTATCGATGGTTATTATGGTTATTTAAATCAACTGCAAAATTGTGAAAAAACAATAGAAAACGGGAAAACTGTACTTCAAAATGATAATTCAAATGCAAAACCAGGAGATTTCATAATGATTGATTGGGATACAGATCCAGAACATGCAACAGTTATACCTATTGCCCCAAAAGAGTTACGCGGAAATTGTTTCTACAGAATCACAATGCAAGGCTTTAATGAAAATCCGTATAGCGAATCAAAAGGAAGAGGTGTTAACAGAAAGTATGGCCGTCCATATAGTGAATTTGACAGCACCCATCCTTATGAGAATGACCAGAAATATCTTTATACAAATAATATATCTAATTATGTAGAAGGTGAAACTGAATACGATTTGTGTACAGAAGAAACAGTCTCTAATACCATTTATTATTTTATTCCAACAACCTCAAATGACAGTAGTGTAAATGAAACGACTTTTGATAAAGACTATCTGAATGATATTAAACGCACTTTCTTTGCAGACACTGCTACTCCACGTTCTAATAAAGCTTATTTGGTAAATGTAATTGCATCCGAACGAGATTTGGGAGACGATGCAGATGAATGGGAGCGTCGTGGAAAACTGATAAAGAGTCACATGTATTTACCAGATAGAAATGGTAATGATATTACTTATGATAAGTTTGGAACCTTTGATTCTTCAGTTGCTGCCGATGATATGTACAATTCTCACGAAAAAGGTTTAGTTTACTATGTAGCCGTAGTTCATTTTGCAGACGGAAAAACTGCAATGTCTAATGTCTACACAATGCAGGGCTTCTAAAGCAAAGTAAAGTTCCGCCTAAGCCAGTTCAACAATTGCGCGGCGGAACAGAATATCTTCCCGCTCTTTCTGGCTCTTTCCGGTAAACGAACTATCGTTAGTTAGGCTTTCTGCAAGTTGGGCAACCTTCTGCTCGACAAGTTTTTTATCATAGCCCATGCTTGCAAGAGAGGTAACGACATCCTGATATGGGCCGGCAGCGGTTACGCGTACGACTGAAGAGCCTGAGTTCTCACTCAACTTGAGTTTTCCCTTCAAGGTCAAAATCATCTTACCGGCAGTCTTCTTTCCTACGCCCGGAATCTTTTCAAGCATTTCAAGGTCGCCGTTTTCCAAAACTTCCATCAGTCTGCCAGAAGAAACTGAACTCATAATTTTTACGGCACCCTTTGGCCCTACTCCATCAACCTTGAGCAAATCTAAAAACAAAGAACGCTCATCTGCACTGGCAAAACCATAAAGAGACATAAGCTGATCTGTATGCTGCAGCCAGGTGAAAATGCGGGCTTCGCTTCCAACCGGTGGAAGCATATCAAGATTAGAGTCTGGAACACACAAGTCCCACTCTACCCCGTTTGTATCTATAAAAACCTGTTTTGGAAATTTTCCTGTGATTATACCTGTGAGTGAATTGAACATAGAATTATTATAGAAGATATGCAACTCCTTGTGAAGATTAGATAATATGATAAAGTGTCATTGTCGAGCTTGCCCCGACAATCTATATCTCACCGTTGGGCACAGATTCCCGTGTCTAGCACGGGAATGACAAGGAATTTGAGAATAATTATCAATTTTAATTGACATTTTATTTGCAATTCGTATAATTTGAGAATCACTATCAAATTAGAGCGTACTCAAAATGCAGAAAGCAGCTTATAAAACAAAACAACAGGATTTACTTTTTTCTTATCTTAAAGAAATGCAGGGAAAACATTTTACAGCAGAAGATGTACGAACTCATTTTGAAGAAAAAAAGATTTCCATTGGAATTGCAACAATTTACCGTCAACTTGAAAAACTTGTTGCAGAAGGCAAAATCCAGAAATATTTTATTGATGATCATTCAGCTGCCTGTTTCGAATACGCTGGAGAAAACTGCAATTCTAACGAACAGCACTTCCATTTAAAATGTGAACTCTGTGGCCGGCTTATTCATCTTGAATGCGAAGAACTTGAAGAACTTGGCGGTCATCTTAAAGCAGAACACGGCTTTGTGATTAATCCGCTGCGTACAGTTTTTTATGGTGTATGCACAGACTGTCTTTGTAAGAAAGAAAAAGAGGACGAAGATGAAGAATAATTCAAAACGTACTCGCCAGCTTTGTCTTACAGCGATTCTTATTTTCCTTTCTCTTTTTGCCGCTATTCTGTTTGAAGCAAATCATAAAGGACACGAAACAAACTGTCATGAAGAAAACTGTCCAATATGTTTTGTCCTTCAGATTATTCATAATACCAATAAACAGACTGCCCCTATACAGCTGATATCAGTTGAGTTTTCAGCTTTTAACTATATAAATCTTTTCGTTATTTCTGCCCTTCTCCTTGCTCCTGCAACACTCGTAAAGCAGAAGATTAAACTTGTGATTTAAATTTCCTTACGTCATGCTGCGATAAAGCTGTCATGCTGAACTTGTTTCAGCATCCAGTAACAAGATCCCGAAACAAGTTCGGGATGACAAAAAAGGAATAGAAACAATCATGAAACAAAATAATAAAAAACCCGTAGTCCTTATCACAGGCTACTTAGGATCAGGAAAAACAACTTTACTCAATAACCTGCTTCGTCAGGAAAAACGCCGCGTTGCTTTAATTGTAAATGATATGGGAAGCATTAACGTAGATGCTGAGATTCTTAAAAAAAATGGCTCAAATGTAACAGAATGTCCTATGTTCGAGCTTCAGAACGGCTGTATCTGCTGTACCCTGCGTGAAGAGTTTATTCAGCAGATTGAAAAAATCTCTAACCTCGATACAGTTGACGTAGTATTTGTTGAAGCTTCAGGAATCTCTGATCCTGGTGCTGTATCTGCCAGCTTCCTCGCTTACGAAGAAGATAATCCTGACACAAACGTTTATCTTACTTCAGTTGTTACTGTAGTTGATGCAGACAGAATCTACCGCGAGTTCTTGGACGAGCTCAAACAGAAGGCTGACAAAAATTCAACCGACGAAAACAATCTCACCGCAGAAGAAATCTCTACCCTCATTGTAGACCAGATTGAATTCTGCAATTTTATCGTCCTCAATAAATGCGACCTTTTGAACGAAGAACAGCTTAAAGAAGTTGAAGCAATCATCCGCGACTTCCAGCCTCGTGCTCCAATCTTCCACAGTGTAAACGGAAACATCGACATCGATCAGATTACCACAACAGAGCCTTTTAACTACGAACAGATTGATTCATCTTCTGCAATTCAAAAAGCCATCAACAGCTTGAACGAGCCTAACCGCGCAACTGAGGGATGTACCGGTGAATACGGAATCTCAAGCTTTGTGTTTGAAGAAAAAAGACCTTTCAACCGCGAACGCTTTATGAATTTTGTAAACAACAATTATCCAAAGGAGCTTATCCGCGCAAAGGGCTACATCTGGTTTTCCGATGCAGATGCCAACGTGCAGCTTTTTGAGCAGGCCGGCCGCAATTCTTCGGTGATGACCGTTGCCTACTGGATAGACGCTCTGGAAGAAAAACAGAAGCAGGAATACCTCGAATACAATCCCGACTTAAAAGAAGCCTGGGATGAGGAATTCGGCGACCGGCTAAATCAGCTTGTAATTATTGGCAAGGGATATAATAAAGAAGCAATCACGGCAGCTCTTAAGAGCTGTCTTGATGAAAAGGCTATTGCTTAGGTTCTAGGTAGTAAAGGGGGGGAAGTCTCCCCCTCGCTCCAGCCCGCTTCGCGGTCTTACGCTACCCCCTCTGCGGGGCTCAAGCGCCGCCCCGCAACGCCTGGCTTTATCTAACGAATCAATTGAAAACAAGGAGTTTTAATATGAAAAAAATATTTTTAATACTTGCAGTTTTTTCTGCACTCACAACATCCGTTTTTGCCGCAAAAGCAAAAAAAACAGATAAGAACAACAAACTCAAGGTAGTTACCACAATCTTCCCGGAGTATGACTGGGCAAGAGAAATCATTGGTGACAATGCAAAGAATGTTGAACTCACCCTTCTTCTTGGAAACGGTGTAGACCTCCACTCTTATCAGCCGTCTATTCAGGATATCGCAAAAATCTCAACAGCAGATATCTTTATCTACGTTGGTGGAGAAAGTGACGGCTGGGTAAAAGATGCCCTTAAAAATGCAAAGAACAAAAATATGAAGGTTATCAACCTCATGGAAACTCTGGGCGACAAAGTAAAAGCCGAAGAAATAAAAGAAGGTATGCAGGCCGAAGAGGAAGAAGAGCACGAACATCACCACGATGGCGACCACCACGATGATGACGAAGACGAAGATTATGATCACGACCACGAAGCAGAAGATCATCATCACCACCATCACGATGACGAGGATGAAGTTGAATACGATGAGCACGTATGGCTTTCTCTCAGAAATGCAAAAATCTTAAGTGCAGAAATCGCTAATGCTCTCTGCGAAAAAGATTCTGCGAACGCCACAGCTTACAAGGCAAACCTCGCTTCTTACACAGCCTGCCTCGACTCACTCGACGCAAAATATGCCGCAGTTGTAAAAGCTGGCAGCAAGAAGACAATTCTCTTTGGCGACCGCTTTCCATTCCGCTACCTGGTAGATGACTACGGTCTCGACTACTTTGCGGCCTTCGTAGGCTGTTCAGCAGAAACAGAAGCCAGCTTTGAAACAGTAATCTTCCTTGCAAAAAAAGTGGATGAACTTGGTCTAAACTCTATACTCAAAATTGAATCTGGAGACGGAAAAATTGCACGAACCATCGTACAGAACACACAGAAAAAGAATGCAAAAGTTCTTACACTGGACTCAATTCAGTCTACAACCTTAAAACAAGCAAAAGCCGGAACTACATATCTTAAAATTATGGAAGAAAATCTTGTAGTTCTCGCAGAGGCTTTGAAATAGTAAGATTGTCGGGTCAAGCCCGACAATGACACGACTATCTTGAATAATGCAGGTGTGTAATAGCACCTGCCAGCGCATCGGCCGCATGGTCGGGCTTAGGCTCAGTTTTTAAACCAAGCAGTATTTTAACATAACGCTCAACAAGTTCCTTGTCGGCAGAGGCAGTCCCCGTGACTGCCTGTTTTATTTGATTCGGCTGGTATTCGCCAAGCTTAATATTGTGCTGGGCAAGACAAAGTGTAACTACCCCACGAGCCTCTGCCACTCCCATTGCAGAAGTTACGTTACGTGCAAAATAAAGAGTTTCCATTCCAGCCTCATCCGGCTGAAATTCATCAATCACAGCACAAAGACGACTGTAAATAGTCAGGAGCCGTTCTCCGTGAGGCTGGTCAGCTTTAGTTGTAATGCAGCCATAACTAACCATGCGGTATCGCCCATCACAAAAATCCACCACACCAAAGCCAGTATTGGCAAGCCCCGGGTCTATACCAAGAACACGAATCACCCGGCGAACCTTTTGAGAACTTTTATTCTGTTCATTTCCCGGAAGGGAATTAAAAGACTTGTCGTTGTTTATCATAAAAAGAATTTCTCACAGAGAGCACAGAGGTCACAGAGTCAATCATAAAAATATCAATCTCCGTTACCTCTAAAGCTCTGTGAGGAATTTTACTCAAAAAAAATCCGCTCCTTACCGGAACGGATTTTCACAATCACAGAAGATTAATTACTCTTCTGGCTCAAAGTCATCTGGATATTCAGCTGTGTGGTATACGTTCTGAACATCGTCATTATCTTCAAGACGGTCAATAAGACGCTGAACCTTAGCAGCAGTATCCTTATCAACCGGAGTATAAGCATCTGGAACCATTCCTACATCAGCAGAAAGTGTTTCATAGCCCTTATCCTGAAGAGCTTCAGCAACAGCAGTAAATGCATCTGGAGTTGTAGTTACAGTGATTACACCGTCTTCGTTTACGATATCATCAGCACCAGCTTCCAAAGCAACTTCCATTACTTCGTCTTCGTTTACCTTTTCAGCATCAAGTTCGATAGTACCCTTTCTCTGGAACATACGAGATACAGAACCAGAAGTTCCAAGGTTACCACCATTCTTTGTAAAGATGTTCTTAACATCAGCAGCTGCACGGTTCTTGTTATCAGAAAGAACTTCAACCATTACAGCAACTCCGCCAGGAGCATAACCTTCGTAGAGATACTCTTCGTATGCTGCTCCGCCGTCTTCACCAGTACCCTTTTTGATAGCACGTTCGATGTTATCTTTAGGCATGTTAGCAGCACGAGCCTTAATAATTACAGTTCTAAGACGAGGGTTAGAGTTAGGGTCTCCACCGCCCATACGTGCAGCAATAGAAATTTCCTTAATAAATTTGGTAAAAATCTTACCACGCTTTGCATCGGCCAAACCCTTTGCATGTTTAATGGTGGCCCATTTACTATGTCCTGACATTAGGAACTCCTTGTATATTATAGAATACTAATTTTATCTATTTAAAATATCACAAATTAAATTTTTATTCAATATTTTCTTCCAAAATCAGAATATACCCTTTATAATAGAAGAAAGAGAGAGAAATCTACTACAACGAGGTATCTATCATGAACGACATCAGCATTACATTTATAAAAGACGAAAAAGAAATCACTAAAAAACTGGTTCCATACGGCACACCTGTTTCTGTAATTACAGGAAACTTTGGAATTCCAGATAGAGAAATTTACGCAGTAAGAATCAGCAACGAAATCTGTCCGCTGGATATGCCGCTTACTTATGATGCGGTACTTGAACCTGTTATTGCAAAATCAAAGGATGGAGCTGCCGTTTACCGACGTTCACTCTGCCTTATGCTTGCAGCAGCTGCTCACAATCTTTTTCCAAAGGCCCGCCTTCTTGTAGGCCACAGCCTTGGTTACGGATACTACTACACTCTGGAAGGAGCAAAAAAAGTTACCGACAAGGAAATCAAACAGCTCACTGCCGAAATGCAATCTCTTGTTGAAAAGGATATTCCTATCACAACAGAAACAATTCCTTATGCAAAAGCTGCTGAACTCTTTGAAAAACTCAACCTTGTAGAAACCCGCAAGCAGATTAAGTACAACTGTACTCCAACAATTAAGATTAATACGATTGGTGATTTTTCTGATTTATACTTTGGGCCACTCGTTCTTTCTACAGGAGTTTTGAAGACCTTTGAACTTATGAAGTATGGAGACGGCTTCCTGCTCCGATTCCCTAAATCTTCTGATCCGGACAAGCTTACCCCATTTGTTGACCAGCCTAAACTCTTCGAAATTTATAGTAAGTACAAGGAATGGGGAAAGAGAATGAACGTAACCTCTGCCGCTTCCTTGAACGAACTGATTGGAAAGCGAAAGATTAACGACTTTATCGAAATCACAGAAATCTACCAGCAGAAAAATATTTCAAAGATTGCTTCTCAGATTGTAGATAAAAAAACAGTTCGCGTAGTTTTGATTGCAGGCCCTTCTTCTTCGGGAAAAACTACTTCGGCTAAAAAACTGGCCCTCGAGCTTCAGGCTATGGGCTACCAGCCAAAGGTTATCAGTTTGGACTGCTACTATGTTGGCCACGACAAAACGCCGCTGGATGCTGATGGAAAGCCAGATTACGAATGTCTCGAAGCTCTGAACATTGAGCTTTTGAACAACCAGCTTGTTGATTTGTTCAATGGTAAAGAAGTTACTATTCCAAGCTACGACTTCCACACAGGAACTTCATATTTTGAAGAGAAGAATAAATTACGCCTTGCAGAAAATGAGATTCTCATTCTCGAAGGAATCCACGGCTTGAACGACAAGCTTACTCCAAAGGTTGCTCCAGAGCTCAAGTTTAAAATTTACCTCTCTGCCCTCACCCAGCTGAACCTTGATGACCACAACCGCATTTCTACCAGCGATAACCGACTTATCCGCCGCATTGTCCGCGACAACAACTTCCGCGGAAAACCTGCAGCAGGAACAATTGAAATGTGGCCAAGCGTTCGCCGCGGTGAAGAGCTTCACATCTTCCCATTCCAGAACAATGCAGATGCAGTTTTGAATACAGCATTGGATTATGAACTTTCGGTACTTCGAGTTTACGCAGCACCACTGTTGCGCCAGGTAACTCCAATGGAAAAGGAATATGCCGAGGCAAGAAGACTTCTCCAGTTCCTCGAGAACTTTGCAACAATCTCGCCAAGCGCAGTACCACCACGCTCGATTATAAGAGAATTTATTGGGGGAAGTGCATTTAAGTATTAAGCACATCATTAGAGGACAATGATGTTACACATCATTGTCCTCTAATTTAAGAAAAATCATTATAAATATAATTAAAAAAAGAAATTATTATGAAAAAAAAGTTTAATTCATTTATTTACATTTTTATTTGTTTATTGTTTATCGGATGTCAAAAAGAAGTACCACAGTCTTATTCAATTACTATTGACAGTGAAATTATAAACGGCTCAATAACATCAGATAAAACTTCAGCATCTAAAGGCGATATGGTTACACTTTCATTTTTTCCTGATGAAGGTTATACATTTTCCTATGTGAATATTACTGCCCCTGGATATTTATTACATTTAACAGAAACTACAGAGAACACTCTGTCATTTACAATGACAGATCAGTCAGTTGTTATCCATGCAGTATTTTCAAAAATCCCTTATAAAATTTCAATTGATAGTACTATCGAAAATGGTTCCATTAAATCAAGCAAAAGCTGGTCAACTTTAGGCGAACAAATTATCCTTACTGCAACTCCTGCAGAAGAATACGAATTAAAAACAATTACAGTATTAGATTCACTCAATAATAATTTAACTTTAGAGGGTTCGGGAAATACCAGAAGTTTTATAATGCCAAATAGTGATGTAAATGTATCGGGAAGTTTTGAAAAACTACCCGATACAAAAGCTCCTGGAAACATAATCAATATTACAAAAGAAGAGGAACATGATTCATCTGTGGCCTTCACATGGACAAATCCGAAAGATGAAGATTTATATGAAATCTTAATTAAATATAAAAGACAGAGCAGTACAGAATATAATGAAATAAAACTGTCAGACGATGAATTAAAAGCTCAGAAATATACACTTACTGGCTTAACAAATAATTATTATTATGATGTTTATATATATTGTATTGATTTTGCAGGAAATGTAAGTTCTGGAGTTTTTATTCAAGTTATTACAAATGATACTACTCCTCCATCACCGGTTACAAATGTTACAGCAGAAGCTTCTCATCGTACTGTACGCTTAACCTGGAATAATCCAAAGGAGGAAGATTTATATCAATTTCGTGTTGAATATATTGATCCACAGAATAATTTGAACTCTAAATTGTTTACAGTTACATCTGAAGAACGCGAATCTGGCATTTCGATTAATTATATAAATAACTTACAGAATAATGTGGAGTATGAATTTAAGATTTATTCAATTGATTATTATAATAATGAAAGTAAACCTTATATAATAAAAGCAACACCTATTTCTGTTTATCGAATTAGAAATGAACAAGATCTGAAATATTTTCTTGATTATGATTATAAGGATGTTGAAGAAGGTATTATAGAAAACGATATTGCTTTTACAGAACAAGTTGTATGGAGAGAATATAACCACACACTTAATTTGAATTCTCATACTCTTACCTTTGAAAATGTCGTACCTTTTAATATGCAAAATTATGCTAATGATGAACATCAATATGATTTATGTATAACAGATAAAAGCGAGACTAAAGGGGGTAAAATTTATCATGCAAAAAATGGTTCGATTTTTCATTTAAATGGAAATAATCTTAGGCTTTCAAATATTTCAATTATTGGAAAAGACATTTATTCTATTATTGATAATGGAAATACTCACAATAAAGGTGGTTCTATCATAATTGAAAACTGTAATATTAGATTGGAAAGAGAAGATACATATTTGGCATCAAGCGACAACTTTTCAACCGCAGTTATCAGGCATTGTGGTAAAGGAATAAAAATATCAAACTCAAACATTTCAGTATATAACGCAGCTTATATTATTTATGCGGTAAATAACGATGACTCAGTGACTGAACTTTCTGGAGGAAAATACAATATAGAAATAACAAAGCTTTCTTCTTCTAATAGTACTTCAGAAAAATTGAATATCGGTGCTTTTAATGTAACTGATTTATTAGTTGATGGTAAAACTGAAGTCAATGTAAGTATAAAAAACATAGAGAATCCTGGTTATTTATTTTGTATAAAAGGTTATAACGTTACAATCAATGATGGTCTTTTTCTTGTTGATAATAATTCTTTAAATATTCAACCTGTTAGTATTTATGTAACGAAAGAATTACATCTGAATAATGGCAAATTGACAGCAAAAGGAACAAACGCTGTTAATTTACTATACGATAAATATGCAAGTATTTATAATGCATCAAATACTAAATGGGAAAGAGGAAAAATTACATCAACAAATATGTCAGATTTTGAATCTTTCATCAAACCTGTTGTCTTAGAAAATCATTCTGTTGAAGAAGAATAGTTTATAACAGGATAAAGATTATAACTATTTAATCATCTTATTTTTGACTTCATCGAGGAGCTCAGCCTCCTCGTAATCGGCAGCTTGCTTCCAATCGGCAAGCTGCTTTTCTTTTAACTTTTCGAGAGCGGTTGTTTTTTTCATGCATTCGCGGAGGACTTCGCGTTTTTGTTCTGAGACTATTTTTGCCTGAGTCAGTTGTTTTAAAAGTTCTTCTTTCTGATATTCAAGCAGATTGTTATACTGGCTTTGTGCCATTACATCTTGAAAATCCTTAGAACCTTTCATCTGAGCTTTTACTGCGGCATAGTTCTGAGCTATTGTTTTCAGATTTTCATTTATTTCGGTTTCAACGGCTAAAGCCTTGGCGAGTTCACCTTCGGCCTGTTCTTTTTCGAAGTTGCGGTATTCGAGGACTTTCTGTAATTCAAAAACAAATTTCTTTGCCATATGGATTGCTTCGCTGCGCTCGCAATGACGAGGCCATTTATCACTTCTCTGCCACTCGAAATGACGCTAGGCTTCCGTTTGCTTAATACTATCTGTAATTTGGGCAGTGTATGGAATATCTAACGCTGGTGCTTCTACATATTCAGTTTCCGGAATCTCAATTCCTGTAAGAGCCGACAGTTTCTGTAGAGTTTCATTCATTGGACACGGCTCGTATTCTTCCTGTTTGAGGAATTCTTCTATTTCCATATGCTTGTCAATTGCCTGATCAATTTCAGGATTATTACCCTTCTGATAGATTCCCGCAGTAATCATTGTTTCATTATCTGAATAGCAGGCCATCCAGCTGCGTAGTTTACCAACAGCCTTTCTAGTCTGAGCTCCACTCACTCTTTTTGACAAACGCGAAATAGACTGCAAAATATCAATTGCCGGATAATGGTAAGCCTGAGCTAACTTACGGTTCAGAACAATATGACCGTCCAGAGTTCCTCGAACCTTATCTGTAATAGGCTCATTCATATCATCTCCATCAACAAGAACTGTATAGAAGGCAGTAATTGAACCTTTTTGATTTGTACCTGAACGTTCCAGCAGCTTTGGAATCATATCAAATACGCTTGGCGGGTAGCCCTTCTGTGCAGGAGGCTCACCGTTTGCAAGTCCTATTTCTCGCTGGGCATGAGCAAAACGGGTAACTGAATCCATCATCAGCATAACGTCTTTTCCCTGGTCGCGGAAATATTCAGCAACTGCTGTACAAACCTGTGCGGCACGGAGACGGCAGATT
>OCVV011348931.1_pt1 | contig 46811 bp, 32 predicted proteins | sample 1539721 | NCBI WGS metagenome assembly OCVV01 (sample SAMN02144230, study PRJEB22623) | gut metagenome | biome: sheep rumen | host: Ovis aries | place: New Zealand | reverse complement strand
TATAAAGATTTAGTTGAATACGTAGATGTACTATCGAAAAACCTAAGTGACAATTTGAATGACAGCATAAAGAGTTATAAGGATTATTAAGTAATGATTTCCTTTTAATGAAGAGTATAATGAGTCCATAAGAAGAAAATAACCATTCTTTATCTGTTGCGTCAAAATATGGAATCGGATCATACAAAGATCTGAAAAAACTCGTAGGTAAGAATTCTGGTTTCCAGGTTCACCATCTGATAGAATAAAGATTTGCGCATATACTTGGGGTAAAACCAAACGAAATGGCTTCCATTGTTGTAACACCGGAAGAGTATGCAAAGTTTACCAAACTATGGCGGAGTAGGATAGGCTATGACGGTGATGTTAAAGTTGATGTCACAACAGTTAATGCTACCGTAGAAAAAGTCATTCAAGCTGCTAAAGAAGTCTATAAAGATTATCCTGAAATAATAAAATCACTAAATTTGGAATGATATGAATAGGACGGTGAAGTATTGGTAGAAGATTTAAGTACGAGGCAACTTAAAGTACTTATGGGGTATGGTATTAAAGTTGATTCCCCAGATGATAAGGTTTGGCAGGGTTACAAACCTTAGCCATCAGGATGACCACATGATGATTATCAACCAATTTGACAAATGAATAAGCATATTATTACACTCCTGCTCATGTGCAGCACCCATGCCAGTGCTGCCACGCCTGCCGAGGGCGACAGCACGACGGCCGGCGACCAGTCGATGCGCGTTGTGACGTTCAAGGCGGTGCCGGGGACGGAGCGGTTGTTTATGTTGGCAAATTATAAAATGGCATTGATATAGGAGATGGCACAATATTGCGGTGTAAGACCGCAGCGCGGTCTCCGCTCATTAACCGAGGGTACGAGCGCAGCGAGCACCCCCGGGTAGTAACATGCTAAACAAAACAGCACCCTGAAGGGGTGCACCTGCTATAGAGGGGCGACCCCGTCAGGGTCGATACACTCACTGCTACTACCAACCGGGGGTGCTCGCTACGCTCGTACCCTCGGTTAATGAGCGAAGACGCCTTCAGCGTCTTTGTGCCATCTGCTATATCATTGCCAAAAATATAGTAACTTTGCAGCGGTAAAAGTTGGAGGAGAGAGGGTCACTGGGTCTGCAGCAGGCGGTAGTATTCGCTGCCGCCGAGGAGGAGGCAACCTGTGCCGAAGTCCTCGAAGTCGGGCACGCGGGTGTAGGAGAGTGGTTGGCCGTCGGCAGGTTCCTTGCCCGTGCCCTGCACCCATCCGAGGAAGCCGTCGGCATGGATGCACTGTCGCTGTAGTGCCGTCCAGGCACGGTCGCAGGCGGGTCGGTATTGCTTGGCGGGCAGCAGTCCCTGGCGGATGCCCCAGCTCATGCCGTAGAGGAAGAGGGCGGTGCCCGTGAGCTCGGGGCCGGCATAGTTGTTGCTGACGAGGCTGACGTTCCAAAGTCCGTCCTCGCGCTGGCACTTGAGCAGGGCCTTGCTCATACGCACGAAGTCTTTGCGCAGCAGCGAACGCTGAGCCTTGAACTTTGAACCTTGAATCTCCTCCAGACAGCGCACGAGGGCGGCGTATACCCAGCCGTTGCCGCGGCTCCAGTAGCACTGCTGGCCGTCGGGCTCGCGGTAGGGCGGCACGAAGTCCTCGTCGCGCCACCAGAGACCGTCCTTCTTGTTGAAGAGTCCGCCAGCCAGCGAGTCGCGCGTCCAGCGATACATCTTCATGGCGTGCTGCAAATAGCGCTCGTCGCCCGTGATGGTGGTCATCTGGGCATAGACGGGCATGGCCATCTGGATGGCGTCAATCCACGTCCACCAGCCAATCTTCGTCTGCATCTGGTGGTCGAGGTTCTGTCGCGTGGGCAGCAGTTTCTCCTCGCCCCCCACCTGCTGGTAGCGCATCAGGTAGGTCTGCGCGCAGCATTGGTTGTCGGCGTCGCAGGTCTGGATGCCGTCGCGCGGCGTCCACTGATGGAACGAAGCCCAGCGGTCAACGTACTGCGTGTAGCGCGGCTGCGGGTCGATGGCGTTGAGCGCCATGAGCCCCTCGTAGTAGACGGCGCGTGTCCAAAGCGAACTGGGGCGCACCTTCTTGACGTAAGTGGCGCGCGTGGGGTCGCTGTACTTCGCCATAAAGTAGTCGTTTGCTTTACGGAGATGAGCCAACACGTCGTCGGCCTTTGGGCTCTGGGCGGTGGCGGAAAGCGCCACGAACAAAGCGGCAATGGAGAGAAGAATTTGTTTCATGCCGCAAAGATACAGAAAAAAAATGATATTTGCAACCAAGTTGCGAAAACCTTGCCGTAACTTTGCAGCGGAAATTAAAAAATAAAAGAATCAACATGTCACATCATCACGAGCACGATCATCATCACCACGAGCACGAAGGTTGCTCCTGTGAACATCATCACGAGCATCACCACGAGCATGGGCACGAAGGGTGCTCCTGCGAACATCATCACGAGCATCATCACCACGAGCACGACCTGAAGCACCAACTGCTGCTCATCGGGGCAACAGTAGTGCTGCTGGTGGCAGCGGTATGGATTGAGAAGCACTACCAACTGCCGACGTGGCAGTTGCTGCTGCTCTATCTGGTTCCTTATCTCCTTATCGGCCACGACACACTGCGCGAGGCTGCCGAGGGCGTGATGCATGGCGATGCCTTCGACGAGCATTTTCTCATGGCCGTAGCCACCATCGGCGCGCTCGGCATCGGCTTCCTGCCGGGCGCCGAGACGCAGTTTCCCGAGGCTGTGTTTGTGATGCTGTTCTTCCAGGTGGGCGAACTCTTCGAGGGTTATGCCGAAGGAAAGAGCCGCGACAGTATCGCCCATCTGATGGACATCCGTCCCGATATTGCTCACGTAGCCCCTGACTCGCAGCAGGCAGGCGAAGCAGGCAGCCTTGCCGACGTCTCGCCCGAGCAGGTGGGCGTGGGCTCCATCATCGTGGTGCGGCCGGGCGAGAAGGTGCCTCTCGACGGCGTTGTCGTCAGGGGAACGTCGGCTTTGAACACCGTGGCACTGACGGGCGAGAGCATGCCGCGCGAGGTGGCCGTAGGCGATGAGGTGATGTCGGGCTGCGTCAATCTGACGGGCGTGCTCTGCGTGCGCACGACGAAAGATTTCGGTGAGAGCACGGTGTCAAAGATTATTCGCCTTGTGGAAGAGGCCGGCGAGCACAAGTCGAAGAGCGAAGCCTTCATCACCCGCTTTGCCCGTATCTACACCCCCGTGGTGGTGCTGGCGGCACTGGCACTGGCGCTGCTGCCTCCGCTCTATGTGGCCCTGGCTCAGCAAGGCAGTTTCCTTACGGCTTTCCCCACGTGGCTCTACCGCGCGTTGATGTTCCTTGTTGTGTCGTGTCCGTGTGCACTGGTCATCAGCGTTCCCCTGACGTTCTTCGGCGGCATCGGTGGAGCGTCGCGCCACGGCATCCTCGTAAAGGGCGCCAACTATATGGACGTGTTGGCTAAGATAGGCACGGTGGTATTCGACAAGACCGGCACGCTCACCCGTGGGCAGTTTGCCGTGGAGGCCGTCCACCCCTGGGCTGCCGAACAGTCGGGACTGGCCGACGGCGATGCCGAGCGCGAGCTGTTGCATCTGGCTGCCCACGTAGAACATTTCTCGACCCATCCCATTGCCGCTGCCCTGCGCGACGCCTTCCCCGATGAGGCCACCGACGGCTGCGAGGTCGCCGACGTGGAGGAAATAGCCGGACAAGGCATCCGGGCGCGTGTCGGTGGCAGGCTGGTCAGCGTGGGCAATACGAAGCTCATGGAAGCGATGGGCCTGCAGTGGAGCAGCTGCCACCATGCAGGCACCGTGATTCATGTGGCCATCGACGGCGCCTATGCCGGCCACATCGCCATCAGCGACCAACTGAAGCCTGAGAGCGCTGAGGCTGTCGCTAAGCTGAAGCAACAGGGTGCCGCCCGCCTCGTGATGCTTACGGGCGACCGCGAGGAAGTGGCTTCCCAGGTGGCAGACCAGTTGGGACTCGACGCCTACTATGCCGAACTGCTGCCCGCCGACAAGGTGGGATATATCGACCGCCTGCGGTCGTCGGCCGGCGAAGCTGAGCAATCGTCAGCCCTGGCCTTCGTTGGCGATGGCATCAACGACGCTCCCGTGCTGGCTCGAGCCGACGTGGGCATAGCGATGGGCGGACTGGGCAGCGATGCCGCCATCGAGGCTGCCGACGTAGTTATCATGGACGATGATCCGCGCAAGGTGGCCGCCGCCGTCAGCATTGCCCGCCGCACGCTGGCCATCGCCCGCCAGAATGTATGGTTTGCCATTGGCGTGAAGGTGCTGGTGCTGCTGCTGGCTACGTTTGGCCTTGCTACGATGTGGATGGCTGTCTTTGCCGACGTAGGCGTGACGGTGCTGGCTGTTCTAAATGCCATGCGTGCCCTGCGGAGTCCCCTTTTTTAGGTATTTTCGCCACAAAATAGCCCCAAGACAACCGAGAAGCGGAAAATTCTGCGTACCTTTGCATTCGGAAAAAGAAACGGAAGAATGAAACTATCAGAACTGAAGACTGGCGAGAAGGCCGTCATCGTAAAGGTGTCGGGCCACGGCGGATTCCGCAAGCGCATCATCGAAATGGGTTTCGTGCAGGGACAGCAGGTGGAAGTGCTGCTGAATGCTCCGCTGCAAGACCCCGTGAAATATAAAATCATGGGCTACGAAGTCTCGCTGCGCAGGCAGGAGGCCGAGATGATAGAAGTTATCACGGAAGAAGAGTTCGGCCGTCGCGAGCAGCAGGACTCTGCGCGCGGCGAGCGACTGGTGCTTTCGCGTTCGGAGCATCAGAACGACTACCTGCAGCACGGGGCTTTGCGCGAGCGCCGCGTCATCAATGTGGCACTGGTGGGCAACCCCAACTGCGGCAAGACGTCGCTCTTCAACTACGCCAGCGGTGCCCATGCCCGCGTGGGCAACTATTCGGGCGTGACCGTCGATGCCACCGAAGCCCGCGCCTCGTTCTTCGGCTACGACTTCAACCTTGTCGACCTGCCCGGCACCTACTCGCTGTCGTGCTATTCGCCCGAGGAACTCTATGTCAGGCAGCACCTCACGGAGAAAATGCCCGACGTGGTCATCAACGTCATCGACGCCTCCAACCTCGAACGCAACCTTTACCTCACCACGCAATTGGTCGACATGGACATCCCGCTGGTGGGAGCCCTGAACATGTTCGACGAGTTCGAGCGCCGCGGCGATCATGTCGACCTGAAGACGCTGAGCACGCTCTTCGGTATGCCGATGGTGCCCACGTCGTTCAAGAACGGCACCGGCGTGAAGGAACTCTTCCGCGCTGTCATCCAGGTGTACGAGGGCAAGAGCCGCGAGGCCCGCCACCTGCACATCAACTACGGCCACGAGATTGAGGATGGTATCCGGCAAATACAGCGTTTCCTGAAGGCCGACGAACACATCCGCCTGCGCTACTCCACGCGCTATCTGGCTATCAAGTTGCTGGAGAACGACACCGACGCCCAGCAATACGTAGCCCAGCACATGGCCGACGAGCAGCGTCCCGAGGACCGCAAGCAACTGATGGCCGCTCGCGACAAGGCTGCTGCCCGCGTGTTGGAGGAGACACTGGTGGATGCCGAAACCGCCATCATGGATGCGAAGTATGGCTTCATCAATGGTGCCTTGACAGAAGCTGGTTTCCAGACCGGCACGAAGGAAGACACCTACCGCACTACCCACCTCATCGACCGCGTGCTTTCTAATCGCTGGCTGGGCTTCCCCATATTCTTTGCCCTGCTGTTCCTGATGTTCCACGTCACGTTTGTGCTGGGACAGTACCCGATGGACTGGATAGAAATGGGCGTGGCATGGCTTGGCGACCTCGTCGGTAGAACGCTGCCCGAAGGTCCCGTGCGTGCCATGCTGGTCGACGGTGTCATCGGCGGTGTGGGCTCTGTCATCGTGTTCTTGCCGCAAATTCTGATACTCTATTTCTTCATCTCGCTCATGGAGGACTCTGGCTACATGGCCCGAGCCGCCTTCATCATGGACCGCCTCATGCATCGAATGGGGCTGCACGGCAAATCATTCATTCCGCTCATCATGGGCTTCGGCTGCAACGTGCCGGCCGTCATGGCGACGCGCACCATAGAGAGCCGCCGTTCGCGACTCATCACGATGATGATTCTGCCCTTCATGTCGTGCTCGGCCCGACTTCCTATTTATATCATGATTACGGGCACGTTCTTCGCCCTGCAATATCGCTCGCTGGTGATGATTTCACTCTACGTGGTGGGCGTCTTGGTGGCAGTCGTCGTGAGCCGCGTGTTCTCGCGTCTGGTCATCAAGGGTGAAGACACGCCGTTCGTCATGGAGCTGCCGCCCTACCGCATGCCGACGGCGAAGGCCATTGGCCGCCATACGTGGGAGAAAGGTAAGGAATATCTGAAAAAGATGGGTGGCATCATCCTCGTGGCTTCAGTCATTGTTTGGGCGCTGGGCTACTTCCCCCACAACGACGCGCTCTCTACGCAGGAACAGCAGGAGCAGTCGTTCATCGGCCACATCGGCAAAGCCATCGAACCCGCCTTTGCACCGCAGGGGTTCAATTGGAAACTCGACGTCAGCCTGGTGGCAGGCCTGGGTGCCAAGGAAATCGTGGCTTCCACCATTGGCGTGCTCTATTCGGGCGACGACTCGTTTGCCGACGACGACACGTTCAACGACACCGATGGCAAATACGAGCGGTTGCAGCAACTCATGGCGGCCGACGGCATCACGCCGCTCGCCGGCTATTGCTACCTGCTCTTCGTGCTGCTCTACTTCCCCTGTCTGGCAACAATCGTTGCTATCAAGAACGAAACGGGGTCGTGGCGCTGGGCCGTCGTGGCAGCCGTCTACACCACAGCCGTCGCCTGGGTGGTGTCGGCCGCAGTCTATCAATTAGGAAACTTGTTCTGATGATGTAGGGACGCGGCGTGTCGCGTTACGTGGTCTGCTTTTCTGCTCCAGTAACGCGACACGTCGCGTCCTTACATTGTTGTTTGTTATAAAAAATGCCCCCTTTCCCTTTAGTTAGGGTGCGAAGGAACAGGCTACTTATTCCTCAGAAAAATCAACGTATTCGCCTTCGTCGCGGGGAATGATTTTCTTCGCGGCTTCCTCGGGTGTGCGGCGGTCGATGACCACGTTGCCATCGACGTGCGTCTGCTGTGCGTCGCCCTGCTGGCGGAAACGGCGGAAACCGCTCCTCACCTGTTGCCAAACCGACAACAGGAACACAACGACGGCTATCAGGCCGAGCAAAAGGGTGAAAAAGAGGACTTTCAGGATAATCATGGGGCTACTGCTGCTCGTTGTTGATTTTTAAGCGTTGTGTCACGACAGACAGGCAGATGTACCAGGCAATGATGACAGCGATTCCGGTGATGCCGAAGAAGAGCAGTAGCGGCAGGCAGGAGAGCAGGAACAAGTAGCGCACCTCGTTGCCTTTCCATCCCCAGTGCTTGAACTTCAGGGCAAACATGGGAATCTCGCTCACCAGCAGGTAGCAACTGAAAAACATCATGATGATGAGCGTAAGCACGCCGCCGGGCAGTTGGTCGAGCCAGCGGTGGGTGCCCACGATGAGGGCTCCCCAGAACAGGGCGTTGGCAGGTGTGGGCAGTCCGATGAAGCCCATGGCCTGACGCTCGTCGAGGTTGAACTTAGCCAGTCGCAATGCCGAGAAGGCTGCCATAATGAAAGCCAAGTAGGGCAGCAGGTCAGCCCACATCAGTCCGGTGCCGGGCAGCGGTTGCTGCAGCATAGAGGGAGCGTCCATGACGGCGAGCTGTGAAAAGAGAATGGCCGAGGGAGCCACGCCGAACGTCACGTCGTCGGCCAGCGAGTCGAGTTCCTTGCCGATGGGTGAGGAGACGTGCAGCAGACGTGCCGTCATACCGTCGAAAAAGTCGAATACGGCGCCAATGACAATCCACAGCAGTGCGACAGAGGCATCGCCATAGAGAGCGAACACCGTAGCCAGGCAGCCCGAAATGAGGTTGCAGCAGGTAATTGTATTTGGGATATGCTTCTTCAAAACGTTTTATTTTAGGAGTGTAAGAGTGCTAGAAGTGTAGAAGTGCAGAAGTTTGCTTTGCCTCTTGAACCGCGGCTCGCAGCGTCCTATGCCAGCTTGGCAATGACGGTCTGGTCGCCGGTGGTCTTCTGCCCCATCTTCACGCAGACCTCGGAGCCAACGGGCAGGAACACATCCACGCGCGAACCCAGTTTGATGAAGCCCAGGTGCTCGTCGATGTAGCAGTCCTCGCCTTCCTTGGCGTAAGTCACGATGCGACGCGCCATAGCTCCGGCAATCTGGCGGCACAGCACGTCGACGCCGCCAGGCGTGGTAATCATCACGTCAGAGCGCTCGTTCTCCTCGCTGGCCTTGGGCAGCCATGCCCGGTGGTAGTTGCCGTTCTGGTGGTACACGAATTTCACCTTTCCGTCTACAGGGAACCAGTTGGCATGCACGTTCAGCGGACTCATGAAAATCGATATCATCAGTCGGCGGTCGTGGAAGTAGTTATGCTCGTCCACCTCCTCAATCACCACAATCTTGCCGTCGGCGGGAGCCACAACGATGCCGTCGGTCTCTTCCTCAGGGAAGTAGCGAATGGGGCAGCGGTAGAAATTGACAACAACAAGATAGATGGTGCCAAACACCGCGACGAAGAGCCAGAAGGGCCACCGTGCCTCCAGCCGCCACAGCAGCAGGGCTATGGCGGTGATGCCGATGAAGCCCCACAACAGCGTGTCGGTACCTTCGCGATGCAGGCGTATTTTTTTGAGTTTCTTGATTTTTTCTCCCATGATAAAATGGCTTTCGGACTTTTCCAACTTGCAAAGTTAATGCTTTTCTTTGAAAAAGAGCCATCTTCTTTCATCTTTTTTTATATTCTTGCCGTTTTTCTTCTTTTCTGTAGGCTGCATGACGTTAATGTTCGCAAAATACTTGCGGCATCGGTCAGTTTTTCGTACCTTTGCCGATTATGGAAGATTTCGTTCATCTGCACGTACATACATACTATTCCATCTTGGACGGCCAGTCCAAGATTTCGAAACTCGTCGACAAGGCCATTGCCGACGGCATGCGGGGCATGGCTATCACCGACCACGGCAACATGTTCGGCATCAAGGAGTTCCACGACTACTGCGTTGGCGTCAACAAAAAGCGCAAGAAGGCGGGCGAGGAACCTTTCAAACCCATCTTCGGCTGCGAGATGTATGTGGCCAAGCACGGCCCCAAGGAGCAGAAGAACGGCCGCGAAGATCAGAGCGGCTACCACCTCATTGTGCTGGCCAAGAACTACCAGGGCTACAAGAACCTCATCAAGCTCGTCTCCCGCGCATGGGTAGACGGCTACTACATGCGTCCGCGTACCGATCGCGCCGACCTCGAGCGCTACCACGAGGGACTCATCGTCTGTTCGGCCTGTATCGCTGGCGAGGTACCCAAGAAAATCCTGGAGGGCGACATCGCCGGAGCCCGCGAGGCCATTGAGTGGCACCACCGCGTGTTCGGCGACGACTACTACCTCGAGCTGCAGCGCCACGAGGTGAAAAATCCGCGACAGCGGGCCAACCGTGAGACCTTCCCCCTGCAGCAGAAGGCCAACCGCGTGCTCATCGAACTGGCACGCGAATACGGCATCAAGCTCGTCTGCACCAACGACGTCCACTTCGTCGAAGAAGAGAACGCCGAGGCCCACGACCACCTGCTCTGCCTCTCCACCAACAAAGACCTCGACGACCCCACGCGCATGCTCTACTCCAAGCAGGAGTGGTTCAAGACGCGGGCCGAGATGAACCAGGTTTTCAGCGACGTGCCCGAGGCACTCGCCAACACGCTCGAGATTCTCGACAAGGTGGAAATCTACAGCCTCGACCACGACCCCATCATGCCCTTCTTCCCCATTCCCGAAAGCTTCGGCACCGAGGAAGAGTGGCGCCGCAAGTTCACCGAAGAGCAACTCTACGAGGAGTTCACGCGCGACGAGAACGGCGAGAACCCGCTGACACGCGAGGAAGGCGAGAAGAAAATCGCCCACCTCGGCGGATACGAGAAAATATACCGCATCAAATTCGAGGCCGACTATCTGGCCAAACTCGCCTACGAAGGTGCCGCCGCACGCTATGCCCAGCCGCTCGACAAGGAGGTCGACGACCGTATACGCTTCGAGCTACACATCATGAAGACCATGGGTTTCCCCGGCTACTTCCTCATCGTGCAGGACTTCATCAATTCCGCCCGCAACGAACTTGGCGTCATGGTAGGTCCCGGGCGTGGCTCGGCCGCAGGCTCCGTCGTGGCCTACTGCCTCGGCATCACCAAAATCGATCCGCTGAAGTACGACCTGCTGTTCGAGCGTTTCCTCAACCCCGACCGTATCTCCCTGCCCGATATCGATACCGACTTCGACGACGACGGCCGCGGCCGCGTGCTGAAGTGGGTCGAGGACAAATACGGCCACGAGAACTGCGCCCACATCATCACCTATGCCTCTATGGCCACGAAGAACTCCATCAAGGACGTGGCCCGCGTCGAGAAACTCCCCCTGCCAGAGTCTAACCGCCTCTGCAAGGCCATCCCCGACCGACTGCCCGACGGCATGAAGATGAATCTCACCAACGCCATCAAGTGCACCCCCGAGCTGCGCGAGGCCGAGAACTCTGCCGACCCCGTCATGGCAAACACCATCAAGTATGCCAAGATGCTCGAAGGCACCGTGCGAGGCACCGGCATCCACGCCTGCGGCTTCATCATCTGCCGCGACCCCATCAGCGACTGGGTGCCCGTCTCCACAGCCGACGACCCCGACTTCAAGGACACCAAGACCAACTGCACCCAATACGACGGCCACGTCATCGAGTCCACCGGACTCATCAAGATGGACTTCCTCGGACTGAAGACGCTTTCTGAGCTCAAGGAAGCCTGCGCCAACATCAAGCTCCACCGGGGCATCGACGTCGACCTCGACACTATACCCATCGACGACCCCAAGACCTACGAGCTCTACCAGCAGGGACGCACCATCGGCACCTTCCAGTTCGAGTCGAGCGGCATGCAGAAATACCTGCGCGAGCTCCATCCCACCGTCTTCGAGGACCTCATCGCCATGAACGCCCTCTATCGCCCCGGCCCTATGGACTACATCCCCCAGTTCATTCGCCGCAAGAACGGTGCCGAGCCCATCACCTACGACATACCCTGTATGGAGAAATACCTGCGCGACACCTATGGCATCACTGTCTATCAGGAGCAGGTCATGCTCCTCTCCCGACAACTCGCCGACTTCACTCGCGGCGAGAGCGACGCCCTGCGTAAGGCCATGGGTAAGAAGAAGAAAGACATCGTCGACGCCATGAAACCCAAGTTCATTGAGGGCGGCCGCAAGAACGGCCACGACCCGAAGGTGCTTGAGAAAATCTGGGCTGACTGGGAGAAGTTCGCCTCCTACGCCTTCAACAAGTCGCACGCCGCCTGCTATTCCTGGGTGGCCTATCAAACCGCCTACCTCAAGGCCAACTACCCGGCCGAGTTCATGGCGGCCATCATGAGCCGTCGCCGCGACCAAATCACCGAAATCACCAAGCTCATGGACGAATGCCGCGCCATGGGCATCGACACCCTCGGACCGGACGTCAACGAGTCCTATCTGAAGTTCGGCGTCAACCAGCGCGGCGAGATACGCTTCGGACTCGCCGCCATCAAGGGCATGGGCGACAACGTCGCACAGGCCATCATCGACGAGCGCGAGAAGAACGGCCCCTACCGCGACATCTTCGATTTCGCCCAGCGCGTCAACTACGCCTCCGTCAACCGCAAAGCTTTCGAGTCGCTCGCCCTCAGCGGCGGCTTCGACTCCTTCGGCATCCCCCGCGAGAGCTTCTTCGCCTCCGATGCCCGCGGCAATCAGTTCCTCGACACCCTCGTGCGTTACGGCCAGCTCTATCAAGCCGAGCAGCAGCAGGCACAGAACTCCCTCTTCGGCGATGAAGGAGCCGTTGACATCGCCACACCCCCCATCCCCCAGTGTGAGCGCTGGAGTACCATCGAGCGCCTCAACCGCGAGCGCGACCTTGTGGGCATCTATCTCTCAGCTCATCCCCTCGACGAGTTCAGCGTCGTTCTCAACACAATGTGCAACACCCGCTGCTCCCAGCTCGACGAGAAAGCCGAACTCGCCCGCAAACCCGAAATCACCGTGGGCGGCATCGTCACCGAGGTGCGCGACCGCTACACCAAGACCGGCAAACCCATGGGTGTCGTCACCATCGAAGACTTCGACGGCTCCGGCGAACTCGCCTTCTTCGGCGAAGAGTGGGGCCGCTGGCGAGGCATGTTCGTCGAAGGCAGCTCCGTCTACGTGCGAGGCCGCTACGTGCAGAAATACCCCAACAGCCAGTTCATCGACTTCCGCACCACCGGCGTGGAATACCTCCAGACCGTGCGCGACAGCAAAATCACGCGCTTCACCATCACCTGCGAGCGCGACGCCCTCGACGACACCGTGGTCAACGAGCTCACCACCCTCATCAGCGACAGTCCCGGCCACACCGAGCTCTACGTGCAGATACTGGACCGCGAGCACAACACCAACCTGCTCCTGCGTTCCACCTCGCGCACCATCAGCCTCAGCCGCGACCTCATCCGCTTCATTGAACAGCACCCCCGCCTCGGCTATCAAGTGAACTAGAGAGGGGAACCTCTCCCCGACCCCTCCATTTTTTGGCATGCCTTTTGCAGGAAGCTATGTAGGTGGACGCCGCGTGCCGCGCGGAACAACAACAAATTTCTTATTAACAACACCAATATCAACCCAATCAAAACAAACAAACATCATGGAAGTAACAATCACCAACGACAATTTTCAGAGTTATCTCACGGGCTCTCTGCCCCTCGTAGTTGACCTCTGGGCACCCTGGTGTGGCCCCTGCCGCATGGTAGGACCCGTCATCAGCGAACTCGCCAACGACTACGACGGCCGCATCGTCGTCGGCAAGTGCGACGTCGACGAGAACGACGACATCGCCATTGAGTTCGGCGTGCGCAACATCCCCACCATCCTTTTCTTCAAGGATGGCAAGCTCGTCGACAAGTTCGTAGGTGCCGCCACCAAGGCCACCCTCGACGAGAAGTTCCGCGCCCTGCTCTAAGCAGCGAGTGAATGAATAGTGAAGAGCGAGTAGTTTGTGAAGACAAGCTATTCGCTCTTCATTTTTTGTGATCCTATCAGAAAGGCAACTTCTCCGTCAGAAGAGTTTCGTCGCTGACAAGCCAGCTGGTCTGCATGTCCTCCGCCGCCTTCCACGGCGCGGCAGCGGCCTTCCACGGCTGCCCTCTGTCACCAACGGATGAGGCGGGTGCCGTCGGGCTGTTCGGTGATGCTGACGCGGAGGGCGTCGTCGGGGAGGAGCTGCTCGATGAGCTCGGGCCACTCGATGAGGCAGAGGCTGCCTGACTGGTAGAAGTAGTCCTCGTAGCCCATGTCGTAGACTTCTTCCAACCGCTTGATGCGATAGAAGTCGAAGTGGTAGATGGGGTCGCCGGCGGCGGTGGTGTATTCGTTGACGATGGCAAAGGTGGGGGAGGTGATGACGTCCTCGACGCCGAGTGATTCGCAGAGGGCCTTGATGAAGGTGGTCTTGCCTGCTCCCATCTGTCCGTAGAAGGCGATAACGTTGTGGCCGGGCAGCACTTCGCTGATGAACTGGCGGGCGGCCTCGTGAATATGGTCAATATCTTTAATTGTAATCATCTTTGTAAAAATTTAAGGACCTTGAACTTCGAACTTTGAACCTTGAACTTTGAACTTTGAACTTTGAACCTTGAACTTTGAACCTTGAACTTTGAACCTTGAACTTTGAACGGCCCGAAGGGCCTTCTACCTCTTCTTCGGCGTCAGCGCGACCAGTGGCACGAGCATTTCCTCCATGGAGATGCCGCCATGCTGGAACGTGTCGCGGTAGTAGGCGACGTAGTAGTTGTAGTTGTTGGGGTAGGCGAAGAAGGCGTCGCCGGTGGCGAAGACATAGCTCGTGGATAGGTTAGGCGCGGGCAGGTGGGCGCGTTGTGGCTCCTTGATGACGAACACTTCGCGGGGATTGTAGTTGAGGTTCTTGCCCAGCTTATAGCGCAGGTTGGTGTTGGTGTTGCGGTCGCCGATGATTTTGCTGGGTCGGCTGACGCGGATGGAACCGTGGTCGGTGGTGACGAGCACCTTATAGTCGGACGTGGCCAACTGCTTGAGCACTTCGGCCATGGCGGAATGGCGGAACCATGAGAGCGTGATGCTGCGGTAGGCCGATTCGTTGTTGGCGAGTTCGCGCACCATCTTCGACTCGGTGCGTGCGTGGGAGAGCATGTCGATGAAATTGAACACGACGACGTTGAGGCTGTTCTGGCGCAGCGACGGTAGCTGGGCGAGAAATCGCTCGGCATCCTGCGAGGTGTTGATTTTGTGGTAGGAATAGGTGTCGTGGCGGCGGAAACGCTCTATCTGGGTGCCGATGAGTGGTCCTTCGTTGAGGTTCTTGCCTTCTTCCTCGTCTTCGTCGACCCACAGGTCAGGAAACATGCGCGCTATCTGGTCGGGCATGAGTCCGGAGAAGATGGCGTTGCGGGCGTACTGCGTGGCGGTGGGCAGGATGCTCATGTAGAGTTCCTCCTGCGCCTCGAAGAGGTCGCCTATTTCCTGGGCTATCATGCGCCACTGGTCGTAGCGGAAGTTGTCGATGACGATGAGGAATACCTGCTGTCCCTGGTCGAGCAGGGGGAAGACGCGGCGCTTGAAGATGTCTGGCGAGAGGAGGGGAGAAAACTCCCCCGGCCCCTCGGTAGGAGGGGTGTGCCTCCCGGTTCGCATAGCCCCCTGGTCAAAGGATTGGGTGGCGGTATTGTTTCTGGAGGCTACCCATTCGAGGTAGTTCTGCTTGACGAACTTGGCGAAGCCGATGTTCGCCTCCTCCTTCTGTGTGGAGAGTATCTCTGTCATCGCACTGTCGGCCGAGCTCAGTTCCAGTTCCCAGTGCACCAGTCGGCGGTACACCTCCACCCAGTCGTCGAACGTGCGGCACTCCTGAATCTGCTGTGCTATGTCCATGAAGTTCTGCTGGTAGCCCGTCTGCGTCACCTCGGCCACAATCTCGCGCTTGTGAATGTTCTTCTTCAGCGTCAGCAGTATCTGCATCGGGTTGACGGGCTTGATGAGATAGTCGGCAATCTTCGAGCCAATGGCCTGGTCCATGATGTTTTCCTCTTCGCTCTTGGTGCACATCACGACTGGCGTGGCGGGCGTGATTTGCTTGATGCGCTGTAGCGTCTCGAGTCCGGTGAGTCCCGGCATCATCTCGTCGAGCATCACTAAATCGAACGACTGTCGCTGGCATTCTTCGACGGCGTCGGTACCGTTTGACACCGTCACCACCTCGTAGCCTTTCTTCTGGAGGAAGAGGATGTGGGCTTTCAGGAGTTCTATCTCGTCGTCGACCCAAAGAATTTTTCCGCTTGTCATAGGCCTTGTTTGCTTTGCATTTCTCTGCAAAGGTACGATTAAACTTGTGAAATGCAAAGGAAAAAAAGCTTTTTCTTCTGTTCGGGCGCTATTTTCTTGGCGCCAGACCGTCAGTGGCGGCTGCCAATGTTGCCGTATGTGCGTAGGAGGGCGAGTTGCTTGCGTGCTTCGTGTTCGCCGAGGAAAATCATTTCGTCGATGGCCTTGCGGTTGAAGCTGGTGGCATCGTAGTCGTAGAGTGGGGGGTTGATGTAGACATCGGCATCCTTGATGTTCTGCCGATACTTCTTGAAGTCGGGCCTGTTGAAGAGCCAGCCGATGATGCCGTCGGCGCTGGAGAGGCCCAGGAGGTCGTCGAGGAGCTGCACGAACTCCGAGGGTTCGTCCTCGTCGTCGGGATGGTTGACGGTGAGGTCGACGGCGATGACGCGCGTGGCGCCCATCTGGCGTGCCACGTCGACCGGCAGATTGTTGAAGATGCCGCCATCGTAGAGCACGTAGTCGTCGAAGCGCACGGCCTTGAACAAGGCGGGAATGGCCATGCTCGCCCGCATGTTGCGCGCCAAGGAGTCGCCCGTGAGCACCACCTCAGAGAATGTGGGGAGGTCGGAGGCGACGCAGGCGAAGACTGGAGACCCACCCCCAACAGACCCACCCCCCTGCCCCTCCCTTTGAGGGAGGGGAGTAGAATGTCTTTCTGCTTGTTGGGCATTATCTGGAGAGTAATTACTCCCCTCCCTCACAGGGAGGGGCAGGGGGGTGGGTCTTCTGGCTGTCAGGCTGTCGAGCATCAGCTTGATGGCGTTGCCCTCGATGGCCTCGCGGGTGAAGAGTTGCAGCCACTGGCGGGAGCGGAACAAGGAGTCGAGCTGCGAGGCCGAATAGCCGATGCTGTAGAGACCGCCCACGATGGCGCCGATGCTCGTGCCGACGATGATGTCAGGCTGGACGCCTGCCTCTTCCAACACCTTCAGCACGCCGACGTGGGCAGCACCTTTGGCACCGCCGCCGCCCAGGACGAGGGCCAGCTTACCCTGCGTCGCTTCCTCCCCACACGACCTCTCGGTGGCGAGGGGGCGTGCCTCCGTTCTGCCAGCGACAACGGTCAGCAGCAGAAGAGTCAGGATGAAGGCGGCGTGTCGATGCATAGTAAGAATTGCTTTTTTTAGAGGAGTTGGGGAATTGGGGCGGCAGGGGAATTGAGCGGCCTGAAAGGCCAGCAACCTGTCAGCCCAGGGCAGCGCCCTGGGTAAAGGGCAGCAAGGGAACAGCGCCCTGTAAGGGCAAAATCTTTATCTCCTGGCGTTTTAAAGGTGTTGCCCTTCTTTCCCCGCTTCGCTCTGAAAGCGTCCCTGCGGGCCGAGCGACAGGGCGCAGTCAACTCTCTTGCTTCCCAAACCCAGGGCGCTGCCCTGGGCTGACAGGTGCTGCCCCGTTGGGGCGTTTTCTGGTTAGCCTTGTTCCGGCAGGCCCTCCCCTCCTTCTTGCTCCGATGCTCTACGCAAGCGTCCCTTTGGGCCGAGCGCGGAGGGGTCGGGGGAGGTTTAGAGCTTCGTCATGATGCCGGTCTGCGTGGTCTCGAGGAAGCTGGTGATGTTCTGAATCTCGGGACTGTCGGGCACCTGGTCCTTGATTTGCAGGATGGCATCGAAGAGGCTGCCCTGGCCGTTGAAGACGAGGCGATAGGCATTGGCAATGTGCTTCTGCACCTTCTCGCTGATGCCATAAGCCGTCATCATGGTGTTGTTCGGACCATTATAGCCAATGGGCTTTCCGCCTGCCACGATGTAGGGGGGCACGTCCTTCGAGAAGGTTGTACCAGCCTGAATCATAGAACCTTCGCCGACGCGGGTGCCGGCATTCTCGATGACCGACGACGAGAAGATGACGCCATTGCCAATCTCGCAGTCGCCGGCAATCTTCGTACCGTAGCCCAAGACGCAGTTGTCGCCAATCTTCGTGTCGTGCGAGACGTGGGCACCTTCCAAGAGGAAGTTGCCGTTGCCGATGACGGTCTTTCCGCCCGTATGGGTGGCGCGGTTGATGACCACGTTTTCACGGATGACGTTGTTGTCGCCGATGAAGCACTCTGACTTCTCGCCTTGGAAGTTGAAGTCCTGCGGCAGCGCAGCGATGACGGCTCCCTGGTGCACCTTGTTGTTGCGGCCCATGCGAGTGCCGTTCAGAATGCTGACGAAGGGGAAGATGATGCATCCATCGCCGATGACCACGTCGTCCTCGATATAGACGAAGGGGAATATCTTACAGTTGTCGCCGATTTTCGCCTTTGGCGATACTTCGGCGCGGGGACTTATTTCAGACCCACCCCCCTGCCCCTCCCGTGAAGGGAGGGAAGTAGATACTCTGTTGTCAAAATTTGTATTCATTGCTTTCCGTTTTTGTTGTTAATTGTTCCCCTCCCTCCACGGGAGGCGACTGGGGTCTTCAGAGCAGCCACCGGTGTGGCTGCGGCCCCACAAAGGGGAGCGAATCCCTCATTCTTTCTCCGCTATCGCTACGAAAGCGGCAGAGCCGAGCGCGCGACGGTGGAGTTAGGGGTGGGTCTTTACTTCGCTCCTCCCCCCAGAGCCTGGTAGAGGTTCACGACGGCCTGCATCTTGTTGAAGTCGTCGGTGACCTTCGAAATCTCGGCATTGAGCAGGTTCGACTGAGCCGTGATGACCTCGAGGTAAGAGGTGTTGGCCGACTGCGACATCATCGTTCGCGTGTCCTCAACATTCTTCTTGAGCACCTCCACGCGCTTGGCGTCGAACTGAGCCTTCTCGGCGGCCGAGTTGTACTGCACGAGGGCGTTCGAAACCTCATTGCCAGCCTGCAGGATGGTGTTCTGCCACGTGTTGTAAGCCTGCTCGTACTGCAGCTTGGCCACCTTCAGACCAGCTACAATCTGGCCATGCTGGAAGATGGGCTGCACGAGCGAGCCAACGGCCGACCAGAGCATCTTGCCGGGATTGACGAGGCCATTCTGATTGGTGAAGGCACCGGTGCCGGTGATGGTGATCTGCGGATAGAAGCGCGAGCGGGCCTGGTTGACGTCGTAGAAGCACTGGGCCAGCGCGAGCTCGGCAGCGTGCACGTCGGCGCGGTTGTTGAGCAGCTGTATGCCCACGCCGGTGGCAAGGTTCTCAGGCAGCGACTGCCCTTCGAAGGTGCCGCGCTGAATGGTCTGTGCGGGCTGACCGAGCAGCAGCGAGAGCGAATTCTCCATCTCGCGCACCTGGCGCTGCAGGTCTACGCGCTGAGCCTGCACGGAGTAGTAGGCAGCCTCGGCACTCTGCACAGCCGTGGAGCGATAGCCCACACGCGTGTCCTTCATGACCTGCATCTTCTCCCACGTCTCCTTGGTGAGGTTCTCCATCTCGCCGACGATGGCAATCTGGCGGTCGAGCATCAGCAGCGTGTAATAGAGGTTGGCAACACCCGAGATGAGGTTGGTCTTCACCACGGTCTGATAGTCCTTCGTGGCGAGCAGCTGCATCTGAGCCGAGCGCTTGGCGTTGAGCAGATTGCCGAAGAGGTCGACATTCCACGAGGCCGACAGCGGCAGCTGATAGGACTTCGTCGTGGAATTGTTGTCGAACTTGGCAATCGTGCCCTGCGGCGTGAAGGCCACCGACGGCAGGAAGGCCAGTCGGGCCACCTTCAGGGCCTCTTCGACCATCTTCACGTTCAGGGCTGCATTGAGCATGTTCACGTTGTTGTCGAGGGCCGTCTGAATGAGCGTCTGCAGCTGCGGGTCGGTGAACACCGAGCGCCAGGGCATCGTGCCGAACGACGTGGTGTCCTGCACGGCCAGCGTGTCGGTGAGCGACACGGGGTCGCGGTAGAGTCCCTCGGTGTTGACGTCGGGACGCTCATATTTTCCGTAGAGGCTCTTGCAGCCGGTGAGAAGGAGGCAGAACATGGATGCCAGTAGCAGACCCTCCCCCCAGCCCCTCCCTATATGGAGGGGAGTAGATACTATGTTCCTTGTTATTCTATTCATATTGATTTCTAATTAATTGTCTTCATTTTGTTCCCCTCCTTCATAGGGAGGGGTTAGGGGTGGGTCTACTATTCCTGAATCTGATATTCTTTAGGAACCACACCGTGAGCATACTGTGCCAGCTCGGCAGCGGCCTCGGCATCAGTCTCGTCCTCGAACTTCATCGGGCGGAACTTCTCCTGCAGCGACTGGAAGATGACGAACAGCGTAGGCACGACGAAAATCTGGCAGAGCGTACCGATGAGCATACCGCCCACGGCAGCAGCGCCCAGCGTCTGGTTACCGTTCTTACCCACACCCGAGGCAAACATCATCGGCAGCAGACCGATGACCATAGCCAACGACGTCATGAGGATAGGACGCAGACGGGCGGCAGCACCCAGCACGGCCGACCACGAGATGGCCATACCGAGTTCGCGGCGCTCCAGTGCGAACTGCACGATGAGGATGGCGTTCTTGGCCAACAGACCAATCAACATGATCAGCGAAATCTGCATGTAGATGTCGTTGCTGTGGCCGAAGAGCTGCGTGAAGAGGAAGGCACCAGCCAGACCGAACGGCACGGAGAGCACCACGGCCAGGGGCAGGATGTACGACTCGTACTGTGCCGACAGAATCAGGTAGATGAAGATGAAGCAGAGCACGAAGATGAGCGCCGTGGAGTTGCTCGAGGCAGCCTCCGAACGCGTCAGACCGGAGTAGTCGTAGGTGTAGCCCGTGGGCAGTTGCTCGGCAGCCACCTCCTCGACGGCCTTGATGGCCTCACCGGTGGAGTAGCCTTCAGCCACGGTAGCGGTGACGGTGATGGAGGTGAAGAGGTTGAAGCGGCTGATGTTGGTAGGACCGTAGACGCGCTCCAGCGAGCAGTACTCCTGGATGGGCGACATGCCCTGCGGCGTGCGCACGTAGACGCTGTTGAGCGACTCGGGCGTCATGCGCGTTTCGGGCGCGCCCTGCACCATCACGCGATAGAGCTTACCGTAGGCATTGAAGTTGGAGGCGTAGAGACCGCCATAGTAGCCCTGCAGCGTGGTGAGAATCGTGGAGGGCGAGATGCCGCTCTGCTTACACTTCGCCACGTCGACATGTATCATGTACTGCGGATAGTTCGGGTTGTAGGAGGTCATGGCCATCTGGATTTCCGGACGCTTGTTGAGCTCGGCCAGATAGTCCTGCACGATGCCGAAGAACTTGTTGAGGTCGCCACCCGTGCGGTCCTGCATGACGAGCGACACACCCGAGTTGGCCGAGAAGCCCGGAATCATAGGCGGTGCGAAGGCCAGAATCTTGGCATCCTTGATGTGGGCGGTCTTCAGGTAAATCTGAGCCAGCACGCCCTGTGCATCGTAGGGATTCAGGAAGAAACGATAGATGCCGTCGCCCTGCCAGAGTCCGCTGAGCTTCCACCAGAAGCCTTTCTGGCGCTCCTCAAACGGCTTCAGCTTGATGACGAACGTGGCCTGGTCGGAACCGGCACCGGCAATGAAGTTGTAGCCCTGAATCTGCTCGCGGCTCTGGATGGCGGGGTCGGCAGCCAGGATGGAGTCAACCTGGTTGATGACCTGCGTGGTGCGGGCCACCGAGGTGGCAGGCGGCATCGAGATGGTGCAGAAGAGCGTACCCGTGTCCTCGTCGGGCACGAGGCCGGTCTTCGTGGTGAACATCGTCGTGGCCAGCACGGCGATACCGATGACCACGGCAATGCCGATGGCAACGGGCTTGCGCACAAGTTTCTCCACACCTTTCTTATATTTACCCAGCACCTTGTCGTAGGCCGTGTTGAACGATTCGTGGAAGCGGTCGATGCGCGACATCTTGCGCTCGTTGCCGTTCTCGTCCTTCGGCTTCAGGAAGATGGCGCAGAGGGCCGGCGACAGCGTCAGGGCGTTCAGGGCAGAGATGAAGATGGACACGGCCATCGTCACACCGAACTCGCGATAGAACGTACCGCTGGTGCCGCCGATGAACGACACGGGAATGAACACCGAGGCCATCACAAGCGTGATGGAGATGATGGCGCCCGAGATTTCGTTCATGGCGTCGATGGAAGCCGTCAGAGCCGACTTGTAGCCCTGGTCGAGCTTCGCATGCACGGCCTCGACCACCACGATGGCGTCGTCCACCACGATGGCGATGGCCAGCAGCAAGGCCGACAGCGTCAGCAGGTTGATGGAGAAGCCGAACACCTTCAGGAAGAAGAACGTACCGATGAGCGATACGGGCACGGCAATCAGCGGGATGAGCGTCGAGCGGAAGTCCTGCAGGAAGATGTACACCACGAGGAACACCAGGATGAGCGTCATCAGCAGCGTGAACACCACCTCCTCGATAGAAGCATAGAGGAACTCCGTGACGTCGTAGTTGATTTTATAATACATGCCCGGGGGGAACAGCTTGGCCTGCTCCTCGAGCTCCTTCTTCACCTGCTTGGCAATCTCGTTGGCGTTCGAACCGGCAATCTGCTGCACCATACCCATCACCGACGGAACGTTGTTGTTCTTCATCGACACGGAGTACTGCAGTCCGCCGAGTTCAATCTTGGCCACGTCCTTCAGCTTCAGCGTGTTGCCGTTGGCGTCGCTCGAGATGATGATGTTGCCAAACTCCTCCTCCGACTTCAGTCGGCCGGTGTAGCGCATGGAATATTCGTAGGCCACATTCGACTGTTCACCGAACTTACCCGGTGCAGCCTCGATGTTCTGCTCGGCCAGCACGCCGGTGATGTCGGTGGGCATGAGGTTGTACTGCTTCATCACGTCGGGCTTCAGCCAGATGCGCATCGAGTAGGTCTTCACACCGGGGCTCTGCACGTCGCCCACGCCCTGGATACGCTTGATGGCGGGCACCACGTTGATGTTGTTGTAGTTCGTCAGGAACTTGTCGTCGTAGCGGCCGTCGGAGGTGAGGGTGAACATCATCACCTGAGAGGTCTGACGCTTCATCACCGTCACACCGATGCGCGTCACCTCAGCCGGCAGCAGGGCCTGAGCCTGCTGCACGCGGTTCTGTACGTTCACGGCACACATGTCGGGGTTCATGCCCTGACGGAAGAGAATCGACAGCGAAGCCGAACCCGACGAGGCCGACGACGAGATGTAGTCCATGCCTTCCACACCGTTGATACTCTCCTCAAGCGGCACGAGCACGGAGTTCTTCACCGTCTCGGCGTCGGCACCAGGATAGCTGGTGAACACCACGACCGTAGGCGGTGCGATGTCTGGGTACTGCTCAATGGGCAGCGTGGCCAGACCTATGAAGCCCAGCAGGACGATGAGGATGGAAATCACCGTCGAGAGCACCGGGCGTTTGATAAAGTTTGTAAATGTCATTAGTATTTACGAATTTACGATTTACGATTGTAGTTTTTTTCTACTCCCTCCCCCTTTGGGGAGGGCTGGGGTGGGGCTCCTCCCCCTTTGGGGAGGGCCGGGGTGGGGCTCCCCTTATTTCTTCATCGCATTCACGATGTCGCCGGCCGACATGGCCTTGGCCTGCTCCTTAATCTTCTCTTGGTAGCGCTGGGGCGTGATGGGCTTGATTTCCTGCCCGTCGGTGAGCTTGGTGATGCCGTTGGTCACGTAGCGGTCGCCCACGTTCAGACCCTCCACGACCACGTAGTTGTTGCCGTCGTTCTGCGGAGCCACCTTGATTTCGGTGAACTTCACCTTATTATCTTTAGTGACGGTGTACATGAACTTCTTGTCCTGCACCTCCGAGACGCAAGCCTGCGGCACGACGATGGCCGACGCGTTGTCGTGGGGCACGACGATGGCACCGCTACCGCCACTCTTCAGCAGACGCTCGGGGTTGGGGAACACGGCGATGAGCTGGGCCGAACCTGTGGCAGCATCGATGACGCCGCTCATCTTGGCCACCTTGCCCGGGTGGTTGTAGATGGTACCGTCAGCAAGCTGCAGCTTCACGGTAGGCATGGCCGAGATGGCAGCCTGAGCGGTGCCGCTGGTCTTCGCCATATCGAGGATGTCCTTCTCCGACATCGAGAAGTAGACCTCCATCGACGAGTTGTTGGAGACGGTGGTCAGGGCGGGCGTGCTCGATGCGCTCACCATGGCGCCCACCTTGTAAGGCAGGCTTCCGATGATGCCGCTCGACGGGCTCTTCACGTAGCAGAAGCTCAGCGTCTCGCGAGCCGAGGCCAGTGCAGCCTCAGCCTGGGCCACCGATGCCTTGGCAGTCTCGTAGGAGTTGCGGGCCGTAGAGAGCTCGTAGTCACCAATGATATTCTGCTCAAACAGTTTCTGGTTGTTCTCGAAAGTCAGCTTTGCGGTGTTCAACTGAGCCTTTGCCGTGTTCACGGCAGCCTGAGACTGGCGCACGGCAGCCTGATAGGTGGCGTTGTCGATGACGAAGAGCACCTGTCCGGCACTCACCGTCTGACCTTCCTTTACATTCACACGCGTGATGAAACCGGCCACCTTCGGACGAATCTCTACGTCCTGCACACCCTTGATGGTGGCGGGATAGGTGGTCTGAGAGGCCGACGACTGAGTGCCGACGGTCACCACGGGATACTCGTCGTCGCCGAAGTTGGGCTGTCCACCGCGCTTACCTCCGCACGATGTCACCAATGCAGCTACTGCTGCAACGAATAAAAAACTTTTGAAATTCATACTGTTCATAACTATTTGTATTTTTGTTTTTGCCTTCGTTGGGGAGAACCGAACCTGCACATCGAAAGGAAAACCGAAAATGCCGATTCAGTTTTTTCAGCCTGCAAAATTACTAAGTTTTTTCCTTTTTCCGTTAAAGGCTCGCATGTTTTTAACATGAAATAACGCAAAAGGAGAAAGAACAAGTCTTTCGTAAGAAAAAACCAAGATTGTTTGGTGTTTTCAGTGAAAAGCATTATCTTTGCCAGCGAAACCAAACTATGTGACTGACAATGAGACAACTCCTTACGATTCTGATGCTCGTGCTCTGCACGGCGGCCGGTGCCCAGAGCACCGAGAAACTCTACACCGAGGGCAAGGCGCTCTACGATGCCAAGAAGTATGCGCAGGCCTTTCCGAAACTGAAGGCTGCAGCCGAGAAAGGCCATAAGAAGGCGCAGTATCGGTTGGGCCGATGCTACGACAAGGGCAACGGCATTCCTGAAAACGACAAGCAGGCCTTCGCCTGGTATTCCAAATCGGCTGCCCAAGGTTTTGCCAAGGCGCAGTATCAGGTGGGCAAGTGCTACAAGAACGGCGAAGGCGTCACCAAAGACCGCACGAAGGCATTCCAGTATTTCGAGAAGGCAGCCAAGCAGGACAATGCCGACGCTCAGCTGGCGCTGGGCAAGTGCTTCCTGAAGGGCAAGGGTGTGGCAGCCGACAAGGCGAAGGCAACGGCTTGGCTGAAGAAGGCTGTGAAGAACGCCAAGGACGGCAAGCAAATCCTTCAGGAGCTGCGCCAGGAAGCCGCCTCCGGCGATGAGGATGCCAAGACCATCCTGCAGCTGGTGAAGTAGAAAGTAACAAAGTAACAGAAACCCCAAAGGGGTGGAAAGAGCACAGGCAGGCGGTGAAGCGAAGCGAAACCCCTGCTTATTGTGTCAATAACAAATTAAACCCCGAAGGGGTGACAGAATAACTTTTTTCTGTCACCCCTTCGGGGTTTGAAATCCCTCTCGTCGTTTAGCAGGGGTTTCGTGCTACGCACTTCACCACCTGCCTGTGTTCTGTCGCACCTTCGGCGCTCGGCTTCGCTCCACCGCCTGCCTGTGTTCTGTCGCACCCCTTTGGGGTTTCTGCTACTTTGACTCCAGCCCCATCTCTTTGGCCTTCTGGTGGAGCAGCTGCAGCAGCGGCTCGCGCTCGTTGGGCACGCGGTTGTCGAGCACGGCGTCTTTCAGCGTCTGCTTCAGCGTTCCCACCTCGCGCGAGGGCTTCAGATGGAACATCTCCATGATTTCGTTGCCGTCGACGACGGGCTGCAGCAGGCGCTTGTAGTCGCGCTCCTGCAGGTCGGCAAGTTTCTCGCGCACCGTCTGGAAATTGCGCAGGAACTGCTGCTTGCGCTGCGAGTTTTTCGAGGTGATGTCGGCCTCGCAGAGCGTCATCAGGTCGTTGATGTCATCGCCGGCATCGTTCAGCAGGCGGCGCACGGCCGAATCCGTCACCTCCTCGTCGGCGATGGCAATAGGCCGCATGTGCAGGTCGACGAGTTTCTCGACATATTTCATTTTAGCATCCATCGGCAACTTCAGCCGGCGGAATATCTGCGGCACCATCTTCGCTCCCACGTAGTTGTGGTTGTGGAACGTCCATCCCGTGCCGGGTTCCCAGCGCTTGCAGCGCGGTTTGCCGATGTCGTGCAGCAGGGCCGCCCAGCGCAGCCATAACGACCCACCCCCAACCCCTCCCGAGGGGAGGGTGGGTCTCTTACTTACGTTGTCTACCACCTCCAGCGTGTGGTAGAAGTTGTTCTTGTGGGCGCGGCCGTTGCGCGTCTCCACGATGTCGAGGGCGCACAGCTCGGGCAGTATTTGCTGCATCAGGCCCGTGTCGTAGAGCTCGTAGAGCCCGCGGCTGGGTGTCGGCGTCATCATGATTTTGTTCAGCTCGTCCTGTATGCGCTCGCCGCTGATGATTTCCAGTCGCTGGGCGTTGCGCCCCAGGGCCTCGCGCGTCTCTTCCTCAATGGTGAAGTTCAGCTGAGCCGCGAAGCGCACGCAGCGCAGCATGCGCAGCGGGTCGTCAGAGAAGGTGATGTCGGGGTCCAGTGGCGTGCGGATGATGCCGTCCTCCATGTCGTAGAGACCGTTGAAGGGGTCTACGAGTTCGCCGAAGCGCTGCTTGTTCAGGCAGATGGCCAGCGCGTTGATGGTGAAGTCGCGGCGGTTCTGGTCGTCTTCCAGCGTGCCGTCCTCGACAATGGGCTTGCGCGAGTCGTGGCTGTAGCTCTCGCGGCGTGCGCCTACGAACTCCACTTCCATCGTTCCCGATTTCACCTGCGCCGTCCCGAAATTTCGGAAGACGCTCAGACGAGCTTTCCGTCCTATTTTCTTCTTCAGCAGTTTTGCCACCTCGATGCCGCTGCCCACCACCACCACGTCGATGTCCTTCGACGGGCGTTCGAGGAAGATGTCGCGCACGAAGCCTCCCACGACATAGCACTCCACGCCCAGTTCGTCGGCGCAGTCGCCAATGAGGTGGAAAATGTCCTGATCGAGTATCTCTGCCAGCTGCTGGTCGCTATATAATTTCATCGTATCTTTCGCTTTTGGGCTGCAAAGTTACGAAAAATTGAGTGCAGAACAAAAGAAACGTGTTTCTTTTTTATGCCGAAATGGAGTAAGTTCGCGACTTTTGTCGCAAAGGTACGAATAAGTGAGCGAAAAACCAAATGTATTTGGATTTTTCCGCGCTCGGCGACGAAGGAGACGCTTTCGGAACGAAGTGGAGAAAGAACGATAGTACTCGAAACTTGCTTTCGCTTGCGTTGAGCAAGAACTTCGGCGGACGTCAAAGTTCTTGCTCCGCTGTGCTTCGAAAGCGTCTCCTTACGTCGCCGAGCGACGAAAAAAGGTTGAAGAATGGATAAGACAGACAGAATTTCCGTACCTTTGCACCGAAATTTTGCAAGGCCATGCAGTCTTTTTATCCAGTGTAGGACTTAATAGATAGAGACATTATGTTTTCGATGGAAGTGACACGGCTGATAGAACGGTGCAGACAGGGGGATGCGGATGCCCTCGGCGAACTGTACAAGGCATACGCCCAGAAGATGAGGGGCGTATGCCGGCGGTATGTTAGCGACGAACAAGCTGTCAGCGACGTGCTGCATGATTCGTTCGTGATTATCTTTACTTCCTTCGACAAGCTTCGCGATGACGGGAAAGTAGAAGCATGGATGATGTCGATAACGAGAAATGTGGCGTCGAAATATAAAGCCCATCTGGCGAAAACTTCCTTTCGGTCGCTGGAGGAAGCCGAGCATCTGCTGGCGCCAGAAGGCGAGAGCGACGTGAGAGGCGTGCCATTGGCGGAAGTACTGCGGCTCGTCGACCGTCTGCCGGAGGGCTACGGGCAAGTGTTCCGGCTGTCGGTGTTCGAAGGCATGTCGCACAAGGAGATTGCCGACATGCTGGGCATCGAGCCCCATTCGTCTTCGTCGCAACTGGCACGGGCGAAGAAGATGCTCCGCAAGATGATGCAGCAGTATTGGGCTGCCGTGCTCCTGCTGCTGCTCGTGCCCATCACGTTCTACTTGTTCAGGAAAGGAGGCACTGCAGTCAGGGATGACAAACCCGTCGTGGCGAAACAGAAAGATACGCCCAAAGATTCTCCGAAAGATTCTCGGACGGAAAGGCCACAAGAGCCTGTAATTGTGCAAAGGCCTGCGCACCGTTCTACGATGATAACAATTGATAGTCTCCCATTGGAAATCGCTCAGACGACGGATTCCACTACAGTTGACACCTTATCCAATATGATAGTTCAGGAGCCGGCGATTACTGATACGACGCAGAACGATTCGGCAAAGACGATACTTGAGGCGGAGACTCCCCGTTACGACATCGCCGACTTATTCCCCGAGAAGCAGGTCATCGACAGCCGTCGCCAGCAGAAATGGTCGGTTGACATGGCCTACGTCGGCGGTACTGGCGAACGGAATGGCAATCGTCCTTACGGCTTCACAGAGATACCGACGATAGCCACGACGGGCGTGCCATCGCCTGTCACCTTTGAGAACTGGAGCGACTATGCGGCCTTCCTGTCAGAAGAGCCCGACGACGGCAGCAGCCATAAGCGAAGCATCATCAAGAGCATCGCCCTAAACAATGCCAACGATGCCCATGGCGCCGACGCTGACAAGATTGTGCGCAAGAGCCGCCACCAGATGCCCGTCGGCATCTCGCTGGCACTGCAGTACCGGCTGAACCGTCGCTTTGCGCTTGAGACGGGGCTGAGCTACAGCAGGTTGAAGTCCGAATTTGAGATGGGCTCAAATGGGAATACCATCAACGAGCTGCAGACCATCCACTACCTTGGCATACCCGTGAAGGGCATCTATACTATATATAACGGCAAGGTGTGGAGCCTCTACGGCAGTCTCGGCGTCGTCACGGAGATTCCTCTCTACTCGCCGCTCAATACAAGCTACTACCTGCATGGCAAGTTGGAGGCCACCGACAAGACCACCATCCATACTCCGTGGCAATGGTCGCTGGGCACGGGCCTCGGCCTGCAGTACCATCTCACGCCCAGCATCGGACTGTTTGCAGAGCCCAGCCTGCAATACTACATCCCGACGGGCACGGCCGTGGAGACCTACCGCACGGAGCATCCGTTCAGCTTCTCGCTGCCACTGGGCATCAGGTTCACGTGGTGAGCATGCAGTCTTTTCCGCGTTCTGAGGACTCTATAAATAGAGACAACCCTCATAAACGAAAAGAAACATGAAACAGTACAGAACTCTTGCATGGATGATGGCGATGGCCATTACCACGCTCTCCCTACCACTGACGGCCTGCAGCCATGACGAGGATGCTGCCGACGGCCACCAGCCCGAACCGACGGCGGAACTCTGCGTTTACGGTGTGCAGCAAACGGCAACCAGAGGCTCTGCCGCCAGAGCCGTATTCACCGACGACGACATCGAGTGGTTCGACGTGAACACCCGCGAACTGCGCTTCAGCCCCAGCGTGGAGCCTCTACGCGAAAAGATTCCCCTCCTGTCTGGCATCGACTTCTATCTAGACGGCCAGTTCCTCTTCTCCAGCGGCGCCACCTTCGTAGGCCTCATCTGCAGCCAGATGTTCGACGACCTCGTGCTCTGCTGCGGAAAGATCGAAGGCGAGGTCATCGACGATGGCCGCTACTATCTATACGACTGCTATCCGCTGCAGTTCATCGACACGGACGAAGTACAGGCCAACCGCGAACGCCGTGCCCCACAATGGGAAGCGTTCCTTAAATACCTGGAACGAAAAGGTAAACTGAGAAGATAGGAAGAGAAGATAGGAAGAAAAGACCGGGCAATAAGATCTTGCCACAGAATATAGTATATCTGTTCGGGTATAAATCTGGTTAAATAATCCCAAATTATACCTGAACTGATATAACAATACGATTAAGACAGTCTGTTTATCACGTCTTTTTCACATTCAGATAGCTTTTCAGCGCTTTCACATAATCCTCAAAGGCTTTCAGCCCTACAGGCGTGATGCGGCAGAGGGTACAGGGCTTCTTGCCCTTGAAGGTCTTTTCCACCTCGATGTAGCCTGCCGCTGAGAGCTTGTCTATCTGCACACTCAGGTTGCCCGCCGTAGCTCCTGTCTGCTCCTTGATGTAGGGGAACTCGGCTTCCTCGGCACTGATGAGCAGCGACATCACGGCGAGTCGCAACTCCGCGTGCAGCAGGGGGTCTAATGGCTTGAACATGGGCAGGTCCTCCTTATTTCTGATTTTGAATGAAAATGACCGCACCTGGCACAATTAGGCCAATCAAGGCCACGACTGCCATCACATAGAGCTGTGTATGACCGGGGAAATGTAATGCGCCAAAGAATCCTCCGAGACCTGCTAAAAGACCACACACCTGAATGGTACGGTTGCGGATGACGAGGCCAGTAATCGTTGTAGCCATACCGAAACAGAGCGAGATGATGCTGGTGATACAACCAAAAACATATACCTTAGGCATAACCAGTTCCATTGGTAACATTCCGCTGCCGATAAAACCGAGTATCATGCCCATGCCACAGCAGAATACGCCAAACGTAGCCCACACATGGCCGATGACCTTCCCGACAAAAGTAGTCGGGATGCTTTCTCTTCGTTTGACAATTATCCAGTCGCCTGCATATCCTATCAGCCACAACACAGCCCACAGCATATTCCATACTGGCCCGCCATGATTCTTCCATAGGTAAGCTATGAGCAACGAGAATATGATCACACAAAGTCCCCACCATATGAGTGGTATGGCCGAATTCTTGTTGATGGTGCGCTGGCTGCGCTCTATTGATTCTCTGATGATTTCCAGACTGCGCTCAGCAGTCAGATTATTCTTTTCTTCCATTGTCGTTTCATTTTTAAGTGATTTCTACTTTAGTTTACTACTCTCTGGCCTCGTCCGTGCTCCTGCAGAAAGCACGTCAAAAGCCAATTGTGTCCGGTTCACGCTGCAAAGATAAATAAGTTTATAATATAAACCAAATTATTTCGTAAATATTTTGCTTTTAAAGCTGTTTTTTAACATTTCATTTACAATAATGGTCAAAGTTTAGCCATCATGGTGCAGTCATTCGTTGCAGTTTTGGACTTTATAAGTAGAAGACGATGGTGAGTACCAATCGTCCAAAACTGCAACGAATTTATTATGTACACGATTTATGATTACGCCTACAACGGGCTACTCTATCTGAACAACATCATGCGGCCACGCCACAAGCGGCTGTCGCAACTCATGATCTACTCTACCACCGCTTGTCAGTCGCGCTGCAAGCACTGCAACATCTGGCAGAAGAAGGTGGAACATCTGTCGCTTGACGACATCCAACGAATCATGCAGAGCCAATGCGTCACCAAGCGGACTACCGTAGGACTTGAGGGCGGTGAGTTCATCCTTCATCCGCAGGCTGCGGAAATCATGGCGTGGTTTCATGCGCATCATCCTAACTACACACTGTTGTCCAACTGCCTTGCGCCCCACCGGGTTATCGATGCCGTCCGTCGGTATCATCCCCGCCATCTGTACGTCTCTCTCGACGGCGGCCGCGACACTTACCAGCGTATGCGGGGCCGCGACGGCTACGACCGGGTGATTGAGGTGGTGGAAGCGCTCAGGGATGAAGTACCCCTTTCGCTGATGTTCTGCCTGTCGCCGTGGAATACGTTCGACGACATGGCCTATGTCATTGACGTTGCCAAGCACTACGGCGTGGACGTTCGCATCGGCATCTACCGTCTTTCACAGATGGAAGAACTGAGTTTCGGACACAAACCTTCCGCCACCGCCTTCGGCATTCCAATGGAGAAACTGCGTGCCCATCATGAAACGAAGGAAGTCCTCTGCCAGCGAAACAATTTCACCCCGATATTGCTGAACAATCAAATATACTCACAAGGCTACTTCAACGAAATGGAGGCCTTTGTCAATGCAGTGGAAGGTAGCCATCATACTATCGTAACAGACATAAAGACAATCAGGGAAACATACCAACTGATGAACGAAATTATCGGAGTCGGAAGCCCCCAACCGTCGGCCACAGGGCGATAGTAATGCAAGAGGAAGGCTACGGGTAGGCGGCGAATAAGTGGGCAAAAGGTACAAAAAAAAGTTCAATACGGAGAATAATTCTTGCTTGAAATGTTCGTCCGTATTGAACTTTATGGGGCGAGGTGCTGCCGCTGCGTTTACTTCAGCGAGGGCAGCTGGTCGCGGGTGATGACGCTGGAGGCCTGCATGGCGTCGCGCCACCAGCCGTCGGTCATCATAGAGTTGGTGCTGCCCTGTCCGCCCTGATACCACACCATGAAGTGGCTCCAGTGGGCACCAGTGTTCCAGCAGTCGGAGATGTTGGCGAAATCATAACGTTTGCCGTCGTAGTTGCCATAGCCGCACTCGGCGAGGGCAATCATCTTCGTGGGATAGGTGGCCTGAATCTCATTGAACTCCTGGAGGTTCTGCTCGGCGCTGTAGCCGTAGAGGTCGCGGCCCACGATGTCGACATACTCGTCGCCGGGATACCAGTCGGTGTCCTGGTTGTACTGGGCGCTGTTGCCATTGTAGTTCTGGGTGGTCCATATCCAGATGAGGTTCTTCACGCCTTTCTCCTTGAAGTAGTTGAACATGGTTGTCCAGAGCTTCTTGTAGGTGTCGGCACCGTCATAGCCCCACCAGAACCACGACTTCGTCCAGGAGGCCTGCTGTTTGGCGGTGGCGTTGCCGGCAGCCTCGTGGAAGGGACGCCAAGTGGCGGCGATGCCTGCCTCCTGCAGCTTGAGCAGGGTGGCGACGACCTTGTCCATCTGGTCGTAGAACCAGCGGTTTTCCCATGTGCCATTAGTAAAGACGTTCTTGGCACGGAAGGTGGTCTCGGAGGGCGTGCAGGTGACGTCGGTGGACCCTTCGGTCTTCGGCACGTTGAAGTGCCACATGAGTTGTACGATGCCGCCGGCGTCGCTCCACTGCTTCACGGGCGCGATGTTGGTGTAGTCAATCCAGTTGGCGGGCGAGAAGCAGATGTGGATGAAGTCGTAGCACACGGCGGCGGGGTATTTCTTCGTGAGCTTATAGACGCTCTCGGCGAGCTCGTTGTTCCAGTTGACGTTGGCCATGACGCTGGAGATAATCTTCTGGCCATACTGTGAGCGCATGTAGTCGTAGAGCTTCTGGGCTGCGTCGTTGCCGCAGACGAGCGTCGCCTTGATCTGCGGATTGACGGGCTCGGGTTTCGCCTTGGTCTTGAAGTTCAGCTTCAGCTCAGGAGCCGTGGAAGAGGCGTCCTGGGTGGCCACGACGGAGCCGGCGGGCACGATGAGGGTGTAGTCGACGCCCTCTTCGAGCGAGAGAGGAATGAGGATGCCGGTGACGTCGTTAGGATTGCGCGAGGCGGTGAGCTTCGTGCCGTTGAGGGTGATGTTGGCGTTGGCGGCGAGCTTCACCGAGACGCTGTAGGCGAGCTGGAGCACAGTGGTGCTGTTGGCATCGACCTCGGCGCCTTCGGCGATGGACTGCGAGCGGAGGCTGACGGTGACGGGGGGCTGCGGCGTGGGTTCGGGTTCGTCGGAATCGCTACCGCAGGCGCAAAGAGTGAGGATCACGACCAAGCAGACCCACCCCCAACCCCTCCCTGTGAGAGAGGGGAGTGAATGGCCTTTGTGGCGAGTAGAGCCGATGAGGTTTCGTTTCAGGATTGAAAGGATGTTGTCGGTAATCATAATTTCAATTATCAGTTGTCGATTATCAATTATCAGTTGTCGATTATCAATTGTCAGTTGTCGATTTCTGCAGGTGTTGCTGCATTTTCTGCAGGCGTCGGGCCACGATGGATGAATAGCGCTCGCGCAAGTCCTCGGGCAAAGCCTGCATCAGCTGCTGCAGGCGTTCGGCATAGGCGAGGAATGCCTTGCGCGAGTGGCCGATGTCGGTCTTGCGTTCGGCAGGTGCTTCGCTGATGAGGTGTAGGTAGGCAGTGTCGATACTGTCGAGAAGCTGAGCCCCACCCCGACCCTCCCCAGTAGGGAGGGAGGTGGCTTCGCGCTGTTGAGACGGGGAGAAGAGGTCGGTGAGGATGGAGCGGATGTCGAGCAGGCTTGGCTGGGTTTTCAGTTGGGTTTGCTGCTCCTGTAGTGCCCATTTGCTGTAAATCTGCTGTGCCTTTTCAGCGGCGCGATAGAGCTCTGGGTAGTGGCGCAGGACATGATCGACCGATGTGCTGACGAGGGTGTCGTCAGGCGTAGCGACGATGGTGTCAACCTGGAAGTGGTCGGCATCGGCAATGAGCTCGGCTGCTGATTTTGCTTCTTTGGACTTGCCGCCGCCGCAGGCACAAAGGGTGAAAAGGAGAAGCCCCACCCCGACCCTCCCCAGTAGGGAGGGAGAGAGCCCCACCCCGACCCTCCCCGAAGGGGAGGGGGAAAGCCCCACCCCGACCCTCCCCAGTAGGGAGGGGGAAAGGCGCACTCCGATTCTTCCCAGTAGGGAGGGGGAAAGGCGCACTCCGATTCTTCCCAGTAGGGAGGGGGACTTAGGGGATGAGAGTTTGGAGAATAACTTGGTCATGATGACAGAGAGAAAGAGAAGAGGCGCAACGCATCGTGGCTGCGCCTCTTCTTATGATAAAAGATACAGGAATCGTTTACAGGTCGGCAACGGTGACCTTCGTCAGGATGAAGTTCTGGCCGTGGACGACGAACGTGCCGCCCCACCACTTCTGTTCGTAGGCAGCGTCGAGCATGGCCTGTGTGAGCGTCAGCTTTATGCAACCGCCGTTGGCCTCGAGGTCCCAAGCCGCGAATTCGTCGTGCTCGGTAGCTGCGACGGCAGCGTAGGTGCCGCCCCAGTGGCCTTCCTCGATCTTCACCTGCCACTCGTTGTCGCCCTCGAAGCCCGTGGCCGTTCCGTAGAAGCGGACGATGGAGCCCTCGTGAGCGTTCAGGGCAGCAAGCTCTGGTGACGTGTCGGTACCGATGGTGTAGTTGTTGTTCCATCCGGCCATGTCCTCATTGCCTTCCCAGAGCACGAGTTCGGCTCCGGCACCTACGAACTTGATGTACTGCAACTGGATGCCGTCGCCCCAGATAACCATGCCCAGTCCGCCGTCGGCGAACATCTTCTCGCGCTCCTCAGCCGAGAGCTGGATGACGACGTCGGTTGCGTCGGCAGCCGGATGGATGTTGCCATCGTCGGCATAGGGCAGCGAGATGTTGGAGAACGGAGTGGACCAGTCGCCCATACGCAGGTTGAATGCCGGGTTGTCGTTGGTCACGACGAAGTGGAAGGTCAGTTCGCCAGGACCGTCGATGGCCTCCTGGAACTTCAGCCACTTGTCGCCGTCCCAGTTGAAGACGCCCCAGTTGCTCCAACCGGAGAGGTTCTCCTTGCCCTGCCAGATGACTCCGAAGAGCTTGCGCATCTCGACGGCAGCGGTGACGGAGATATTGCTGTTCTGAACGAGTACGACATCGCCGTCGGCCATGCCCTCGGGCACGGTGAAGGTCAGCGTGTTGCCTGAGATGGTGTAGTCAGTGATGGCACCAATGCCCGGCAGCTGTACTTCCTTGACGCGGTCGAAGTTTTCGCCCGTGACGACAACCTTGTCGCCTTCAACGAGGTCGCTGTTGGGCTCGACGCTGGTGATGCTCACCGTGGGAACGGTGAACTCAGGCGTGCTGATGGCAGCACCCGAGTAGAGCAGCAGCGTGATGGCACCTGGCTTGGTCTCGGCAGGAACGGTGGTCGTGATGGTGCGATGGTCGTCGGAAACGGTAAACTCGGCAGAGATACCACCCGGGAACATGACGGTTTCGACGATGTGGAGGTTGGTTCCTGTGATGCGTATCTGCTGGCCGAAGTCGGTCTCGGCAGGTGTCACGGCAGTTGCAGTGGCCGAAACGATTTCAAGCGGCTCCTTCCACTCCAGTTCCCACTCGGCGCCGTCGTTCATCGTGATGACACCCGACTCGGCAGCCAGAGGCACGCGCAGGCGGATCTCCTTGCGCGACACATAGGTGAACTCCTCAGCCGGCACGGGAGCACCTGTCACACCACTGGTGAACACCACTTCGGCGATGTTGTAAACATAGTCGCCTTTGATGGTAATCTCATCGCCGGCGCTCAGACCTGTTGTGGGCGAGACGGAGGTGACTTCGATGGGCTCCTCGAAGGTGAGCTTCGAGACGGAGGTGACGGTGTCGTTACCGGCCACGAGGCGAATCTGTCCGGGCACCGACTCATCGGGCACGTTGACGTAGATGTTCTCGGCGTCGGACGAGTTGAAGCCCGAACGCTCGACGATGGCATCGCCCGGGAAGATGACCTTCGTCACCTTGTTCATGTTCGTACCGGTGATGCGAATCTCATGGGTGCGGAGGATGGGCGACGGTCCGAAGCCCACGATGTTGACACCCGACTTGGAGTAGGGGTTGGTATCGAGGTTGTCCTCGCTGCACCCTGTCAGCGATAGCCCTACGAGGGCTACCACCAACAATGTGAATATATTCTTAACGTTTTTCATATCGCTTATACATTATTATTTATTAGGAACGACACGGATGTTATCGATCTTGATGATCGGGTTGCACTCTACACCCTCGGGCAGCGCCGACTTGTCGTTGTAGCCACCACGGATGATGAAGATGTTGAAGCTACCGAAGTCGGCCGTGCTGGTGAAGAACTTACCGTCGAGCTTGTTGCCGTCGTAGTCCATCACGAAGTCGGCGAACGGGATAGTGACGGTGACCCACTTGCCAGCAGTGTCGTAGAGCTTGTCGTCTTCGTCCTTCCAAGGCATGTAGAGGGCGCGGTTGAGCTTACCCTGCTCGTGGAAGAAGGTGTTGTTGGCACCTGCGAGCGTGTTGCCGTAGATGTCCTTCACGCCGGCAGCGGTGTTGGAAATCTCGGTGACGCCACCGAAGTAAATCTGCATCGGAGCTGCCGACCAGGGATTCTCCTCGGGGATGCACATCTCGAACTTCAGGTTCAGGTTGGCGAAGTCGGTGAAGTCGGCCAGGTCGCTGATGCGCGGATACTCGGCGTAGTTCTCGGGATCGCCCCAGTTGCCTGCCCAGTACTCGAACGAGAAGTTGCCGTCGTTCCATCCGCCGTCGACGCCCATCGTGGCTTCACCCAGGATGAGGTAGTTGCCGGAGAGCGATGTGCCGTCGCTGGTGATGGTGCGGTTGTGCCAGCCGTGGTTGCCCAGCACGGGAGCTCCGTCCTTCCACGGCGTGTCGAAGTCGAAGAGCATGCCGCGGTTGTCCATGTACTGGAAGGCACCCTCGGTCTCGCCGTAGATAGACTCTACGCTGACTTTCTCGTGAGGCACGCCGTCGGGCATGACGAACGTGATGCGGTTCTTCGTGATGCTGGTGATGGCCGAGCGCGGCAGCGTGTAGTCGCCGAAGTGGACGGTGAGCGGATAGTTCTCATAGTCGAGGAAGTAGTCGCCGACGATGGTGACCTCCTCGCCCGGTGCTGCCCACTCGTTGGACATCGAAGCCACGGTAGGAGCGGGAATCGTCACGTGGAAGTCGTAGGTGACGGTGTCCTTGCTCTGGGTGACGAAGTAGATCTTATCGGTCACCAGTTCGGGAATCTCGTTCGGCACGGTGACGATGAGGGTATGGTCGGTCATATAGCTCGTGTTGAGCACGGCGGGCTGGTCGTTGAAGAACAGCTCGGTGACGCTGCGCAGGTTCTCACCCACCACGCACACCGTAGAGCGCATGGAGGCAGCGGTGATGATGGAGTCCTTGGCGTCGACGCTGACGGGGCGGATGAAGTTGATGGTCGGCTTTCCACCCTGGATCTCGTAGGCATCGGGCTCATCCTTACACGACGTGACGGCCAGCGAGGCGCCGCAGATGAGCGCGAGGCAGAGTCCTTTGAATATATTGTTTGTTTTCATATCTTTGATAACGTTTGTTACTTTGTTACTTTGATACTCTGTTACTTTGCTTAGTAGCTGTAGGTGGCGCGTACATCCACGTGGTCGGGCTCTACGTTGCTACCGAGGTTGGGGTTCAGGGCCACGTCCTCAGTGGGATAAGGCAGCGTGAAGCTATTGGCGGTCACGTTGGGAGCAGGTGTATTCTCGTCGTACTGAATCTCGGAGGGATCCCAGGTCAAATAGCCCGACTCAAACCAAGTCTTGTAGGCAGCGTTGCAGTTCCAGATGGCATTGCGACGCTGGGCCTTCAGCTCGTTGATGCAGGAGTTGACGTCGTAGTAAGCACGGCGCACGAAGTCGTACCAGCGGTCGCCCTCACCGGCAAACTCCAGACGGCGCTCCTTCCAGATGTCGTCGAAGGTGAGCGTGGTCTTGGGCACGGCAGACGAGATGGCGCGTCCGCGCACGGCGTTGAAGGCATCGAGAGCGGTGCTGCTTGTGGTCTTGCCCAGCAGCACTTCAGACTCGGCGTGAACGAGGTAGACGTCGGAGAGGCGCAGGATGTGTGTAGCGAGGTTGTAGGCCATGCGGCCAGCCGAAGCGTTCATCTCGGCCTGGTGGTCGAAGTTGTCGCCATAGGCGTGCTTCACGTTCTGCACACCGCAGGGACCCTGGAACTCACCCGTGGCAGCGGGGTTGTACTCCTTATCGTAGTAGAACTTCAGGATGTCGAAGCCGGTCTTGCCGTTGCCGAGATCCTTGTCGCGCCAGAAATATTCGTAGATGTCGCCGGCACCCATCATCGTGGCCTTGCGGCGCACGTCGGTATCGATGCGCTTCGAGGGGTTCTCGGTCACGTCATAGCCGAAAGCGTCCTGCAGGTCGGCCGACGGGCCACCCCAGCCGCCCCAGCAGTCGCCGTTCTCGTCGAAACCAGAAGGCATGAGGTCGCTCTGCAGGGTGTTCTGCGAGGTCCACTGAGCACCGTTGATCCAGCGCCAAGCAATGAGGCTCTCGTCGCTGACGTTTTTAGAACCGCGGAAGATGTCCTCGTAGTTTGCCATGAGCTCGCGGCCGGAATTCTGGATGACGTCGAGCGAAGCGGCCGATGCGCGCTGCAGGTAGTCCTGATTGAGCTGACCGGTCACGCCGGCAGCGGTGAGCAGCACCTTGGCATAGAGGCCTTCGGCGCAATAGTAGTCGATGCGGCCTGAGGTGCTCTTCTCATGAGGCAGCAGTTCCATGGCCTTCTCCAGTGTCATCAGGATGTACTCATAGACGTCGGCCTTCTGCACCTTGTGCAGGTCGTTATAGTCGCCGGCGGCAATGTTCACAGAGTTGTCGTGCACGATGGGCACATCGCCGAAGGTGCGCACGAGGTAGAAGTAGGCCATGGCCTTCCAGGCGAGGCATTCGCCCATGCACTGGTTCTTCACAGCCTCCGAGCAGGAAGCGCCCTTGATGGAGTTGTAGACGGTGTTGGCATGGCCAATCTCAGCCCAGAGCGAGTAGGACATGTTCACCAGGTCCTGATCGGTGCCGTTGAGCGAGAAGTTCATATAGGGAGAGGATCCCCAGTACATGTTACCCGACATCACCTCGCCAATCTTGATGAAGGCACGCTGGAAGTCGTACCAGGGCGAGTTGTACAGGTAGTTGACGCCGCGCACGCAGGAAGCGTCGTCGGTGTAGTAGTTCTCTGTGTTGTAGTTGTCTTCTACAGGACGATCGAGAAAATCCTCACACGAGGTCATGCTCACAGCGAGGAGCATGGCGGCTGCTACATATTTCAAATTCTTGATATTCATATTACTTGTCCTTTCTGTTTTATTTCATCTTTTTTCCTTCATCTTTCATCGGAATTAGAACGATACATTCAGACCAAAGGTGAAAGAGGTGGGTGACGGATAGCGGCCGTTGTCGAGGTTGAACACATTGTTCGAAGCCGTCGAAGCACCGATTTCAGGATCGTAGCCATCGTAGCCCGTGAGGGTCAGCAGGTTGGTGGCGTTGAAGGTGAGGCGCAGGCTTGAGAGACCCCACTTCTTCACAAGTTTCTGGTCGAAGGTGTAGCCCAGCGTGAGACTCTTCAGACGGATGTAGGAACCGTCCTCGATGTAGCGCGTACTCCAGGCATCGTTGTCGTTCGGGTCGTTGATGGAGGCGCGGGGCAGGTCGCTCACACCCGTCGTCATGACGTTGGTGATGTCGCTGGTCCAATAGTCGGCATAGACGCCGTCGATGGGCTTCAGACGTGTGCGGGAGTTGATAGCGGTGAGCTGGTTGCTCCACGGAGAGCTCATGTGGCTGAGCTTCATCTTCGTGTAGTTACCAATCTTGCTACCGTAGTTACCGTTGATGAAGATGGTCAGGTCGAAGTTCTTATAAGTAAAGGCGTTGTTCCAGCCGAAGGTGAACTTGGGGAACGACGAACCGATGTTGGTCTTGTCCTGTTCGTTGATGATACCATCGCCGTTGATATCCTTGTACTTCAGGTCGCCCACATAAGTAGTGTTCGTGGGATTGTACCTCGTCGGGTCGGTGCTCCAGTGAGCCTTTCCGTCGGCATCGTACTCGATGGGGTTGTTCTGCTGCAGGGTGTAGACGGGCGAGTTCAGAATGTCGTCGAAGTCCTGATAGACGCCCACCACCTCATAGCCGTAGAAGTTGTAGAGACTCTCGCCGGGCACGGAGCGGGCCACGACATCGTTCCACTGACCCATACCAAGCAGGGCGGTAGAACCGGCAAGGCTCTTCAGCTTGTTTTTGTTGAACGAGAACTGCAGGTCGCTGTGCCACGAGAAGTTCTTCGTCTCAACAGGGATGGTGTTCAGAGCAATCTCGAAACCGGTGTTCTCGATGTCGCCATAGTTGCCCCAAGGAGCAGCCAGGGCCGACGAGGGGTTACCGCTGGTACCCATGATGGAGGGCAGGTTGAGCGGCATGAGCATGTCCTTCGACATCTTCTTATACCAGTCGAGCACGAGGCCGATACGGCCGTTGACGAAGCCGAGGTCGAGACCTACGTTCCACTGCTCCTGCGTCTCCCACTTGATGTCGAGGTTCTTCAGGTTAGCCGGACGATAGCTCATGCCGAGGCCAGTGTCCATGACCGACATGGCTGAGCCCCACTTGTAGGGACCAATGTTGGCGTTACCGGTCTGACCCCAACCCAGACGGAGCTTACCGTTGGAGAGCCAGCCCTCGGTGAACTTCTTGATGAAAGCCTCGTTGGAGAAGCGCCAAGCTAAGGCCAGCGAGTGGAAGCCTGCCCAGCGCTTGTTGGGACCGAAGTTCGACGAGCCGTCGTAACGATAGGTGTAAGTGCCGAGGTAGCGGTCATCGTAATTATAGGTTTCGCGCGTGAAGAACGATGCCATGGCGCTCGAGCCGAAGCCGGCGCCAATCTTCGGGTCGCCAGAGCCCAGAGCGGGGTTGTGCACCTCGTCGTTGGGCAGGTCGGTGTTGAAGGCCGACACATAGTCCCACTTCGACTCCCACGCCTCCTGTCCGAGCATGGCGGTGATGCTGTGCTTGCCGAACTGGTTGCTGTAAGTGACGTAGTTCTTCAGAGCCCAGAACGTGCTGGAGTTCTTCTGCATGCGGCTGGTGTTCTGAGCGCGGTTCCACGTGCCCAGGTTCACCTTCGGCTCGTAGGTCTCGCCCTTCGACCAGCTCAGGTCGTAGCCTAACTCAGCGTGCCAGGTGATGTGCTTGATGGGTGTGATGTCGGCGAAGACGCTACCCGTGAGTTTCTGACGGTCGAGCAGAATGTCGTCCATCATGGCCAGTGCGATGGGGTTGGGGCTGATGAAGCCTTCCTTCGACACGTGGGAATAGTCGCCGTTGATGTCGTAGATCTGGATGTCGGGCGGCGTAACGAGCGAGTAGTTGATGATACCCTCGTCGGAGTCGGCCAGCTTCAGGTCGTCGGCAGTCTGCGTATAAGAGACGTTCAGACCCAGTTTCAGCCACGACTTCAGGTCGGCATCGAGGTTGGTGCGAACGCTGAAGCGGTTGAAGTTAGAACCGATGATGGTACCTTCCTGGTTCATGTAGTTACCCGAAACGTAGTAGCGCACCTTGTCGGTACCGCCTTGTGCCGAAATCTGATGCTGGTGCTGAAGGGCTGTTCGGAAGATGGCATCCTGCCAGTTGGTACCCTTGCCGAGGATGGAGGGGTCGCTGTAGGTCTCGTCGGGCTTGGAGATTTCGCCCTGGTCGACCATGTCGTTATAGTATTCAGCGAACTCGCGCAGGTTCATGATGTCGAGACGTTTCATCTGGCGGTTGATGGAGAGCGAGCCGTCGTAGGTGAACTTGGCCTCGCCAGCCTTACCACGCTTGGTGGTGATGAGCACCACGCCGTTAGCACCCTGAGCACCATAGATAGCGGTGGCCGAGGCGTCTTTCAGGATTTCCATCGATACGATGTCGGAAGGGTTCAGCGTTGAAAGAGGAGAAATCGTCGAAACCGAACCGTTGCCCAGGGCATCGCCCAGGCCAAAGCTGGCACCTGAGGCTCCCATGCCCTGGAAGATCACGCCATCGACCACGTAGAGAGGCTCGGCGTTGGCGTTGATGGTGGCCTGACCACGCACACGAACAGACGATGCCGAACCAGGAGCACCTGAGGTCTGCACGGCGTTCACACCCGTAGCACGACCCAGGAAGGCCTGGTCGATGTTGGTGATATTCGTGCCCTTGATGGCTTTCTCGTCCATCGATGCCGAAGCACCGGCGAGGTCGCTCTTCTTCATCGTACCATAACCGACGACCACTACTTCCTGAAGGTTCTGATGGTCTTCCTCGATGGTCACATCGTAGCGGGCAGCAGAGCCCACCGTGAAGGTTTTCGTTAGGTAACCCACATACGACACCTCAATGGTCTCGCCGGGTTTTGCATCCAGTGCGAAGTTGCCGTCCATGTCGGTGATGACACCGTTCGACGAACCTTTCACACGTACCGTAGCACCGATGACGGGTCCGAACTGATCAGACACCGTACCAGTAATCTTCTTGGCTTGCTGCACAACAGGCACGGGCACTGGGCTCTTACCTCCAGCAGCAAACGCTTGCGGCGTCTGACCCAGCATCAATGCTGAGCACACGGCTGCAAGAATCGTTCTTTTACTGCAATTTAAATTCATACTTTAACTGTTAGATTAATTATTTAGTTATCAGAATTTCCAGCCTCTTTACGGCATGTTTTAAAGCATTACGCGCTCATTATTAGGTTTGACGGTGCAAAGGTAAGCAAAAATGTAGAAACTGAATACGATTTATTTGACAGATTTTGACACTTTTTCGCTTTTCCTCAATCTATTAATAGGTTCACCCCCATGCGCCTGTGAAAATGGTTTTCTGCTCGCCATGAATGGAAAAAGTGTTAAAACTTTAAGTTAAACACTGCTTGTTTTAACGTTCTGTTTCAGTGTGAAGCGGGTTCTGAAAGTTGAAAACCGTGAGTTTTTCCTGACAAAAGCATTGTTTTTCTTCTGTGGAACAGACGTCGGCATCCTCCAAACCTATGGTTTAGTTCGTGCAGAGCGTAGGTCTGGCTTGTCTATCTCATAGGTCTGTGCCCTCAAAAGCATAGGTTTGGATGGTCTAAACCATAGGTTTCGTTCAGCCAAAACGCGGATAAGTGTGGGGTGGGAGAGAGGTTCGTTTGTAACTCGTTGATAGTCAGGGCGGTTTTGATGACGTGGAATTTTGGGCGATTTTTGGCGGCGGATTCGTCCTGATGCAGGATTTTGCAAAAATACCGACCGTGCTTAGTTGCTGTATTTTAATTATCCTTTTGGCGGTTGCCGCGCGGTGCGCTTCGAATTGCAAAGAAAGTGTAAAAGTGTCAGAAAAGTGTCGGTCTTTGCAAAAATAGTATCAATCATTTACAATAATTATGTGTAAATTTGCATCGGAATTTAGTAACTAAACCTAAAGCGACAAAAAAGCATGAAAAAACTATGTGGCAATAGCCTGCGTCTGGTGCTGCTCACGGCCTTTTTGGCAGTGGCTGCGGGCCTGCAGGCACAAGTGAGAGGCAACAGCATCGTGGTGACCGTGGAGCCGGACAGCAAGGACTGGAACTACAAAGTGGGTCAGACGGCCGTGTTCACGGTGGAGGTGCGCCGGTCGGGCACGCTTGTCGATAATGTGTCAGTCAGCTATGAGGCTGGGCCTGAAATGTACCCCACGGAGAAGCGCGAGGGTGTGGTGCTGAAAGACGGCACCATGCGCCACAAGGGTAAGATGCAGAAGCCGGGTTTCTACCGGCTGAAGGTTGTGGCTCATGTGGACGGGCGCGACTACACGGGCACCTGCACGGCAGCCTTCTCGCCCGAACAACTGCAGCCCACGACGGTGATGCCGGCCGACTTCGATGCATTCTGGACGAAAGCCATCGAGGAGGCTCGCTGGACATCGCTGGAGCCTACAAAGCGCCTGCTGCCCGAGCGGTCGACGAAGGACGTGAACGTCTATGAAGTGAGCTTCCAGAACGTGCGCTGGGGCTCGCGTACCTATGGTATTTTAGCCGTGCCCGTCGATGCCGACGGCACCAATGCCTCGGGACGGAAGTATCCTGCCCTGCTGCGCGTGCCCGGTGCCGGTGTGCGTCCATACACGGGCGACCCCTGGACGGCTGCGAAGGGCGTCATCGTGCTGGAGATAGGCATCCACGGCATTCCCGTGACGATGGAGCAGAGCATCTACGATCGACTGGCCGACGGCGCGCTGAACTGCTATTGGAACTTCGGCATGGACAACCGCGACCAGAGCTACTACAAGCGCGTGGTGCTGGGATGCATCCGTGCCATCGATTATATCGAGCAGTTCACGCCATGGGACGGCAAGAACCTCGCCGTGACGGGTTCGAGCCAGGGCGGTTTTCTCTCGCTGGCCACGGCTGGTCTGGACAAGCGCGTCAGTTGCTATGGCGCCGTGCATGCTGCCCTGTGCGACCACACGGCCTCGCTGAAGGGTGTCGCCTGCGGTTGGCCGCACTACTTCTACGGAAGCCTCTCCCCCTACCCCTCTCCAAAAGGCGAGGGGAGTAAGGATGGCAGCCTAAAGAGTAAGGTGGAGACATCGAGGTATTACGACGGTGTGAACTTTGCGCGCCGCATCACGTGCCCGGGCTGGTTTTCGTTCGGCTACAACGACGACGTGGTACCACCGACGACGGCCTATGCCACCTACAACATCGTGACAGCACCGAAGGAACTGCACCCCTATCAGCAGACCGCCCACTTCTGGTTCCAGGAGCAGTGGGACGAGTGGCAGGCGTGGATACTGAAACAATTGGGAATTGAAAATTAACTCTCCGCTCGACCCGCAGGGGCGCTTTCTTTCTCCATTTCATTACGAAAGCGGCCCGTTGGTTCGATTACGTAGCGAAGCGGAGAAAGAACTATGAACTATGAACTATAAACTAATAATAGGTGTAGCCGCACTCATGCTGGCCGCCTGCAACACGACGAAGAAGAACGTGGAGACACAGAGTGAACAACTGGCCACGCGCATGGCTCAGCTGCAGCAGCGCGGCTACATGTACGGCCATCAGGACGACCCCATGTACGGCCTGACGTGGAAGGGAACCTATGCCGGCGACAGTGCCGAACTGGGTCGCAGCGACGTGCTGGAACTCGTGGGCGACTATCCCGGCGTGATGGGCTTCGACCTCGGCGGCATCGAGATGGGCGACGCGAGGAATCTGGACAGCGTGCCCTTCCAGCGCATCCACGACGAGCTGGTGGCGCACGTGCAGCGCGGCGGCATCGTCACGCTGTCGTGGCATCCGCGCAACCCGCTGACGGGCAGCAACGCCTGGGACGTGAGCGATACGACGGTGGTGCGCAACTGTCTGCCCGGTGGCAGCGTGCACGAGAAGTTCAAGACGTGGCTGCAGCGCGTGGGCGACTTTATCGAGACGCTGAAGGACGACGAGGGCCAGCCTGTGCCCGTCGTCTTCCGCCCGTGGCACGAGAACAACGGCTCGTGGTTCTGGTGGGGACAGAAGCTCTGCTCTGACGAGGAGTTCCACGCCCTGTGGAACATGATGCAGGACTACCTGCGCGACGAGCGCGGCTTTAAGAATCTGCTCTGGAGCTATTCGCCCAACCTCGACGGCGGCTGGACCGGGGAGCGCTTCCTGCAACGCTATCCCGGCAACGACCGCGTGACGCTCATCGGCGAGGATGCCTACCAGTGGGGCGCGGAGGAGGACTTCGTGAAGCAGCTCTCGGCCGACCTCGACTTCCTCTCCGTCTTCGCCAAGCGCAACGGAAAGCTGCTCGCCATGACCGAGTGCGGATTTAAGAACACCCCCGACCCGACGTGGTGGACACGCGTGCTGAAGCCCATCATGGACCGCTATCCGCTGTGCTACTTCCTCACCTGGCGCAACTACTCGAAGGAGTACTTCGGCCCGTCGAAGGACGAACCCAGCGGTGCCGACTTCAAGAAGCTCTACGAAGCCGGGAACACGCTGTTCCTGAAAGACATCGCAAAATAGAACAAACAAAGATAATGAAAGACTTCAACGAAAGACTGCAGGCCCTGCGCGAGCACCACGAGGAGCTGCTCAGCCGCCCGAACGAGCCGCTGCCCTGGGGCAATGGCATCTATGAGAAATACAAGTACCCCATCCTCACCGCCGAGCACACGCCGCTGGAGTGGCGCTACGACCTGTCGCCGGAGGACAACCCGTTCCTGATGCAGCGCATCATGATGAACGCCGTGCTGAACAGCGGTGCCATCAAACTGGATGGCCGCTACCTGCTGGTGTGCCGCGTGGAGGGAGCCGACCGCAAGTCGTTCTTCGCCGTGGCCGAAAGCCCGAACGGCATCGACCAGTGGCGCTTCTGGGAGGAGCCGGTGACGATGCCCGAGGCCGACGTGCCAGCCACGAACATCTACGACATGCGCCTGACGCAGCACGAGGACGGCTGGATCTACGGTGTGTTCTGCGCCGAGCGCCACGACGACTCGCAGCCCGGCAACCTCAGTGCCGCCACGGCCACAGCGGCCATCGCCCGCACGAAGGACCTGAAGACGTGGCAGCGCCTGCCCGACCTCGTGAGCCGTTCGCAGCAGCGCAACGTGGTGCTCCACCCGGAGTTCGTCGATGGCAAGTACGCCTTCTACACGCGTCCGCAGGATGGTTTCATCGACACCGGCTC
>OCVV012829706.1_pt1 | contig 46876 bp, 34 predicted proteins | sample 1539721 | NCBI WGS metagenome assembly OCVV01 (sample SAMN02144230, study PRJEB22623) | gut metagenome | biome: sheep rumen | host: Ovis aries | place: New Zealand | reverse complement strand
AAGAATATTAGGTTTTTCAAATAATGGTCAAAAATATTTAAATAGTATTAAAAAAGATATTATTGTTCCTATAATAAATAAATATGATACAGAAAAATATAAAGTTTTAAATATAGAAAAAAGAGTATCAAATATTTATTCAATTATTTATGAAGATATATTAAATGAAGAAATTAAAAATAAACCATATAAAAAGAGTGAATAATCACTCTTTTATTTTGCTTCATACCAATTTTTACCATATTCAATACTTACTTTTAATGGTACTGATAATTTATAAATATTTTCCATTGTATCTTTAACTAACTCTTTAATTTCATCTAATTCATCATTTGGAACATCAAATATTAATTCATCATGAACTTGTAATAACATTTTAGTTTTATAATTCTTTTCTTTTAATAAATTATATATTTTAATCATTGCAAGTTTCAAAATATCAGCACTAGTACCTTGAATTGGTGTATTAAGAGCCATTCTATCACCCATAGATCTAATTAAATAATTAGTATTTTTAATTTCTTCAATTTCTCTTTTACGATTAAATAATGTTCTTACATATCCAAGATTTCTTGTTTTTTCAACTATATCTTTCATATATTTTTCTACTTCAGGATATAAAGTTAAATATTTATCTATATATTTTTTAGCTTCAGTTGGGCTAATATCTAAGTTTTCTCCTAAACCATATCCACTAATACCATATACTATACCAAATATAACACTCTTAGCAGTTCTTCTCATATTAGGAGTAACATTTTCATCTGGAACATCAAATATATCACTCGCAACATGTGTATGTATATCTTCACCATTTATAAATGCTTCTTGTAGACTCTTTGCATTAGAAATATGAGCAAGAACTCTAAGTTCTATTTGACTATAGTCACTAGATAATAAAACACTATCTTCACTAGGTAAAAAAGCTTTTCTAATTTTTTTGCCTTCTTCACTTCTAACAGGTATATTTTGAAGATTTGGTTCAATTGATGATAATCTACCAGTTCTTGTACCTGTTTGTTTATATATAGTATGTATCTTACCATCTTCCATAATATAATCATTAAATGTTTCTAAATAAGTAGTAAGTAATTTATTAAGGTTTCTATATTCAAGAATTTCATTAATAATTGGATGCTTATCAACATATTTAACTAATACTTCATGAGCAGTACTAGTAGCATTTTTACCCCTACCTTTAGGTAAACCAAGTTTATCATATAAAATATATCCTAATTGTTTAGGACTAGATATATTAAACTCTTCACCAGCATAGTTATAGATTGCATTTGTAAGATTATCTACTTTAATTTTAATATTTTCTTTTAAACCATCTATAACACTACCATCTACTCTAATACCTTCAATTTCCATAGAAGTAAGTACATCTATTAGAGGATCTTCTATATCATAATATAAATCATATAATTCTTCACTCTTAAGTTTATTATTAAACTCTTCATATGTATCATATAAAAATTTACTTTTCATAACAATTGTATTAATAATTTTATCTTCATCAAGTGAATTTTTCTTATTAATAATTGAATCATAATAAGGTATTTCAATACCAAAAGTAGTACTTAAATAAGATATATCATCCTTAACATTATAATTTAATAAATAAGCTCCAATCATAGTATCAAAACTAGATTCTATTTTAATATTTAATTTATTTAAATAAACATTATTCTTTTTATTATCAAATGTTACTAAAACATTTTTAAATAAATCTTTATTTAACATTAAAGATGCTTTATCAAAATAATATGATTTTTTACCATCATAAATAGATGCTCCTATCATATTAGCTTTATGATAATTAACATTATCAAGTTCTAAATAAAAACTATATTTACCTTCAATATTAATTTTACTTTTAACTATCTCAATATCATTAGTTACTTCAGTACTAACAGGTTTAATTGTTTTAAGAAATGAATTAAATTCTAATTCTTTATATTTTTCAATTAATTCATTTACTTTAGGACCATTATATTTAATATCTTCAAATGTATAGTCAAAATCAATATCTCTATATATTGTTGCTAATTTATATGAAAAATATGCATTATCTTTATCATTTATAAGTTTTTCTTTAGTTTTACCACTTATTTCATCAATATGTTCATATACACCATCTAATGAACCATATTTTTGTAATAAACTTAATGCAGTCTTTTCACCTATTCCTTTAACACCAGGAATATTATCAGAAGCATCACCCATTAATGATTTAATGTCAACCATCTTTTTAGGTTCTAAACCATATGTTTCAAAGAAAGTATCTTTATTCATCATTATGTAGTCTTTTTGTTTTAATAATTTAACATCTACTTCATCACTTATTAATTGTAAAAGATCTTTATCACTACTAATAATAGTTGCATTATAATTCTTATCTTCATCTGCCATCTTAGCAAAAGTACCAATAATATCATCAGCTTCATAATTATCAAGTTCTATATATTTAATACCCATTAAATTACATAATTCTTTTGCTATTGGAAATTGTATTTTTAAATCATCTGGAGTTTGAATTCTACCATCTTTATATCCTTCATATAAATCTTGTCTAAAATTATGACCTTTATCAAAAGCAATCATCATATATTCAGGTTTTTCTTCATTAATTATTTTATTAATCATATTAACAAAACCAAATAATCCATTAGTTGGTACACCTTTGGAATTTTTCATTAAGTTTCCTGTATATGCAGTAGCATAATAACTTCTAAATAATAAGTTATTACCATCTACTAAAATTGCTCTTTTTTTCATAATATCACCAATATAATTTTATCATAAATTAAAAAGCACTAAAAGTGCTTTTATTAAATACCTATTCTTTTAATTTCATCTTTTAATATTGCTTCTAATTCTTTTTTATGACCAGTACTTTTATTATTTAATTTATAGAATTGAACTAAACCATATGCAGGATATTCATTTCCTTCTACTAAAATTGGCCCTTTATCACTAAAAGCAACATCCCATCCAATATATCTTACTTGTGGTAAATCATAAGCAGCTTTTAAACACATATCAAAAGCTTCTTTAACGTGAGGTATAACCACTTCACTAAATTTTTTATGTGTTAATGGATGCTCTTCATAAATATTTCCATAATCATCAACCACATTACTACTAATTTTACCCTTATCATTCAAAGAAAAATATAAATCATTAGTGCATCCAATGACATCTTTACTATCTTGATTTATTCTAAGAGCATTACCAATTAAATGTGGTTTACCATCTTTATATAGAGTAATTATTCTAAAAGATGCTACTACATTTGGATTTAATTCATTTAATTCTTTACATTGATTTATTGCTTCTTCTACTAAGAATTGCTTATTGTCTCTTAAAGTTTTATATAAAGTTTTAGGATTTTCTTTTTCAACTTCTATTTTTCTAATACCTTGTCCACCTTCACCATGTAATTTTTTAGCAAATACTATTTTTTTATCTCTTAAAAAATCAACAAATTCATCAAGAGAAGACTTTTGCAAATTAATATATTCTCTTCCTAAGAATTCTTTATAATATTTATTAAAAACTAATTTATCATTTAATATATATGTATATTTAGGATCATTTAAATAATGAACTATTTTTCTAAAAGAACCCGCTGTTACAAAAGTATCTTTTTCTTCTTCTGAAATATTTAAATAGTTTCCTCTAAAATAATCTGTATAACTACAACCTCTTTTTAAAAAGTTTTTTGCCATATCAAATAAAATATATCCTTTAGATTTTCCACTATCTTTAACTAAAACATCAAGGTGTTTTTTCATTCTAGTTCTATCTATAGTCTTAAATTTTCTAAGTAACCACATATTTACACCCATATTGAATCATCCTCCAAATAAGTTTTATTATTGCAATTACCAACTTCTAACAAAGTTTCAGGTACTTCTTTATTATTAAATCTAGATAATTGTCCAATTGTAATACTTTTACCTAAAACTATTACATCATCATTAATATTAACTTTATCATCAACTTCAATCATCATCATATTCATACTCATTTGACCAATCATATGATATTTTTTATCATTTATAAGTACATATCTATTACTAGAGTGCCCTATTCCATTAGCATATCCAATTGGAAGGATTCCTACTAACATATCTTTTTCTATTTTACTAGCACCATATCCAATAGATTCACCTTTATTGATTTTTTTAATATCTAATAAATATGTTTTCATAAACATAGCTCTTTTAAGATCAATATCTATATCATAATTAATTTTACTAATATTATATTTTTTTCTAAAATATAATGTTCTCATATTACGTAATTTATTTTTAGTACCAGAATTTGAATAATGAGCATTCACATTATATCCATATAAAGCAATACCAATTCTAAATCCATTAGCAAAACCTAGTTTATCATGATTTAATAAACTATTAGAATTATATAAATGAACAATTGGAATCGATTTTAAATCAATATCTTTAGTAAGATATTTAAACTTATCAATTTGATTATCCCAATTTTTATCAAATATACCAGTAGTAGATAAATGTGTATATATTCCTTCTAAATCAATAAACTTATTATTATTTATTAATTTATAGCATTCATTAACATCATCTATTTCTTTTAAACCAAGTCTATTCATTCCACTATCTATTTTAATATGAACTTTTATTTTATCTTTTAAAATATTAATTAATTCTTTTAAATAATTAATAGAATGTATAGTTAAAGTAATATTATTTTTAATAGCTATATCTAAATCATCTAATACTATTGGTTGCATACATAAAACAGGTATATCTTTATTATATTTTCTAATTTCTAATGCTTCACTAATATATGAAACTGCTATATAGTTAATACCACCTTTAATAAAACTATTTACTACTTTATATCCATGACCATAAGCATTAGATTTTAATACACCTATTCTATATTTATAATCTTTAAACTTTTCACAAATACTTTTAGCATTATATTCTAAATTTTTTAAATTAATAATTACTTCTGTTTGTTTTTTATTCATGATTCTCCTTAATTAAGTGAAACTTTTTTAATAATCTATTAACATATTCACGACCAAAAACATCTGATAAGTTTCCATTTTTATATATTACAAATAAGTATATAAACATACCAAATAAACCATGAATTATTAATGATACAAATGATGTTAAATAATTATATTCATATTTAATAAATATCTTAGATAATAATACAGGAACTAATAAACAAGCAAATGGTAAAATTGTTTTAACTAATGTTTTTAATACATTTTTATAATTGAAATTTAAGTTTTTCTTTAAATATATTAATGACATACTAATAGATACTGTATAACCAATTATAGTTGCTAAAGATGTACCTATATATGCTGGTAATCCAAGTTTATTTAAAAGTAATATCATTGGAATATCCATACAAGCATTTGTAAGTAAACCAATAAATGTATTTAAATAAATAGTTTTAAATTTTTTCATAGCTTGTAAACTACTAGTTAAAACAGCATTAACACTAAAAAATACATGTATAATAGCAGTAGTTTTTAATATTAATGGTCCATATTCACTATTACCATAGAAAATAAAATATGCTTCATTTGAAAGTAAGAATAATAATGTAGCCATTGGAATAGTTATAATAAGAACTGTAGATATTGCTTGATTAACTTTCTCAATAACATTTTTATAATCTTTACATACAAAATAAGATGTAACATGAGGAATAATATTAGTTGTTAATGCTACAGATATAGCTGCTATAACAGCACATATTTTAGGAGACCAAGTAGATAATATACTTGATATTGTTTCCGCTGTTAAAGTATTATATCCAACCATATTTAAACCTTTGATAATAAGTTTAATATCAATTAAAGTATATAAATTATCTGTTACAGCAATTATTACAAGTGGAATACAATAAGTAAGAATCTTTTTAGCAAGAGTCATATTACTAATATTGTTTCTCTTATCAGATACTGGAAAAGCTTTTTTATTATTAGCTATTTTTCTTCTTAAATAAACATATGCAAATAAACCACCAAAGAATGTTCCAGAAAGAGCAACACTTACTCCTAAAGGAATACTACTTTTATATATTTTAATTGATACATATGATCCTAAAATAACTATTAATATTCTTACTACTTGTTCTATTACTTGAGCTATACTAGTAGAAGAAATGTATTTATGTCCTTGTAAATATCCACGTAATATACTTAAAAATGGAATTATTAATAAACAAAATGATATAGATTTAATAACTAAAGATACATCTTCTATACTATGACCATCTGTTTTATTAGATAAAATAAATCTTGCTAAGAAATCGCTTCCAAAAAATACCAAACAGAAAGATACTACTGCTAGTATTAAAACCATATATTTTCCAACTTTGTAACTTCTTTCCTTAGCATCATACATTTCAAGCGATAAATATTCACTAATAATCATACTCATCGCAACAGGAATTCCAGCTGTACTAATATTTAAAAATAAATTATATATACTATAAGCATAACTATATAAAGTACCGCCATCTTCACCTACTATTTTATAAAATGGTATAACATATACAGCACCTAATACTTTAATAAATATAAGAGCAATACTTGCTATTAAAGTACCTTGTATAAAACTATTTTTCTTAAGTTTTTTATCCATAATTAAAACAACTCCACTATTAATATTTTATCATATATGCATATAAAAAAGAAGTTATTTCTATAACTTCTTTTATTATAAATTTCTAGAGTTTTTTAATTCTTCTATACTCTGCCAAGCTTCTTCAACATGATTATTAAACTCGTTAATACAATCTTCTCTACGTACACTAAAATCAAATGGATAAATGCCATAAAATGTAAATGAATCAGGCAATTCATCAATTGTTTTATTAATAAATGCAATAAAATCTTCTTTACTTTTAACCATAAGATTATGTTGCCCTGAATTATATAATTCAATATTTAATTCTTTATATTTTTCTATATTGATATGTACTAAAAATGAACTAATATTTCTCATAACATCTGACAATTTTTCATTAATATTAGATAAATTACGATCAAATTCAGAAGTTAATAAATATACTAAATCTAAATTATTAATAAATTGCATTATTTCTTCTTCTGTAGAATATCTTTTTAATTCATCTATCAAAGAACGCAAGTCAGCTTTCATATAATATGATTGCATTTTATCTTTTCCAACAACATTTTCAATTAATCTAGCATTATCAACAAAATACCCATGAAAATTATTGTTTTCATCTTTTACAAAATATTTTTCACATAAATATTGAGTATATCCTTCATTTAATCCTTGTCCAAAATAAACTTCCTTTTCTGGATTTACTTGAGCAAAACCACTATATGTTATACCATCTTTTTCTATAGTACTACATAAATGAAGTAATTCATGAGGTAAATAAACTGGTAAATTATCATGATGATATATTATAACTTTATTTTCATCAAACCAATATGCAGCAGCTGTATGTTTCATCTTATACTTAGATTTATTATCAAGATTTTCAAAATCTTCAACTGCAAAAGTATTTAAATTGTTATGTAAAATATTTAGTGATTCATCATCAAAGTTTTGCTTGATTGTCTCTATAAATAATTTAATATCACTTCTATATTTCTCTTGTATATTATTTATATCAAAACTATCAATTTGTCTTAAAACATCTGGTGAAAATTTTACTTCCTTTATATTTACAGGAACTTTTGCCTTTAAAAATATATCATTATCTTGCTTAACAATAAAAGTTCTTATGATTGGAGCTGCAAAAATAATGCAACTAAAACCAATAAGTAGCATTTCTAATAATGATGCATCATTCATTTTTATCACCTAAAATCTTTTCTACTTCTGATTTAATTAAATTAAATTCATTTTCATCAGTAATTTCTTCCAATTTTGTTTTAGAATTATTATTAAAAATACAAATATAATAATTATTCTCATTATTAATAGTTTTTTTACCATCAGTATAAACAATATATTGTTTATCAGTAATACTAGACTTATATATTAATATTACTTCATATTCCATGGTTGTTCCATCATCTAAAACAATTTCCATTTTATTCATATAAACACCTCTATATTTCTATAATATCGCTTATTTCATCTTTTTTAGATACAATTATATCTATATTTTTATCTATTGCTTCCCTATTTACTTTGTATGCTAATTCATAAGTATTGTCATTTTCAGATATATGCATTAAACAAATTATTTTAGTATTATCACCAATAAATCTATTTAAATACATGGCGCATTCTTCATTAGATAAGTGTCCTTCATCACCAATATTTCTTATTTTAGTCATCTCATCTTTAGAACCATTCATTTCCATTTCAACATCATGATTACTTTCAAATAAATATACTTGTTTATTCATAAAATATTTATGATATTTAGAATGAATCATACCAGTATCAGTTATATATGCAAGTGAATTATCCTTAGTTTCAAATATATAACCATATCCTTTTTTATCATGACTAATTGGTACTTTTATAAGTTTAATATCATCAATATTATCAACATCATCAATAAATTCATAATTTTTTATTAATTCAGATTTACCATATTCATCAAAAGTATCTTTAGAAATATATATTTTCGTATTATATACTCTATTAAATGAATGAATGCTTTTAACATGATCGCTGTGAGCATGTGTCACTATTATAAAATCTAATTCATCACTAGAAACACCTATATCATATAATTTATTTTTAATATCATTGAATCCTAATCCAGCATCAATTAAAAACTTTTTATTTGATAATTCTACAAACGTAGAATTACCACTACTACTACTTCCTAAAACTACTATCCTCATACTATTCAAATGGCCCTTCTAGTGATTTAACCTTATCTAAATCAAAATCTTGCAAATCATTTAATAAACTATTTTTCAAATATGTAGATAATGCTTCAGGCACTTTTTCTGGATCAGCTATATCTAATCTAAATATATTATATCCACCAGCATATATACGTCTTTCCCCATAAGATTCTTTATCTACTAAAGGATAATTCTCATATTTATATGTTCTATTATCATCAGTTTTATTAAAAAGAATACTATTAGTATCTTTATCATAATCAAGGCTATAACGTACCTTATTATTCATATATAAAGTGTTATCTTTATACTCATAAGTTCCTGCAATTAATAATACATTTTGAGATGTTGGAAACAATAATTCAGAACTATAATATCTTAAAAATCTACCATCTTCAGTAAATACTAAACATCTATTTTCTGAAAGTATAGATGTTGTAAGAACATTAGTTGTAAGAAAATCATACATCTTTTTTTCTTCTTCTGTTCTTTCAACAACAGTAGTATTATTTTCTTCAACTGGTATTTCTTCCTTTTTACATCCAAATAATATTAAAACCATAAATAATATTAATAATATCTTTTTCATAAAAACCTCCTATAAATCAAATAGCGATAATTGAGATGATTCACTCATTCCATCAAATATACCCATACCTCTCATTTTATCAACTAGTGTTTGAGAAACTTTGCATCTATTTTGAAAATCTTCAATACTAATAAATGGCTTTTTCTTAGCTTCATTTTCAATATTCATAGCAACTGTTTCACCTAAACCATCTATTGTAATAAATGGAGGTATTATAGTTTTATCATCTTCTACTTCAAATATTTTACCTTTACTTTTATATAAATCAAATTTAGCTACTTTGATACCTCTTGCTGCCATTTCAAGTGCAACATTTAAACATTCTTTAATACCTGATTCTTTATTAGTAGCATCAAATCCTTTTTCTTTAATTTCAATCAATCTATTTTTAATAGAATCATATCCACCTATCATAGATTCAATATCAAAGTCTGTAGCTTTTGTACTAAACCATGATGAATAAAAATATACTGGCATATGTACTTTATACCAAGCTATTCTAAATGCACTTGTTACATATGCAGCAGCATGTGCTTTAGGGAACATATATTTTATTTTTTGACATGAATCAATAAACCAATCTTCAATACCAGCTTCTTCCATCGTCTTTCTATGTTCTTCCCAAGTTGCTTTATCTTTAGATGCCTTACCTTTACGAACAAATTCCATTATTTTAAATGCTTTAATTGGTTCTAAACCTTTATACATCAAATAAACCATTATATCATCACGACATCCAATAACTTCTTTAAATGGAACTTTAATATTTCCATCAGCATCAGGAGTACATAAATCTCTTGCATTACCTAGCCATACATCTGTACCATGTGAAAGACCAGATATTTTAACAAGTTCTGCAAATGTAGTTGGCTTAGTTTCATTAACCATACCAATAGTAAAATTAGTACCAAACTCAGGTATACCAAGTGTACCTGTAGGACACATAATTTCTTCATTAGTAACTCCAAGTACATCTGTACTAGAAAAAATACTCATAGTATCTTTATCATCCATAGGAACATCTGTTACATTAGTATGACTTTGATCTTGTATTTGTCTTAATTGAGTTGGATCACTATGACCTAAAATATCTAATTTTAATAAATCTTCTTCTAAAGAGTGATAATCAAAGTGTGTTGTTCTCCATGCAGAGTTTACATCATCTGCAGGATATTGGAATGGTGTAAAATCAGATACTTCCATGTAATCTGGAACAACAACTATACCGCCAGGGTGTTGACCAGTTGTTCTTTTAACGCCAGTTATTCCAATAGCAAGTCTTTCAATTTCAGCATTACTTTTATTAACTATACCTTTATCTTCAAAATATCCTTTAACAAAACCATATGCTGTTTTATCAGCTACTGTACCAATAGTACCAGCTCTATATACATTATCTACTCCAAATAATACTTTAGTATATTCGTGAGCACTTGCTTGATTTAAATCTGAGAAGTTTAAATCTATATCTGGTACTTTATCTGCATTAAATCCTAAGAAAGTAGCAAATGGCATATCTTGACCATCTTTTTTCATCATACTTCCACATTTTGGGCATACTTTATCAGGTAAATCAAAACCACTTGAATACTTAGAACCAAGTGCGCTTCCATCTTCATCATCAAATATACTATGTTTGCATTTTAAACATCTATAATGTGCTGGTAATGGGTTAACTTCAGTAATTCCCATTAATGTAGCAACAAAACTACTACCAACACTACCTCTTGAACCAACTAAATAACCATCATCATTAGAGTGTTTAACAAGTCTTTGAGCTATTAAATATATTGGATCAAATCCTCCACCAATAATACCTCCAAGAGTTTTCTTAATTTTCTTAGAAATAGATTCATCAGTTTGTTCACCATCATCATCTTTCCAATTATCAATAACATACTCTCTTAATTTAGATTTAACTTCATCAAAACCTTTAATTAATGTATTATGAATATTTTCAAATGTTTTTTTAGTTAATTCTTCATTATCAATATTAGGATTTTCATTTAATAATTTTGTATTCCAATATTTATATATAGCATCTCCATATAATTCTTTGCTAATTCTTTCTTCAATATTATATGGTAATGGGCTTCCATATAATTCTTCAGCTTTATTAAATACAAGTTCAGTAACAACTTTAGGACAATCTAAATAGCTTTTACCATCATCACTTCTTACTTTTGGTGAAAAAGGTACTCCTCCTGTATCAATAATAACTTCAAACTCACCTACCATATCAAGTACTTTATTTGTATTTGTTACTACTATTTCATATGCAAGTTTTGGATCTAAGAAGTTAAAGTCTTCTAACATTTCATTAGTAGTTCTAAAGTGCATAGATGGTATTTCTTTAATCTCATTTTTAGCAAGTGGATGTCTTCCACCACCAGGAACTTTTTGATTAATAATAATTTCTCTATATATTTTGTCTTCACGAGTAAAATGGTGAACATCACCTGTTGCTACTATGATTTTTCCAGCACTCTTAGTAGCATCAATAATTTTAGAAATATAATTTTTAAGTTCTAAAACATTAGCAAAATCACTAGTTTGTATTAAATGACCATATACTTCAGGTGGTTGAACCTCAACATAATCATAGAAATTAATTATATTTGTAAGTTCTTCATCTTCTTTACTTCTTGCTTCTACAAATACTTCTGATTCATAACAACCACTACCTATTAATAAACCATCTCTTAGTGTTGATAATACACTTCTAGGTATTCTTGGTGTTTTATAAAAATATACAGTATTAGCAAGAGATATTATTTTAAATAAATTTTTAAGTCCATTTCTATTTAAAGCAATAGCATTAAAATGATATGTTCTACCAAACTTATACATTTCATCTTTAGATACTAATTTAGATAAATCAGTTATTTTTTCAATATGTTGATTATCCATTTTCTTAATCATTTTAGCAAACACTAAAGCTGTTCCTTCAGCATCATAATCTGCTCTATGATGTGCTTCTTCATCAAATGGAACATCATATCTTTTAACAAGAGCACTTAAACTATGACGAGCAAATCCTTGATCTAATGTTCTAGATAATTCTAATGTATCTAAAACAGTATTTTTAAGATCACCTAAATTACTTCTCTTCATTGCTATTTCTAAAAATGAAATATCAAACTTAGCATTATGTGCTACTAAAGGATCATCTCCAAACCATTTAACAAAGTCTGTAACAACATCTTTTTCATCTCTAGCATCAGATAGCATATCATCTGTTATTTGAGTTAATTCAGTTATTTTTTTATTTAATTTTCTATGAGGATTAATAAATTCATCGAATCTATCTATAATATTTCCATCTTTTAATTTAACTGCACCTATTTCAATCATTTGATCTCCACTAGCAGCATTAAAACCTGTTGTTTCTGTATCAAAAACAACAAACTCAGTTCCCGCAAATGGAATATCTTGTTCTCTTAAACAAATATTAACTTCATCTTCAACTAAAGTAAGTTCTGTTCCGAATAAACCTTTAAACTTATCTTTATCTTCTTTACCTTTATTATGTTTTTTAATCAATTGATATGCAATAGGAAAAGCTTGACAACCATTATGATCAGTAATAGCTACTCCCCTATATCCCATATTAATACATCTAGTTACTAATTCACATGTATGAGCACCTAAATCCACTTTAGTAAGTCCATCCATTTGACTCATCATAGTATGTGCATGTAATTCAACTCTTTTAACTTCAGCATCATCTTTTAATTCAACAACACTTTTTTCTACTTCTTCCATACTATCAATAGTAAATTCATCTTCTCTAGTAAATGTATTAAATTCAATTGATCCTCTCATTTTATACCATTTACCTGTTTTAATATTTGAATTATAAAAATCATATTTCTCTTCATCACCAGTAAATAATGTTGCTGATAAAGAGTTTGTATAATCAGTAATCTTTAAAATTACTTTATACCAAATCTTTCCATCTTTTCTAGATGTAATAGTATCAGATTTAATATCAAAAACTTCTACACAAATATTAACTTTTGTTTTTTTATTAGTCTTTTTTGGTTCAACTACAGTTAAATCAGAATTTTCTTCTTCATTATTATCTTCATCACTTACTTTAGAAATAATTGTTTCTTCCATAACATCTGAAAGATTAACTATTTCACCTATAACACTTTTACCTTTAATTATTAAATTTTCTTTTTTAGCACTTACTTCTTTAACAGGCTCTTCCATTTCACTTATAAATTTTTCATGAAGAGCATCATCTATTAAAGGTGATACACTTACATCATTAAATCCCATATCTGTTAAAAATATAACTATATTTTCTACTAAAGAGTTTATTTTATCTTCTTCTGCTTTATTTAAAACACTTATAGTAATATTATTATCTTCAAACTTAATTTTATCTCTATCAATGCATTTTAACATCGGACATTTTTCTATTAAAATATCAAAATAATAATTAAAATAATCTTCAAAATATTTTTCTTCTTCAACTATAAATTTAAATCTAACTGTAGAAGCTCCTTTAAACGTTTTAGAAGCTTCATATAAAGACTTAAATGCTTCTATAGTCATATTCTCTTTATTATTTATAATTAACGTCATTTTATTTATTTTTTTATTTAAAAGAACTTCTTTAACAGAAGCATCTTTTAATTCATCGGTAAAATTTTCATCATAATTTATTGCATTTAAAAACCTAACTAACTTATTGTCTTTCATTTTACCTCACCATAATTATTATACAAATTAAAAAAGATTATATCAATAATATTAATATAATCTTTACTATATTTTTTAAAAATCCATAGTATCTTTTTTATTCTTTTTAATTACTGTAATCGTAAGTATTAAAATAATTATTAGTATGCTTAATATAATGACAATATACATATAATAATCTTTAATATTAAACTCATTTTTTTCTTCATTTATATTACATGTACCATCATCACAACTAGTAATTGTTTCACCTGGTTTTTCAACACCATTTTTGCTTTTAATAATTTCTTTTGATAAATTAGATAATTCTTCATCTTTTAAATATCCTTGATGTTCATAGATAATTTTATTATCTTCAACTACAAATATATATGGTTCTTCAAGTTCACCAAAATCATCTTTTAAATACTTAAGTAGTTCTTTATCTGTATCATTTAAGCCATTATAATCATAAACAAACTTTTCAAATCCATCTTCATAATTTGCTACTGAAGATGCTATTGAGTTAATTAATTCATCTGTGTTACCTAAATCTTTTCCAACAATAATTACTGATTTACTAAAATCCATTAACCAAGGACATTTAATATTAGCTTTATCTAATATATTAGTAACTGTATATTTTTCACTCTTTCCACTTTCATATGTAACTTTATAGTTATATGATTTTGCTTCATCTTCAATATAAGCTTCATTTCCTATATGAGTAACCTTGCATCTAGAATTACATACTACATTAGTATAATCAATAGTATCATTAAAGAATAATAGTTCATAATTATTTTTATCTTTAGTAATATCTGCAGACTTATCAATTGTTCCTGAAATACCATTAGAATTACTTTTAACAGTAATTTCACTAATAGAATCTTCTTTTAATTTACTATCTATTACTGTAACTGGTAATATACTTCTAACACGATCCTCATCATTATAATCTTCTTCAAAATCAGATGTTCTTAATACTTCTATAAAATATGTACCATATTCTGCTAATGGCTTAACATTTAAAACCAAATTTTTAACTAAAATATCATCAATCTTACCATCATATTCATTTCCATCTTCATCTCTAAGACTATTTAATTCAAAATCAAATTCATAAATATTTTTATTTCCATCAGTAGTACTTTTATAATCTACAAAATTATAATTGCTATTTACAACTTTATTATTAGAAATATCAATTTCAAAAGCATCGTTATCAACAATAATAAATATTGGTTCAACTATATATTTTCCTTCTTCAGTTTTTACATATTCATATTCATCAGCGTCTTCATCATAGTTAGATATTACTATTGATTTATCCCATACATAATCATTACCTAAACTAAAATTAATTTTATCTCCACCATATACAGTTGTATAATCTACATCTATTCCTGTAAACATATAGTCTGCTTTAACATTAATAGCAAACATTAATAAGAATATAAATAATATTTTAAATAATTTCTTATTCATATCATCACCTATTATAATTATATCATTTAAAAAAGTTATATCAATTAATTTGATATAACTTTACTTTTCTAATATAGTTTAGCTCCTGCTGGAATACTATCATCTAACATAAGAAGATTTAATCTATCTTCACCGTTTTGTTTATGCACAGCTGATATTAACATACCACATGAATCAATTCCCATCATTTTTCTTGGAGGTAAATTAGTAATAGCTACACATGTTTTACCAATTAACTCTTCAGGTTCATAATAAGCATGTATTCCACTTAAGATAATTCTATCTTTACTAATACCATCATCTAAAGTAAATTTAAGTAGTTTATTACTCTTTTCAACTGCTTCACAATTTAATACTTTAACTACTCTAAAATCAGATTTACTAAATGTTTCAAAATCAACAAAATCTTCAAATAAAGGTTCTATCTCAACATTAGAAAAATCAATTACTTTTTTAGTATTATTATTAACATTTATTGTTTTAACACCATTAACATTTTTCATTTGTGGGAATAATACAACATCTCTTACTGAAGGTTGATCAAATATTAACATCATTAATCTATCAATGCCAAATCCAAGTCCACTTATAGGTGGCATACCCATTTCCATAGCATTTAGATAATTTTCATCTAAATCCATTGTTTCTTCATCACCTTCAGATTTAGCTTTTAATTGATCTTCAAAAGCTTCTCTTTGTTGTATAGGATTTACAAGTTCTGAATATGCATTACACAATTCTGTTCCTGCTACTACAACTTGGAATACATCAACTCTTGTTTTATCTTCATCATTTCTTCTAGCAAGAGGTTTTAATACAGCTGGATAATTATATATAATAGTTGGTTCTAAAATGCCTTCTCTAATCTTTCTCTTATATACAAAATCAATTAATTGTCCACATGATTTAGTTTCTTCTAAATCAGCATAACTAAATAATCCAGCATCTACTATTTTATCTTTTAATTCTTTAGGATCAGTTATTTTTAATGCATCAAATCCTAAAATATTCTTTAATTCTTTACAATAATCAAGTCTTTTCCATTCTTTACCAGAAAAATCAATTTCTTGTCCTTGATAATTTAATATTTCACTACCAGTTAATTCTCTTAATGCATTTTGAATAAACTCAGTAAAGAATTTAATATTATCTTCATATCTCCAGTAAGCACAATACCATTCAACTTGAGTAAACTCTTGTAAATGTTGTGGATCCATTCCTTCATTTCTAAAACACTTAGAAACTTCATATACTTTATCAAATCCACCAACAATGCATTCTTTTAAATATATTTCTGGTGCTATTCTTAAAGTACAATCCATATCAAGAGCATTATGATGAGTATAAAATGGTTTAGCACTAGCTCCACTTACACTATTTTGTAATATTGGTGTTTCAACTTCTAAGAAACCATGACTATCTAAATATCTATGTAAGAATGAATAGAACTTACTTCTTCCTAAAAATACTTTTCTAGAGCTTTCATTCATTATTAAATCAACATATCTTTGACGATATTTTTCTTCAATATCAGTTAGTCCATGGAACTTTTCAGGTAATGGTCTAAGTGCTTTACCTAAGAAAGTTAATTCATGTACTCTTAGTGTTTTTTCACCAGTTTGAGTAGTAAATATTTCTCCTTTAGCTCCTATAAAATCACCAGTATCAATTTGTTTTTTAAAGAATTCATAATTTTCTTCACCTATTTCATCAATTTTAACTTCTAATTGCATCATAGTTTCTAAATCACGAATCTTTACAAAAGAAAGTTTACCCATCTTTCTCATAAATACAATTCTACCAGCAATACTTACATCTTTTTCTCCATCGTTAAGTTCTCTAGCTTCACTTAATGAATGAGTTCTTTCATAATTTTCTGGGTATGGATTACATACCTCTTTTATTGCTTCTAGTTTTTCTCTTCTAATTTGTTCTTGTTCCGATAATTCTTTATTCATTTTCTCACCCTTTCTAAAGATTTTCCATCACTCATATGCAAATAATAATCTGCAAACTTACTTAAATAATTATAACCATGAAGTTGATCTTTAAACTTATCATATAAAGCACATACAACTAAAGAACCTTTTACACTATCTTCATGTTCTACAAAATATGTTCCATCGTATAAAACACATGCATCATTTAATTTATTTGAATAATATGCATAAGCTCTATTAGAAATATCATCAATATTTTTAATCTTTTCAGAATAGAACTCAGTAGCATATTTATCTAAAATAGCTCTATATTTTGCTGCATCTCCAGAAAAACCAACCATTGCTTGATCAAGTCCTATTCCATAAATAGCTTGTTCGATATCATGATCAACTACATCAAATATTGTAAAATCGCTACTTAGGCTTTCTTCTTCATCACTAGAACGCTTGGTATCTTCTAATAAAGATAAAAGCTCTATACGTTTTACATCTTTAACATCTATCGTATCCATTATATTCCCCCTAACTAATCTCTTATTTTAATATGTGTCTCCCTTAATTGTTTTTCAAATACTTCATTTGGGCATCCCATCATTGGATCACTACCATTTGCACTTATTGGGAATGCTACCATTTCACGAATATTTTCTTCATCCTTAAGTGTCATTAAAATTCTATCAAGTCCAGGAGCCATTCCAGCATGAGGAGGTGCTCCAAATTGAAATGCTTGATATAGTGATGGGAATTTACTTTCAACTACTTGTTCATCATAACCAGCTATACTAAATGCTTTTTTAAGAATAACTGGACTATAATTTCTTTCTCCACCACTTGCCATTTCTAATCCATCACATACAAAGTCATATTGATTTGCTACTATTTCACCAGGTTCCATATCTTCTAATGCTTTTAAACCACCTTTAGGCATTGTAAATGGATTATGTGTGAAATCATATTTATTATCTTCTTCATTCCATTCATACATTGGAAAATCACAAATAATACAAAATTCATGTCTAGATTTATCTACTAAATTTAATTCATTAGCAACTTTTAATCTTAAATTACCACATAATTTGTCAAATTTTTCTCCCTTGGTTCCACAAATAATAAATACAACATTTCCATCCTTAAGATCAAATAACTTAGTTAATTCAGTCTTTTCTTTATCACTAAATAATTTAGCCATTGAACCAGTTATTTCATTATTATCATATTTAATAAATCCTAAAGATGATGCTCCTAATTCCTTATATTCTTCTTCAAGTTTCTTATACCAAGAATTAGATTTATCACTAGATTCAACTTTCATTGCTTTAACTTCTTTATCTTTAAAAACAACACTTTCATTTTTACCTAATAATTCAGTTAAATTCTCTATTTCAAAATGAATTCTTAAATCTGGTTTATCACTGCCATATTTTTCCATAGCTTCTTTAAATGGTATTCTTCTAAATGGAATTGGTGATACTTCTTTATGACCAAATTCAGTAAACACATCATAGAATACTTTTTGTCCTACTTCAAATACATCTTCTTGTGTTGCGAAAGACATTTCAAAGTCTAATTGATAAAATTCACCATATAATCTATCACTTCTTGGATCTTCATCTCTAAAGCATGGTGCTATTTGAAAATATCTATCAAATCCACTACACATTAATAATTGTTTAAATATTTGTGGTGCTTGTGGAAGAGCATAAAATTTACCCTTAAACTTTCTTGAAGGAACAATAAAGTCTCTAGCTCCTTCAGGAGATGATGCTGTAATAATTGGAGTTTGTATCTCTGTAAAATCCATTTCTTTCATTGTTTTACGAATGAAATCAATTACTTTTGTTCTAAATAATATATTATCATGTACTTCTTTGTTTCTTAAATCTAGATATCTATATTTAAGTCTTGTCTCTTCACTAGATGTTTTAGAAGATTTAACTTCAAATGGAAGAGTCTTATAAACTTCTCCTAATACTTCTAAAGTTTTAATTTCAACTTCTATTTCACCAGTAGCCATATTTTTATTAACCATATCTGGTGTTCTATCTTTAACTAGACCTGTTACTGTTACAGTACATTCTCTATTTAAATTAGAATACTTATCAACATCATTACTAATTAATTGTACAACTCCTTTTTCATCTCTTAGAGTTATAAATACTAATCCTCCTAAATTACGTACATTTTCAACCCATCCAGCAAGTCTTACTTCCTTACCAGAATATTTTTTAGTTACTTCACCACAATATACATTTCTGTATTTGTTTTCCATAAATATCACCTTCCTATAAAACAAAAAGAATCTAATCGTAAGAGCGTGTTTGTACGCTGTGCCATCTTACTTCATAGATTCTTTATCTATCTCTTTTCTTTATCGCAGAATATGCGTTTAAGCTCCAGATTTTGTCACGATTATTTTTTTCGAATATATATTTATTACTAATTTACACCAACCATTAGCTCTCTATAAAGTGAAATATACATCTACTTATCCTTCATCACTTACGTCAAAATTATATTATTTAATTATTATTTTGTCAACGTTTTAAGACTAATCTTTCAATATTTTCATCAGTCAATTCATCAAACGTTTCAATATCATATATTCCTATATCATATCCTCTTTTATCAAGTATTTCTTTTAATCTATTAATTTCATCTTTTATTAGTTGAATCTTCTTACTTTTACTTTTAAAAAAATATAAACTTTTAAATACTCTAGTTGGAAAAGTAAGAGATGTCATACCATCTAAAGATAATCTATCTTCAACAAATACTTCATCAGGTAAATCAGAATAATAATCTCCACTCTTACCTAAATTATTCATTTCAATAAAGCCATCCACATTATTAGGTATTTTACATACTAATTTTGGTACTATGATATCTACTTCTTTTTTAACTTCTTCTTTATCAAAAACTATTGATAATGATTCAATAACATATTGATTATAACCATTATATTTAGTTCTTCTATCATTATATTCAAATCTTCTATCATAGTCACATAATGATATTAAATCTGGTCCATTAAAACCATTATTACGTATTTGTCCTTGTCTTCTTAAAGATAATAATGCTCCGCTATCTAAAATTCTTTTTAAAATTATTTCTTGATTTTCAGGATCATAGTAATAATGACCTGGCAAGTATCCGACACTATGTAAATAAATCCCCTTTTCCATAATTTTACCCCTTTTTCAATTTCTTCATATATCTTTCTACATTAGTATGCCATGTATTAGATTCAGCATAATATGGATTAATTTCTTTAGGTGTTTTTTTACCTTTTTTATAATAAGAATTTAATTTATTAATTGTGAATCTAAGTCCATCATCTAAAGTATTAAATTTTCTATAACTACCACCATTACATGATGGTCTTCCTTTTTGGCCACCAACATTATTACATTTTTTTACAAGTCCACTACATGTCCAATAGCATCCTGTTTCTTGTAACATAACAGCAGCAGCTAAATAAGGATCTAATCCCACTTTAATAGAATACTCAGCAACAAAATAGCCTTTTCCATTAAGAGTAGAATTAAAATATTTTTCTATTTTTTTAGCAATATCATCAACATGTTCTCCTTTGAAATAATGAGTTTTATAATACTCTTGATATTCTTCATATTCATTTTCAAAGTTTTCCATTGAAATACTAATTTGATTATCTAAATAACTATAATCTATATCTTCAGGTTCATCATACTTTAAGCCTATTAATATAGATACTATAATTAATATACTTTGCATTTTAACAACTCCATTTTTAAAGCGGCATGTTATCTATTATAACAATCGTCCTTTAAAAAATCAAACTTGTAAAGGTTACTTTACAAGTTTTTGTGCTTCAAGATTATATTCTTTTCTAACAATATCTGCTAATAATGGATCTATATCATTTAAATTAACACTTATTCTTTTCATAAAATCAACTGAACATTGTCCAATTAAATCATTAGCAAAATTATGATTAAAATCAGCATAATTTGAAACATCATGTGAATTTTTAAAATATGGTTGAATTCCTTCTAAACTATATATATTAATAGCGAAGCTTAGTAATTCATCTCCAACATTAAATGTTCCAACTTGAGGATTTAATAAATCCCATCTAAAACTCATATTAGGATTTTTACTAGCAAAGTCAGCTAAAATACTTAAAAAATGCATTAATTCTTTTTTATTTTTAACTGCTTCATCATCACAAGCATCTACTTTAACTGTATTATCAATGATACCTTCTCCTATTTTTCTTCCTCTTTGATCACAATATTCTAATTTACAGTAATAATATCCATCTTCTTCAACATAAAAACCTATGTTTCCAATTCTTCTACATCCTTTATCAATATCAAATAGATTTAATGCATTATAACCATTTCTTCTATTAAATAAACTAATTAAAGAATATAATTTCTTATTATATTTTCCAAAAAACTTGTTATTATATTCACCAAATTTCTTAGATAAAGCTTGTACCATATCAAAAACACTAACTTCATCACCACTAGGTTTAATTATTTCTCCTGCGTGTCTAATATTTATTTGATGAATAAACTCATTATAATTTTTCATAAATTCAGAATCTATTTTTTCTTTCATTTCTTCCCCCACAAATAAGTGCTTTATATTATATCAAAAATCAGCAATTTTGTCAAAAATTGATACCAAAAATTATTTATCTTTAATATATTATATGATATTATTAATTTATAATAGATAATGAGGTGGTCATATGTTCAGTAGATTGTTTGATAGTATCAGTTACCCTTTGGTAGCATTTGTATTCTTTATGTATATATTATTTATGTATTATTCAAATAAAAGATATAACACATATTCTAATAAAATATATAGAGTTCTGCTCTTTTTTACCATAACTACTACTTTAACACTATTCTTTGATTTTTTTGGAACAGATGGTGTTGTAGGATTTAAAGGCTTAGAAGGTATTTTTGCAAGAGCATATATTCTTTCCACAATGCTTTGGGCTTCTACATATTCATATTATTTAATAGTGACATTTATGTTAAATAACCCTACACAAAAGCAATTAAGAACTATTAAAATAATACTTTATACTTTCAATATATTATTGTTCTTAGTATCATGTTTCTTAGAATTAGAATATCATCATAGAACAATATATGCGATTGGTGGCAAAGCATTAATTCCACTATATGTAGAATTTGCATTAACAGGTACTATTTACTTATTATGTCCTATATTAAAACATAAACAAATGAATAAAACACAATTAATAATGCACTCAATGATATTAATTATATTATTAATAATGACAATATTTAGATTCTTTACTGAATGGGATGTTAATTATTTCACTTATATTATATGTATTATTCCAATAGCATTATATTTTAGTTCAGAGAGTTCATCTTATCTACTTGGAAAAGAATTAGAAGAGTCAAAAAAAGATTTTGAAAAATTAAACGCTGAAGAAAACACAAAAATAAATAATTTATCAACTACATTAAATGATCATTTAAGTACAATTTTATATCATCAAAGAATATTAAATGATCCTAATATATCAGAAACAGATTTCAATAATGAAAAAATTCATATATATAATGAAACTAAAAATATTTATGATATTTTCAAATCTATTGAGAAGAAACAAATACTTGATAATGAAAAAGAGGTGAGAAAATAATGGAAGAACTTGTTATGAGGAATCTATTAGTAGGACTTGCCTTCACAATTGGAACATTTTTTATATTATTACTATTATACTTTGTATATTATTTTCAAGATAGAAGAACTGGTATTAAAGCTGATTTATATAGATATACAATTATAATAAATGCAATATTAATAATCAGTGAATTAATAAGTAGTTTTCTATTATATGATAAATTAAACCCTATTCTTGGTGAAATATTATTAAAATTTCACTGGTATACAGGAGTTATGTATTTTCATGCATTCTACTTTTATGCAGATGCACACTTAAAAAATATAAATGATATTGATAAAAAAGAATTTATGTTTAAAAGAAAAGAAGCAAAAATAATAAACATCATTACACTTATTTTTACTATAGTTTTTTGCATAATTCAATTTAAAGATTTAGATTATCATGCACTATCTTATTTACCTGGTATGCCTGCTTATATAGTATTTGCATATGCAGTAATAATAGTTATGATTACGTTCTTTAAATATATTAAAAAGAAGAATAAAACTAAAAATGAAAAGAAATTTATTATATTATTCTTATGTGTCCCTACTGTTGATTTAGCATTACAAATAATTTGGTTAAATGTTGCATTTTCACCAACACTTATGGCAGTTTTATTACTAGGATGCTATTTCTTATTAGAAAATCCTGATTTATATATTGCTAAAGAATTAGAAGAAACTAAAAAAGCATTAGAATATACAAGTATTCATAAAGAATATATATTATCTTTAAAAACTCAAGTTACTAATAACAAAGTATTATCAATTAATCAAAACTTATATAATGCCATTAGTAATTCTGATAGAGAATCATCAAAAGAAGAAACAAATAATAATTTAACTAATCTAGTAGATGTTATTCATGGTATGCAAAGCGTATTTAATACTCTTACTATTGATGAAGATAATACTAAAACTTTTGAATATGAATATAATACTAAAACATTATTAAATAAGTTATACTTTAACTCTTTAAAAAAAATAAAAAATAAAAATATTAAATTATCATTTGAAATAGATCCATTTTTACCTATATCATTATATGGAGATGAAAATATTATTTATCAAACACTATCTACATGTTTAAGTACTGCTATTGATAATACAAATGTTGGAAAAATTACATTTAAACTTAGATGTAATTTCGTAAATAATAGAGTTTTATTAAGATTTGATGTATCTGATACTAGTAATGGTCTTGATGAAAATATAGTAAATAAAATAAATAGTGATACTATTAATGATGCAGAAATCCCAATGATAGAAAATTATTATATATCTAAAAAATACTTATCATTTATAAACGGAACATATGTTATTTCTTCAAATATTGGTGCTGGAAATAACGTTACAATTAACTTTGAACAAAAAATAATTAATCAATCAAAAATTGGTGATATAACTTTTGATGAAGTTGATTATAATATTAATATAGCTAATAGAAAGATATTAATAGTTGATAATAATTCTAATGAATTAAAATATTTATTAAACAAATATAATAATATAAATTATGAAGTAGTTAATAATTTTGAAGAATGTATCAATAAAATAAAATTAGATGAAACAATTACTACAGTATTATTAAATCCTACTATTGATTTAACAAATGAAAATATGGCTAAAACATTAAAATCAATAATGCCAATTCATCAAGGTATATCAAATAAAGTAATTGCTATACTTGCTAATACAGTATCTTATACAAGAAAAAAATATATAGAAGAAGGATATGACTTCTTTATTGAAAAACCATTTAATGAATATGATTTAAATGAATTACTTAATAAAATATAAAAACTTCAATATAAATTGAAGTTTTTTATTCAGTTACTTTTTTTCTTCTTAGAATTCCTCTTTTATTATTCTTCTTAGCTAATTCTTCTTTTTCTTTTTCTTCTATTTCTTTTTTTACTTCTATTCTTTCATTAACTTTTTTAGATAATAATTCACTAATTACTGCAAATAACGGAACTGCTAAGATCATACCACCAAATCCAAATAATCCACCAAATAATAGAATTGCAAATAATACCCAGAAGCTCTTTATACCTATCTTATCCCCTATTAATTTAGGTCCAAGTATATTTCCATCAAATTGTTGAATAATTAAAATTAAGATACCAAAAACAAGTGCTTTAGCAGGATTAATCATTAATAATAATCCAATACAAGGAATTGCTCCAATAAATGGTCCAAAGAAAGGAATAACATTTGTTACACAAACTATAAATGATATTAATAAAGCATATGGTACTTTAAATATAATTAATAATACAAATGTAATAAATCCAATTATTAAAGAATCTATTATTTTAGCAATCATAAATCCACAGAATATTTTATAAATATATTTAAAGAAATCAACTATTCCATTATATAATTTTGGTGAACAATAAGCTTTTAATACTTTATCTATTCCATCAGAAAATAATTCTTTATCATATATTAAATAAACTGATATAACTATACTAACTATTATATTAATTATCCATTTAACAACACTAGTAATACCTGAAGCTAGATTATTTACAATAACATCTAAATTAGGTAATACACTATCTTTAATAACATTATTTACTTCTTTAATATAATTATCCAAGAATTTAGAACTAATATTATATTTATTACATACTTTTCTAATCCAATCAAATATATTTTCTAAATATTTAGGTATATTTGTAAGCATTATATTTATACTTTCAAATAAATTTGGAATAAAGAACCATATAAATAAAACAATTATGATTACTAATATTAAATATGTTACAAATATCCCTAATACTCTAGATAATTTTTTCTTTTTTCTTATTTTTTCATATTTATCAAAAAAGTTTTCAAACCATTTAACTAATGGATTTAATAAATATGCAAATAATATACCAATTATTACAGGTGATAATATAATAAATATTTTTTTAAAAAATGAACTTATATAACTAAAATTAGAAAATATAAAATATAATAATATACTAGCAGATATTGCTGCAAAAACAGCTATAAATATTTTAAAATAATTATAATCCTTACTTTTTTTATTATAAAACAACATACTATCACCCCTACATTTATGTATTATAACATACAACTAGAAAATTAAAAGAGTAATTAAAACAATTACTCTTTTTTATTATATTAAATTATTTTTTTTCAAATAATCTATTAGTTGTTTATATCCGGTATCATTCCATAATTTAAATCTTTTATCATCTGGAAATGATGCTAAAGTTTTAGTTTGACCTTTAGGTATAAATATAAAATCCCAAGCCCATCCATATTTACCACTTTTTCTTTTAGCAATTTCTCCTTCTGTTATTGAAGTAAATACAACTGGTTCTTTTCCATATTCACAAAATGCTAATGCTTGAACAAATTTAGCTTTTCTATTTTCTACACCTTTCATTAATTTTAATAGGCCATCTTCTCCAATTGTGTCTGCACAATAATGAGTATATGCTGCTGGGAATCCCTTTAAAGCATCTACCATTATTCCAGTATCGTTTTTAACTACATTTGTTTTTAATTCATTACTAGCCCATTTAGCTGAATAAGCAGCAACTTCTTCTACTGTATCAGCTTGTATTTCTATTGTATCCATTTTAACATTATCTACTTTAATGCCTAATGGTTCTAAAACTTCTTTAGCTTGAGCAATCTTAGCCCAATTACCGGTAACTAATGTTATTTTCATATTAATCACCTCATTTATTATTTATTTTTTATTTTTTTCTTTCCACTCAGTATAATCTTTTAAATCATCATTAATTAATTTTAAGCAGGCGGCAATGACAGTGGCATCATCAACATACCCTACAACAGGAAGGGCATCAGGAAAAACATCAATAGGAGTAACCCAATATAATAAGGCACTGATTAAGGCAATCATTGTCCCAATAGGAATATCTTTGTACTCTTTTTTGAAGTAACTTCTTAACATAGAAACCATTACTGGTAGCATTGATAAAATTTCACCACCGACAGGAACTTTCTTAAGCTTATGTTCAAGCTTATCTAAAAACTTTTCAAGCTTATCTTCGTCTTCAAGAATCTTCTCAGCTTTTCCAAAGCCTTTTCCAAGTTCTCTAAAGCCATCATTTTCATCAAAGTTCTTCTTCATACTATCGCCTCCTATTTATAATATACCACAAAAAATATAAAATAGAATACTATTTTCTTTATTAATATTTAAAAACATAATAAAAAGTCCTATAAGGACTTTTATTCAGCAAAATTTTCTTTTTCCAAAGATTCAATCATAGCTTTAATCATTTCATCTAATTCTTTAATCTTATTTTCACTAGTAATACCAACTATTTTAATAGTAATATCATCTTCATTAATATAATATGAAACATAATTAGAACTACTATTATTATAATTTACTTTACCATCTTCATAATTAACATCAAATGAACCTATATAGTCTTGTTTACTATTAATTTTACTATAACCAGTAATATTTTTATTTGAATAATAACTATTTTTATAAAGAATTACTAATAAAGTTTTATCATTCTTAAAAACAACATTATTTTCTGTTCTATATACTTTCCAATCTGGAATAGACATTACATATTCACCTATTAATTCTTTATTATTTAATGAATCAATATATGTTTCATTAATTGTAGTCCAATTTCCATCATCTGATTTAACATTAATAATTTCACCAGATTGTTTTGTTTCATTTGATGGATTTACTTCATCTTTTTTGCAGCTTGCTAATAGAAGCAAGCAAGCGATAATTATTAGTATTTTTTTCATGTTATTCATCCTCACTTGCTTCATATATATTGATTATTTGATTAGCGTTATTAGTAGTACCATATCTATCACTAGTAGATCCATCATTATCAACATCAAATTGGTCACTAATAGAATATTGAGCATAAGATCCACTTATAGATATATGTCCAGATGCATCTTTAAAATATACACTATCTCTTAAATTAATACTTGTATATTCCATAGATAAATCTGTTGTTAATTTAACTCTAAACCATTTTGAAGCATATTGTCCGCTTGTAGCGCCTGTACTAGTTGCATTTAAATAACCAAACCATATATTATCTCTTGTAGTTATTTTATATACGTTACTTAATACATCCCCTACACTCATTGTTTTAACTTTTGTTACCACTGGTGGTGTCTCAGAAGTTGAAATTGCAGCTGAATTACCAATAAGAACACTATCAACATTAATTCCAAAAGGAAGAACTAAATATACTTCAGGCTTGCTAAATGCTTGAGTATTAGTATATGGATATGAACAGCTAGAAACATTAATTGCAAGTTCAATATCATCTCCTGCTGTAAACTCTGTTCCAAGTGGTGTATTAATTCTATTAATAAATCCACTAAATCCTGGAGTATTAGTTACCTTAGAAGTAGACGTTACTGTTTTTACTAAATTATTGTTATAGTAAACACTACATTTAGATGTAGATTGTTTTGAAACAACACCTATAAAGTTTCCACCACTAGATTGTGAATGGCTTCCTTGACTATGATATAGGTAATTAATTTGTCCTGTTTTCTTATCAAATCCACTTACTACTGGAATAGTATATTCAATCTTTTTCAAATAATAATTTGAACCTAAGCCAACTGAAGCAGCTACTGCAGCATGTGAGACATATGCTCCATTAGTATTACTTGTTGATTTAATCTTAAAGCTTGGTACTTCAACCTCAGCACCAGTATCACTAACTAACGTTATTTTAGCATTAACTTCTTGTCCATTTTGTAAGAAAGGTCTTGCTGCTAAAACTTTCATTCCAGGAGGTTGATTTTTAGCAGTACCTGTATCATATTCAAATACAACTTTAACATTATTTATATCTTCATATCCTTTATTATACATAGTGAATACACCAAGTATTCCAGAATATCCAGAATTTCCATAATAACTTTCTGAAGGTGAAGCCTTTTCACCACTACTTATAATAAAGTCTGTTAAATCTAAATCTTTAGATTTTATAATATAATTTTTAGTAGCCGATAATGACCTAGTTTGACCAGATAAACTTGTAACTTTAGCTTTAATATATACAGTTAAATTAGTTCCAAGTTTTGGATTATCTTCTGATTTAACTTTGTATTTAGGTCTTGGGAATGCAAGTCCACTTGAACTATAAACATTATTCCATTCACCTGCATAATAAGTTTCATTACTATCATTTGAAACATTAGTTCCTAAATTACTAGGTACTACACCTTGTTCAATTGTAGCATATTTAACTTTACCACTAGTATCTTTAAATGTTGCATAAGTTTCATAAGTAACCTTTTTAAAGAAATATGGATTTCCAGATTGATCTGAAGACAATAATGAATTACTTGCAAGTAATGTAGTAGCATCATCAATATAAATATTACTATTGTAATCATAAGTATAGAATGAATAACCCATTCCATTACTAGCTTTACCAATACTTACAGCACTATGTATATTAGAAATCTTTCTTATTACACTACCATTATTATAATTAACTACTATTGGAGCTGTTAAAGTCATATTATCAGTTCCAAAAGCAGAAGCATTCTTTTTATTTTTATCCCAAATTGCTCTATCAAACATTACTAACATTTGAACACTACCTGATGTTGCTGAAGATCCAAATGTATATTTTAAAGTACCTGTATTAGCATTTGAATAAGATCCAGTTCCTTGATTAGCAAGTTTAGTAAAGTTAACACTTGATATACCACCACCTGATTTAGTCCAAGAATTATTTACTATATACATACCTGCAGGAACAGAAATTTCTAATGTCTTTTGAGAGCCTGTTTTCATAGAATAAACTTTAACTTCAAGTAATCTAGCTCCTACATAATAATCCCAATCAGAAGGAACTGCTCCAGTGTTAGTTAAATCAGTATATGAACCAGATACTGTTCCAGAATCATATAACTTAGCAGAAACTACTCCATCACTATTATTTGATGAGAAATATCCAGGAGAACTTTCTCCACCATCTACTCTAGCATATAAACTCTTATCATTAATAAATGTAGTATCATGACCACCAGTAATTCTAGAATCATTTTTAAACATAACTGTATCAGTCTTATTAACTTTAAAGCCACTACCAGTACTAACAGAAACTAAATTAGTACAATCATTAAACATACCACCATAATTAGCATTAGGATTTGTATTCCATCCGTTAAGATTAATACTTTCAAGTTTATTACTTCCTGCAAACATATCAGTATAATGTACTAAGCTTTGTAAATTCCATCCAGATAAGTTAATTAAAGTAGCACCTGATTTATAAAACATTCCAGTTGCATCCATTAATTTACCAACATTCCAATTACTTAAATCAATTGCTGATAGTTTAACACCAGCAAATGCATATTTAGCACTTGTTACATTAGAAGTATTAAATGTATCATAACCATTTATTGAAGTTAAACCACTAATAACTTCCCCATTGCTATATCTTCCAAAGAAGTTATCCATTTTTTTAACACCACTAAAGTCTAATAATTTTAAACCTTGAATATTTTTTAAATTAGTAAATCCAGCAAAAGTATTTGATGAATCTTCAGGCATCACAATAGATTTACTTTTTCTCTTATTTCTATTTATTACAATATAAGCTATTTTTCCTTTAATATAAGTAGTTAATCCACCTACTTTTTCTGCATCACTATAGAAAGTTTGATCATAATTATCTTCTGTTTTTGAATATGTAAATATAATTCTTTCTATTTGTGTTTTATCATAATCGCCTTCCCACCAAGATTCACCAGTTCCAAGTGTAGCAGGAATAGTAGTATCAAACATTTGAGCACCAGAACAATCAATAATAATATCATGATCTCTTTCGGTAATCTCATCTTCATTTGCTATTGATTCTTCATCAGTAAGTGGTTGACCATTATTTCTATATATCCACATAAAATCAGTATTTGCTACTTGAAAACACAACACTTGACCTAATTGATCAGTAGATACAGAGTATTCAAGATCAGGACCACCAGATATATCTAAATCACCAGTATTAAAAATACGTGGCTTATTATAAGTTAAAAAGTTTTGTTTTGTTACTGTCTTAAATAAAGTCTTTGCTTCAGTAACAAAAGAGTCCTTTCTAGCATTTCTATACATTCTTAAAACATTTGGAAGAACTATTATTACAAGTAAAGCTAAAATAGCAATTACTGCTAATAATTCAACTAAAGTAAACCCTTTTTTCTTTTTTATATTTCTCATATTGCAACATCCTATTCTATTAATAAGTATATATCAAATTTGACTATTTAACAACCCATAAAGTTAAATTTCTATTTGTTTTAATTGTTTATTTTATATAAACAACTTTATTATTAGGAATAATATTTTTTACTTCTTTTCCGAATGATTCAATTTCTTCAAATGCGGATTGTAATATTCCTTCTGCTTCTCTATAAATAGCTTCTAATCCTTCTAATTTATCTATTAATTTTTGTATCTCATCAATTGATTGTTTTAGTTTATTAATACTTAATTTAAAATCATTTATTTCAGAATCTGTATAAGTGTTTTTAGTAACTGTTATTATTTCTTCTGTTTCTGAATCAAATATTTCTTCAGATTTTTTAGAATACATTACTGATTCAATATATGATATGTTATTTTCACATTGTTTTTTTAAAGACTTAATTTCGCCTAATTTTGATAAATCTAAATATGGATACCCAACCATATAACTAGATATTAGTGTCATTGCAGATTCAATCGCATTAGACAATGATTCAGCAACTTCAGTTCTTTTAATTAATAATTTTTCAAATTCAATTAATTTATTATATGTTTCATTCCATCCAACTCCACTTAATTTAATTTTAGCAGTTGAAATAAAATTTGTAATTGTTCTATCCATATTCATAGATTCACTAGAATCATATTTTAATGATGAAAATACACTAGAATTTTTTAAAGCTGATATTTCATCAGCATATACTTGTATATCCATATTTACCTCTATTTATATTTTTCTTTTACTTCATTTAAAGACATATTATTAAATACATTTTCTTTAAATATAATATATACATTTTTATCTTCATACATTATATTTGAAATGTCATTATTACCTTTATATTTATCTTTAAATTTATCACACATATATTTTGCCTGTGCTTCAGTTTTATAATCGTATTTATATAATACTTCTTTTATTTTATCATTATCCTGTTTTATTAATAAAAGGCTACCATCATTTCTTTTATACTGTAAATAATCATTTATATTAATTGTCTCTATTTTACTGCTTTCTTTAGAAATTGATTTTTCTTGAGAATGTTCTTTTACTATGTTAACATTTTTTTCTATTTGATTTAAAGGCTCTTTGTTTCTTGTCTTTGGAGTCCTTTCAATTTCTTTAATGCTACCTAGAACGCTTCCTCTTTCAGCCAAATCATTATCCATATCTACCATTACTTGGCCTAAACTTGTTATTGCTTCTGTTTCTTCAGTTAGCAAGTCCATTAAATCTCCAACATAATCATAATATTTATCAATATATTCCCCTATACATCCAGGTATACCATTAAAACTTCTAAAACTTGGTATTCTAATATCTCCTAAAAAATTAGAACTACTAATATTACTTCTAATAGAATTCATAGCATTAGTTATAAAATCTATATTTGATTTTATTTGTTCTGTATTAACTAATTTATTTGGAACATTAATACTAACACCGCCTATATCTTTTAAATCATCAAAATTACTACTAGATTTCAAAGATATTTCTTTAAAAGAATAATTATCCTCATTTAAATAAGTACTTGGATCAAATATTTCTATATTTTCTGGCTTAATAATAGTATTTAATTTAATTTGACTTATATCCACTAATTCATATTTATTTGTTTGTGGATTATACTTATATGCCTGATAATTAGGGCTTCTAACTACATAATCACTACCTATTTCATTAGAACTTCCAAAAATATATTGTGGTATTCCATTTATAAAAAAATAATTACATATTCCTGCATGATTCCAATCATCAGTATTAATACTTATCAGATTAAAACCAGATTGCGCAAAAGGTAATATAAATTTATTAACCCCTCTTGCTCTAGATGAACAATATTCTTTTGATGGTGAAACAAACAGTATTGGAACATTATTATTTTTTAATACATCATAATTTTTATAATTAAATGGCATATTATACCCATCATTTATATCTATTACTGTGGATGATGCTAATTCTGGATGTGAAGTCAAATAATCAGCAGTTCTCGTTAAAACAGTTCCTCCACTGCCACTATTACCTGAGGTTATTAAATTAGTAATGTTATAATTATTATCATTTAAAATGCTAGTTGCTCTTTTTAGAATGTTACTTGGGTCATCTCTATTACTTGATAATATAATGCAATAATCAGGAGGATTATTTCCTTCCAATTTAGAAAATATTCCACCTGTACTATTTACTGTTAAACCACCATTACCAGGATAATATGCAACTAAATTAACGTTAGAGCTAGAATTTGGATTAATATACATTCTATTGCCAGCTTTATCAATAGCAAAATAATATCCATTATCTAAAACAGTAACTGTTCCAAAATTATCTATTAATGAATTGTATAAATTTGAATTATCCACTGCATATCTCCTACTCTTATAATTATTATACTATTGTTAGCAGAAAATTAAAAGTGACTTAATAATAAATACTTTCATAATTTTGTTTCTTCACTAGTATACTCTATTTCATAATTTAATTCTTTAGCAGTCTCATAAGCTGCTTCATTCCAAGAATTATATTTTAAAGCATAATCTTTCATTGTAGTTTCATACACTGGTGCTAATTTAATCATAGTTTTTTCTAAGTGTTTATCAAAAATATTAGATATTCTCCTATCAACACACAAAATATTTCCAAAACCCATATAGTAATATTTATATTTACCTATATAATTTTCTTTTTCTTTATAATCTAATGCTTCATTCCATTTAGGAAATGCTTCTAGCATTTCTTCATATTCAACTTCACATTTATCATGGTTATACTCCCAGCCACTAACTCTATAAGCTATGAATTTATTTCCATTTTTAACTATAAATGTAGAACCATCTTCATCTCCCATTCTTCCAGGATGTGTGATAAACATTACATCATCTTCATTTATTTTTTTAAACTCTTTATTTGTTATATGATTTAATTTAAAATATTTCATATTATTCACCTATTACTTATATAATTATTATAACAATTATATATTAAAAAAAGCCATTAATATTTATAAGTCAATAAATACCATTTTTATCATTAAAAAAATGCTTTAAAAAATTAAAGCATTTCATAAACTAAATTGGTGGCCCGCTAGGGATTCGAACCCTAGACCCACCGATTAAGAGTCGGTTGCTCTACCAACTGAGCTAGCGGGCCTTTTTGAATAACAAAAGAAGTATAACACAATTTTTTAAAAAAATAAAGTAAAAACTGTATTTTATAAACATTTTAATTTACTTATTTTGTATTTAATGATAAAATATGCAAAGAAAAAAAGGAGTTAGTTATGAATAAAACTGTATTAGTTACTGGTTCTAGTTTAGGTTTAGGAGCTTCTCTTATTAAAGAATTTGCTAAAAATAACTATAATGTTATTATTAACTATGTTAATCATAAGGAAGAAGCTTTAAAATTAGAAAAAGAAATTAAAGAAAAATATAATTTAGATACATTATGTATTAAGTGTGATATTACAAAAGAAGATGAAATTAAAGAAATGTATAATCAAATAATTAATAAGTTTAATAAATTAGACATTCTTATTAATAATGCTGGTATTGCAATTGATACTACATTTGAAGATAAAACAAAAGAAAACTTTATGAGAATATTAGAAGTTAATCTAGTAGGTACTTTTTTAGTATCTAGATTATTTGGTGATCATATGTATAAACAAAAAGAAGGTCAAATAATTAATATTTCTTCAAATAATGGAATTGATCAATATTATGAATATTCTCTTGATTATGATGCTTCTAAAGCTGGTGTAATTAATCTTACACATAATCTTGCTAATCACTACTCTCCATATGTAAGAGTAAATGCAATATGTCCTGGATGGATTAATACTACTATGAATAAACAAATGGATAAAGATTATAAAAGTCAAGAAGAAAATAAAATACTTCTTAATAGATTTGCTGAACCTGAAGAAATAGCTAAAGATATATATAATATTAGTACATCAACATATATAAATGATTCAATTATAAGAATAGATGGCGGTGTTAAACATGAATAGTTTTATTGAAGAATGCGAAAAAGAATTAAAAAGTATTTTTAAAGAAATTGATGATAATGCTTTATTAAATAGTAAAAAAGTTATGGATGCTTTTCATGAATATAAAGTAAGTGAAAGTGATTTAAATGGAACTTCTGGTTATGGATATAACGATGAAGGAAGAGATAAATTAGATAAAATATTTGCATATATTCTTGATGCTGAAGATGCTATTGTAAGAAATCAATTTATTTCAGGAAGTCATGCTATAACTATTGCATTACAAGCCATTTTAAGACCAAATGATACACTTTTAACTATAACAGGTACTCCATATGACACATTAAGAGAAGTAATTGGAATTATACCTAATAATAGTTCTCTTATAAGTTATGGAATTAAATATAAAGAAATAGATTTATTAAATAATGATTTTGATTATAAAAAAATAGAAAAATCATTAAACAATGTTAAAGTTGTACATATACAAAGATCTAGAGGATATTCTTATAGAGATTCATTAACAATTGATAAATTAGAAAAAGTTATTAAATTAATAAAAAATATTAATAAAGATATTATTATATTTGTAGATAATTGCTATTGTGAGTTTGTAGAAACTAAAACACCATGTCTAGTAGGTGCTGATTTATGTGCTGGTTCTTTAATAAAGAATCTTGGTGCTGGCATCGCATCAAATGGTGCTTATATAGCAGGAAAGAAAGATTTAATTAATTTATGTGCTGATAGATTAACTGTTCCTGGTGAAGGTAGAAATGTTGGGCCATCTCAAAATGCCAATAAAATGTTTTTACAAGGAATATACTTTGCACCATCAGTTGTATCTAGTGCTCTTAAAACTTCTATTCTTACTTCCCTAGCCTTAGAAAAGATTGGTTATAAGGTTTCACCAAAATATAATGAAAAAAGAGCTGATATAGTTCAATTAATATATTTTAAAAATGAGGATGAAGTAATCAAATATGCTACTGCAATTCAAAATAATGGTGCTATTGATTCTCATGTTAATCCAGTAGCTGCTCCAATGCCTGGATATGAAGATAATATAATAATGGCATCACCATCATTCACTCAAGGTTCATCTATTGAATTATCATGTGATGCACCATTAAAAGAACCATATGTATTATTCCAACAAGGTTCTCTTACATACGAATATGGTAAATTATCAATAATGAATGCAATTGATCAAATAAAAAAAGCTTAATTAAGCTTTTTTATTTTGACTTAATACTATTTAATATTTGAGATTCATTCTTATCTAATATGTCTTTAGTTTCTGCTTTAATATTTAATACAAATACAGTATTTCCTTTTTGAGTAAAGCAGTCATCTGCAACACCAAATGAATAATTTCTAACAACATACCAATCAATACCATTTATAGTCTTATGTTCTGGTTGTACTGGTTCTAAATATGTTGATGGTATAGTCATTCCATTACTCATATATACTTTAACAGAATCATCATATCCTTTTTTATAATATATGTATGCTGAATTTGCTAATAATTGAGCATTATTAAATTTTTGTAATCCATTCATTTGATATTCAATTCCATTACCATTATAATGTATTCCATTAGAATAGTTTTCAGAATCATATCCTTTTATTGGAGTAACTTCAAACTTGTCTATAACTGCATCATCAGAATAAATAAATGCACCAGTAAATTCATTATCAGCATTTGTTGTAAGATTTGAATTAGTATTTGTATTAGTATTAGTATTTGTATTTGTATTTGTATTTGTGTTAGTATTTGTGTTTGTATTAATATCAACACTTGTATCACCATAATCAATTGTATAGTTATAACTTGAATTATCTTTGAATTGAACTCCTGCTCCTAGATTAACATAATCACTCATAAGTGTAACTAAACCAAAAAATGTTAGTATTGTAGATATGGCTGAAGATATAGCTCCTGTTATAAGCATACCTAGTATTACCCAAACAGCACTTGTTCCACCCTCTTTTTTACATATAGATATTAATTGCTCTTTTGTAGCATTTGGATTGTCTTCTTTTATTTTAGCAACTTGTTTTTGTGCAAAATCTACATAATTATTATTAGTAGCAAATCCAATCATAATACTAATTAAAAAATATATTGATGAAATAACAAAATCGCTTTTAATAAATGCAGATAGTACTATAGTTAAACCAAATGAAAATAACACTAATAAAACTGCTTTTGAAATCATCTTTCTATAGAAAAAGTATAAGCTTCCAAAGAAGAAACCAGAAAAATTAAACTTTTTACCTAAAAATTTTTCAGAGTTTTTACTCATAAATGCAAGTAATAATTCTTCATCCTCAGTTAATTTATCATCAGTACCATCAAGTATTCTAGAAATAGCTGTTTCACCTTTTGTAGTTTGTGCTTGATATACATTACCTGAATTATTTTGAATTGGTTGTTGCACAGGTGCAGCAACAGGTTGTGCTGATACATTTTGGGCAACATTATTCATTACTTGAGAATTAACTCCACCCATTACTTGGGGATTAACCATTTGCTGGTTCATCATAGGATTAGGAGTTTGATTAAAAGTATTATTAACCATTTGTTGATTCATCATAGAATTTGGTGCTTGATACATATTATTAACCATATTTTGATTCATAACTGGTTCAGGCATAGGCTGTTGAACATTATTAAACTCAGGTTGCATATTAGGAACCTGATTATTCATAACGTTATTTGTTGGACCATCGTTTAAAAATGATGGATTTATTAATTCACTAGCATCACTATTATCATTATTTGGTACATTTGTATTATTCATATCTAACACCTATCTATTCTAAAAATATTATAACATTATTTTTTTATAAAATCATTAAAAATATTGTTTCTAAAGTTATAAATTTCAAACTTGTATGGAGGATATTCATCTTTTGTATTTCTATTAACCCAAGGAGTCTCTAAAATAAAAGGAATATTTGATAATCTACTAGAATGAACAACTTTATTTAAAGCATCAAATCCTATTGTTCCATATCCAATATTTTGATGTCTATCTTTATGAGAATTAATTTCATTCATACTATCATTAACATGAACACATTTAATTCTATCAATACCAATTTCTTTATCAAACAAATCTAAATATTTATCAAACTCATTTATATCAATTCCTGAGTCATTTAAGTGACATGTGTCTAAACATACCCCTATTCTATTTTTATCTTTAATTCCGTCTATAATTGCCTTTATTTCATCTATATTAATACCAAGTTCATTACCTTTACCAGCCATAGTCTCTAAAAGTACTATTGTATCTTCAGTTTTACTAAAAACTATATTAAGACCATCAATAATATTTTTAATGCCTTCTTCTCTACTACAATTAACAGCACTTCCAGGATGTAATACTATTTTATTAAAACCTAATTTTTTAACTCTATTTAATTCTTCAGCAAAAAAATCTACATAAAACATATATTTTTCTTCATCTACTCTATTAGCTAAGTTTATTATATAAGGAGCATGTACAATAACATTATCACTATTAATATTATTATCTACCATTAACTTATATGCTTCATATGTTAATTCATCATTTAATAATCCTCTACTAGTACTTTGAGTAGAACCAGTATAAAACATAAATGTATTAGCATCATAACTTAATGCTTCTTTTACACTTCCCAATAATTGATCTTGATTTTTAAAACTAACATGACTTCCTATAATCATAATATTCACCAATAATATTTTATAATATTTCAAATAAAAAAAGAAGATATTATTGAATAATACCTTCTTCTACTTTTTCAAGTTCTAATTCTTTTTCAGTTTTTTTAGTTTTACCATCAAATATTAACACATCTTCTAAAAATGTTTGCATACCATAATAACTAAAGTCATCAATCTTTCCTTTATTTTCAACAACTATTCGTTGAATATTATAGTCAAATGCATTATCTCCTAATGATTCAACTTTTCCAGGAATAGTAATTTCAGCAAAGTTGTTTCCTACAAAAGCACCATTACCAATTACAACTAAATCTTTATCTAGCGTAATTTTTTTGATTTCTTGGTCACTAAAAGCATATGGTCCTATGTTTTTAACTCCATTTGGAACTTTTACATTATCTCTATTTTTACCAGCATAACTAACAATATAAGATGTATCTAAACCACTTGACATATCATATATAAATGCATTTTTATCATCTAATAAATTATTATTAAATGGTGTTTCACCAAAATCTATTTTAGAACTCTTAAATTCTAAATTAGAAATTTTATTGTTAGAAAAAGCATTTTTTCCAATAGATGTTACTTTTTCTGGTATAACTACACTTTCAATTAAATTTTTATTAAAAGCATATTGTTCAATTTCAAGAAGTGAATCAGGAAGAGTTACAGAGGTAATTTGCATATTTTCAAATGCAGATTCCCCTATTGATTGTACTTCAACTCCTCCTAATATTCTTGGTATAACTACTTCTTTACCACATAAATTGTAATAATAACCTGTAATTTTCGTACCACTATATTTAAAACATGTTTTATCGCTTGTTGTTTGTTCTTCTTCAGTTTTATTATTCATGACTAGTCTGAATACAACTGCTCCAACAATAGCAACAATACTAGCAATGATTACAATAGTTCTTTTTCCCATAATAACCTCCTAACGATTTCTTTGGAATGCAATCGTAGTACAATCACCATTCCATCTTGTTCCTAAATGTTCAAACTCAGCAAATGATGTTTTATTTAAAACAATTATCTTTGAAAGTTTAATATTATCATCAAAAGCATTATCGCCAATTATTTTTAGAGAACCAGGTAAGTTTACGCTAACTAAATCACAGTTATAGAAAGCATTATTACCTATCTTATATAAGTTACTACTATCATTATTAATTGTATTAAGGAATTTAACATCAGATAACTCATAGTTTCCAGAGAATGCATTATCTCCAACTTCAGTAATATCATCAGTAAACTTAAATGATGTAATTCCTGTTTCTTTAAATGAATTAGCACCAATCTTAGTAATCTTAACTCCTTGAATAATTCCATCAGTTCTATTTAAATCTACATCTTGTCTACAGAAATCTCTGTAACTTGTTATAGTACTTCCGTTTAATGTAAAGCAGTTATAATCATAACTATCACCATTAAATTGTACAAATGGAACAGATCCATTCCATCTAGCACCCATACCATTTGTAGTAAGTCTTGTACCATCATCTACAATAATATTTGTTAATGCCATACCTTTTAATGCATCAGCAGTAGTACCAGTAACAGTATTAGGAATTTTAACTTTCTTATCACATATACTAGCATCATAATAATAACCAGTTAATACATTTCTATTATCAAGTTTTAAGCAAGTTAATTGATCCTTTTCGTATATAACATGATTTCCATTATTCCATCCTTCTGGATGTGTAGTAAAGTTATTTTCATTTGTTTTTCCTGCTGCCATTATATAATCTACTGTTGCATTATTAAATGCTCCAGCTTCTAAATTTTTAATTGTATTTGGAACATAAACACTAGTTAAATTCAATCCATTAAATGTATTAGAACCAATTGTTGTAATATTAACACCATCAATAGTTTCTGGTATTACAGCTTTCTTAGAACATGTTGGATTATAATTTGTTAGCACAGCACCATTATGTCCAAAGCAAGATTCAATTTCAAACTTAATATTTGTACAATCACCATTCCATCTCTTACCAACTTCTTCGAATTGTTCTATTTGTGCTTTACCTTTTACAAATATTTCAGATAAAGCTGTAGTTCTATCAAATGCATAATCTCCAATTTTAGTAACAGAGGCAGGAATAGTTACTTTACTATATTTTCCATAAGTAAATGCAAAGTCAGGAATAACAGATAATTTATTAATCTTACTCATATCAATAGTTTCTAAGTTTGAGCATCCATAAAATGCTAATGGTTCCATAGTTTGAATACCACTACCAAATGTTACACTCTTTAATTTAGTATTACCTTGGAAAGCACCATAATATGGACTACTACTTGTATAGCTATAACTCCATGGAACATAAGAATCATATCCTCTCTTATAAGAATTATAATAACTATTACTTGTTGTAATACCACCTATAAACTCAACACTATTTGGTAATGTTAATGTTTCAAGGCCTGTATTATAAAATGCTCCCCATTTAATAGTTTTTAATTTATTATTAAAGTCAATTGTTTTTAAAGAACTATTATACGCAAATGCTCTAGCACCTATAGTCTCAACATTTGTTCCTAAAGCTAATGAAGTAATTCCACTGCTATAGAATGTATAATCTGGTATTTCTGTAAGTCCATTTCCAGTATTTAATGTACCAGATAATGTAATAGCATAACTTCCATTATAGAAGTTTGTAGAATCAATTTGTGTAACTTTATTAGGAATTGTTATATTACTTCTTCCCTCACCTGCGTAGCTATTTAATGTTGAAGTTTCAGTTCTATCAGAATTAATATTCATGACAAATGCTTTATCAGCAGGGAACTTATTACTCTTAAATGCATTTAATCCTAATGATGTAACAGCAGGATAAGTAGCACCTGTTAATTGATTGCCTGCAAATGCATAAGAACCTATCTTTTTAAGGTTATTACCCATTGTTACAGTTCCTGTTAATCCAAGACCAGAAAATGCATTTCCAGGTATTTCTTCAAGATTAACTGTATAACCACTTTGTGTTACCGTATTAGGAATAACAAGATTAGATCTTGCAGCTCCACCATAACTATTTAATACTTTAGTAGGTTTTCCAGAAGAATCTGGTTGCATTATAAATGCTGTTTCAGGTGGCATTTTATTATTTCTAAATGCATTAGTTCCTAATGATGTAACACCACTCATACTAAAATCTGAAATTTGATTATTAGCAAAAACTTCACTTCCAATACTAATATTAGTTCCATGTATATTTAATTTATTAATGCTATTTGAACTAAATACGTTACTATCGAATCTATTACCATTACCACTAATTTCTACTTCTGTGATTTGATTATTTGAAAATGCATTGTTTCCAATACTTAAATTATTTCCACTAATATGTACTTTAGTTAATTTGTTATTTTTAAATGCTTCAGAACCAATACTTTCTAATGTACTTGGAAATACCAATTCAGAAATATTATTATTTCGAAAAGCTATATTACCAATAGTTTTTAATTTAGTTTTACTAAAATCAACAGATGTAAGTTTAGATCCTGAGAAAGCCCAGTTACCAATTGATTCTAAGTTTTTACCAAATTTAACTGTAGTTAACAAACTATTACTTTCAAATGGACCATATGAACAGCTTTCACCAAATTGTACTAAACTATCTGGTAATGTAACACTGACAAGTTTATTACTATGGAAGGCTCCACACTCTATTTTTTCTAAAGCTCCAGGTCTAAATACTAATTCACTAATCTGATTATATTGGAAAGCATATTGTTTAATAGTTTTAACACTTGAACCTATTATTACTGTTGTTAATTGATTATTATAGAAAGCTCCACTAGAATATCCAGTACCAGGAATAACTTCTATTGAGTTTCCTGTATCTAATGTACCTTTTAATCCCATATTCCTAAATGAAACTTGAGATATATCTCTTACTTTTGCTGGGAATGTTAAATTTGTTCTTGAAGCTCCTGCATAAGAGTTTAACACCCCTGTTTCTTTTCCATTTGCATCTACATTCATTATATATGCTTGACTATCAGGCATTTGATTGTTTCTAAATGCATTTGGTCCAAGTGACTTAACTCCACTCAATGTTATTTTAGAAATTGAGTTATCTGCAAATGCCTCTTGACCAATTGTTACACCCTTTTGACTAGATAAGTATATAGATTTTAATCCAGCACCATAGAAAGCATAATCTCCAATTGATGTAACACTTGTAGCTAATCTTATAGCACCAAGATTTCTATTATTTGCAAAAGCATAATTTCCAATACTAGTTAATTTATTTTGTGAACTTAAATCTATTGAAGATAATTTTGTATTATAGAATGTATATGATCCAATAGTAGTAATTGCATTAGATTGGAACTTAACAGCTTCAAGATTTGGATTGTTTTGGAAAACACCATTTCCACTACCACAACTAGTAGTACCAATTGAAGTAATTCCTCTTGGCAATAATACAGATTTCAATTTATTATTAGCAAATGCTCCACATCCAATTGAAGTTACATTATTTCCTAAATAAACTTGATTTATATTATTACCATAAAATGCTTGAGAACCAATTTCTTTAACTGTATCTGGCATGTATAATTGCTCAATACCTTTATTTTTAAATGCATTGCTTGCAATTTTTTCTACTCTGACACCTGCCCACTTACATGGAATAATAACTGACTTAGCTTCACCCATATAATTAGTTATTGTTTTAGTAGCTTTATCAAATTCAAACCATTTAGCAGATGTTGGTTCAAGTCCAGATGTTTGACAAGAATAACCAGTAAATCCAGAATATGGAACTTTGATTGGAATACAGTTTCCTTGATCATCACAATTATAAGTTATCCAGTCATATTGGTCTTCAGGATTGATACCTTTAGTAGCCATTAAATAATCTAAATCGCAGTCTTTTATTTCGATTACGTTATCATATAATTCAGTTATATCTTTAGCAGTAAGACCATTTTCTTCATCAATATTGAATACTGTATGTTCTGTATTATCAGATATAGCATACATAACAATCTTACTATTCTTAACATAAATTAAGTAGAATATTTGTCTACCTGTGACATCTAACTCATTAATAATTTCTCCAGAAGATGAACAATATATTTTATCTTCAACATCTCCTTTAAATGTTTCTTGAGACAATTTCTTTTCAGCAGCATTCATAATAGCTCTTGCTTCAATTAAGAAAGCATCATCTTGTGACTTTCTAAACATAACAAGTACTTGAGGAAGTACTATTAATACAAGTATTGCAAGTATAGCAATTACTGCTAGTAATTCAACTAATGTAAACCCTTTTTTCTTCATAATAAACCTTCTTTCTTAAAATCCAATATCCTTGCATAAGATATTTCCATCAAAATATCCAAGTTCGTATGCAATATTAACTACATATTCATTATATTTTTCTTGTAGTATTAAATCTTTATTACTAATTGAATCTTTAATAGTTTTATTTTTAATTTCAAAAGAATAATCTTTAGTTTTATTAGTATTTACACATCCATCACAATATACACTAGCTTTTTCATCTAAATATAGTTTATTATTTTTAATTTCATACTTTCCAAAAGATTTATCAGCACATGTGCTCTCATTATTATATATTTTCTTATAAGCATAAATATTATGTTCAAATAAACCAATTATTACGCTTTTATCACTACTAACATATATTTTATCTAAATATAACTTATTACCAGCATAACCAAGTATTTTTTTACTACTAGCACAAACAAAGTCTTCTTCAAGTTCACAATTTTTATTATAATTATTATCATATTCAAATTTGTAAACTGTGCTTTTAATAATCTTTGTTTTTTTATTAGGCTTGCTAGGATTTGTAGAATTATCTTCAACATATATTATATTTGGTCTTGTTTCATTCAAATCAACAACCACTTCATTTATATCAAAATCAAGTGAATGATTACCATCATAGTGAATTACACCTTGTAACATCTTTACAGCCTTTTCATTAACCATATGATAATATGCAAAAATAATTAACTCAGCAAAAAGAATTATAAATAAGAAATAATACACCCCTTTTAATACTTTTATATGTGATTCTAAATATCGTTTCATCCTATTTACCTCTATTATTAATTATACCAAATTATTATATTATTACAATAAAAAATAAGAAAGATTTTATCTTTCTTATTTATTCTTATAAATAGTATTATTTACTAGTCACTGTCAGCAGCTAATGCAACTTCACATTGATAGTTAGAAACTAATTCTGTACCAGTTTTACCATTGTCTTTAAGAGTTAAAGCAACTCTTGAGAAAGCTTTTGGTAAATATGATTGTGCATCAGCAATTGTGATAACACCAGTATTTACGTCAGTAGTTCCAGCAGTTCCTACTTCAACACTTACAACAAGATTTGTTGGTGGGTTATCTAATGCATCATTTGATAATTGATGATCTTTACTATCAATATTTGTAGCACCGATTCTTTCTTTCTTTAAACCAGGACCGTTGTAAATAAATTGATATTGTTTGTCAGTAGCATAGAACTCAGTAACTTCACCAGCAAGATTGAAGTGAATATAATAATCAATTGCATTAGTACCACTTAAATCTAATAATTTGTATCCAGTTTCTGTTGATTGAGCTACTCTTGTACCACTAACTCTAGCATATGTAATACCACCAGACCATTTGCTCATGTCTCCCATTGAGTCACTAACAAATTGAGTTGCAGCTGTGTCGTAAATAGATTGAAGTTCAGTAACAAATGTATTTTTCTTTGCTTGGTTGAACATTCCTAATACGTTTGGTAATGCAATAATAACTAAAATAGCTAGGATAGCAATAACAGCTAGTAATTCAACTAATGTAAATCCTTTCTTTTTCATAATAATTAAATATCCCTTTCCTTTCTGTGAGGTATTACCTCTACCTTATAGATAAATTGTATCATTGATATTTTTAGTAGTCAATATTTAAAAAATAAAAAGTGTAAAATTGTTTTTATTTTACACTTTTCTTACTCTTTTACTTCTAAATAATTTCCACTATCTAAATACAATATTCCTCTTTTACCATTTAATTTAGATACAATAGATTCATATTTATTTAACTTATTTAATTTAGATATTGTTATGTATACTTCATTACCATCATTCATATATAATAAGAATCTTTCACTATCATAATCTGTTTTATTATATTCAATTTCACTTATTAATGAAATTATACTTGTATCTATTTTAGAAAACTCTTCTATAAATTTATTTTCAGTATCTTCTTCTAAGAAATTTATAAGTGTTGGCACACCTACTACATTTTCAAGACCAATATTAGTTTTATCTGATAAAACATATTGATTAATACTTCTCTTTAAATATAATATTTTCTTTTCTTTAACATCTATTTCTAAAACAAATCCTTTTTTCTTATTAATAGTAGCATCTTCAACTAAATCTAATTTCTTTAATTTGTTTTTTATTTTAGATTTATTTAATAATAAAAACTTAGGATATTTTTCTAAATTAGCAGCTTCTATTATTTGTTCATCACTATAATAATTATTATTCAATATAATTATATTTTTAGTTTTTACATCAAATAATAATTTAATAGAAATAGTTATTAAAAATAATATTATTAAAAATATAAA
>OCVV011346193.1_pt1 | contig 46897 bp, 38 predicted proteins | sample 1539721 | NCBI WGS metagenome assembly OCVV01 (sample SAMN02144230, study PRJEB22623) | gut metagenome | biome: sheep rumen | host: Ovis aries | place: New Zealand | reverse complement strand
CGCTCCTTCCGCGCCTGGGAGGGCGGCGGCGAGTATAACGTCATCCGCGGCCTGCACAAGTGCTTCGGCATGAACACCGCCGTCATCACCGCCTTTGCCGACAATGAGGTCGGCCGGCTGATGAAGGACTTCATCGAGCAGGGCGGCGTGAGCACCGAGCTCATCTACTGGAAGAAGACCGACGGCATTGGCCGCATCTGCCGCAACGGCATCAACTTCACCGAGCGCGGCTTCGGCATCCGCGGCGCGGTGGGCTGCTCCGACCGCGCCAACACCGCTATCTCCCAGGCCACGCCCGCAGATTTCGATTTCGACTATATCTTCGGCAAGCTGGGCGTGCGCTGGCTGCACACCGGCGGCATCTACGCGGCGCTCAGCGAGCAGAGCTGTGAGACCGTGATCGCCGCCTGCAAGGCCGCGAAGAAGTACGGCGCCGTCGTCTCCTACGATCTCAACTACCGCCCCTCCATGTGGAGCGCCATCGGCGGGCTGGAAAAAGCGCGCGAGGTCAACCGTGAGGTTGCCAAGTACGTGGACGTGATGATCGGCAACGAGGAGGACTTCACCGCCTGCCTCGGCTTCGAGATTGAGGGCAACGACGCCAACCTCAAGGAGCTGAACCTCGAGGGCTACAAGAAGATGATTGGCAAGGCCGCCGAGACCTATCCCAACTTCAAGGTCGTGGCCACCACCCTGCGCACGGTCAAGACCGCCACGGTCAACGACTGGAAGGCCATCTGCTGGGCAGAGGGCGAGATTTACCAGTCCAAGGAATACAACGGCCTCGAGATCCTGGACCGTGTCGGCGGCGGGGACTCCTTCGCCTCCGGTCTGGTCTACGGGCTGATGACCACGGGAGACCCGGAAAAGGCCGTCAACTACGGTGCGGCGCACGGCGCGCTCGCCATGACCACGCCGGGCGACACCTCTATGGCCTCCGTGGGCGAGGTCGAGGCCATCATGGGCGGCGCAGGCGCGCGGGTGAAGCGCTGATGAAGGCCTTCATGGATCGGGACTTCCTGCTCTCCAGCGAGACAGCGAAGCATCTTTACCACGATTACGCCGCTGCGCAGCCGATCATCGACTACCACTGCCATCTGGACCCGAAGGAGATCTGGGAGGACCGCTGCTTCGACAACATCACGCAGGTCTGGCTGGGCGGCGACCACTACAAGTGGCGCCTGATGCGCTCGGCGGGCGTGGAGGAGCGGTACATCACCGGCGACGCGAGCGACCGCGAGAAGTTCCAGAAGTGGGCGGAGACCCTGGGCCTCGCCATCGGCAACCCGCTCTACCACTGGAGCCATCTCGAGCTGCGCAATTATTTCGGCTATCAGGGCGTCCTCAACGGCGACACTGCCGAGGAGGTCTGGCAGCTCTGCAACGAGAAGCTGAAAACGCTCTCCGCGCGCAAGCTGATCCTCTCCTCCAGGGTCAGGGCACTCTGCACCACGGACGACCCGGCGGACAGCCTGGAATGGCACAAAAAGCTGGCTGCGGACGAGAGCTTTCCCGTCAAGGTGCTGCCCTCCTTCCGTCCGGACAAGGCGCTCGGCATTGAGAAGCCGGACTACCTGGACTATCTCAGCCGTCTCGGCGACATCGGCAGTTTTGCCGCGCTGAAAGAAAAGCTCATCGAGCGTCTGGATTACTTTGTCTCCCTCGGCTGCCGCGTGTCCGACCACGGCATGGAGAGCGTACCCTATGCGTCGGCCACGATGGACGAGGTCGAGGCCATCTTCCGCAAGCGTCTGGCAGGGGAAATCCCCACGGCCTGGGAGCAGAAGCAGTTCAAGACGGCGCTGCTGCTGGAGCTGGGGCGGGAATACCACCGCCTGGGCGTGGTGATGCAGCTGCACTTTGGCGTCATCCGCGACAATTCCCACCGCGTCTTCCGCGCCCTCGGGCCGGACGCGGGCATCGACTCCATCGGCGATCAGCCGTCGATCAAGGAGTTGGCGGCCTTCCTCGGCGCTCTGGACGACACGGATGAGCTGCCGCGGACGATCCTTTACTCTCTCAATCCCAACGATAATGCCGCGCTGGTGACCGTCATGGGCGCTTTCCAAACCGGGGAGACCGTCGGCAAAGTACAGCATGGCAGTGCCTGGTGGTTCAACGACCACAGGTCGGGCATGGTCGACCAGCTCACGACTCTGGCCGCTGACGGCTATCTCGCGGGCTTCGTCGGGATGCTGACCGACTCCCGCAGCTTTCTCAGCTACGCCCGGCACGAGTACTTCCGCCGCATCCTCTGCGAGCTAATCGGCGGCTGGGTGGAAAACGGCGAGTATCCCAGCGACGAGAAGGCCCTGCGGCAGATCGTGGAGGGAATTTGCTTTGGCAACGCGGAGCAGTATTTCCGCCTGGAAATGCATTGATTGCTTTTTCTCTCATACGTTTTGCACCGGATTCTTCTTCCGGCGAAAAGGAACAGAGATACCCTGTGTCAACTGTGGTATCTCTGTTCCTTTTTCTTTTGCCGATGCTTTAGAGTCTTCTCAAAATCGGTCAACAGGATTATACTTGTATTGACCGGAACGGTCAACGGAGACTGTCCCGCGCTTCTGATCTGCGGAGGAAAAGATCAGGCGGGATCTGCGAAAAGCTGCAGCCGCAGGGGGCGAAAAAGGAAGTACTGCCTCTCTGTTGGATCAAGGACGCAGGGCACAATTCAAACACAGGCAAGCCGGAGGAGGTCAGCCGGCTCATCCGGGACTTTATCCGCACGCTCAAGGAGGAGAAGACATGAAAAGAGAGTTGTTTTTCCTTGCCATCGGCAAGTTTGCCGCAGGGCTTCTGATCGTCGCGCTGCTGCTGTTCGTGCCTACCTGGACCTTGAAATACCCCCAGGCCTGGCTTCTGATCGCCATTCTGTTTGCGCCGATGTTCCTCGCGGGATTTGTCATGCTTGCCAAAAACCCGGAGCTTCTGAAAAAGAGGCTGAATGTTAAAGAGCAGGAGGCCGAGCAGCGGGAGGTCATTGTGCTGAGCGGGGCGATGTTCCTGGCCGCCTTCGTCCTCGCGGGTCTGAGCTTCCGCTTCGGCTGGCTGATGCTCCCGATGCCGGTCAGCATCGCCGCAGCTGTGATTTTTCTGGCCGCTTACGCGCTGTATGCGGAGGTGCTTCGTGAAAACACCTATCTGTCCAGGACGGTCGAGGTGCAGGAGGATCAGCGCGTGATCGACACCGGGCTGTACGGGATCGTCCGGCATCCCATGTACGGGGCAACGGTGTTCCTGTTTTTGGCCATGCCGCTGGTACTGGGCTCCGTTCTTTCCTTCGCTGTCATGCTGTGCTATATCCCCATCATCGTCAAACGCATCCGGAACGAGGAGAAGGTGCTGGAACAGGGCCTGCCCGGATATCCTGCGTACGAGCAGAAGGTGAAATACCGGCTTATCCCCTTTATCTGGTAAAGGCGAATCCTTTCCGAAGTCAAAATTGGACGGCCGGGCGGGGAGAAAGGCCTTGCGAAAGCGCCTTGTGCGCGTTATAATCCGATCTGTTATGCCGGGAACGGCCCGGCAGCGGAGGAAACAGATATGGGTTCTTCACTCCTTGCGGTCATCTATTTGGTGTTTATCAGTCTGGGGCTTCCGGATTCCCTGCTGGGTTCCGGCTGGCCGACGATGCAGGTCGATTTCAGCGTGCCCTCGTCCTATGCGGGCTACGTGTCCATGACGATCTCCTGCATGACGGTCGTCTCGGCGCTGCTCAGCCCGCGGATGAACCGCAGATTCCACACGAAATGGATCGTGATCGTCTCGATCGCCCTGACCGTGCTGGGTCTCATAGGCTTCTCCGTATCGCGCGCATACTGGATGCTGTTTCTCTTCGCCGTCCCCTACGGGCTCGGAGCCGGTTCCATCGACGCGGCGGTCAATCACTATGTGGCGAACCACTACCCTGCCTCGGTCATGAACTTCCTGCACTGCTTCTACGGGGTGGGCGCGGTGATCAGTCCGGCCATCATGTCGCTCGCGCTGAAGCTGGCACGCTGGAATCAGGGCTATCAGTGGACCTCCTATATTCAGCTGGGCATCATGCTGGTGTGCATCCTGTCCCTCCCGCTGTGGAAGCAAAACGAAAGCGCGGACGAGGAGCAGCGCGGTGAAAGCGCCGGAATCCGGGAGACGCTCCGCGTCCCCGGCGTGGTGCTGACGCTGATCGCCTTCTTCGCCTACTGCGCGGGAGAGGCGACCTGCTTTTTGTGGACGCCCAGTTACTTTGCCGGCACGAAGAGCGGCCTTAGCGCCGAGACCATCGCCTCCTTCGGCTCCCTGATCTTCGGCGGGCTGATGCTCGGCAGACTGATCTCCGGCTTCATCTCCAACAAGCTTGGCGACAGGCTGCTGATCCGCATCGGCATCGCCGTGGAGCTGCTCGGGATCGGGATGGTCGCCCTTCCCGTACAGGGTCACGTTCTGGCCGCCGTCGGCTTCGTGGTCATCGGCACGGGAATGGGGCCGATTTATCCGGCGATCCAGCATATGGCGCCGGCGAATTTCGGCAGGCAGTACAGCGCTGCAGTCATCGGCCTGCAGATGGCCTCCGCCTATATCGGCAGCACGCTGATGCCCATGGTGTTCGGGCTGCTCCAGCAGGCCGTCGGGATCCGGGTCATGCCCATCTACCTGCTGCTCTTTGCCGCGCTGAATGTGGGCATGCTGGAGATCGCCTACCGGGTGATCGCGCGCACGGGCAGGGAATCCCGATAAAAACCGCAGTTCCATAATCGAATATCGCCGCCCGCGCACCGAGCGTTTTAATCAAGCCTCCGGCTAAGCCGGAGGCTTAATCAGGCCCAGGCGGTGTTGTTTTCTCCATACCAGGATTCTATCGCAAACGAAAGCACCAGCCAAGTCCGTTTGACTGGTGCTTTTTGTTATTCCGCGCTATTTTGCAGCGCGCCCTTTTGCTTCCTCCCGCTTCGGCCTTGTGCGCTCCCCTTCGGGGCCCGCATATTCGTTCTGCGCCATCAAAGCGCGCCGGATTATGAGCTCTGTGCACAAATGGCATGGTCGTTTCTTGTGCAAGCATCCAAATCGACGTTAAATTAGTGGCAAAGCTTGACACGGAATTGTGCAAATCATATATTTGTAATATAAGTTCACAACATAACAAGTACACAGGAGGCTCTTCTATGAATGTTCTGATGATCGGCACCGGCGACATCGCCTATTCCCATGGCCGCGCTGTGGTCAAGCTGGGCGGCAAGGTCTACGCCTGCTTCGATGTCAATGCCGAAGGCATGAAGCGCTATCAGGCGGAGTTCGGCAGCGAAATGCTGCGCTACAATCAGCTGGAGGAATACATCCCCCAGGCCGATTACGTTGTGCTCTGCACGCCGCCGACGAAGCGGCTGGACTATGTGGAGATGGTGCTGAAGCATCACATCCCGCTTTACATGGAAAAGCCCATCGCCACCAACCTCGAAGACGCCCGCCTCATCAAGGAGATGGAGCAGAAGTACGACGGCAAGATCATCGTCGGCTTCGCCCACCGCTATCGCCCCGCCTTCCAGAAGATGGTCGAGCTTGTGCGCTCCGGCGCGCTGGGCGATCCCGTCAACGTATTCGACAATCGCGTCGGCCCCGGCTACGGCTTCCGCGGCACCTGGTTCGCCCCCTCCTGGCGTACCGATCCGCGCTTTGCCTGCGGCTTTACCATCGAGTCCATCTCCCACGAGTGGAACCTGCTGACCGCGCTCTGCGGCGAGTTTGAGACGATGAGCGCCAACGTCTGGTGCACCATCGACTCCCTCCCCACCTACGACACCAACTTCTCCGCCACGATGAAGATCAAGAAGGGCGGCATCGCCACCATCAGCGCAAGCTGGAGCAGCGACCTCGGCGGCAACTTCAAGGGCTACATCGGCACGAAGGGCACGGCCTTCCTGCGCGGACGCGACATGTTCGAGTTCGAGGAGCTGACCTACAAGACCATGGACATGGCCGAGCCCGTCACCATTCACTACAATGACTCCTACAAGCACAATCAGGACGGCGTGATCTTCCCGATCCACCAGCACTTCCAGGACTGCCTGAAGAACGGCACCCCGATCTGCACCCCGCTGGACGAGGGCATCAAGGTCCTGAAGCTCTCCACCCTGGCGCTCGAATCCTCCCGCGAACACAAGGAAATCATTTTGGACGAAAGGATGTGACTTACGACATGGAGCAGAAAGAACTCAGAGTTCTGAAGAACACGGCGACCGAGCTGCGCAAGCGGATCATCGACATGATCTGGAAGGCGCAGAGCGGCCATCCGGGCGGCTCCCTCTCCGTTGCGGATTTTGTGACCGCCTGTTATTTCCGCTACATGAACCTGCGGCCCGAGGAGCCCCGCTGGCCCGACCGTGACCGCTTCGTGCTCTCCAAGGGTCATGTGTGCCCCGCCCAGTACGCTGCGCTGGCGATGAAGGGCTTCTTCCCGCTGGAAGTGCTCGACACACTGCGCAAGGAGGGCTCTCCCCTGCAGGGGCATCCCAGTATGAACAAGTGCCCCGGCATCGACATCTCCACCGGCTCTCTCGGCCAGGGTCTGGCCTGCGGCGTCGGCATGGCGCTGGCCGCCAAGCTCGACGGCAAGGATTACCGCGTGTTCTGCGCCGTCGGCGACGGCGAGTGCAACGAGGGCGAGATCTGGGAAGCCTGCGGCACCGCGCACAAGTACAAGCTCGACAATCTGGTCGTTTTCGTGGACTGGAATAATCTCCAGCTGGACGGCACCTGCGAGGAGATCATGCCCCCCATCAGCCTGGCGAAGAAATTCGAAGCCTTCGGCTTCGAGGTCTATGAATGCGACGGCAACGACATGGCCGCCCTCTGCGAGGTCATGGACAGCGCGCTCGCCTCGAAGAACGGTCTGCCGAAGGCAATCATCGGCAAAACCGTCAAGGGCAAGGGCGTGAGCTTTATGGAAAACGTATGCTCCTGGCACGGCACCGCGCCAAACGACGCGCAATACCGCCAGGCGATGGATGAGCTGAACGCGCTCACGATCAAAGAGGAGGCCTGAGGATGGAAACGAAAAAAATCGCGACCCGTGACGGCTTCGGCGAAGCTATCGTTGAGCTGGGAAAAGAAAACCGGGATATCCTCGTCGTCGACATCGACATCGGCAAGAGCTGCAAAACCGGCGCCTTCCGCAAGGAGCTGCCGGAGCAGTACCTGAACGTGGGCATCGCCGAGCAGAACGGCGCCGGCGTGGCGGCCGGGCTTGCCACCTGCGGCAAGATCCCCTTTGTGGTCACCTACGCGGCCTTCGGCTCCATGCGCATCTGCGAGATGATCCGCCAGGAGATCTGCTACCCCCATCTGAACGTCAAGATCGCCTGCTCCCACGGCGGCCTGACGCCCGCCAACGACGGCGCCAGCCACCAGGCCATCGAGGACATGGGCATCATGCGCACGCTCCCCAACATGACCGTTATCATGCCCGCCGACTATTACGCCGCCAAGGCGCTGGTCAAGGCTGCGGCCGCGTTCGACGGCCCCGTGTATCTCCGCTTCACCCGCGACGCGATCCCCGTGATCTACGGCGAGGACGACGTCTTTGAGATCGGCAAGGCGAAGAAGCTCCGCGATGGCAGCGACCTGGCGATCATCGCCAACGGCGACACAGTCCGCCTCGCGCTGGAGGCCGCCGACAAGCTCGCCGAGGAGGGCATCCGCGCCCGGGTTCTGGACATGCACACCATCAAGCCTCTGGATGAGGAAGCCGTAAACGCCTGCATCGACGACTGCGGCCGCATCATCACCGTCGAGGATCACAACATCCTCAACGGCCTCGGCAGCGCGGTGGCTGAGGTCATCGCAGAGCGCGGCAAGGGCAAGCTTAAGCGCATCGGCGTGCAGGATCAGTTCGGCCAGTCCGCCCCCTATGAGCGTCTGCTCGCCATGAACGGCATAACCGTCGAGAACATCGTCGCCCAGGCCAAGGCACTTTACTCGTAATTTCCCCGGCTGAGCCGGGTAAATAATAAAATTCAATGGAGGAAGAAAATGAAAAAACTCATCGCCCTGCTGCTTGCACTCGTCATGGTTTTTGCCCTCTGCGCCTGCGGCAGCTCCGGAAAGCAAGACAACATCACCATCCGCATCGGCCACAGTGACACGACTTCCAACCTGATCCACATCTCCCTTGAGCACTTTGCCAAGGCCGTCAATGAGCGCACCAACGGCCGCGTCACCATCGAGATCTACGCCGCCGAGCAGCTCGGCAGCAACAAGGAAATGATCGAGATGGTCAAGATGGGAAGCCTCGACGCCATGATGCTGCCCTCCGGCCAGCAGGCTGACTTCTGCCCCAAGTTCAAGGCCCTGAGCCTGCCCTTCCTTTTCTCCGACTACGAGCACGTCTACAGGGTTCTCGACGGTGAGATCGGCCAGGAGCTCCTGGAAGGTCTGGAAGAGAACAACCTGATCCAGCTGGCTTACTGGGAGAACGGCCTGCGCCAGTTCACCAACTCCCGTCGTCCCATTGAGAAGCCCGAGGATCTTGTCGGTCTGAAGTTCCGCACCCCCGAGGACAAGATGACCATGGCCATCTTCGCCGCTTACGGCGCCAGCGCTTCCCCCTTCGCCTTCTCCGAGCTGTACCTGGCTCTCCAGCAGGGCACCTTTGACGGCCAGGAGAACCCCGTCGCCAACATCTACGCCAACAACTTCCAGGACGTCCAGAAGTACCTGACCATGGTGAACTACCAGTACCAGCCCAAGGACATGATCTTCAGCCTGAGCACCTGGAACAAGCTCCCCGCTGACGTTCAGCAGGTCCTTCTCGAGGCCGCCAAGGAGTTCGGTGCTGAGCACCGCAAGGCGATCGTCGATTCCGAGGCTCAGATGCTCGCCGAGCTCGAGGCCGCCGGCATGAAGATCGGCTACCCCGACACCGCTCCCTTCATCGAGCAGGCTCAGAGCGTCTACACCGACTTCTACGCTGAGAATCCCTGGGCGGAAGATCTCGTCGCCCGCATCAACGGCCTGAAGTAAGCCAAAAGCACCAATCAGAGGGAGGTACAGCCTGTGCCGTGCCTCCCTCTGCGGTTATCGGGCGGACAGTCAGTCGAGCCCCAAGAGGATCGGTGAGGCGCCCCGCGGCGTATCGCCGTCCTGTCATGATCATCGGCTGAATGACCCTTTGGGTCATTCGCTGCCAAGCCTGTCGTTTGGCTGCGACAGCGGTCGAATTTGCGATCGTTCTCGCCATCCGATGACCAGTATCACAGTCATGATTGAGGTGGAATAGCTATGAAAGTGTTTATCCACAAGCTGAGCAAAATCCTGGAGCTGATCGCGGCCGTCCTATGCGCGACCATTCTGGCTGCCTTATGTCTGATCATCGTGTATTCGGTCATCATGCGCTCCATTTTCAATTCCCCCGTGACCTGGCAGTATGAGCTGACACTGGTCGGGCTGTGCTGGGTCACCTTCATCGGCATGTCCATGACCTTCTCCCGGGAGGAGCACCTGCGTCTGACCTTCGTGAGCAACAAGCTCCAGCCCAAGATCTGGTGCGTGTACATGGACGTGATCGACGTGCTGCTGATCGCCTTCCTGGTGGCAGGCATCATCTTCAGCAGCTCCATCATCCAGAGCACCTGGGTGACCTACTATAAGACCATCCCCATCCGCAACGGCGTGTATTATCTCGCCTTCCCCATCGGCTGCGCCTTCTCCATCGTGCACCTGATCCGACTGATTATGGATCGCCGTCCGGAGGACGCGCCCACTGCCCAGGAAAACAAGGAGGTCGTATAAATGAGTTTTGCCGGATATGTTTTACTGCTGGTGGGCGGCTTCCTGCTGCTGATGATCCTGGGCGTCCCCATCGCCTATTCCCTGTCCATCTCCGCGATCTTCACGGTCCTCGTCACCGGCAACTTCACCCCCGTGGCGATCTTCCACCGCATGGTGGGCAACGCCAGCGGCTACACGCTCCTGGCGATCCCCTTTTTCATTCTGGCCGCCAAGCTCATGAACACCGGCGGCATCACACGCAAGATCTTCCGCGCCGCCTCCGCCTGGGTGGGCTGGGTCCCCGGCGGCCTGGGTCATGCGAACGTCGTCGCCTCCATCGTTTTCTCCGGCATGAGCGGCTCCGCCGTGGCTGACGCCGGCGGTCTGGGTCAGATCGAGATCGACGCGATGAAGGAAAAGGGCTTTGACGCGGACTTCTCGGCCGGCGTCACGGCAGCCTCCGCCACCATCGGCCCCATCATCCCGCCGAGCATCCCCATGGTGGTCTACGGCATGATGACCGAGGTCTCGGTCGGCTCGCTGTTTATCGGCGGCATCGTGCCGGGTCTGCTGCTGGCTCTTGCCACGAGCATCCTGGTCTACATCATCTCCGTCAAGCGCAAGTACCCCACGGAGAAGTTCAGCTGGAAAGAAGTGGGCGTCGCCACCAAGGAGGCCCTGCTCTCCCTGCTCACCCCCATTATCATCATCGGCGGTATCTGGACGGGCATCTTCAGCCCCACCGAGGCCGCCTGTATCGCCGCGCTCTACGCCTTCATCCTGGCGGTCATCGTCTACCATGAGCTGGGCTGGAAGGACGTGGCAAAGGCTCTGGTGGAGACCGCGCGCGACAGCGCCGGCATCCTCTGCATCATCTGCGGCGCGGCCGCCTTCTCCTGGCTCGTCACCATGCTGGGCATGACCTCGGCCATGAGCCGCGCTCTGGTTGCCTTGACAGACAACAAGTACCTGATCCTGCTGATCGTGAACATTGCCTTCCTCATCATCGGCATGTTCATGGAGGCGCTGGCCGCCATGACCATCACGCTGCCCTTCCTCGTGCCGCTGATGGCCGCCTACGGCATTGACCCGCTGCACCTGGGCGTCGTCCTGGTGCTGAACCTGATGATCGGTCTGTGCACGCCTCCCGTGGGCACCAGTCTCTTCATCTGCGCCAAGACCGCAGGTATCACCATTGAGAAGATGTACAAGGCCATCCTCCCCTTCCTGGTGCCGCTGATCATCGTTCTGTTCCTCATCACCTACGTTCCCGGTCTGGTCACCTGGCTGCCGGGTCTGATCGGCTGATCCCGCTGCAGGAGCGCGGCACTGTCTCCCCAGAAACTGTCGCGGCGCTCCTGTCAGAAATCGGAAAAGATTGACACGCATTAGACAGGTGTGATAAAAAGAATCATTATGGCATTTGCAAATCGTTTTTAGGGAGAGAAGCCATGGCAGCTTTCAGCCCGGTATCCAGCAGCAAGCTCTACATTCAAATCTATAACCAGATCCGCGATGCCATTCTGGGCGGCGGTTTCTCGGTGGGAGACAAGCTTCCCAGCGAGAAGGAGCTCTGCCAGATGTTCAACGTCAGCCGCGTGCCCGTAAGGGAGGCGCTCAGCGCGCTGGAACTCAGCGGCCTGGTGGAATCCGTGCACGGCGCCGGGGTCTTTGTCAAGCAGCTCAACGTCGTCTCCAACGACTGGATCCATGACATTGACCCGCAGGAGATCATTCGCACCCGCCAGATTCTGGAGCCGGAGGTCGCCAGAGACGCGGCGCTGAACATCAGCGATCTGGAGCGGCGCCGCCTCGAAGAGATCCTGGAGCGCTTCCACAGGGAAGCGGAGCAGGAGATCTACGCCGCCAAGACCGATGAGGACTTCCACCGCTGCCTGGCCCGCGCCAGCGGCAACCAGCTCTTCGTGGTGCTCTATGAGATGATCTGGAAGGCAATGGAGCAGAAGATGTGGCACCTGATCCAGGAGCGCACCATCAGTTCGGATTTCTATCGTCAGGGCAACTATGACGAGCATCTTCAGATCGGCCAGGCCGTCCTGGACGGAGACGCCGAGGAAGCCTATGCCAGAATGAAGCAGCACATGGAGCGTCTGGAAAACCGATACTGGAAATGAACCGCAACGAACCGCGGGGACGGCAAGGCCGTCCCTGCGGTTACTCACATCGGATTACAAAAGCAGCTGCCGATTCACGAAAGTCCTCTGTTCGTTTTTTTATGCCTGATTATGACCTGCTCCCCCGCTCTACTTTTTGTCGAGTGACAAACGGAGGGGAATGTGATATGTTTTGAGCAGCTTCACAGAGGGGGATGCGCGGAAAATGGATGTGGAATACACGGGGAAACTCATTGCAGAGCTTCGCAAAGAAAAGGGACTGACGCAAAAGCAGCTCGCCGAGAGGCTCCATGTCACGGACAAAGCGGTCAGCAAGTGGGAGCGGGGTCTGAATTTCCCCGACCTGATGCTGCTGGACAGCCTGAGCGCAGAACTGGGCGCCCCGGTCGTACGGCTGCTGGACATTGAGGACAAGTCAACGGAAGAAGTGGCGCGCAGCATGGCGGATCTTGCTCAGCAGGAGCGGAACCTGATCGTCAGGGAGATCGTGCGCCGGGGCTGGCTGACAGTCATCCTCGGCCTTCTCAGCCTATTTGCAGCGATCTATGCCTCCCATGTTTTGGCCGACTATGGGGTCTATGGTCTGCCGCAGGCGGCGACCGGAGGCATGAGCGGCATCATCGGGCTGCTCATCGCCAATGGGATCGTCTCCATCCGAAACGGGAATAAGCTGCTGAAATAGATTCTCTTCTCTGCGGCTCCCGCTGACTGCGCGAAGCAAAGCTCGGCGCGGCGGCCGTTTGAGAGCTCTCGGTTTCTTTTTTATACTAAACAAGGGACCGCTGCAAAATCTCATTTTGCAGCGGTCCCTTGTTTATTTGAGCATTTGAGCCAGCGGCTGAGATCTCCGTCCCCCTCCAGCACGCTGCCCGATTCGATTGGAGAGACTGCGCCATCGCAGGCGAGGAAAAAACGGATGTTTTCCGGATGATCGGCGCTCACAGACAGAAAGAGCGGTTCGTCGAGCAGCAGGACAAACTGCCTCGTCTCCTCCCCGGGGCACAGCCTTGAGGGTCTGAAGGAGCCGCAGCCGATGAACTTGAAAAGGCTCTCCTTGGCGGTCCACAGGCGCAGCAGCGAAGCAGCGTCCCGCTCCGGATTCTCGCTCTCCGCACAGATCCTCCGCAGCATGTGCTCTGTGAGCGCGGCGTCCCGCGCGTAGCGCACGGCAAAGCGTGCGATGTTCTCCGCGTCTATGCCCACAGGCTCCCGCGACACGGCGACGGCGGCGAAGCTCTCCGTATGGCTGAGGGAAAACGAGACGCCCTCCGCGCTCCAGCGCCCCTCCGCGCTGCGGAAGAACGCGAGCTTCTCCGGATTCAGGCCGAGAGAGCGGCGCAGCGCAAGCTCCAGCAGCAGCCAGTCGGCCGTGCGGGCGAGACGTAGCGCGCTCGCTTTTGTCTCTTCGATTTCGCGCCTGCGCGCGTCCGAAGCGATTGCCGCTGGGTCCGCTTGTTCCGGGATCGCGGCGAGATACACGTCCGCGCCCGGCGTCAGTTTTGTTCTATACATCATGTTTCGTTTCGGGGTAAGGCCTTACAAAGGGAGAAGAATTCCTCCCGTGTCATGGTTGCGTTTACGACTTCGAGCAGCGCGTCGGCCGTGATGCGCTCCGGCAGATCGAGCGCGGCGATCAGAGCGGCGCGCTTCTCCCGGCTGCCCGGCTGCCCGCTCAAGCCGAGCGCGTACAGATCCGCTTTTGTCATGCCCGGAGTCGGCAGCGAAGCCTCTTCTCCGTCCTCAAAAGTCGCCCCGGCGCGCTCAAGCGCCGCGAGCAGCACGGCGGGGCGCATGCCCTCCACGCCGAGCTTTCCCTCCTTTGAGGCGTGCGCCTTGCGCCGCTCCTTGCCGGCGATATCCGGCACATAGGCGTGCTTGACGAGGCGCGGGTCAAGGCAGGAGCGGAGGAAATTGCGGATGACGAAGCCCGCGCCGTCGGGGTCGGTGAGCACGATGAGACCGCGCTTTTCGGCGAGGCTGCGCAGGAGCTTCTGCTTCTGGCGGTCGTTGAACACGCCGAAGCCCGCCGTCTCCAGCACGGTCGCGTCTACGACCTGCAGGAGAGCGTTTTTGTCGTAACGGCCCTCCACGACGATGACCTCTTTAATCCGCCTCACGCTTTTCCTCCCCCGCCGCGATGCGCAGCAGCGCTTCCTTGAGCAGCTCGCGGTCACTCCCGCCGCTGCTCTTGATGCGGTAATCCGTCTCCGCACAGATGCGTACGGCGTTGATGAGCTGTTCGCGCGTGAAGCCGCGCGAGGCCGTGAGCAGGCGGCGTGCCTGGAAATCGTATCTGGCAGCGCCGAGATCCATAACGCCCTTGACGCCGAGCTGCCGCTCGTCGGCAAGCTTGGCGGCGTAAAGGCCGCGCATCTGCGTGCCGAGGAGCGAGAGCAGGAAAATGGGCTCGTTGTTCTTATCCGCGAGCAACTCCGAGAGGATCGAAAACGCTGTATTGAACTTTCGCCCCGCCATCGCGTCGCTCAGGTCGAAGACCACGGCCTCCGGGATGTGGTTTGCGACTGTCTCCACATCCTGCACCGTGACCGTCTGGCCCTTGGCGTAGGCGGAGATCTTGTCGATCTCCGGAATGAGGCGGTTCATGAGATCTCCGGAGATGAAGATCAGGCGCTGGGCTGCCTCCAGCTCGATGTGTTTGTTCGCCGCGGCGAAGCGTCGGACGATCCAGCGGATGAGCTTGTCCTGGCTCTGCTGGGTGAAGGACACGTCCTCTCCCCTCTCGCGCATGGCCTTGACGAGCTTCGAGCGCCCGTCCGGCTCGAACTGCGCGTTCTGTACAAAGGCGACCGTGCAGAAATCCGGGATGTCCTCCAGCACGGCAAGGATGCGGTCCGCCTCCTTGAGCTTGTTGAGCTCCGCGCCGCGTACCTCCACGAAGCTCCGCTCTGAGAGGAAGGGCATCGCGTCAACGGCGCTGCGCAGCTCGTTGGGGTCCAGCTCCGGACCGTTCAGGCGGCGGAAGCTGAAATCGTCCTCCCCTTCGGGGAGGCATTTTTTCTTCAGCTCGCCGAGGAAGTATTCCCGCAGATATTCCTCCGGCCCCCAGAGCAGGTAGAGCCGCCCGGGCTCGCCTTCACGGAGGCGGCGTTCCGCCTCGCTGTAGCTCAGGGCAGGTTTTTCGTTTTTGTTCTTTTTCGCCATGTCTTCACCCGATCCATATTTCAATCGTTCCGCTCTGATCCGTCCGATAGATCGTATAGCCGTAGGCGTCGAGCCGCTGGAGCGTCGCGTCAGTGGGGTGGCCAAAATTGTTCCAGCCCACACTGATGAGCGCCGTGTCGCCGCCCATTTTGGCGAGCAGCTCGCCGGAGCTGGCGTATTTTGAGCCGTGATGCCCGACGATGTAGGCCTCCGTGCCGCTCAGATCGCAGCGCTGAACCAGCGCGCGCTCGGCGCTCTTGGAGAGGTCGCCCGTCACAAGCAGATCATAGTCCCCGACAGAGATGCGCGCCGCAAGACAGCGCTCGTTGGCGTCGCCCTCCGGGCCGGGATAATAAAACTGCATCCGGATCTCCCCGAGCTGCTTCTGCGCGTCCCTCGTGAGGAATTCGACCTCCGTGCCGGAAGCCTCGGCAGCGGAGAGGATCCCGGCGAGCGTATCGTCCTCATCCTCCAAGCCGTTCGCGAGGACAAGGCGCTTCACGGGAAGCAGCGTCATCAGTGTCTCCACGCCGTTGCAGTGATCCGCGTGCAGGTGCGTAAGCATCAGCAGATCAACCTGTCTGCGCCCGCAGGCGAGCAGGTACTCCCCGGCCGTTTCTCCGGCGTTTTCGAGCGTCAGGATGCTTCCGCAGTCGACAACGACGGTCTGATCCCCGGCCATCACAGAGATGCATTGCCCCTGTCCGACGTCGATGGCGCTGATCACGCCGTCTGCCGATCGGTAATTCCAGCGCGTGACCGCGAGCGTCATGGCGAGCGTCAGCGCGCAGAGGATGAGCGGCGCGAGCAGACGCACGCGCAGCGGGAGCCGGAAGAAGACGGCCGTGAGCACGAACACATAGCACAGCACGAGCCAGATCACCGTCGCTCCGTGCTGCAGATAAACCGAGGCAAAGGGGACGGCAGAGACGAGCCGGGCCACCGCAACGAGATAGCGCGCGAGCCAGGCTGTGAGCCAGCCGAGGCCGCTGCCCGCCGCGGGCAGGAGCGCAAAGAGACCGACCGAGAGGAAGCCTCCGCAAAAGCAGAGCGACACCGCCCAAAGCCCCAGCAGGTTCGTAAGCGGCGAGAGTACCTGCACCGAGCCGAAGTGGATCGCCGAGAGCGGCACCGTAAAGGCGAGCACGGCCAGCGAACTCGCCGCGGTGGCGATCGGCGCGCGCAGGAGGCGCCGCAGCCGCTCCGAGCCCGTCGCCTCCTCGAGCGCGCGCTGCAGCGGCGCGGCAAAGCAGAGGATGCCGGCCATGGCTGCGAAAGAGAGCTGCAGGCTGATGCTGCCGGCCGCGGAGGGATTGAGCAGCAGAATGAGACCGAGCGCCGCGCCGAGAGAGGTCGCCGCGTCGTTCTCCCGCCCGAAAAGGGGCGCAAGCAGCAGGAAGCTCTGCATGATCCCCGCGCGCACTGCGGAAGGCGAGGCTCCCGTGAGAAACACGAAGGCCCAGACGAGCGCGATGCACAGCAGGCTGTTTCGCCGCGAGGCGCCCAGCAGCAGCTGCAAAAGTCCCACCAGGAAGGCCACATGCATGCCGGACACTGCGGTGATATGCAGAAAGCCCGCGCGGCTCATGGCGCGGTAGAGGCCGGCGTCGGCATAGAGGGCGTCCTTGTCGCCGAGCAGCAGCGCGCGCATAAATGCCCGCACATCCTGCGGGAAGGCGCCGTCCGCGCACTTCGCGACCGCCCGCCGCGCAACGGCCGGGAACAGCCGCAGTTCCATGCGCCTGCCCAGGTATTCCGCCTGGCTTTTGGCGCTCAGGATAAAGTAGATGTCTTTGGAATTATACAGATCGCTGCGCGCTCCGTGACGCGTCTCTGCGGAAGAGAGCCGCGCCTCGAAGCGCACGAGATCGCCCGGCTGCGCGGTGGAGAGACTCCGCGTCCCGTCGTACACGAGGGCGTTGAGCCGCGGAAGTCCTTCCCCCTCGAGGCGCAGCTGCAGGCGCAGACTGTCGCCCCGGCACTCGGGATAGTCGGTCACGACGCCGCAGATTACCCTCGTCTCCCCGTCGAGCGCACGCGCCGGGAGCAGAGTCTGCCGCGCGTGAACATAAAAGCAGCCGAAGCCGAGCGAGAGGCCCAGAAGCAGCAGCGTGAAGAGCCGCAGCCAGACGCGCCGCGCAAGCAGCAGTCCGGCGCCGATGGCGGCAAAGCCCAGGGCGAGCCAGGGCAGCGCAGACACCGGGAGCAGGTAGTGCGAGAGAAACACCGCCGCGGAAAAAGCAAAGGCCGATATCGCCAGTCTGCGCACAGCAAGCCCCTCCTTCCGCGCGCAGCATGTACCCAGATGAAAAAGCGGCCGCAGGGAGACTTCTCTGCGGCGCGTTTCCCCCGGCGGGCGCGCAGCGCGCCGCCCGCCAGGGGCAGTATTCGCTTAGACGACCTTCTCGGAGAGCTTCACGCCGCCGATCAGGTGAAAATGCAGGTGCATCACGCTCTGGCCGCCGTCCTCGCCGCAGTTGTTCACGACGCGGTAGCCATTGGAAAGGCCCTCCGCCTCCGCGATCTTCGCGATGGCCTCAAAGCACTTTGCCACGTACACGGAGTTCTCCGCATCCACGGCGTCGGCGCAGGGAATGTGCGTCTTGGGGACGACGAGGATATGCACCGGCGCCTGGGGATTGATATCCCGGAAGGCGAACACGTATTCGTCCTCATAGACCTTGGCGCTGGGGATCTCGCCGCGGATGATGCGGCAGAACAGGCAGTTTTGATCCATGTTGTCTCCTCCTCAGAGTTTCGCTTCTACAAAGTCCTCCAGAGCGGCCAGGGCCTCGGGGAGCTTTTCGACCAGGTTGCCGCCGCCCATGGCGGAGTCCGGTTTGCCGCCGCCCTTGCCGCCGGCAATTGCGGTGACGTTCTTGATGATATCGCCCGCACGGATGCCCTTGGCAACGGCCTCCTTGCCGCAGACGCACTGGAAGGTGATCTTGTCGCCGTTCACTGCGGCGATGAGCGCCACGACGGAGGGATCCTTATCGCGCAGGGCGTCGCCCATCTTGCGCAGGGCAGCCGCGTCGCATTCGCCCTGGCTGCAGGTGACGACATGCACGCCGCCGATCTCCTTCGCCCTGCGGAGCAGCTCGTCCGCACCGCCGGCGGATTCCTTGTCCTTGTATTGCTGGATGAGGCGTTTGGCCTCCTTGAGCTCGCCGGCCTGCTGTTCGACCTTCTGCAGCACATCGGCCGGATTCGCCTTGAAGAGCGCGGCCACGGAGTCTATGGTCTCGATATCCTTGCGCAGGGTGCGCAGGGTGCCGAGGCCGGTGCTGGCCTCGATGCGGCGCACGCCGGAGGCGACAGAGCCCTCGGAGAGGATATGGAAGGCGCCGGCCTTGGCGGTCGTGGACAGGTGCGTGCCGCCGCAGAGCTCCACGCTGTAATCGCCCATGGAGACGACGCGGACGCTGTCGCCGTATTTCTCGCCGAAGAGCGCGGTCGCGCCGGACTTGCGGGCTTCCTCGAGGGGCATGACCTTCGTCACAACGTCCAGCCCCTCGAGCACGGCGGCGTTCACCGCGTCCTCGACCGCCTGCAGCTGCTCGGCTGTCACGGCAGAGAAGTGCGTGAAGTCAAAGCGCAGGAAGTCGGGCTCGACGAGGGAGCCGGCCTGGTGCACATGCTCGCCCAGCACGTCGCGCAGGGCCTTCTGCAGCAGGTGGGTTGCGCTGTGGGCACGGGCGATCGCCGCGCGGCGGCTCTTATCGTAAGCGGCGGTCACGGTGTCGCCGAGCTTGAGCTCGCCGGAGACGAGCTTGCCGCTGTGCATGAACTTGCCGCCCTTGTTTTTCTGCACGTCGCTGATCTCGAAGTGCATCCCGCCGGCCGTCAGCGTGCCGTGGTCGGCAACCTGGCCGCCCATCTCGGCGTAGAGCACCGTGCGGTCAAGCACGACGGTGGCCTCCGTGCCTGCGGGGATCTCCTCGCGGAATTCGCCGTCGGCCACGATAGCGAGGACCTTCGCCTCGACGCTCTGCTCGTCATAGCCGACGAACTCCGTCTCGGGGATCTCCTTGCCGAACTCGATGCCGGCCCAGCCGAGGTCGCCCAGCGCCTCGCGCGCCTTGCGGGCGCGCTGCCGCTGCTCTTCCATGAGCGCGCGGAAGCCCTGCTCGTCCACGCTCATTCCCTCGTCGGCGCACATCTCGGTGGTGAGGTCGATGGGGAAGCCGTAGGTATCGTAGAGCTTGAAGGCGTCGGCGCCGGAAAAGGTGCTCTCGCCCTTCTGCTTGTGCTCGGAAAGCATGTCGGAAAAGATCTTCATGCCGGCGTCGATGGTTTTTGCGAAGTTCTCCTCCTCGGTCTTGACGACGCGGGTGATATAGGCTTGCTTCTCGCGCAGCTCGGGGTACTGGCACTCGTTTTCGTGCACGACGGTGTCGATCACTTCATAGAGGAAGGGCTCGCTCACGCCGAGGAGCTTGCCGTGGCGTGCGGCGCGGCGCAGCAGACGGCGCAGCACATAGCCGCGGCCCTCGTTGGAGGGGAGCACGCCGTCGCAGATCATGAAGACGGAAGCGCGGATGTGATCGGTAATGACGCGCAGCGACACGTCCATCTTGTGGCTCCTGCCGTAGTAGGCGCCTGTGAGCTCGCTGACCTTGTTGGTGATGTTCATGACGGTGTCAACGTCAAAGAGCGATTCGACATCCTGGCAGACGACCGCCAGACGCTCCAGGCCCATGCCGGTGTCGATGTTCTTCTGCTTGAGCTCGGAATAGTGACCCTCGCCGTCGTTGTCGAACTGGGAGAAGACGTTATTCCAGACCTCCATGTAGCGGTCGCAGTCGCAGCCGACAGTGCAGGTCGGCTTGCCGCAGCCGTACTTTTCGCCGCGGTCATAATAAATCTCCGAGCAGGGGCCGCAGGGACCGGCGCCGTGCTCCCAGAAGTTGTCCTCCTTGCCGAAGCGGAAGATGCGTTCGGCGGGGATGCCGACTTCCTTGTTCCAGATATCGAAGGCCTCGTCGTCGTTCTCGTAGATGGAGGGATAGAGGCGGTTGGGGTCGAGGCCCACCCAGTCGGGGCTCGTGAGGAACTCCCAGCTCCAGTGGATCGCCTCACGCTTGAAGTAATCGCCGAAGGAGAAGTTGCCGAGCATCTCAAAATAGGTGCCGTGGCGCGCCGTCTTGCCGATATTCTCGATGTCGCCGGTGCGGATGCACTTCTGGCAGGTGCAGACGCGGTGACGCGGCGGCTCCTGCTCGCCCTTGAAGTAGGGCTTCATGGGCGCCATGCCGGAGTTGATGAGCAGAAGGCTCTTGTCGTTCTGCGGGATCAGGGAGAAGGAGGGCAGGCGCAGGTGTCCCTTCGTCTCGAAGAAGGACAGAAACATTTCACGCAGTTGGTTCAGACCGTACTTTTCCATATAGGGGTTCTCCTTAAAAATAAAGATACCTCCGCCCCGGACAGGGGCGAAGGTCGATTCGCGGTACCACCCTGATTATCGCTTGCGCGATCTCTCAAGCGCCCTTAACGCGGGCTCGCGCCCCGGTTTCCCGGGGAGGCTCGGAAGTGGCCGCCGGAGGAGAGCATGAGATCTCGCACCGCCCGATCTCTCTCTGAAATGCCCGTTTTCCGGCTCGTTTCGTCACAGCCATATGGTTATCGTTTTTTGCTCCGTTATTTTAACATAGCGGACGCGTTTGTCAAGGCTTTTCTCCCGGGATCCGCAGCACGCAGCCGCGAGGCGCGCGGACAGGCAGACGCATGCGGAAAGGCATCATTGCCTTGTGCGTGTCGGCAATGGGAACGCCCTCCTCGTCGCGCAGTTCCTCCGCCGTGAAGCGCAGCGGCGCGCCCTCCGGCAGCAGCAGCTCGAGCGTCGCCCCGGCGGAGAATTTGTTCCGCTGGGTGAGCAGAGCCATGCCCGTCTCGTCGCAGTCCTCCACGACGGCGGCGACGCGGGCGTCGGAGAAATAGCTGGCCTCGGCATAGTGCTGCCCGGGTTCGCCGAAATAGAAGCCGGTGGTATACGGCCGGTGGCTCACCATCTCGGTCTCGCGCAGCCAGAGCGGGTCGAGCGGCCGTCCCGCGAGCGCATCGTCGATCGCGTGGCGGTAGGCGTTGGTCACGACGGCGGTGTAGTAGGCGGATTTCATTCTGCCCTCGATCTTCAGGCTGGTGACCCCCGCGTCCAGCAGCTCGGGGATATGCCCGATCATGCACATGTCGCGGGAGTTCATGATGTAGGTGCCGCCGTCCTCGCTGATCTCGAAATACTGGCCGGGGCGTTTCTCCTCTACGAGGTGATATTTCCAGCGGCAGGGCTGGGCACACTGCCCGCGATTGGCGTCGCGCCCGGTCAGATAGTTGGACAGCAGGCAGCGCCCGGAAAAGGACACACACATCGCCCCATGCACAAAGGCCTCGATGCGCAGCTCCGGCGGGGTATTCGCGCGGATGGCGCGGATATCCGCCAGCGGCGTCTCGCGCGCAAGGACGACGGTGTCCGCCCCCATGTTCCAGAGCGCCGTCGCGGTGGCGCTGTTGATCACGCCAAGCTGGGTGCTCACATGGCGCGCGACGCGCGGGGCGCAGCGCTTTGCGAGCTCCAGCACGCCGAGATCGGCGATGATGAGTCCGTCCGCCCCGGCCTCCTGGAGAAAGCCCAGGTAGCCGGGCAGCGCGGCGAGCTCCTCCTCACGCGGGAGGGTGTTGCAGGTGACATAGAGCTTTTTGCCCTTTTCATGCGTCAGGCGCAGGGCCTCGAGCAGATCCTCATCGGAAAAGCTCACGCTGCTCGAGCGCATGCCGAACATACGCCCGGCCAGATACACCGCGTCCGCCCCGTAGAGCAGCGCCATCCGCACCCGTTCCAGATCCCCCGCCGGGGCAAGCAGCTCCGGTGTATCAGCCATAATTCTGGGTCTCCACGAAGCGGTTGAACTCATTGGCGTCGGTGAAGAAGCGGTGCGTTCCGGTCGCGGTGTCAAGGGCGTAGTAGTAGTAATTGGTCTCCTCGGGGATCAGCGCCGCCTGGATGGAGGCAAGCCCCGGACTGCAGATGGGCGTGGGCGGCAGGCCGTAGTAAAGGCGGGTGTTGTAGGGGCTGTCCTGCGCGAGCATCGGGGCCGTCGGTGCGCCCTCATGGTCAGGGTAGAGATAGAGGATCGTCGAGTCGATGCCGAGGGTCATGCCGGTGTTGATGCGGTTGTAGATGACCGAGGCGATCAGGCGGCGTTCGCCGTCATTCGCGGCCTCCTTCTCGATCATGGAAGCGATGTTGATAATATCCTGCATCGACATGCCGCGATTGGCCGCCTGCTGCTTCATCTCATCCGTGACATTGTAGTTGAAGGCCTCGAGGAACTTGTTGATCGCGCTCGAGGGCTGCATCGAGATATAGAACTGATAGGTGTCCGGGAAGAGATAGCCCTCCAGGCGCTGGGCGCTGCCCTCGCTGCCCTCGGGGATGAAGTCATAGTTGAACACGGTATCCGCGGCGGCGGCCATGAGGTCGTCATAGCTCGCAACGCCCTTTTCCTCCATGAGCAGGAAGATCTGCCGCATGCTGTAGCCCTCCGGGAAGGTGATATCCACGGTGAGAGCGGAGCTGGAGTTGGCGCGCATGTGCTGGACAAGCGCGCGGTAGTCATAGCTGGAGGAGAGTTCGTATTCGCCGGGACTCACCTTCTGGTCCGCGTGGGAAATCTTGCAGAAGAGTTCAAAGAGCCACTTGTACTCGATCAGTCCCTGCTGCTTGAGCTGCTCGGAGACATAGGGGATATCCGCCGAGGTCACGGTCTTGGTGCCGACGACGTTGCCCTCCTTGTCCACGTCGTCCACAGTCTCGGTCGTGAAGATATCGACCGGGAGCGTCACGGTGGCCTTGAACTCGTCCTCGTTGAGCGCCAGCACGTCGCTCGCCGCCATCCATGCGAGGCAGGCGAGGATCACGCTCGCGCAGAGGATGAACACGAAATACATGATGCCGCCGAGGCAGCCCGTCCTCGACTCGCGGCTCTGGCGGATGGGGCGATAGTCCCGCTCAGATTCCTCGTCGCCGGTGAAGTTCGCCGCCTCGTCCCCGTCGCGGTCGATGAGCAGGCGGTCGACCAGGCCGGGCTTGGCCGGCTTTTTCGCGGCAGGCCGCGCGGCGGCGGGCTTTTCCCCGCTCTGCGGCTCGCTTTTCTTTTCCGGCGCAGGCGCGCTCCTCTTCTCTGGCGCAGACTCCGGCTTTTCCGCCGGGATCGGCTCCTGCGCCTGCGCAGGAGTCTCCGGGGCGGCCTGCGCGGGAGTCTCCGGGGCGGCGTGCGCACCGGCCGGCACGTCTCTCACGGGGTCCGCCGGGCCCACGTCAAAAATATCGCTTACCTTGCGGTCGGTCTTGTTCTGTTGATCGTCAGTCATGTCTGAACTCCTTGTATCCATGCTGTCACCGCTCCCCTGCCCCCGGCATAGGATGGCCTGGGCGGCAGGCGCCGTCCGCTCACCGCCCTTCCCGCGGGGCGCGCGGCAAGTAATCATGCGGAGAAAGGGAACGCCATGTTCTGCAACAGTTGTAACGGCAACAACGGTCTCTGGATCGTCATTCTGATCATCATTCTCTTCGGCTGCGGCGGCTGGGGTGGCTGCGGCTGCAACGACAACAACTGCGGCTGCGGCGGTGGCTGCGGCTGCGGCTGCAACTGAGAGAAAGATCGGCGCATCCAGTATCTGCGGCTCCTTCGGGAGCCGTTTTTTTACGGGTTCTTTTCCAGGTAATCGCGGATAATGCCGTAAATCTCGGCATTTTTCTCGTCGATATCCCGCTCGGCGCCATCCTTGAGATAGGGCACGGTGATCCAGCCGTAATGCTCGGCCGCGCGGCGCGCCACATGCAGACAGCGGGCCAGATAGGCAAGATCCTTCTCGTGAATGTCTGCGGAGGTGTTGTTCTTCGCCTCGCGCCGGCGCATGCGCGCCTGCGAGGTCTCCAGATCCACGTCGAGGTAGATCACCAGATCCGGCCGGGGCAGCCCCATGCGCACGTATTCGAGATCTGCCAGCCAGCGGAAGAATTCCGGCAGCTCGCCGTCCGGAAGCTTGGAGCCCTGGTGCACGGCGTTGGAGGTGGTATAGCGGTCGGAGAGGATGAGGCCGCCGTTATTGTAGATCGGACCCCAATCGTCCCGGAAGGAGGCGAAGCGATCCACTGCGAAGAAGGTTGAGGCCACATAGGCGTTCACATCCTCCGGCCTCGTGCCGAACTCGCCCGCGAGATACAGGCGGATCAGCGCGCTGCTTTCCTTGTCATAACGGGGAAAAACAATATGATTATAGGCAATTTTATCCTGTTCCATGCGTGCGCAGAGACGGCGGTACTGCGCGGACTTGCCGCTGCCGTCGATCCCCTCGAGCACGATCAGCTTTCCTTTGGCCATACTATCTCCTCAGATCTGTGAAAAGACCTCGCCGATCTTCTCGTGGATCACGAGGTCGGCATAGTCGTCATAGGGCGTCACGCCGCGGTTGACAAGCGCGAGCTTGCTGCCGCGGTAGTAGTTGATGAGTCCCGCGGCGGGATAGACGCTGAGCGAGGTGCCGCCGACGATGAGCACATCCGCCGCGCGGATGGCGCGGATGGCGCGCATCATGACGTCTTCATCCAGTGGCTCCTCATAGAGCACGATGTCCGGCCGGATGACGCCGCCGCAGCTGCAGCGCGGCACGCCCGTACCGTGGTTCATAGCGTCCGCGGGATAGGGCTTGCGGCAGCGCGAGCAGAACGCGCGCAGAATGCTGCCGTGCAGTTCGAGGACATTTTTGCTCCCGGCCGCCTGGTGCAGCCCGTCAATATTCTGTGTGACGACGGCGCGCAGCTTCCCCTCCCGCTCCAGCTCCGCCAGACGCAGATGGGCGCGGTTGGGCTTGACCCCCTCGATGACGAGCTTTTCCCGGTGGAAACGGTAGTACTCCTCGGGGTTTCGTTCAAAGAAGCTGTGGCTGAGAATGGTTTCCGGCGGGTACTTCCATTTCTGGTTATACAGCCCGTCCACGCTGCGGAAATCGGGGATGCCGCTCTCCGTGCTCACGCCCGCTCCGCCGAAGAACACGATATTGTCGCTCCCGGAGACCCAATCTTTGAGCTTTGCGATCTGCTCGTTCATCTGCAGCGCTCCTTTCCCTCCGCGCAACGGCGCAGAAAAAGCATTCTATCCTGTCTGATTATACACGATGCCGGAGCAAAGTGCAAGGAAGCGAATGTTAATAATCATAAAGACGCGCTGAAAAAAGATAAAGCCCGGAGGCTGGGGCCTCCGGGCGAAGCACGCGATGCAGGAATGATTGCTCCACCAATTCATTTAAGAATTACTTGGTGGGCAATATCAGCCAAATTTCGCGGTTGCCGCGTAAGCGGCGAGCAAAACGGCGATAAATAGTATTGATGTGCCTGCACAGGCTGTCGGCTTGATGCAAGATTAAATTGGCACATTATTATTCCGGGATTTTGACAGCGAAGCGGGCAAGGAGATTCTCCACGCTGTTGTCCATCGCCTGCAGGATGCGGCCGGTGGTGATCTCCTTGGGCAGCTGCATGCCCATATCCATCCACTGCGAAACGAAACCGATGGCAAGCTTGGCGTAAAACTGCACCACGAACTCAAAATCCTGCCGGTCGATGTTCATGCCCTCCGAGGCGATCTCTGCGAAGCTGCGGATGCAGTCCTCCATCTTCTTCTCGAGGTAGCGCAGCATGTAGAGCCGACTGTTGGAATTGTAGACGTTCAGGGTGAAGGCGGAATTCTGCTGGAGATAATCCATGTAGATCATCATATCGTCCCGCCAGTGCTCATAGACCACCTTATGAGGCAGCACGCGGTTGGCGTCCTCCTCGAAGACCCACTCCAGCAGGTCGTACACATCGTCAAAATGATAATAGAAGGTCTGACGGTTGACCCCGCAAATCTCCACGAGATCCTTTACAGTGATTTTCCCGATCGGTTTTACAGCCATCGTCTGCTTGAGCGCGGCCGCCAGCGCTTCCTTCATCGAGCTGGACATAGGTACCTCCGATACACAAACTGCGTTTGCCCCCATGCCGATCTGCCTTATTCTCTGCAGTCGTGCGGCTGCTGGAATTCTCGCCAAAACCGGTTCATGAATGCCGACGCCAGTATTGTAGCACAAAACGACGCTTAGTGTAAAGATTATTTTCTGCTGTGTATATTGGTGGTTGCTTTTTTCGCGGGAATTCGGTAAAATATCAGGGTAAAGCAAAGGAAAAGGAGGAGTCTCCATGGCTTTCTGTACAAATTGCGGCTCTCCGTTGGATGCTGGCCATAAATTCTGCACCAATTGCGGCCAGAGCAACCCCAACTACACGCCGGTTCCCGCTCCGGGGAGCCAGCCTGCGGTCTCCGACAACAGGCCGTATTCCGCCCCTCCCGCAGAAGAACAGACTTATGATTCCGGCAGCCGCGATCCGCAGCCTGAGCCTTCCTTTTCGTCCTCCTATAACCCTGCCTACGGTGCGGGTTCGTCCGGCACGTTTTCCGATGCCGGGTACACGCAGCCTCCGAAGAAGAAAAAGGGGCTCTCCGGCGGGGCGGTGGCCGCGATCATCATCGTCGCGGTTCTGATCGCGCTCATCGCCGTAGTCGTCGTGCTCTTGATGAACGGGAAGGATAAGCAGAAGGAGGAGCCCATCTTTACGCAGCCGATCCTCCCTGTCTCCTCGGAAGCGCCCGACGAACAGCCGCAGGCCTCCGCTGCGTTCCGGCAGAGCATTGCAGGGCACTATCAGGTTGTTTCCCTGAAAAACGGCGACAGCTTTTTTGACCATGACATGCTGATTACCGGCGGCTACGGCGACGTGTCTCTCGATTTCTATTCCGACGGCACCGGCTATTTCAACATGCCCGACGAGGAGCCGATGAAGTTCACTTACAGCGAGAGCAAGCTTTTCTTCGGCCTGGGCGACGTTTCGGATTTCCTCTTTGAGGACGGCGTCGTGACCGTCACGGACGAGGACGTCACCTTCGTCTTCTCCGCGGACGGCACCGCCCCCGCGGCTCCGGCAGCTCCCGCCGCCACGCAGGTTCCCGCCGCCTCGGATCAGCTCCCGCTGGAGTCCGACTGGCACGGCACGCTGATCATCAGCAATCACAGCGGCAGCGACACGCTCTCCGACGGGCCGATGGAGGTCTGGGGCTTCCTCGGCTCGGATTCCGAGGGCAACGTCTTCTTCGAGCTCTATGAGGACGAATACGGCGCGAGCGGCTACGCGATCCTCTCGATGTATGTCGATGTGCAGGGGGATCACTTTGTGCCCATCATCGGCGAGGACGACGCCTGGATCTTCAACGCCCAGCTCGACCAGCGCGACGTGGCGCCCTTTACACTCTATTACCGCAACGGCAGCCTGACGCTCGACAGCTACAGCTACCGCATACAGGGTGAGAGCTGCACCATCAGCTTCGCTGTTAGTCCCTACTGATTCGCCGGTCTCCGAGATCTGGACATCAGCACATCCCCGGCCGGGCAAATCCGGCCGGGGATGTGTTTTTCTCTGTGCCATGCGCACAGCGCTTTCAGATTTCAAGATACGCAAAGGGGTAAACGCTGATCTCCTGCGCCCCGTTCGGGTACTGCCTGCGATATTCGCTGTGGAGATGCCCGTGGATATGAACGCCAACGCGGCTCCGAAGGAGGTAATACGAAATACCGGCCAGTCCGCGGTGCGCCAGGTGGATCCCTCGTGAGGGGTTGAAGGCGGCGTCGTGCGTGACCAGCAGATCCGCTTCCTGTGGCATCTTCCTTGCCAGTTCCAGGCTCTCATACTGTGTCATCATCGGATATGCCCCCTCCTTGTAGCGGAAGGAGCCCTCGATCCCGGCAATGCGCACGCCGGCGATCTCCCTTACCTTTCCGTGCAGATCGGTGAGGCGATTTGCCCAGAGGAGATCCGGCTCGTCATGATTGCCAAGCACCGCGGCGATCTTCTCACGCGGGACGCAGCGCAGGATCACGTCCAGGTCATATTGCGTAATGTCCCCGAGGAGGAGGCATATGTCGTAGGCTCCTATGCCCTCGAGGAAGGGCGAAAGCGTGTCGCGGAAGGCGAGGTCCTTGTGCGTGTCGGCAATGGCGAGAACGCGAAGGCCGAGCGGGTCCTGCCGCGCCGCTTCCGCGGTGCGCGCCAGTTCGTCCAGATACGCGGCATAGGCCTCCGTCTCATTCGCCGGAAACCGCGCCGCGCGGCGCAGGAAGTCCGCCTCCGGATCTTTTTTGTGAAACAGCATGCGTCCCGCCCCCCTCTGTACCGCCTCGCTTCCCCGGCATATAATGATCATCGGATGGCGAAATCAATCGAGAATTCGATTGATTTCGCTGCCAAACGGCAGGTTTGGCAGCGAATGATTCTCAAAATCATTCGCCCAATGCTCATTGCAATGCGTATATGGCAAAACAGCCATGCTGTTTTGCTGCGCAGCAAAGCTGCGCGGCGAAAAGCTTTTTCGCTTTTCGCCATCATATAATCAATTATTGCAAGCTTCGGGGAGCTGCGAATAGTATACCGGTTTCCGGACGTTTTCGCAAGGCTCAAGGGCAGGGACGGGACCGGTCGGAGATGCGATGGGCCGGCGAAAACAAGAACAATTTGTAAATTTGAGGAGACACGCAGCCGGAAGTGCAAAAAACCGTGTATAATGGTTTTTAGAGCATGTTTCACGCAAGGAGGGAAACGACATGGAAGACCGGAACCTCACATTGGGCGCTCCCGGCATCGAGGGCTTTTACCTCTATCGCGACGAAGTGACCGGCGGCGGCGCATACGCGATGATCGGCACAGACCTCGTCGGCGAGGGCAGATACTACTGCACGCGTTCCGCCTTCGGCACGCACCCCGTCACCGTCTTCTCGCCTCAGTTCGGCGCAGTCAAAAGCAGCTACGATCCCGACGCCACCCGCTACATAGGCGTCAAGCGGCTGGGCTTGGCGGACAACATCGCCGTTTTCAGTCTCGCCCTCACTCGCAGCGGCTACGCGCTTAAATTTGCCGGCATGCCGGAGCTGCAGGTCAGTGTACTGAGGAAGGAGCAGAGGTATATCGTCACCTGCGAGGACAGGCAGGTCGCGCTGATCCGCCCGGCCCTGGAACTCGCGGACGGACACCCGCTGCGCCGCTATGTGGAGCCCAGGCTGCTCCTGCTGCGCAAGGGCGTCGAACCGCTCAAGGAAGTCCTGGCAAGTCTCCCGCAGCTGGTTTTCTGAGAAGCAGGCTGTCCAAATTGCGCGACGGCGCGTGCTTTACCGCAGCCGCGCTTTGGGAAGCGCGCCGGCAGGCGGTACTCGAAGTATACTGACAAAAATCGCTCTCAGGAACTCTCTGAATTCCTGAGGGCGATTTTTTCATTTTTATTCCGATATGATCTGCGAAGGGCGGCCAAGAGCGTCCACCACTGTTGGGGGCTTGGAAGATGCGCCGCTCACTGTAACGCGCACGCGCTCGCGCGTGCAGACAATGCGGTAAGTCGTAACCTCGGCGCACTCCCGGTCGTAGGGCGAAAGGCCGTCGTCCTCGAGATAGCGCTCCGCGAACTCTCCCTCGTCGAGCGGAAAGACGAGGGTCTTCTCCCCGAGGCGCAGGATGGAGCCCGGGCGCACGAACCAGAGCGGTTCGTCATGCACCGTGCAGCGGAGCGTCACCGTTCCGCGCACCGCCTCTCTTCCCCGCAGGTACCAGGGGCCGTTCTCCTCGGGCAGCTCGGTCGTCAGCTCCGTGACGCCCGCATCGAAGGCCGGATGCACAAGGATGTCATCTCCGAAGAAAAAGCAGTCGCTCTCCACATCTTCGTCTTCATAGCGCAGGAAGAGCGGGTAAATCACCGGGCGGTAATCCTCCGTACAGCGCCAGAGTTGGTTATACAGATAGGGGATCAGCCGCTCGCGCAGGTCGAAGAGCGTGCGCACGGTGTCCAGCTCCTCCTCGAAGAGCCAGGGCATGTTGGAGCTGCCGTCGTCGTTCCAGGAGTGGAGCACAAAGCGCGGCGTAAACAGGCCGTACTGGATCCAGCGCAGGAAGAGCTCCGGCGAGGGCTTCTCGCCCGCGAAGCCGCCGATGTCCTGCCCGAAGTTGTACACGCCGGAGAGGGACAGCGTCATCGCCATTTTGTGGTTATAGCGGAAATCGGCAAAGCTCGTGCGGTTGTCGCCCGTCCAGGTGGAGGCCAGACGGGAGCTGCCCGCGATAAAGCAGCGGGAGACCGCGTTTTTGCGCTTGCTGCCGTCCTGCGCGGCAAGGCTCGCGCGGGTCATGAGGTAGGAAAAGAGCGGCTTGATGCGCTTGGCGCGCACGGGCGTGCCGAAGCCGAAGGCCCAGACGTCCTCATCCGCGACCTCATACTCGTTGTTGTCGTTCCAGATGCTGTCGTAGCCCTTTTCGACAAGCTGCCTGCGCACGCAGTCCGTCCAGAAGGCGGCGGCCTGCGGGTTCGTGAAATCCAGATAGCTGCCCATACCGCCCCAGAACGGAAAAAGCGCGCTCTTCCCCTCTCCGTCTTTGAGGAACCAGCCCTCCGCGGCGATTTTCTCATAGAGCGGGTGCTCCGTCAGAAAGCAGGGCTTGACGTTCGGCAGGAATTCCACCCCCGCCTCGCGGAAGGCGCGGCTCAGGCCCTCGGGGTTCGGGATCTTCTCCCGGTTCCAGTGGAAGACGAAGCGCTTGTCGCCGATCTGCGTGTAGCCGCTCGAGAGATAGAAACCGCCGGGGCGGATACCGCAATCTTCGCAGCGCGCAAGGAAACCGCGCAGCTGCCGCTCGGCGTCCGGCGCGTCGGTGTAAGCCATGGTGCTGCCGCAGTAGCGCAGCGTCCACCGGGGCGGCAGGAAATCCCGCCCGCGGAGGCGGGCGAAGCCTGCGGCGATCTCCTCCGGCGTGCCGAAGAAGACGTAGTACACCAGCGCCTCTTCCTCGCACCGGAAGGACTTGAAGGGGCGGAAATAGTTGTCGATCTCCCGGCCGAAGTCAAAGGAGCCGTCGGAATAGCTGTCATAGTAGATCCCGTAGGAACCGGCGGAATTACGGCAGATATAAAATGGGATATGCTTGTAAAGCGGGTCGCTGCTGCGGGCGTCAAAGCCCATGGCGTCGCCCGTACCGAGACGGAAGCTGCGGCCGGCCTTGTCCACGTCCCCGGTCTTGTCTCCGAGACCGAAGATCTGCTCGCCCGGCTCGCGGGAGAGATAATGCGCGCTCCCCCGCCCGAGCTCCCCGCCGAGGTTATAGGCGAGAACCTCGCGATCCTTGAACAGGAGCGCCTCGCGCTGATACCAGCTGAGCTCAAAATTCTTCCGCGTGACATGCAGCCGAAGCTCTCCTGCCGTGAAGTCTGCGGCGTCGGCGCTTTGCGCCATCTCCGCACGGACGGTCTCGAAGCCCTGCAGGCTCAGGCGCTCGCGCCCCGCCTCCGGCATTTCCCCGTCCGGGCAGACGGTGAAGGTCGGGAAAAGCCGCTCCCCCTCGCGCCAGAGCGCGACACGGACGCCGCCGCGCAGAAAATCAAGCCGCGCGTTCAAATCGCCGCAGCCAAAGAGAGCGGTGACGCCGTCAAAAGAGCGAAGTTCAAATCGGTGGTCGTATTTCATTTCGGTTCCCCCATGAAGGTGCCGCGCAGGAGCTTGCCGAGCGGCGGGCAGCCCATCGCCGTGTCATCGCGCCGCAGGATCAGTGCGCCTCTCCCCTTCTCCCAGCGCGGCCTGCCGCCGCCGTTGGGATCGCCCGTGCGGCAGAAGGCGGCGAGATAGTCGAGCATGAGCGCGGAGAGCGCCTCATCCCGTTCGTCATAGGGACGCCAGCTTCTGTTGAGTGTGCCGAAGACATAGCGCAGGTCGGAGGAGTGAAAGGCGGCGTTGCCGTCGCCCGGCGCATCGGCGTCAAAGCAGTAGAGATAGGCGCGGTTCGCGCGGGCATAGCGGTGCGCCATGCCCGCGAGCAGCGCAGTGTACATGTCGCGGTTCGTGTAGCCGACGAGCGTGTCGACCGGGGCGGGATGGCGGATCAGCTCGCCGACGCGCTTCGGCAAAAGCAGTCCGTCGATCACTGGCTGGGTGTTGTAGACATTGTCCCTGCGTTCAGCCTTCACCTGTTCGACGGCGCGCAGCACCTCCTCCGCAGGGAGCGCGCGGAAGGCCTCGAAGCTCTCCGCGCCGCTCTTCTCGATGACTGAGAGCCAGTAGGCGCGCGTCTCGCGGTGATCCTTCGGCTGGGCAAAGCGCGGAAAAGCGCCGGCGCCGGAGAGCATCACAGCGCGGCGAAAGCAGCCGCGCACGGCAGGCGAGAGCAGCATCAGCTGAACCGATATAGCCCCTGCGCTCTGCCCCATGATGGTGATATTCTCCGGGTCGCCCCCGAAGGAGGCGATGTTGCGGCGCACCCAGAGCAGGGCCTTCATCTGGTCGTCCAGGCCGAAGTTGCCGTCCCTCCCCTCGGAACGCTCGATCTCCTCGTGCGTGAGGTAGCCGAAGACGCCGACGCGGTAATTGGCCGCGACGAGGATCACGCCGCGCCGCGCGTAGGCGGCGCCGTCGAGATAGCTCTCAGAGTTGGCCATGGAGTTGAAGCCGCCGCCGTGGTAATAGAGCAGCACGGGGTGATTCCCGCCTGTTTTGGGAACGTAGATGTTGAGATTCAGGCAGTCCTCGCTGTAGGTGAACGTCAGTCCCTCGCGGAATTCCCTGTGGTAGAAGGCGCGCTCCGGCACGTCGAGATGTGGGGCGACCTGGCGGTACTGGCAGCAGGCGGGGCCGAAGTGCGTCGCGTCATAGCTGCCCTCCCAGCGCTCCACAGGTACGGCGTAGCGAAAGCGCCCCGCCCGCGCGTAGCGCACACCGAGGTATTCTTCGCAGTCCGGCCGCTCATTGCCGCGGATGGGGCCGCAGGACGTCATGCGTTCCCTGCTCATGCCTGCGCCTCCCTTCTGAGCGCGGCTTCCTTTTCCACCTGCAGCTGCTGCACGCGCGTACGCGAGAGCGGATACCACAGGGCGAGCACCAGCGCCATCGCCGCAAAGAGCACGGCGGGGATCAAGGTCGCCATGGTAAACATCGTCCCCAGCTGTGTCTGAGAGAAGACGAAGCTGCCGGAGGAGGCCGTGGAATAATAGCCCATGGCGAGCAGCGCGCCGTTCACCGCCACGGCGGAGAGCACCTGGCCGAGCTTGCGGAAGAAGTTCAAAAAGGCGTAGGCTGTGCCGTTGTCGCGGCTGCCTGTGGTGAGCGCAATATCGTCCATGGCGTCGGTGGCCATGGCCCAGAGCTGCAGCACGAAGAAATTGAGCCCGAAGCCGCTCAGCAGGCAGAGCGCCATGAATGGCCAGAGCGCGCGCTCTGCGGGCAGATAGCGCAGGAAAAACATGGCGAAGTTCGCCAGCGCGGCCACGGCCATGCCGGCGGCTGTAAGCTCCTTCTTGCCCCTCCTGCGCGCGAGGCGCGGCACAAAGGCCATGAGGATCGCCATGGGAATATAGGTCAGGATCGTCGGAAGGGAGACGAAGAGGCCGCCCTTACCGAAGTAATAGCGGATGAGATAGACATAGTAGCTCTGCGTGAACATCTGCCCGGCGAGCAGCAGCATCGCCGCGACAGAGAGGGAGAGCAGCGGGCGGTTGCCCAGCAGCAGGCGGATGGCCTTCCCCGCCGCGCCCTTCTCGCGGCGTTTCGGCTCGGTCTTCACGCGCTCCTTCGTCCCCGCAAAGCACAGCAGCAGGCAGAGGCAGGAGAGCGCCGCCATCACGATCACGCCCGTGAGCAGCACCGGGTAGCGCACGACAGAGGCGCCGGTCACCGGGTCCTTGCCGAAGCAGAGCATGGAGAGCACCATCACCGGCAGGCTCCCCAGCGCCGCGCCGACGGAGCGGAAGACCGAGAGCTTATTGCGCTCATGCTCGTCGAGCGTGAGCACGGAGGCGAGCGAGCCGTAGGGGATCTGCAGCACGGTATAAACCATGCCGAAGAGTACATAGGTCACAGCCGCGTAGACATAGGCAGGGAGGTTATGCTCCACGCTGCCGAAGCCCGGGAAGCGCAGAAACAGCAGCACCGCCGAGACTGCGAGCGGCAGCGCGGCGGCGAGCAGCCACACCCGGTAGCGTCCGTGTTTTGTGACCCCGGCAGTGTCGCAGATGCGGCCCATGATGGGGTCGTTCACCGCGTCCCAGACGCGCGCGAGCACGAACATGAGCATAATAAACAGCGGGCTGAGCACCAGCACGTCTGTATAATAGGTCTGCAGCAGGCTCGTCACCAGGCCGAAGACCAGGCAGCCGCCCGCGTCGCCCAGCGCGTAGGCCACGAATTCCTTGGGCTTGAGACCGCTGGCGCGGGCGATCAGGCTCTGTTGTTCCTCCATGGTACTTTCCGTCCTTTCGCTTGTGTTCTGCTTTTATACTATATGAGTATATCAAATTCTGCCTGCGGGTTCAACAGTGCGGTTGAAAAGCGGGCGAAAATGTGTTAGGCTCTGAGAGAATAACACACAGGAGGGCTGAGAGATGGCCGATCTGCGAAGCGAACTGAACATCAAAAACCTGCATCTGCGAAACCGCCTCGTGCTGCCGCCGATGGCAAGGGAGGCGACCGCGGGCGACGGGCTCGTGACCGAGCGGCTGCTGCGCTATTACGCCGAGAAGGCGGCCGGCGCATTCCTCGGCCTCGTCATCACCGAGCACTGCTACATCATGCCCGAGGGAAAGGCCAGCCCCGGGCAGGTCTCCGCCGCCTCCGATGAGGCGATCCCGGGGCTGCGGCGGCTCACCGACACGCTGCACAGCTGCGGTGTGCCCTGTGTCTGCCAGATCAACCATGCCGGCGGCCGCGCCAAGCAGAGCGTGACCGGCCTGCCCTCCGCCGCGCCGAGCGCCGTCTGGGCGGACGGGACGCATTTTTCCGACCGGGAGCTCTCCAAGGCGGACATCCTGGCGGTCGTGGAGGCCTTCGCCGCCGCGGCCAGACGGGCGAAGGACGCCGGCTACGACGCCGTGGAGATTCACTCCGCGCACAGCTACCTGCTCAACCAGTTCTATTCTCCGCTCGCGAACCAGCGCGGGGACGCCTACGGCGGTTCGCTGCATAACCGGCTCCGCATCCATTTTGAAGTCCTCGAAGCGGTGCGTGGCGCCGTCGGCGAGGAGACGCCCGTCTTCCTGCGCCTCGGCAGCATTGACGATCGGCCCGGAGGCAGCGAGCTTGCCGACGCCGTGGAAGCCTCCCGGCTGCTCGCCGGGGCCGGCGTTGACGTGCTGGATATCTCCGGCGGCTTCTGCGGCTTCGTGCTGCGCGGCCGCGAGCAGGAGCAGGGCTATTTCTCCTTCGTCAGCGAGGCGATCCGGGAGGCTGTCTCCGTCCCGGTGATCCTCACCGGCGGCGTCACCGATCCGCTGGCTGCAGACCGTCTGCTGCGCGGCGGCAAGGCCGATCTTATCGGCGTGGGCCGCGCCATCCTGCAGGATTCCCGCTGGCCGGAAAAGGCCTTCGCCGCTCTCGGCTGACAACACAGGAAAGGCCCCGCACCGCGGGGAGAAATGTGCATGAACCATCATAAACCTATTCCGCTGCCCGGGCAGCGCATCCTGCGCTCCATGGTCGCCGTGTGGCTGTGCTGCGGGATCTTCTTTCTGCGCGGGCAGAGCGGCATCCCCTTCTATTCCATGATCGCCGCGCTCCAATGCCTGCAGCCCTATAACAAGGACATGCGCAAGGTGGCGCTCAAGCGCCTCACTGGCACGCTTATCGGTGCGTTCTGGGGACTGGTGGTGCTGCTGCTGGAGCTGGAGCTGCTGTACAAGGGCAAGCCGGACACGCTGCCGCATTTTCTGCTGCTCGGGCTCTTCGTCGGCTTGGTGCTCTATTCCACCGTGCTCCTGAATGCGCGCGAGGCCTCCTATTTCTCGGCGGTGGTCTTCCTCAGCGTCTGCGTGAGCCACATCGGGGACGCGAACCCCTATCTCTTTGCCTTCAACCGCGTACTGGACACCTTTCTCGGCGTGCTCGTGGCGGAGGTGGTCAACCGCGTGCATCTGCCGCGCAGGCGGGAGAAGAACACGCTCTTTGTCTCCTGCGTGGGCGACACGATCCTCGGCGCGGACCGCAGGCTCTCGCCCTATTCGCGCGTGGAGCTCAATCGCCTGATCGAGGACGGGGCCAAGTTCACCCTCTCCACTGGCGAGACGCAGGCCACCGTGCGCGAGCTGCTCACGGGCGTCGATCTCAAATACCCGATCATCACCATGAACGGCGCGGCGCTCTACCACATCCCCACGATGGCTTACCTGGAGACGAGGCCGATGACGCCGGAGCAGAACCGACGCATCATGGACTTCTGCCGGGAGCACGGCCTCGGCTATTTCTCCAACAGCGTGGAACAAAATCTCCTCGTGATCCGCTATGAGGCGCTGCAGAACGAGGGGATGCGGCTGCTGTTTGAGAAAAAGCACCTCTCCCCCTATCGCAATTACCTCCAGAGCGCGACAGAGGCGGACGCCCATGTGCTCTACTTCCATGTGCTCGACACGCCGGAGAGGCTCGACGCGGCTCTCTCCGCCCTCCGCGCCGAGCCCTGGGCAGATGAATTCCGCGTGATCCGCGAGGAGAGCGGTTTCCCCGGCTATGACCGGCTCAAGATCTACGACGCGGCGGTCTCCCGCGAGGCCATGCTGAAGGTGCTCGAGGAGAAAATGGGCACGGAGAAGACCGTGACCATGGGGAGCATCGCCGGGAAATATGACGTTTACATCAAAAACGCCGACCGCGACCAGGTGGTCAAGGAGCTCAAGCGCCGCTTCGAGCCCGTGGATCTGCGCGGCTGGCGCAATATGTTTCGGATCTGATCCGACACGGAGTGGCAGACAATGGAAAAGGATAATAAGATCCCCCGCCGGGACGACCGGGTACCGGGCGTCTTTGTCGGCAAGGGGAAGTACATCGACGATTATTCGCTTGAGGAATACACGGACGGGAAGGGGCGCGTAAAAAAGCGCACGCATTATAACGGCTCCTGGTTTTGTGTGAAGGGGGACGAGGCGCGTGCCCGGCGCAGGCTGTTTCTCTCGCTCACCCTTGCGCTGATCCTCGGCGCAGCGCTCATCGCGGTGCAGGTTCAGACGCACACCTCCGCCTGGGCCTTCTATGTGATCCTGCCGCAGGCTGTGGCGCTCTTCCCGCTGCTCTACCTTGCGCTCGGGCTCTTTAAGCTCCCCTACCGGCTGCGGCCGATGGAGCGCGGCAGCTATTTCATGGGTATCATCCGCGTCTGCCGCAGTTCGACTGCGATCCTCATTCTCTGCGCCGCGTCTTTCATCGGCGATTTTATCTTCCGCGGCCTGTCCGGGGACTGGGTGTATCTCCATGCGGATCGGCTGTATCTCGTCCTTCTCGGGCTCGTTCTCCTCTGCTGCGGGGCGATCCTCTGGCTGCTCAACGGCATTGAGATCGACGAGCGGCCGAACCACGCCTATCCCCAACCGAAAAACAGATAGATGCTGTACAGGAAGGGACTGTTGCAAAATGAGAAAACCCTGGCTGCATCGTAGGGGAGGGCCTTGCGGCCTCCCGGCAGAATCAAGCATATTAATAGCAAAAAATGTTCGGCGTATTCGTACAATCTGCGAATACGCCGAACATTTTTTATGTATATACTGTTGCGCCGCCGGGCGGGGCAGAGCCGCCGCCCCTACGAAATCAGGCACACATTTTAGCGCTCATCCTTATTTTGCAACAGAACCTTCATGATTGCTTTACTGTGCCTCCAACCGCGCCTGTTCAGGGCTGCGCGGAGACGTCTCCTTCAGGGAAATAGCTGTCGAGACTGTCCATCAGATGCATCTGCGGCGTGGGCGGCGCTGGCTTGTTCGCGTCAAGGACACGGTAGCCAAGACTGCATAGCGCCATGCACACGAACGCGATGAGCACGATGAGCCACGCGCCTGCGCGCCCCTTTTCCCTCTTCGGCTGCTGTTTTTTCGGCTTCGCCTTATCCTGAGGCTTCGGCGCGCTCTCGCGCGGCAGAGGCTGCTTCGGCTGCAAAGCGGCAGCTGCGGACGCCGGCTGGGTCGGCAGGGTCTCCTTCGGCTCCTCACGGCGCTGCGCGCCGGGCGTCGGGCTGCGGAAGATCGTCGTCTTCTCGCCCTCGGCTGGTGCGGGCTCCTCCATTGGAGGGGCTGCAGGCCGGGCGTTCTTCTCCGCAGACTTCGTCTCTGGTCCACTCTGCGCGGAAGCTTCGGGCTTTTTCGCTGCCGCGGAATTCAGCGAGGAGCTGAACGCGGAAAAATCCGCCAGGATCGCGTCGAGATCCGGAGTTGTTTTCTTCTCGCTCATGCTTCTCCCTCCGCCGCTATCGCCACGCCGCCGAGCAGGGCGCGCAGCAGGTTGGTTCCCGGTATGATGCGCCAGCGGCCGTTCTGCGCGATCAACTCCAGCTGGAAGCCGGTCGTCGTGATATAGTCGTCCACATGCTTGAGCACTGCCTCCACCGCGGCCGTTCTGGCCATCGCCTGCACCTCGGGCAGATACTCTCCGTTTTCGTCATAGAGCTCTCCCGCGGTACGTCCCTCGGCGTATTCCACGAGCCAGCTCTGCGCCGCGCTCTGCAGCTCGGGCTCCATGGCGGTCACGTCCAGGAACCTCATCTCCACGAGCTGATGCGCCCGCTGACGACCGACGCGGCATTCGCCGAACAGCTCCGCCGAATAGCTCATGCGCAGCGCCTGCGCCACGGCACGGGCATTCGCGCCCTGCGGCTCCTCCTGCAGGCCGAGATCGGCGCCGTCGGCAAGCAGGGTATAGGCCGCCTCATAGTCCTCCCGCGCCAGGCAGTCAAAGAACGCGGTGACGACCGTCTGCGGATTCTCCTTCGGCTGCTGCAGGAAGGGCAGGAAGATACAGAGCAGGGCGGCAAGCGTCGCCAGCAGCAGGAGCAGGACCTGGGGCCAGACGCGCCGCCTGCGCCTGCCTGCCCAAATGAGAAGGGCGACCAGCGAAATCAGCAGCACGGCGAGCACGCCGCCGCCCGCATAGAGGGCGCTGCGATCCCGCCCGTCCTCCGTAACGACCTGGGCGAGCTCCACGGCATGCCCGGTGACGCCTGCATGGCTTGCGGCCTCGGCGGCCTGCTCGCGCTCGAGCGCCTCGCGGGTCTCCTGGGCGCGGCGCTCGGCCTCGGCCGCGCGCTCCGCCTCCTCCTGCTTGCGCAGCGCCGTGTGATACTGCGTATACTCGCACATCACCACGGCGAAATCCGCCATGACCTCATAGGCCTTGGCCGTATTGTCCGTAAACATGACAAAGAGGATCGGATCGTCGGTAAAGGCGATCGCGCAGTCTGTCATATAGAAATGGCCGGGGTCGTCAAGGAAGCCGTACTTGTGCGCGATGCCGTAATCCCGCTCACGGCGCTTGAAGTATTCGTCCGGCTCGGCGCGCTGCATCGCGTCCACGAGGGCAGCGTAGCGGTCGTCCTTCCCGTCATAGAGCGTCTTGAGGCAGGTCATCATCTGCCGGGCGGTGAAGAAGTTGTTTTCGTAGAACTTCGCGTCCACCGTGTCAGCGTCCTCGCCCATGATGGGGGCGATGATACGGCGGTACTGGCGGTAGACGCCGTTGCCGAGCACGCTCCAGAGGGTCTTCGCATAGTCGTTGCTGGAATGGACAATGGTGTCCTCCAGGAGCGTCCTGTAGGCGATGCCGCCCACGGAGGAGTCCATGTCCATTTCGCCCGCGGCGATCTTATCCAAATAGACCATATTGAGCGGCACCTTGTACATGCTGCCCGAGACCATATATTTGTCCGCGTCCCAATACTGCTCCTCGCCGGTGACGGTATTGTAATAGCCGAGTGTCACGGAGTCCGCCCGCGCTCCGTAGCGGTCGAGAATCTCCTGCACCAGCTCGTCCCAGCTCTTGCCCTCGTACTTCGCGGCGAGGGCGTCCTCCGCAGAGGCGGCCGGCAGCAGCGGGCAGAGCATCAGCAGGATCAGGATCAGCGATAGGATCTGTTTCAGTCGTTTCATGTCTTGCTCCAGGATAAGAATACGAATTATTTTACCATATTCGTCGGGATTTGCAAGCCTTTTGCTGCATTTCCCGCGCCGCTTCCCGCAGTCGGCTTTCTCCCGCTTCCACTGTTTTCCGCAGCTTCGGCAAAGGGCGCAGAAAGGGCGTTCCACGGCTCGCGATCCCGGGGAAAAACTGTTCAACATTAACAAAATGAGAAAAAAATGACAGTTTCCGGCAAGACCCTCTTTCTTTTTTTGTGGCGTTCGTGTATAATCAAATCACCTGATTTTTTAGGAGGTTTATTCAATCCATGAAACAATACTTCGAAATCGTTGATGTTATGGCCCGCGAGATCCTGGACTCCCGCGGCAACCCCACCGTTGAGGTCGAGGTCACGCTGGATGACGGCACCGTAGGCCGTGCGGCCGTCCCCTCCGGCGCTTCCACCGGCATTCACGAGGCCTGCGAGCTCCGTGACGGCGACAAGAGCCGTTACGGCGGCAAGGGCGTTGCCAAGGCCGTCGAGAACGTCAACGGCGAGATCGCCGAGGCCGTTGTCGGCCTGAACGTTCTGGATCAGCCCGGCATTGACAAGCTCCTCATCGAGCTTGACGGCACCCCGAACAAGACCCGTCTCGGCGCCAACGCCATCCTCGGCGTCTCCCTCGCCTGCGCCAAGGCCGCTGCCGCCGCCACCGGCGTGAGCCTCTACAACTACATTGGCGGCGTGAACGCCAAGACCCTGCCCGTTCCGATGATGAACATCCTCAACGGCGGCGCACACGCGTCCAACTCCGTTGACATTCAGGAGTTCATGATCATGCCCGTCGGCGCCCCCAACTTCAAGGAAGCGCTGCGCCGCTGCGCCGAGGTCTTCCATCAGCTCAAGAAGACCCTGAAGGCCAACGGCACGCCCGCCGCCGGCGTCGGCGACGAGGGCGGCTACGCTCCCGACCTGGCTGCCGATGAGGACGCGCTGAAGGTCATCGTCAAGGCCATCGAGGAAGCCGGCTACAAGCCCGGCGAGGACTTCAAGATCGCCATGGACGCCGCCGTTTCCGACTGGTTCAACACTGAGGACGGCAAGTACCACCTGCCCAAGCGCGGCACCGTCATGACCAGCGACGAGATGATCGACATGTGGGAAGACCTCGTCAACAAGTACCCCATCATCTCCATCGAGGACGGCCTCGGTGAGGACGACTGGGACGGCTGGGTCAAGCTCACCGAGCGTCTCGGCAAGCGCGTGCAGCTCGTCGGCGACGATCTGTTCGTCACCAACGCCTCCCGCGTCAAGAAAGGCATCGAGATGGGCGCTGCCAACGCCGTGCTGATCAAGGTCAACCAGATCGGCTCCCTGACCGAGACCCTCGACGCCATCCAGACCGCCAACCGCGCCGGCTACACCGCCATCGTCTCCCACCGCTCCGGTGAGACCGAGGACACCACGCTCGCCGACATCGCCGTCGCCGTCAACGCCGGCCAGATCAAGACCGGCGCTCCCTCCCGCACCGACCGCGTTGCGAAGTACAATCAGCTGCTTCGCATCGAGGAGGAGCTCGATGACGTCGCCCAGTACCCCGGCAACGCCGCGTTCTTCAACCTCAAGTAAGCTCTCATATCAGGAAAAAAGGACTGCTTCGGCAGTCCTTTTTCTGCTTTCGGAATGCTTCATACGCAATGAAACAGATCAGGACGCAATTTCGTCAAATCGTCGAAAATACGCTTGTTTTTTTGTCTGTTCGCGCAGCTTGCCATTTCCCTTGTTTTCTGTTAAGATACAAAGGAAGAATAGGAAAGGCAATCGGACGGTATGAAACAACAGACTACTCACAATCAAAATGCGCGCGGCAACAGCTGGATTGCCGCGCTTAAGTTTGTTCCCCTGCTTGTCTTTGCCCTGCTCGTGATCGTCGTCAAGCTCGATCTGCTGCTGGCGGCCCCGATCGCTGTGTTCACCGCCGCCGTGGTCTACATGCTGACCTGCCATTGCAGCTTTGAGGAGGCCTTTCAGCAGGGTCTGAATTCGGTCAAGAACATCGTTCTGATCTTCTTTATCCTGATGTTCGCCTACGCCGTGGCCGAGAGCTTTATGGCGACGGGCGTCGGCGCCTCGCTCATCTGCATCGCGCTCAAGCTCGGCATCACCGCGCGCACCATCGCGCCGGTCTCCATTCTGGTGACCTGCGTGCTCTCTGTTGCGACAGGATCCTCCTGGGGCACCTTCGCCGCCTGCGCGCCGATCTTTCTCTGGCTCAATCACCTTGTCGGCGGCGACCTGCTGCTCACCACCTGCGCCATTGCCGGCGGCTCCTGCTTCGGCGACAATATCGGCATGATCTCGGATGTGACTGTGCTCAGCTGCGGCATGCAGGACGTGAAAATCATCGACCGCGTCCGTCACCAGCTCGTCTGGTCGCTGCTGTGTCTGCTGCTGTCCGTCTTCATCTTTTATTTCGCCGGGCACTCGCTGCCCAGCATCCCCGGCGATCCCGCCGCCGCCATCTCGAAGATCCCGGAGTCGGCCTATGCTGCGCTCTCAGAGGAGAAGCCTGCGGCTCTGCTTCTGCTGGAGCAAGTCAAAAACGGCGTGCCGCTTTACCTGGTGATCCCCCTCTTCGTCATCATCATCCTGAGCTTCACCGGCTTCCACACACTGCTGTGCATGCTGGCCGGCGTTCTCAGTTCCCTCGTGCTCGGCCTCATCGCCGGGACGACCAACGTCAGCACTTTCTTCCGCGTGGTCGTCATGACCGGCTTCACCGACGCCGGCGCATGGGTCATCGTGATGATGCTCTGGGTTGCGGCCTTTGGCGGTATCATGAACGCCATGGGCGCCTTCGATCCGCTGGCGAAGGTGGTCGTGAAGATTTCCAGGAACGTCCCGCAGCTGATGGGCTGGTGCGGCATGCTTTGCCTTGTGGGCAACATGGCGCTGGCGGATGAGGCAGCCCAGGTCGCCACCATGTCCCCTATTGTGCGAGATATCGTGGAGAAAAACGTGGAGACCGACAGCGAAGAGGACGCCTACCTCCTGCGTGTGCGTCTGGCGACTTATACTTCCTCCATGGGCATCTACGGCTCCGAGCTCGTCCCCTGGCACTGCTTCCCCGTCTTTTTTGCGAAGATCTCTTCTATGGTCTATCCGCTTCACGAGTTTACGACGCTGGAGATCATCTCCCGCAACTACATGAGCTTTCTGGTCATCGGCTCTATCCTGTTTCTGAGCTTCACGGGTCTCGACCGAATGATCCCCGGCTTTGCCCTTCCAAAGACTGCGCGGCTCAAAAAACACGCCTCGGGCAAGGTGGAGGCCTGAACCTCGCAAAACCGAAACGATATAGAAAAACAGCAGCATCCCTTGGGGAGCTGCTGTTTTTCCATGTATGATTCAGGACTCGTCGTATTTGTCCTTGCCGTAAATGAACAGGCGCAGTCGCTCGGATTCGTATTGGAAATCGCAATTCTGGTCGTTGTGATCCGGGACGGCCATTTGCTCGGCATGCGCGCCGAGGAACTTCGGCGCGTTGATGAGGATGGTAGTAATTTCCGTTTTGGTGAGGTTGGTATGCACCAGGGGGAGTACCACCTTGGTCAGTTCGTTAATTTCCGGCAGGCTCATGGTGCTCACCCGGTCGATCATCGCCTGCACTGTCTTGCGCTGTCGGGCAATGCGCCCCCAGTTGGAGTCGATACTCCGCAGACGGCAGTAGGCCAACGCATCCGCGCCGTCCATATGATACACGCCCGCGTCCGGCTTTTTCAGTGCCCAGGCCTCCATTACATCCAGCTCAATATCGACGCCTCCGATCGCATCCACGATCGCGCTGAAGCTGTCGAAATCAACATGGGCATATCCCGCGATGTCGAGCAGGAAATAATCGGCGATGATATCCGTCGTGACCTCGGCGCCGCCATAGGAAAAGGAGTGCGTCAGCAGATCGATCCCGACGCCGGGGCACTCGACCATGATGCCGCGTTCAAAGCTGATGAGCTTGACTTCTCCGGTCTCCTTATTGAGCGAGACAAGCATGGTCACATCTCCGCGGCCGCGATCCTGCGTGTTGGGGAGCCGGAGATCGGAGCCGATCAACAGCACATTCATGATCCTCTTGTCGGCGTAGACCTCGCCCTCCGCTTTGTTGCCCGACTCGATCCTCTCCACATCGTCGGAGATGATCGGCACAATGCTCTCCGCGGGTCCCTGGTATTCCGTCTCGCTCTGTGAGCTGCTGACCAGATCCAAACGCTCGAGCAGGGTGTTATAGTACAGTCCCGCTGCGGAGACGGCGAGCACAAGCAAGCCGAGAATGCACAGGAGCACGATCAGCCATACCCTGCGTTTTTCCTTTTTCGGTTTCTTTTGATCCATTTTTCTTCCCCGGTTTCGCTTTTTTTGCTGCTGACTGATTATAATGGCCATCGGAGGGCGAAATCAATCGAGGTTTTGATTGATTTCGCTGCCAAACGACAGGTTTGGCAGCGAATGATTCTTTGAATCATTCGCTGTTGACAGTCATTATAGCATTCCCCTCGGGCGCTGTCAACGCGGCGAAGCTCTTGTCTTTTTGACGCAAAACGAATATAATGAGGCCATCATGCAAAAGTCAGGAGGCGGAATGATGAAAGAAACGGAAAATGTGGAACAGTTCTTTTCCCTTTACGATGCGGATGAGGCGCTGCGGCAGCGCTGCCTCGACGCCGAGGCCAGCTATCCCGGCAGTCTCGAGATCCGCGAAGCTGTGGCGGAGGATGTGCTGCTGCCGATTGCCGCGGAGCTGGGCCTGCCCTTTACGCTCAAGGAGCTGCGCCAATACGAGACCCGCAAGAAAATGGAATTCGCCAGGCTCAATGATCCGGACGCCGATCCACGCCACTACTGGCTGATCGGTTACGGCTGGAGCTACGACTACGAGGGTGCGAGCAAGGACATGGAGGGCGGCGAGTAAGCGCGCCATCTGTTCAGATCCGTGCTAAACAGGGCGGGAACTCACGGAGAGTTCCCGCCCTGTTCTTTTTGATTGATTAATTGATTAATTGTTCACTCCGTGCTGGGCGCGGGGGCTCGACTCCGTGAGCGGAGCGAACTGATAGCCGTTGTTGAGCGCCCAGACAATAAAGCTCTCCACCGCATCCACGCTGTAGTCCTTGATATCGTGCTGCAGGACGACGGAAACATGTCTGCCGGTACAGCCGTCCTTGAGGTTCCGGAGTATGCTCTCCGTGTCGCGCGTGCCGCCGGCGTCGTTGCTGTCCACATTCCAGTCGAAATAGATATAGCCCATATCCGTCATGGCCCGCGTGAGGCGCGTCATGACGCCGGGATTGAAGCGGCTGACGGTATTGGAGCTGCCGCCGGGGAAACGGAAGAGCCGTGTGGTTGTGCCGGTCTGGCGGAGAATGATGTCCTCCACGGCGTTGAAATCCGCGAAAAAGGCCTCCTCGCTCGCATAGATCGAATAATAGTCATGCGTGGCGCTGTGGACGCCTATGCTGTGCCCCTCGCGCCAGGCCCTGCCGATCTGGTTTTCATAGTCCGGGTTCAGTCCGGTCACGAAGAAGGTGGCGCGCACGTTGTAGAAGGCGAGCACATCGAGCAGGCGGCCGGTGTAGGGGCCGGGGCCGTCGTCAAAGGTCAGGTAGATGGTGTTGCGGTCGGGCTCGATGACGCCGGGATTCCGGATCGGGATGACCGAGACCGTGCGCACGGCGCTGACCGTCTGCCCGAGGGCGTTGGTGATCGAGTAACGCAGCTCATAGTCCCCCGGCTGGAAGCTGGAGACCTCCCCCTCCACCCGGACGTACTGCGTTAGGTCATTGCCGAGGCTGTCGGTCGCCGTGCAGCCGGGGTCGTGAAACGCAAGACCCGCGTTCACATCAATGTGATCTCCGCCGTTGAGTCTGATCTCCGGGGCGGTGACAGCGTAATGCGGGCTCCTGGTCACGCTCGCCGTGTTGCCGGAGGAATCCGTCACGGTGTAGACAAAGCTATCTCCCTCCGCCCGCCGGAGGACACGCTCGCTGAGGTCGCCGTCATGCTCGTCCCAGGCCTCCCAGCCCTCCTCGTCGTAGCCGTCCAGCCAGCTCGGGAGGTAGCCCTCACGGGTATGGAGCCGCAGCACGGGCGGCGTCTCGTCCACGACCGTAACGCGCCGCTCGGTGCCGTAGAGGCGGAAAAGATAGGGCGTCACGTAGCGAAGCGTGTATTCGCCGAGCTCCTCGCCGACGGAGCCTCGCACCACGACGGGCAGACGCCGCCGGCTCTCGCCGAAGAGCCTGCCCACGCTCACCGCGTAGACGCCCGGCTCCTCATAGCGCTCCCCGTAGGGCACGCGGATTTCCTCCGCGCCGCTCATGTAAAAGCGTACGCGCCGCGCGTCCGCAACGCCGACGGCGACAGCTGCGGCCAGCAGAACCGCCACGACGATCAGCAGTGCGCGCTGCCAGGGCGAGAAGCGCGGTATTCTCTTGGCTTTTTTCTTTCTCATGTTTCTGCCTCTGATGCTTTCTGCTCAAGAGTATTATACGCCATTTTTCGTTCCTGAAAAGAGGCGGAAACTGGATTTAAGAAAGATTAAGGATAATGTTGGAAATGCAGGGAAATGCAGGATACAGCAAAACGCTCTCCGGGAGACAATCCCGGAGAGCATTTTGCTGAGACTGTCAAATAATCTGCGGTAAGGCGGGAGGGTAGAGCAGCGGGGGAGCTCGAGGGGGCAAGGCCAGCCTCGAATACAATAAACCGCCGCCGGAAAAGCCCGGAATATCGGGCTTTTCCGGTAACAGCATTTTGCCTGAAGCAAAATGCTCGGCGGCTGAAGCGCAGTCAAAAAAGTCCGGTATGGACTTTTTTGACAAGCTGA
>OCVV011243350.1_pt1 | contig 46939 bp, 35 predicted proteins | sample 1539721 | NCBI WGS metagenome assembly OCVV01 (sample SAMN02144230, study PRJEB22623) | gut metagenome | biome: sheep rumen | host: Ovis aries | place: New Zealand | reverse complement strand
TCTGAGAGATAACAAGTTTGATGAAAAGATGAAGGATTACATGATATTCAAGAATCTTGAAGATAAATATATAACACTTCCGGAATATCTTGAGGCAGCCAAGGAAACTCACGAGAATCAGGTATTCTATGTTTCTGATGCTGAAACTCAGGCGAGATATATCCAGATGTTTAAGGATGAGGGCATCGATGCTGTATATCTGACACATAATATTGATAATCCATACATCACTACTATGGAAGCCAAGGACGATAAGGTCAAGTTTATGCGTATTGATTCTGATGTAAGTGCATCCTTCAAGGGTGAGGCACTTTCAGAAGAGGATGAGAAGAAATATACAGATTCTCTTACAGAGATATTCAAGAAAGCTCTTAATGTAGAGAGCATTAAGATTAAAGTTGAATCACTTAAGGATGAAAATGTTTCCTCTATGCTTACTCAGTCTGAAGCTGACAGACGTATGGCAGAGATGATGAAAATGTATGCTGAAGCCGGAATGGGCGGAATGGGCATGAACTTCGGAAAGGATTCTGAAACTCTTGTGCTGAATTCCAACAATAAGCTTGTTAAGTATATACTGGATAATCCGGAAGAAGAGATAACTCCAACCATCTGCTGTCAGTTATATGATCTTGCTATACTTGCTAATAAGCCGCTTACGGCTGATGAGCTTACCAGATTTGTTTCGAGAAGTAACGAGATACTTGCAAAACTGATCTAATGCGGACTTGTATGCTGCGGGCGCACCAAAAATATCCCCTGTTTAGTAAAATACTAGACAGGGGATATTTTTATTTAGTGTATGTGACAAGGTGCCTGTCCCCTTGTCACTTTTTTGTGTTATAATGATAAATGTAGTGATTTTTTATGTGAAAGGAAGGTATTGTTATGGCGGTGAAGGTTGATTTTAATGAACAAGTTAATTTTATGGATCCTGACTATGGAACTGTCTTTTTGACTGTTGGTGGTAAGGTGGAGATTGGGCATAATTCATTTGACGAGGAAACACTTAATTCTATTGCTCAAAAAAGTATTAATTTGTCTGTGATGAGTGCGATGCAGAAAAGATTTGGCAAGTGTTCATATAGGGAACTTGCTTCTCAGGTGTCGGGTATAAATGAAGATATAGCATCAATGCTTACTAAAAATGGTTTTATAGTATCATCAGTGAATGTAACTTCTATTGCTCCAACACCGGATGCTCTTGAGTTCATAGAAAAGTTAGATAGATCCAGGATGGTAGCATCAATGAGTCCGGAGGAGCTTGCAAAGAAACAGCAGGAAGCAATGGAGCAGGCGATGAAAACTGTCGCATCTGCTCAGGCTGTAAATCCTGCTCCGGTACCAAATTATCCAAAATTCTGTCCGGAATGTGGGACTCCTACAACAGGATCAAACTTCTGTCCGAATTGTGGAAATAGACTCAGGTTTTAATGCGTGGAGTGACAGATGTTCTCATAGGTTTTTAATGTGTGCAGCCTGCATACCAAATCAACATCCTGCTTTTGTATAATTCGTTTTATTAGAGCGGTTAAATATATAACCTGCTTTAGAAAGTAAAACGATATTTGTATGAAGGAGGATGTTTTTTATGAATGAAAAAAGTGGAGGTCATTCAGGGCTTGGCATAGCGTCTTTAATACTTTCGATTCTTGGATGTACATTTTTAATCGGACTTATTCTGGCTATAATCGATCTTACCAATAAGAACGGAAAAAGTAAGACGCTTTCCAAGATATCTCTTGGAATATGTGCTGTCTGGCTCGTTATCGGTATAGTAGGTGCTGCAACCAGAAAGGACAGCGATGACAAGTCAGAGACCGGTACTACAGAGGTTGTTTCTGAGGAGAAAACTGAAGAAGCTGAAAATGAAGTAACAGAAGCTGAGGGGGTAGAGGAAGCAGAAACAGAAGCTGAAGCTGAGGAAAGTGAAGAGGTTGAACCTAAGTTTGAAAATAATGTTATAACTCTGGATGATTATACTATGGAGATTCTTGAATATAAGATTATACAGCCTGGTGAGGAGGGAAATAAGTATGGAAAGGATCCGGTTATTGCCTTCTGGTATAATACAACCAATACTTCAGGAAAGGATATAACACCTAGTACCGCCTGGATATATGTAGTCAGTGCCTATCAGGATAATGATCCGAATATTGTAAATAAGCTGGATGTAGGACTTCTTCCGGATGATTCCTTTAGGGATTCGCAGCTTGCTACAATCAAAGAGGGCGGCACGGTAGAGAATGCTGTTGCTTATGAGCTTACTGATACAGAGACACCTGTAGAGCTTAAGGTTACTGACGGGATGCTGGGCGATGAGATTGGCTCCCAGACATTTGATATAAAATAGCTTTTGGTATTTTATATATGATATACATAGCATAAAGATATTGATTAGTTGAATATTTATAAGATGAATATTTGTATGTTGAATATTTATATGATGAATAATGTATGCTGAATATTTGCATGATCTGAATATATACACTCGCTCATATCCGGGCGAGTGTATTTTGTTGTTTTTATTCACCAAGAGGTTTCTCTCCCTTGGTGTATAGGAGTTCGTTTGTTTCGATAACTGTCATTTCCCTGTTGATAGAATAGATAATGATAGAATCTCTGATGTTTTTTGGGTACAGTGTGCCGAGATTAAGTAATTCCAGATATCTGATAACCTGTCCGATATTCATTCGGGCAGCTATAGAGAGTATGATGGCATAATCCCTGCCCGGTTTTCTGGTTCCGTTCATTAACTGATAACAGTAGGTACGATCCAGTCCACTGAGGCGGACTATATCACTTTTCTGGATATTATTTTCCTTTAGTATGGTTTCGTAATAATCTATATAGTTAAGATCCTTATATTTTTCGATGTCTGCAAGATAACTGTTAAGAGCATTCGGATCCTTTGTTTCATTAAGGATATTTAGTAAATCATTGGTTGTTTTCACATCGAACCTCCATTATACTAATATTTGCTAATTAAAAAACTTTATACATAATAATCTATTTTGATGGTTAAAGCAATGAATGAGCTTCAAAAAATAGTAAATGAATATATTGATTATTCCTATGAACTTGTATCGTGGCTGGATCAGGAGCATGGCGTACAGATAGTAAGAAGTAAGATAGATGATAAGCTTTATGTATGTAAGCTTCGTCAGAATTACTCCATTGATATTTACAGAAAGCTCAAAAATATGAGGCTTCAGGGGATTCCTCAGATATATGAGCTTATAGAAACAGAGCATGGTCTTATAATCATAGAAGAGTATATTAAGGGGCGTGATCTGGAGGATATAGATATGTATTATATGAATCAGGACGAGCTGGTAAGATATATAGTGCATATTGGTAGAAGTCTTTTGGATATACTTATGATATTGCATCAGATGAATCCACCGATGATTCATCGTGATATAAAGCCTAAAAATGTTATCCTGTCAGATAGTAAGGTTTATCTTATTGATTTTGATATTTCCAGAGAATATACCGGTGATAACGCTAAAGATACATTTATAATGGGGACCAGGGAATATGCTGCTCCGGAGCAGTATGGCTTTACAGAAAGTGACGGGAGAACAGATATATATGGTCTGGGAGCTACGCTGTTATATTTATATAATAAATATATTGATGGCAGTACGGCTGAGTCGGATTATCTAAAGAAGGTTCTGGATAAGGCAACGGATTTTACTCCGGACAGAAGATATCAGAATGTGGGCGAGATGAAAGTGGCGCTTGAGTCATATAAAAGGAAGCCGGTATATAATTTTAAAAAATATGCTCTGCCAGGATTTCGGAGCGGCAAACTGTTTCATATGCTGATTGCTATTACATATATAATATTCTGGACTCTTATATTTTCCAGATTTGAAATGGGTAACAATCCCTTTACCGGATTCTATAAACAATTATATAATCTTATGGCAGTAGTATATATGGCTGTTAATGTAATATTTATTCCGCTGTTTACATTCGATTACATGAAAATAAGAACGAAGCTGTTAAAGCTGTTTCGATTAAGCGGGAAGAATAAAGTGATTAAGGCTCTTAGTGTACTACTTATAGATATATTTTTTGTGTTCATATCTTTCTTGATATATTTGATCTTTGTGGTTATTATATTTGGGACTGAAAATTTTGCTTAGCGGAAAATAAAGTCTTCTAAAAATGTGGAGATAAGAAAATGAAGAATAAAAGATATTTTAGTTTAAAGGAATATATACTGCTATCAGGATTATACCTGGCTGTTACTCTTGTGTTTTTGTTTATGAGTGCCACGAAGCTGAGTGCGGAGGCTGCCTCTGAGGGCTGGATCAGGTCTTCTTCCGGCTGGTGGTACAGCTTCGATGATGGAAGCTACGCAAAGAGTGAATATATTGATGGCTACTGGCTGGACAGTTCCGGATGGTATATCAGCAGCTACTATGGAAGCTGGAAGAGTAATGATAAGGGCTGGTGGTATCAGGACGCCAACTGGTATCCGGTTAATCAGTGGCTGAAGATTGATAAAAAGTGGTACCATTTTAATGCGAGTGGTTATATGGATACCGGCAAATGGATAGGAAAGTCCTATGTTGGTGAGGATGGTGTCTGGATAGAAGGATATACTAACGAGGATGGAACTGTTGGCTCCGGAGATAATGGAAGAGTAATAGTGATAGATCCCGGTCATTCGTCCGTTGTTGCTAAAGGAACAGAGCCTCTGGGACCCGGCTCATCCGAGACAAAGTCCAAGGATACGGGAGGAACCAAGGGCGTAAGCACCGGGATATATGAATATCAGCTCACAATGACTGTTTCTGAAAAGCTGAAAACCGAACTGGAGGACAGAGGTTATACCGTTTATATGACCAGATATGATAATAATACTCCTATGTCCTGTAAAGAAAGGGCGGATGTGGCAAATGAGTATAATGCGGATGCTTATATCAGGATTCATGCAGATGGTTCTGACAGCAGCAGTGCGGCAGGTGCGATGACTATATGTATCACTTCGTCTAATCCTTATATTTCCGGTATGTATAATTCCAGCAAGAGTCTTTCCGAAGCTGTTCTAAATGCTTATTGTGCTGAAACAGGCTATAAGAACAGAGGAGTCTGGGAGACGGATTCAATGTCAGGAAATAACTGGAGCAAGGTACCTACTACACTTATTGAAATGGGCTTTATGACCAATCCGACAGAGGATAATCAGATGAATGACAGTTCTTTCCAGACCAAAATGGTAAATGGTATGGCAAATGGCATTGATAATTATTTTTCTGAATAGATTACTGCTGTAAGAAGAAGCTTTCAACCTGATTCCGGCTTAATAGCTTTTGTCGGAGGTCTTATTAAAAAAACTTTAAAAAATAGCTTTTATGAGATATAATACTCTTTTGGATTTATATTTTATAGTATGAGGAATGATTATGAAGATATTTAACACTAAAACAAGACAAAAGGAAGAGTTTGTACCTATAGAGGAAGGGAAGGTTGGAATATATGTATGTGGTCCGACTGTTTATGATTACATTCATATAGGAAATGCCAGACCGATGATAGTATTTGATACGCTTAGAAGATATTTTGAGCATAAGGGTTATCAGGTAAACTATGTTACTAATTTTACGGATGTAGATGACAAGATCATCAATCGTTCCATAGAAGAAGGGATTCCTGCATCAGAGGTTTCAGAGAAATACATCGCTGAGTGCAAGAAGGATATGGAGGCTCTGAATGTAATGCCTGCAACTGTTCATCCGCAGGCAACAAAGGAAATACCTGAGATGATAGACATGGTTAAAACCCTGATTGATAAAGGACATGCCTATGAGAAAAATGGAACTGTTTATTTCAGAGTTCGCAGCTTTAAGCCTTATGGAAAGCTTTCTCATAAGAATATAGATGATCTGGAGTCGGGACATAGAGCAGAGAGCCATGCGCTTAAGGTGACAGGAGAGGCTGAGAAAGAGGATGGTCTGGACTTCGTACTCTGGAAGCCTAAGAAGGAGGGCGAACCCTTCTGGAAATCCCCCTGGGGCGAAGGACGTCCGGGATGGCATCTGGAATGTTCCTGCATGTCAAAAAAATATGTAGGTGAAACTCTTGATATTCATGCAGGTGGTGAGGATCTGATATTCCCTCACCATGAAAATGAGATAGCTCAGAGCGAGGCTGCAAATGGATGCGAATTTGCAAACTACTGGATGCATAATGCTTTTCTTAGAATTAATGGTGATAAGATGTCCAAGTCCCTTGGCAACTTCTTCACAGTAAGAGAGATATGCGAGAAGTATGATCCGCAGGTTATAAGATTCTTCATGTTGTCGGCACAGTATAGAACACCGCTGAACTTTTCAGAGGAGCTGGTTCAGGATGCGGAGAAAGGTCTTGAAAGAATCCTGAATGCTGCCGACAAGCTGAGAGAAATAGCAGGTAAGGAAAATGGCAGGCGTACTTCTGCTGAGGAACAGAGTATCCTTGAGGAGAAGATTCCTGAGTTTATAGAGAAGTTTGATGCTGCAATGGATGATGATCTGAATACAGCAGATGCTATCTCGATAGTTTTTGAGTTGGTAAGATTTACAAATGCATGTACAAATGAAGAGTCATCATCAGCATTTGCTGACTGCTTATATAGAGTATTAGAGGAGCTTGTAAGCAAGGTGCTTGGTATAACACTTACACGTAAGGCTGCTGCCATAGATGAGGATGAGGTTAAGTATATCGAGAAAATGATCGAAGAAAGAGCTGCTGCAAAGAAGGAAAAGAACTTTGCCAGAGCAGATGAGATAAGAGCCGAGCTTCTTGAAAAGGGAATAGTTCTTGAGGATACAAGAGAAGGTGTAAAGTGGAAGAAACAGTAACAGCAACGATGGTTGATTTTCGCGACTCAGTAATGACGCCGCATCAGGTTTCATCAACCTATTCGCCGCTTGCTCTGGCATATATAGGTGATAGTGTATTTGATCTTTTGATAAAAAATCATTTTGTTTTCAGGTCGAATATGCAGCCTGAAAAGTATCATCGAAGAGTTACTCAGATTGTTTCGGCGAATTTTCAGTCTAAGTTTATAGATGTTTATAAAGATCGGCTGACGGAGGAAGAACTTGCGGTTTATAAAAGAGCCAGAAATTCTTCTCCTCATACAAAGGCGAAGAATGCCAGTCTGACGGACTATCTCAAGGCGACAGGCTTTGAAGCGGTTATTGGATATCTCTATATGTCCGGACAGGATGAACGTATCAAGGAAATAATCGATGCGGTATTTGTGGCATATAATGCCTGAACTAATATTTGCTTCATATCTGAAAATGAATTACGGTTTTATGATTAGTGGAGAAAGGTTATCAGTGAAAAAATGGGATATGAAATATTTGGAAATGATATAACAGAGCTTACTCCTCAGGAGGTTAAGGGAGGGGCTGATCAGAAAGAAACACCAGGTCCGGAGGATACCACCGACAGACTGGAAGGTAAAAATGCAGTTCTTGAAGCTATTAGAGCAGGAAGAACGATAGATAAGCTTTATATTCAGGATGGCATAAGGGATAATACTATTTCAGGAATTATCAGTAAGGTTAAAGGAACCGGCGCGGTAATCTCCTTTGTAAAGAAGCAGAGACTGGATTCCATGTCTGAAACCGGTCATCATCAGGGGATTATTGCACAGACCACTTCCTATGAATATGCTACTATAGATGATATATTTGCCCTTGCAAAAAAGAAGGGGGAACCACCATTTGTTATTATACTGGATGGTATCGAGGATCCCCATAATCTGGGCGCTATCATAAGAACTGCAAATCTTGCCGGAGCGCATGGCGTTATCATACCAAAGCATCACGCGAGCGGTATTACGGCAACTGTTGTGAGAGCCTCTGCCGGTGCCATAAACTTTACACCTGTAGTCAAGGTAACTAATATAGCTAAAACTATTGATGAACTGAAAGGAAGAGGACTGTGGTTTGCCTGCGCGGATATGACAGGTGATGTGATGTACCGTTGTAATCTGACAGGTTCGATAGGACTTGTTGTGGGAAATGAAGGTTCGGGGGTGTCCCGTCTCGTAAAGGAAAAATGTGACTATATCGTATCGGTTCCTATGAAGGGTGATATTGATTCGCTGAATGCTTCTGTTGCAGCCGGGGTACTTTCCTATGAGATAGTACGCCAGAGATTTGAGCAGGCCAGCAAGGCGTAATTTTGAGGGTTGGAATTATGACTAAGTATAATATGTTGTCAGATGAAGATCTTATAAAACTGACCAGACTTGGAGACAAGGATGCAGAAGAGTTTCTTCTGGTTAAATATAAGCCTTTTGTTAATAATGAAGTGAGGACTATGTTTCTTGTTGGTGCCGAGATAGAAGATCTGGCGCAGGAAGGAATGATCGGACTTTTTCAGGCTATACGTGATTATGATCCGGAATCAGGAGCTTCATTCAGTACCTTTGCATACACCTGTGTCCGCAATAAATGCAGGTCAGCGGTAACAAATGCCAATCGTATGAAGCATAGTCCGCTCAATAATTATATTTCTATTTTTTATAATGATGAGGAAAATGGAAATGAGCTTGAGATAGTAAGTGATGAGGGAATAAATGATCCTGAGTTTATAGTTCTTCGTCAGGAGAAGCTGGAAAAAATGTATGAAGAGCTGGAAATGAGACTCAGTCCTATGGAGAAGAAGGTGGTCAGCCTTTATCTGGAAGGTATGTCCCGTAGAGAGATAGCAGACAAGATGGGCAAGAGTGAGAAATCAATTGATAATGCACTCACACGAATCCATAACAAGCTGAAGGGTTAAGCATAGTCAGATATTGCTTGACAGTTCATCATCAATCAAGTATTATAAGGAACGTTAGAGTTGAACTTTGCTAATATAGCTCAGTAGGTAGAGCGCAACATCGGTAATGTTGAGGTCACGGGTTCGATTCCCGTTATTAGCTCTAATAAGCCCTGAGGTTTCCTCGGGGCTTCTTTGTTAAGGAGAGTTAATATGCGAAGCTTACTTCGAGATGGTTTAAAATATACCGGACATGGCAGAAGAAGGATTGCTTTTTTTCTTCTGTTGCTATTTATAGTTTGTGCTTTTACTTTAAAACCTTCGTTTACTGTCCGTGCAGAGGATGTTTCTATTATTCTGGCACTGTGGCCGACAGAGGTTAATATTGGTGATACGGTAACAGCAACAGTTACTATAAGTGGTGATACACTGGGAGAATATAATATATCACTTGAGTATCCGGCGGATATTCTGGAATATCAGACTAATCCGGACGCTAATGGTTCTATTTCTATGTCAGGAAGCGGACCTAATACACATACTTATATATTTAAAGCCAAGGCTGAAGGCGTGGCTCATATCGTAACAAGCGGATATCAGTTATATGACAGTAATGGATATCAGCTTTCTGCTCAGCATGCAGGCGGAAATGTGACTGTCGGTCAGATTCAACAGGACGATAATACTATCAGTATCGGTGGAGAGTCATATACATTTGTAAATGAATATCATCTCCCTGCGGCGCCTGAGGGATATGAATTATCTTATGTAAACTACAATGGAAAAGATATATATGCTTATAAAGCGCCAAATAATCAGCTTAAGGTTGTATGTCTTCAGAATGCCCGGTATGAACAGAAGTGGTTTGTCTATGATGAGGAAACAGAAGAGTTTTCGCCATTTCTTATCTATGAGCAGGAGGGTGTAAGCTATACCATTATCAACAAACCTGCTGATATAGATATAGCTGAAGGATTTACGGAGAGCAATCTTACTATAAAGGGAAGTCAGCTTACTGCCTATACGGACGGCTCTGATAGCGGTCTTTATCTTGTTTGTGCCATAAACAATACCGGCAAAATGGGCATGTATTTTTATGACACGGATGAAGGCAGTCTTACAAGATATGAGGCTGTTGAGAAGATGGCTGAGATAGTTGGTGATATGGAGTCATCCGGCAAAACGGTGGACAACGCATCTGTCACTGATTCGACTGAGCAGAGCGGGGATGATTCGGATGCTGCAGAGACAAATAAGAAAGAATCTGAATACGCAACTCCGCTTATAGTTGATAAGATTACGGAAGAAGCAGATCCTGAGGATGAATTTCTGAATAAAGACAGACTTAAAATGCTGCTTAAAACCATGATAGTTTTATTTATTGTCATGTGTGTTGTTGTGATTATTCTTATTATCAGAAATGGTTATCTGGTGAGCCAGTTGGATGGAGATGACGAGGAAGAAGAGGAAAATCCTGATAATCCTGAAAATTCTGATAATACTGAAAATCCTGATAATACAGAAAAGGCGGTTAAAAGGCAGTCAGAACAGGAAGCCGGGGAGACGGCTGCCCAGGGAAAAACTGAGCAGAGAAGAAGATCCAGAAATACAAGCTATGACGTAAATGATGATACCGGGGAAATACTTCTCGAAGAAGCTGAGAATAATAATGCCGGCGTAAATGTTCCTCCTGCAGAAGATGTTGAAAGGTCCAGAATTGAAGAGGCCATTAAGTCCAGACCTTTTGGAATGGATTCTGCATTTGATGTTGTATCTGCTGATGAAGCGCCTGAGGGAGATCATGTTTATATCGAACCTGAACCGGAGATACCTGATCCGCTTATGGAAGGTCTTATAGATCCAGCGCTGTATGAAAAGGATACAATTAACTATGATAACGAGTCAGAGGCTCAGCAAAACGATAATGCTTCTGAGACAGAAACTGATGCAGGCAATAATGTATCTGAGACAGAAACTGAGGCTGTAAGTAATGCATCTGAGGCAGAAACAGAGGCTGTCAATAATGCAACTGAAGCGGAAACTGAGGCGGGCGATAATACATCTGAGGCTGAAACTGAGACAGGCAATAATGCTTCTGATGATGAAGCTATGACAGGCAATAATGCATCTGAGACTGAAACTGGCGATAATACATCTGAGGTTGAAGTTGAGGCTGGCAATATAAAGCAGCATAATAAGAAAAACAAAAAGAATAAGAAGAATAAGAAAAAAGAAAAATCCGGTAAGAAGCCTGAAAAGGTAGTACTTCCGGGAGATAGTAATGAGGAGGATTATTAGGAATGGCTGACGATAACATTTCCAGAAATTTTATAGAGAATATAATAGATGAAGATCTGGCAGAAGGAAAATATACCAAGATAGTTACCAGATTTCCTCCGGAGCCCAATGGATATCTTCATATTGGTCATGCCAAGTCCATACTTCTTAATTATGGACTAGCAAAGGAGTATGGCGGTCAGTTCAATCTGAGATTTGATGATACTAATCCTACCAAGGAAAAGGAAGAATTTGTTGATTCCATCATTAAGGATGTTGAGTGGCTTGGGGCAGATTTCAGGGGAGAGGTACTGTATGCTTCAAATTACTTCGACCAGATGTATGAGGCTGCTGTAAAGCTTATAAAAAAGGGAAAAGCATATGTGGATGATCTTTCTGCTGAAGAGATAAGAGAGTATCGTGGAACCTTAACTGAACCAGGAAAGAACAGCCCATACAGAGATAGAACCATAGACGAAAACCTTAAGCTTTTTGAAGAGATGAAGGATGGAGTTTATCCGGACGGAAGTAAGGTGCTTCGTGCGAAGATAGATATGTCATCTCCTAATATTAATATGAGAGACCCTGTAATATATCGTATAGCAAGAATGACACATCACAATACAGGTGATAAATGGCTGATCTATCCTATGTATGACTTTGCGCATCCTATAGAAGATGCTATCGAAGGTGTAACTCATAGTATATGTACTTTGGAATTCGAGGATCACAGACCTCTTTATAACTGGGTTGTGGAAGAGCTTGAATATGAGCATCCGCCAAAGCAGATCGAGTTTTCCAAGCTTTATCTGACAAATGTTGTAACAGGTAAGCGTTATATCAAGAAGCTGGTAGAGGATGGCGTGGTAGATGGCTGGGATGATCCTAGACTTGTTTCACTTGCGGCACTCAGACGACGTGGCTTTACTCCTGAGTCTATCAAGACCTTTATGGAAATGGCGGGCGTTTCCAAGTCGCAGAGCTCCTGTGATTATGCTATGCTAGAATACTGTATCAGAGAGGATCTGAAGCCGAAGGCTCCCCGTTATATGGGTGTACTTCGTCCGTTGAAGCTGGTTATTGATAACTACGCGGAGGGTGAGACAGAGTATTTTGAGATAGAGAACAATACTGATGTGGAGGATGCCGGCAGCCGTAAGGTAAGTTTCTCCAGAGAGCTTTATATTGAACAGGATGACTTCATGGAAGAACCTCCGAAAAAGTATTTCAGACTGTTCCCTGGAAATGAGGTCAGATTAAAGGGTGCTTACTTTGTAAGATGTACCGGTTTTGAAAAAGATGATGAAGGCAATGTGACTGTGGTTCATGCTACATATGATCCCGAAACCCGTTCAGGTAGCGGCTTTGAGGGTCGTAAGGTAAAGGGAACGATTCACTGGGTTAATGCTGCTGACTGTATAGATGCAGAAGTGAGACTTTATGAGAATCTGATTGATGAAGAAAAGGGCAAACTCAATCCAGATGGTACCCTTAACTTCAATCCTAATTCACTGGAGGTTCTTCAGGCTAAGCTGGAGTCTGCTTCCAAGGACTTAAAACCGGGAGATCATGTTCAGTATATCCGTAATGGTTACTTCGTAGTTGATACCCATGATTCTACAGATGAACATATGGTATTTAACAGAGTTGTCGGACTGAAGAGTTCATATAAACCTGCGCAGTAAATTGAGATATAGTATAACGGTGCTTTAGATGCGCTGTTATACTATATTTTGATGTAGAGAGAGATGGAATAAGTTATGATTGGAAAAAGTTTTGTACTGGAAAATGTAAAGGATTTTGATCTTACTGATGTTCTTGAATGTGGTCAGTGCTTTCATTTTCAGAGAGTAGATGCCGGAGACTCGGCAGATTTTTGTGAATATGAGTTAGTATCACGGGATAAGATACTGCATATCAGTCAGGAAAATAATCCGGATGGAGTAAGGCTTGTATTCGAAAATACTGAAGAATGGGAATATGAAGCTGTATGGAAAAGCTATTTTGACCTGGATACGGATTATGCCGATATAAAAAATAGTATCATAAAGGCTGACCCCAGACTTGAAGAAATAATAAATGAGCATAATGGTATCCGCATACTCAGGCAGGATTTTTTTGAAACCCTTATATCCTTTATTGTTTCACAGAATAAGCAGATACCTCAGATAAAGCAGGTAGTAAAGAATCTGTCCAGCGGTCTGGGAGACAGGATAGATGTAACTATGCTCAGCAGTATAAGCTCTGTTTTTGATGCATTTTTTCCATCGCCGGAGCAGCTTGTAAATGCTTCGGAAGAGGAGATAAGAGCTTCCAAATGTGGCTTCAGAGCACCTTACATAATGGATGCCGCCAGAAAAGTATATACCGGAGAGATTTCTGAAGAAGAGCTAAGAAAAATGGATACTGATTCAGCCAGAAAAAAACTCATGTCCATCTATGGGGTAGGCGAGAAGGTTGCAAACTGTGTTCTTTTGTTTGGACTTGGCAGGACTGATGTTTTTCCTGTTGATGTATGGATGAAACGAATATGTGAATATATGTATTTCGGTAAGGAAACCTCCAAGTCAGAGATAGAAGCCTATGCCATGTCAAGATTTGGAGATGTAGCCGGATATGCACAGCAATACCTGTTTATGTATGGGCAGAGACATAGGATAGGTTTATAACCTATGATTATGCTCCCAAAACTAAAATATGCGAATATGCAAAAAAAGATTAAATTTGGGGTTGATTTTTTATTATTATGTAGTACAATATGATTTGTGTTAGCACTCAAGTCTTGTGAGTGCTAAAAGAAAATCTGTTTAATATAGATCATCGGTTTGATCATATATATCATAAAAGGAGGAATGCAAAGATGAATATCAAACCATTAGGCGACAGAGTTGTTCTGAAGGCTGCAGAGAAGGAAGAGACTACAGCATCAGGAATCATTCTTACAGGTAATGCTCAGGAGAAGCCACAGTACTCAGAGGTTGTAGCTGTTGGCCCAGGAAAAACAGATGATAATGGTAAGCTTATCCCTATGAATGTTAAGGTAGGACAGAAGGTTATCTATCAGCAGTATGCCGGCTCTACAGTAAAGTTCGGAGAAGATGAGTTTACTATTGTTGGTCAGGACAGCATTCTTGCAGTAGTTGAATAATCATAAATTGGAGGAATAATTAAAATGGCAAAGGAAATTAAGTACGGTGCTGAGGCTAGAAAAGCACTTGAAGCAGGAGTTAATAAGTTAGCTGACACAGTCAGAGTTACACTTGGTCCTAAGGGACGTAACGTAGTTCTTGCAAAGTCTTATGGTTCACCACTTATTACAAACGATGGTGTTACTATAGCAAAGGAGATCGAGCTTGAGGATGCATTTGAGAATATGGGTGCGGCTGTAGTTAAGGAAGTTGCTACAAAGACAAATGATGTAGCAGGTGATGGTACTACAACAGCTACTGTTCTTGCACAGGCTATGATCAATGAGGGTATGAAGAACCTTGCAGCAGGAGCTAATCCTATAGTTCTTCGTAAGGGTATGAAGAAGGCTGCTGATGAAGCAGTTAATGCTATAAATAAGATGTCCAAGAAGGTTACAGGTAAGGATCAGATAGCAAAGGTTGCTGCTATTTCTGCCGGTGATGATGAGGTTGGAGAGCTTGTAGCAGATGCTATGGACAAGGTTTCCAAGGATGGAGTTATAACCATCGAAGAGTCTAAGACTATGGTAACAGAGCTTGATCTCGTTGAAGGTATGGAATTCGACAGAGGTTATGTATCAGCTTACATGTCAACTGATATGGAGAAGATGGTAGCAGAGCTTGATAACCCATATATCCTTATTACAGATAAGAAGATCTCTAATATTCAGGATATACTTCCACTTCTTGAGGAGATGGTAAAGACAGGTTCTTCACTTCTTATAATCGCTGAGGATGTTGAAGGCGAGGCTCTTACAACACTTATAGTTAACAAGCTTCGTGGTACATTTAACGTAGTAGCTGTTAAGGCTCCTGGATATGGCGACAGACGTAAGGATATGCTTCAGGATATAGCTATTCTTACAGGCGGTACTGTTATTTCTTCAGAGCTTGGTTATGAGCTTAAGGATGCAACAGTTGATCAGCTTGGTAGAGCTAAGAGTGTTAAGGTTACTAAGGAGAATACAACAATCGTTGATGGTCTTGGCAAGAAGTCTGAGATTAAGGACAGAGTTGCTCTTATTAAGACACAGATCAAGGATACTACATCTGATTTCGACAGAGAGAAGCTTCAGGAAAGACTTGCAAAGCTTGCTGGTGGTGTTGCAGTAATCAGAGTTGGTGCTGCTACAGAGACTGAGATGAAGGAAGCTAAGCTTCGTATGGAGGATGCTCTTAACTCAACCAGAGCTGCTGTTGAGGAAGGTATCATCGCAGGTGGTGGTTCAGCTTATGTTCACGCAATCAAGAAGGTTGAGAAGCTTGCAAGTACACTTGAGGGCGATGAGAAGACAGGTGCTATGATCATATGTAAGGCACTTGAGGCTCCACTTTTCCATATTGTTGAGAATGCAGGTCTTGAGGGCGCTGTAATCGTTAATAAGGTTATGGAAGCTAAGGATGCTATCGGATTTGATGCTTATAAGGAAGAGTTTGTACCTATGATCGATGCCGGTATCATTGATCCTGTTAAGGTTACAAGAACAGCACTTCAGAATGCTACATCAATCGCCAGCACACTTCTTACAACTGAGTCTGTTGTTGCTGACATTAAGGAAGATACACCTGCTATGCCTGCAGCTAATCCGGGTATGGGAATGTACTAAAAGATATTAACTTGATATAGTATAAAAGATAAAGTTAAGATCCGTCAGAGTCTGATGCTCTGGCGGATTTTTTGTTTTATCCGTCAGATTTATGTTATTATAACTAGTGGATTTGAGTTATTAATCTGTTGAAAAGAGGGCAGTTTTGTATTAGAATTTCTATTTTTCTGTTATTTATATTGTTTTTATGTTATTATGGTTATATAAGACATATAACTGCGTATATTTTTAAGACATAATAATAGTAATTGCATTTTTAGTAACATTACAAAATAGAATAGAAAATATAGAAAGATAAATGTATGTTGGATAATAGGATTATTAATGTGTTGATTGAAGAAGCCTTTAAAGCCAGAACTATGGCATATGCCCCTTATTCAAAATATATGGTTGGCGCTGCTCTTATAGTGCCGTCCGGAAAGATATACACGGGCTGTAACGTGGAGAATGCCTCTTACGGACTTTCTAACTGTGCAGAACGTACTGCTGTTTTCAAGGCTGTCAGTGAAGGACAGAGGCATATAGATGCTATAGCGATAGTGGGAGGAACTCTGGAAACACTGGATTCTACCGTGATAGGTAAAGAGGAGGAATATGCCTATCCTTGTGGCGCCTGTCGTCAGGTTCTATCCGAATTTCTTCCGGAGTCGGGAGATATGGCTGTGATAGTTGCCAGAAGTGTAACAGATTATAAGGTGTTAAAGCTTTCAGAGCTTCTGACTTATTCATTCAGGCTATGATATATCATACTCGTCTTTGAAAGTAAGCTTTCACGGCAATATGATAGTATTATATATATGACCTGAACAGACACGATTTATGTATATTAGGTGTCTTATATTGAAATTTTATGGGTTGTTTGGTCGATTTATGTAAAAAATTTGTTTATTGTAATATTAATTAATGTATGTGCTATTTTGAAAAATATAGAATACTTATTTGGAATTTATAAAAAAAGCTGGTTGAGCTCTGCATAGAAGAAAAGGAGTATAGTAAGTAATTGAAGAATAATATGCTTAGAAAAAGACTGATAAGTGGCTTTGCCGCATTTTCCATACTGTTTTCTTCTTTTTCGACAGTAAATGTTTTTGGCGAAGAGCCTTTTTATACAGAGAAAGGAATAGAAGATACTGCATCTGTAACGGATGCCGTACCTGTTGTTTCAGCGCAGAGTTCGGAGGATGTATCTGCAGAAAGCTCCAAGGATGATTCTGCGGATAGTTCTTTGTATGCTTTGAAGACGGAAGATGTTGAGGGAGCGACACTTTCTCTTTACAGCTCGTCAGATTCATCTCAGGTGGTTGTTAATGAGACTCAGGTTACTGCAGAGGAAGGACTGGAGGTTCTGGGAAGCTATACCTTTGGAGAACAGGGGACGGCTGCTCAGGAAAGCATTTATGTAACTGCAGAGCCTGACGATGCTTACAGGCTTGAGGATTCTGAAAGCGTGAGCCTATATACAGTTGAAGATGATGCTGTAGGCGAAGTGATAGTGGAAGATATAGCTCAGGAATCAGAGCCTTATGAACTGGCTGAGGATGTGAGTGGTATTGCTGTAGTAAAGGATACAGGTTTACGCCATCTTACACTTGAAGCAACACCGGGAGATGCGACATATATTACTCTGGATGGTATGATGCCGAAGGATGCTTCGGTTTCTGCGGTGGATGTTACAGATGATGAAGAATATATATCGTCTGAGATAGGTGCAACATCCGATGCAGAAATTGGTACAACGACTGATGCAGACTTTGGTACATTAACCGATGCAGAACTAGGTACATCAACTGATGTAGAACCGGGGATAGTAACAGATGCAGAATATTCTGATAGTGAGGCTGGTGGCACGTTACTTGCTGCTTTTGACATTTCAATATTATCAGCAGATGGTGAGTATCAGCCGGGTGAGGATAGTCCGATAGCTGTAGAGATAACGGATCCTCGTATTGAAGACGGCGAGATTAGTGTATGGCATATCAGAGATGATGGCATACGCGAAAAAGTCAGTGATATTCAGGTTTCTTTGGGAAAAGTATCATTTAATGCAACTTCCTTTTCAGTATATGAGGTTGTTGCTGCGCCTGCTTCTCCTATAAATCTGGATGGAAAGACCTATGCTCTGGCGATTCATCAGTCGAATGTGGCGGATAATGGCAACAATCCTGCTGCTCTTATTTCTGAAAACCATGAAACTCTAAGTGGCAGAGTGAAGGCTTTGGATCTTATTATAAGAAAGAATCCTCTGACTAATGAGAATCTTTTTATTACGTCCACTAAAAATACAGAGCTGTCCCTGTGGACCTTTGAAGCTATTCCGGGAACAGATCTGTATTATGTATATTCAGAAAAAGACGGTCTTAAGAAGTATCTTAGTATAACAGATGGTAATCCGGAGATGCTTTTTATTCCTGATGAATCCTGTAAGCTAACAGTATTATCTCAGAATGGTAAGATAAAGATAGGAGATCAGTCAGATCATTTTCTTATACTTGATGACGGAAATGTTAAAAACGGATTCTCTACAAATACATCAGATGATGAAAAGGAATGGTTTTCTCTTATTAAACCATCCAATATTGGAGATGATGATTTTACCGTATTTTCAGCGGATAAGATAAGTGTATCTGATCTTCAGGATGGAGATAAGGTTGTAATTTATGTAAGACTCTGGGATGAAAGTGATCCTGCAAATAAGAAATACAGGTTCTTCGTTGTATCAAAAGGTGGATTACTTGTACCGGCTTACGAGGTTGGAGACAGGATTTCGTGGCTGGGTGCTATGGTTAACAGTACCCTTTGGGATTTTACTGTATATGATAATAATTATTATGAATTCCAAAATGAATATACGCATAGATTCCTTGCTCCTCAGATTACCAACAACCAGATAGTTTCTAATGATAAGATTGGAGTTAATCTGCCCGGAAGGTTAAATGGCAATTACAGTTCTACTATAACTGCGTGGGATGATACGTATTATACCTATGCTTCTCTTAAAATTGTGGATGATACTATGGTCAGTGTTCCTATGTCGGAGGCTGGAGAGTTCTACTTTGCAAAGCTGCTGGATGATGCGGACCAACTTACAGAAGTGGAGACTGTTGATAATAATGAACACGGTATTACCATGAAAATGGTGGATTTTAAAGGTGAGGTATATGGAAATAATAGAGATAGAGACAGAAGTCAGACCGACGTTATAGGCAATGATGCTTATACAAATGGGAATGTTAATTCTAATCTGGTATCTAAATATATAGCGGATGGAGAGGGTTATCCTGTTGCTACCAAAACCAAAAAATCTTTAAGTGAGTTATTCGGCTCTGCAAAAGAAGTAAATCATCTGTTCCTTTCGAAAACTTATAATGAAAGTGGCTACTTTGAGTATAACTGTACTAATAATTTTGCTCATCTTAATGATGACGGCAATTTTACTGTATATGATCAGGTGGCTTCCTTTGATGGTAATGGCTGTGGTACAGGTAAGTTTCATACGCATGGTCAGTTTATGCCATATAATAGCATATCTGGAGATAAGAAGTCGAAAAAAAATCCGTCAAATCTTACGGATGAAGCAGGTAATAATTTAGCACTGGATGATCCTAGAAGAGGGAAGCCTCTTTACGCTATTCAGTTTGATAAAAACAATACAAATGGCGGAACCAATAATGAGTATGCCAATTATTTCTTTGGAATGGAGCTTGAGACGGCGTTTACCCAGACTCCTAACGGGTGTGATGCCTGGGGGCATGATATGATCTTTGAGTTTACCGGAGATGATGATTTCTGGCTTTATGTTGATGATGTACTGGTGCTGGATATAGGTGGTATCCATGATGCTCTTAGCGGCTCTGTTAATTTTAAAACAGGGGATGTATATGTTAAGAAGAACAAAACGAATCTTAGACAGATATTTTATGATAATCTGCCAGAAAACATAAGAGATGAGTTTATATCCGCAAATTTTAAGGATGGATTAAATACCTTTAAGGATTACTCGAATCACACTATGAAGATATTCTATATGGAAAGAGGCGCCGGCGCTTCGAATCTGCATATGAGATTTAATCTTAGTGAGGTAAAAGAAGGACAGGTATTGCTTAGTAAGAAGATCCGTGCAGAGGGCATGGATAAAGATGCGAAGCTTGATTTTAATTACAAGCTCGTTGACTTTCCGTTTCAGATTGAGTATAGATCTAAGGATGATCCACAGGGTGTTTATCAAACGCTTAAAAATACCAGAACGGTTGTTGAAGACGGAGTTGAGAATACTATAAGACAGGTCACATATAAGAATAAACCCGGAGTACCGGTGAGATATGTGAAAGAGGGATATACCGTTGGTGGAAAATCCTATGATGATGTATTTCTCCTGTATGCTGACGATATTGTTAATATTAATTTTCCTGAAAATACCTTTGATTACCGTATAAGAGAATGTGGTGTAAACACAGGAGAAAATGGTGTATATAGTAAAGTTGTATTTAATGAAGCAGAGTTAAATAAAGAACAGGAAACTCAGTCCGGATCAGGACGTTATGACTATGTTACAGATACATCTGAGGTTAAGAATCGTCCGGTAGCAAACTTTGAAAACTATATAGATCCTGAAAATTTCAGAAAGCTTCGTTTTACTAAAGATGTTGTAGATAAAAATGGAAATCCTGTTAATAATGATACAGGGGTCTTTGATTACCGCCTTTATCTGGGCAGCGAAAATGATAACAGATTAGAGAGAGATAAACATGCTGCCAATACAGTTCCTTACTACGTTCTTGATGAGAATGGTAATTACTGTGAGTGGGAGGTTGTTATTCCGGAAGGTGAGCCGGAAAAGGCTGAGGGCAGGTTCGTGTCTCTTGGAACTAAAGAGATGCCTAAGAATAATAATGATGCTGTATTTCATACCTCTCCTAATGGAAAGATATCAAAAATCCCTGCCGGATATACTGTTGAGGTTCCTAACCTTCCTGTTGGAACCAAGTTCTGGGTGGAGGAAAGAGAGGATGAAGTTCCGCTAGGTTATACACTGCAAAAATACGTTATGGAGCATGGTTCTTATACTCCTGATGCAGATGAGATTAACCGTGGAACCATTGTAAGTACAACTATAGAAAATGATGGTACAGCAAAGCTTTATATCACAAACCAGAAGGGATATGGATTTGAAGCGAATAAGATATGGAGTGACGATGATTATGTAGAAGCTCATGGTGATATTTATCTGGCTTTATATGTTAAAAAATCGGATGGATCGAATGATTTTGAACTCGTTACCGGTACGGTGAAGAAGCTGTCACATCCAAATACCAAAGTAAAATGGTTTATGGAAGAGCTTGCTGACGGTAAGACGCTTGCTGACTATGAGGTCCGTGAAGTTACACTCACTAATCCGGGAACTGATGATGAGGGAAATATTACATATGAATCCATATCAGAGGTTGAGAATAATAGTATTATCAGTCACATTATACCGAATGAAGGGGATGATACGGATAAGGAATACAAATACAGAGTTGTCTATAATGAAGATGATCCGGAGACTAATGTTCGTATCGCTGATGTAAGGAATATCAGAAGTGGTGGTATAGAGATATGTCTGGGAAAATGGAATGGAAACGGTGGCTCAAGAACTATAGTTGAACCAATTGAAAATGGTAAGTTTACTTTAAAATATAGAGATGCTGAAGGCGCGGAAACTACAGTTGAAAGCTATACCTCAGATAAATTTGGAATAGTTACTGTTCTGTATGATTTTGAGGAGCGTACCGGATCTGATGACTCGGGATACTATATTCTCACAGAGGACAGTGCACCGACAGGTTATACAGGCATGTCAGGAGAATTACAATTCTATGTTGATGCAGAAAGAAAGGTTCATCTGAAGAGAAACTGGAACACTGATAACAGCGATGACGGCTGGGCAAATCATCAGAATATAGGCGGTGATAATGAGGACGTTCTGGCAAGAATCAATGTATATAATAAACAGCTTGATTTCAGCGTCATAAAGTATGATGATTCGGAACAGCCGCTTAGTGGTGCAGAATTTTCGCTTTATAAACAAATTGAAGATTTGAAAGGTAATAAGAGAAAGGATTATGATCCTCTTAGTGGCTTTGAAAGCCTTATAACTGGCGCAGATGGAAAGATACCTAAGATTGATGGTACGCTTTCAGCCGGGACCTATTATCTGACAGAGAATAATGCTCCTCAGGGATTTATCAGATTATCAGGTGATATAATATTTACCGTCACTGAATCAGGTGAGATCACTCTTGATAATAAAATAAAGGGTGCCAGCCTTGTATCTGAAAGCGCTTCCGGTTCTTCTGTTGATCCTTCTGTAAATAAGTATATTCTCAAGATTGCAAATCAACCTTCACCTCAGGATAATTTACTGGTTATAAAGAAGGTTGTGAGCGGTAACATGGGAAGTAAGAAGAAACAGTTTAACTTCACTGTGAAATTTACAAAGCCGGATGATTCTGATGTTACTGAATATACCTGGTATAAGAATAGTAAGATACAGAATAATAAGCTTAAGAGTGGTGGTGAATTTAAACTCAGTCATGGTGACTCTGTGGTAATATATGTTCCTCCCGGAACAGGAGTAACTATCACAGAAACGGCTGTTTTAGACTACAGTACAACATATAAGCTGGGAGATGGTGATGCAGTAGAAGGCAATGTGGCAAATGTTACAGTTGATAACAATACTATGGTTACATTTACTAATGAGCGTAATGCGCTGGTACCAACCGGTATATGGCAGGGAGTAACCGGTCTGATGATTCTGGGAATCCTGTGCCTGCTGGGTGTCATATATTTTTCCAGAAAGAGAAGCAGGTAATTTATATCTGACTCACGAAGCTTTTCGTGGGTCAGATTTTGAGCCGGTTGCTCCTGTTGCAGCTAATGGAAATGCTGCAAATGCTGCCAATGCCGAAGTGGCTGAAGGAGTCAGAAAATAGTTGAACTATATTCTTGAATTATATTATTTATTAGAGTAAACTAATGTGGTTGATTAGTTTACTCTAATTTGTTTTTGTAACGATTAAGGCTCATTAAAAGTAATAAAAATTGAAAGGAAATCCGGTGGTATATGAAAGATTTTAAGGATATTATGGGAAGAAATGAAGAACAGATAAGAATGGCATTAAATGAACTGGGGACATATGATATTGTCCGGGTAAATGATCTTCCGGAGCAGAACGGTATAGGAGTGGTTCTCAGTCATAAGAAGACCAGAGCCAGATTCTCGGTTGTATTAAATGATGATACCAATAAGGTTTTTGCCATAGGCTTCAGAACTCCTCCGACTAATTCCAGAGGAATACAGCATATAGTAGAGCATACAGTTCTTTGCGGCTCTGATAAGTATCCTGCAAAGGATCCCTTTGTGGAGCTGGCAAAGGGTTCACTCAATACATTTTTAAATGCCATGACCTATAGTGACAAGACAGTTTATCCTATAGCGAGCTGTAATGACAAGGATTTCCGTAATCTTACAGATGTATATCTTGATGCTGTATTTAATCCCAATATTTATAAGAGAGAAGAGATATTTAAGCAGGAGGGCTGGCATTATGAGCTGGAATCTCCTGACAGTGAGCTTAAAATAAACGGCGTGGTTTATAATGAAATGAGAGGTGTATATTCTTCACCTGATAATGTTCTTGCGAATGTGATAAATCAGAAAATGTATCCGGATACTCCTTACAGTGTTGATTCGGGTGGAGATCCTGATATTATTCCTGAACTTACCAGAGAGGAATATCTTGATTATCACAGGAATTATTATCATCCTTCCAACAGCTATATATATCTTTATGGAAATCTTGATATAGTGGAACAGCTCTCATATATTGATGAGAACTATCTAAGTAACTATGACTATCTCTATGTACCATCTGAGCTTCCTCTGCAGAAAGCATTTGATGAGCCGGTCAGCTATACAACGGGATATTCCATAACAAAGGACGAAGAGGAGGATGCCAGATCTATTCTCAGCTATAATGCTGTTGTGGGAGAAGCGACAGATGTTATTCTGGTAACAGCCTTTAATGTTATCCAGTATATACTGATAGATGCTCCGGGGGCTCCGCTTAAGAAGGCGCTTGTGGACTCGGGTATATGCTCGGATGTTGAAGCTCAGTTTGACAACACTATGCGTCAGCCTCTGTTTACTATTCTTGCCAGAGATGCCGAAGCGTCTGATGCTGACAGATTCTATAGCATAATAGAGGAAAATCTTAGAAAATATGTTGAAGAAGGTCTGGATAAAGAGGCGATAGAAGCAACTCTGAATACTTTTGAATTTAAGAATAAGGAAGGCCTTTCCGGACGTTATCCAAAGGGACTTACTCTTGGACTATCTGATTTTGGCGGATGGCTCTATGATGATTCGCTTGCTCAGGATTCCTTTACCATGCAGCCTGTATTTGATTATCTGAGACGTGCGATTACGGATGGTGCGGAAGAATCAGATGGCGTAAAATGCGGATATTTTGAGGAGCTTATCCGGAAATATCTTCTGGATAATAAGCATAAGTCTCTTATTGTCGCGCGTCCTGTGGTTGATATGAATCTGGAGAAGGATAAGGCTCTCCGTGATAAGCTTGAGGCTTATAAGGCATCTTTATCAGATGAAGAGATAGCTGCTCTGGTACAGGAGACAGCGCATCTTAAGGCGTATCAGTCTGAACCTTCAACACCTGAAGAGCTTGCCACTATACCGCTTCTCAGTCTGGAGGATATAGATAAGAAGGTCAGAAAGCTTTATAACAGGGAAACAGAGGTTGCAGGTACCAAGGTGGTGGCTCACGATATATTTACAAATGGTATAACCTATGCGGAGTTTTACTTTGACATAAGTGACTTTTCTCTAAAGGATCTCAGCAATGTACAGATACTGACAGAGCTGCTGAAGTATGTTGATACTGATAATTATACTTATAATGAACTGTCCAAGAAGATTGATCTTCTGACAGGAGGTATCTTCTTTAATCTTGGCTGTTATGACAGGATCGGCGATGATATATATGTATATCTGGATGCACGTATCAAAACCTTTGAGGACAAATTCTTTGATGGTATAGGTCTGATGAAGGATATAATTTCAACCTCCCATATCAGAGACAGGAAGAGGCTGAAGGAGATTATCTCTGAGATCAGAGCGTCCGGTAAGATGGGTCTGGTAGAAAGCGGGCATGTTACTGCCAGAGGCAGGGCTCTTTCCTATATTGAAGAAAGCTCCAGAATCATGGACTCTATGGAGGGGATTGATTTCTATAGATATATAGAGTATCTGGACAAGAACTTCGATGATGTATATGAAGAGCTGGCAGATGAGCTTGAAAGACTTTACAGGAAGATATTCCGTAAGGATGCCCTGATCGTTTCCTATACCTCTGATAAGCTGGAATCGATGCTTGAAGAATCCCTGAAGAGTCTCTCTGAGGTGCTGAGTGATGAGAAGATGGGAGAAGACAGAATAAATGTTCCTCTTGAAGTAAAAAATGAGGGGCTTAAGACTTCCTCTAAGGTTCAGTATGTTGCCAAGGTGGCTGATTTCAAGGCTGCAGGTCTGGAGTATGACGGTGCACTTAACGTCCTCAAAACCATTCTTTCCTATGATTATCTGTGGATAAACGTTAGAGTAAAGGGTGGAGCTTATGGATGTATGTGTGACTTCAGCAGATTCGGTCATGAATCCTTTGTTTCTTACAGAGATCCGAATCTTGAGGAAACCTATGATATATTCAGGTCGGCGGCTGAATATGTGGAAAGCTTTGACTGCTCAGACAGAGATATGGTCAAGTATATCATCGGCACCATATCTAATACTGATGTTCCTCTTCCTCCTTATTTGCTTGGTTCAGTATCCTTCGGCTCATACATCACTAATACTACAGAGGAAGACAGACAAAAATCCAGAGACAGAGTGCTGTCTGCCAATCAGGAAACCATAAGAAGTCTGGTTCCTTATCTCAAAGTTCTTGCAGATACGGATATTATCTGTACTGTTGGCGGAGAGGAGAAGCTGGGGGCGGCTGCCGGACTTTTCAAGTCGGTAGATAAGCTGATATAGTCATCATAGCTGCTCATTATGCGATGACTGAAACAGATAGATAATAAATCAGAAATGGAATTGTTTAATGGAAGATAGATCATTTAAGTCCGGTTTCGTTGCCATACTTGGCCGTCCAAATGTCGGAAAATCAACTATAATGAATCATCTTATAGGGATGAAGATAGCGGCAGTCAGTAAGCGGGCGCAGACAACAAGAAAAAGAATACAGACTGTATATACAGAGGAAAGAGGTCAGATAGTATTTCTGGATACCCCCGGTATTAACAAGGCAGAAACCAAGCTTGGTGAATACATGCTGGATGCTGCTGTTGATACTCTTAAAACAGCCGATATGATACTTTGGATCATAGAGCCGTCGGATTATATAGGAACCGGTGAGAGATATGTTGCAGAGCTTATAGGTAAGGCTGTGGAGGGAGTTGAAAGTCTTCCGGTTATACTTGTTGTGAATAAAGCAGATACTGCTGAAGAGGAAAAGATACAAAGTACATTTGACAAATATAATTCATATATGAAGGAGTCGGAAGGAACTGTATTTGATACGATGCTTGCTGTGTCTGCGACAAAAGGTACAGGGCTTGATAATTTAAAGGATGAGATATTCTCACGTCTTCCGGAAGGACCGATGTATTTTGATGAAGATACAGTCACTGACGAAACTGAAAGGGAGATAGTAGAGGAGTTTATAAGGGAGAAGTGCCTTAGAAATCTGGATAAGGAGATTCCTCATGGTATAGCGGTGGTTGTGGATAAAATGCATACCAGAAGCGGCAGAAATGGTGATAATGTAGTTGATATAGAGGCTACTATAATCTGCGAAAGAGAAAGTCATAAGGGTATCATTATCGGCAAAAACGGTTCCATGCTGAAACGTATTGGAACAGATGCAAGACATGAGATAGAGGATATGCTTCAGGAAAAGGTTAACCTGAGACTTTGGGTCAAGGTTCGTCCGGGATGGAGGGATAAGAAGAATTATCTCTCGGAATACGGATATAAGAAAAAGGTTTAATTAATATGTTGGATAGTACAGTTGTTCAGGGTATCGTTCTGGATACCTCTCTTATAAAAGAATATGATAAACGGCTGGTTATCCTAACTGTTGAGCTGGGCAGGATAACTGTATTTGCCAATGGTGCCAGAAGGAAGAACTCCCCCCTTACTGCCATAAGCCAGAAGTTTGTGATGGGAAGCTTTACGGTGAGACCCAGCGGGAGAGAAGCTTATTCTCTGATAGGTGCAGAGATACAGGAATCCTTTATTGAGCTTTCCTATGATATAGAGAAGCTTGCGTATGCTTCGTATTTTTGTGAGCTTATGGGACATTTTACCAGAGAGGGTATAGGTGCTACGGATGAGCTTAATCTTCTGTTCGTTACCTTCAGGACTATACTTTCGGACAGAATCAGCCTGGGGCTTATAAAAAGTATATTTGAATGTAAGCTGCTGGATATAGAAGGAATGGGGCTTCAGATGTATGAATGTGTCAAAACTGGCGCAAAGGACGGACTTCATCATATAAGTCTTGAAGAGGGCGGTCTTGTTGCTGATGATGTTCTTGGCTCTGCAAAGTCTCCGGTATATATTTCAGATGAAGCGATTTATACTATCAGATATATACTGAGCAGAGGCATCTCGTCTGTTTATTCCTTTGATGTAAAGCCTGAAATCTCAGCGGAGCTTTCTGAGCTTATGGATAAATATATACTTCTTAATACAGATAGACATTTTAAATCCCTGGATATATTGGCGCCACTATAGAATTGGATGTAAAACCCACTATAAAAGCTGGTTCATACACCGCTATAGAAGCTGATGAAACAAATGCTTTTATTTGGGAAGGTTTTGTGATACAATCTTTTACCGTTGGTTATACAGTTGCTTGTAGGCTGGTGGCGTATATGATATATCAGTCGAAAGGATAACTGTTCAATACATGATTAAAAATGACAAGTGAAGGAATGATAATTGATTATGAGAAGATTTAAAAGCAAAAGATCCGTTGGATTTGTTTGTATAATGAGTCTGGTGCTAGCCATGCTGTGTGGCTGTGCTTCTTTTTTTACATTTGAGGAAGAAGTTTCTACTGAAGATATGTCCATAGATCAGATATCAGTTCTTAAGGATATAACTGAGAATACCCTGCAGCTTAGTTCTGATGGTACGGTGCTTGAGATGTCCTGCGAGGACTACTCGGAGCAGGGGATTGATACTAATGGAGTTGAGGACTATATCAGGGGAGAGATTGATGCTTACAATAAAGAAAGCGGTCTTTCCAAGATGTCTCTCGTGGAGTACCGTGAAGATTCCGGTCTGGTAAAGAGTGCCATCCGGTATAATGATATAGATACATATAATGATTTCAATGTAATGGATATAGTTAACATTTCCTATGATAAGAATCAGGCTGATGAGGTTGCGCGTGACGAGGCAGAGGCAAGGCTGAAGGCTGCTGTTACAGTAACGGAAGAGGTGGAGATAGATGAAGAAGCTCTTGCTGAAGCCGGTTACAGTCTGGATGATCTGGAGGACGGTGCGATAAATGAATCATCAGGTGAAGTGGCAACTGCTTCGGATGCTGTTGCGACATTTACAGATGCATCCGGAAATGTCGCTGAATCAGGTGATATCTCCGGTGATTCGTATATGATGATCAAAACCACAGAGCCTATAGTTATAAGCATTTCAGATGGAAAGATACTTTATACCAACTATCATGTTGAGCCTATTGATGCATCCTCTGCAAGATGTCTTGGGGATGGAGTAGCTATAATAGTTTATGAATATAACAATTAGTTCAGCGGCTTTTTGATCTGAACTGGTGTGAAAAAATATATAAAAAAGGAGTCAGTTATGGATAAATCACAGAAGAGTATGGAAAAGATTATATCTCTTGCAAAGACAAGAGGCTTTGTATATCCGGGATCTGAGATCTATGGAGGTCTCGCCAACACCTGGGATTACGGTAATCTTGGTGTTGAGCTTAAGAATAATGTAAAAAAGGCATGGTGGAAGAAGTTCATCCAGGAATGTCCATATAACGTAGGTGTTGATACAGCGATTCTTATGAACCCTCAGACCTGGGTTGCATCTGGTCATCTGGGTAGTTTCTCAGATCCTCTGATGGACTGTAAGGAGTGTCATGAAAGATTCAGAGCTGATCAGGTTATAGAAAGCTTTGCTGCTGAGCATGGCATTACTCTTGAATCTTCTGTTGATGGATGGTCAAATGAAGAGATGGAGAGCTTTATAGAAGAGCATAAGATTCCTTGCCCATCCTGTGGAAAGCATAACTTTACCGGTATCCGTCAGTTCAATCTGATGTTCAAGACCTTCCAGGGTGTTACCGAGGATGCTAAGAATACTGTATATCTTAGACCTGAAACAGCTCAGGGTATCTTTGTTAACTTTAAGAATGTTCAGAGAACCTCTCGTAAGAAGGTTCCATTTGGAATAGGTCAGGTAGGTAAGTCCTTCAGAAATGAGATTACACCGGGTAACTTTACATTCAGAACACGTGAGTTCGAGCAGATGGAGCTGGAGTTCTTCTGCAAGCCGGGAACACAGACTGAGTGGTTTGAATACTGGAGAAAGTTCTGCTTCGAGTGGCTGCTTTCACTTGGTATCAAGGAAGAGAACTTGAGACTTAGAGATCACGATCAGGAGGAGCTTTCCTTCTACAGTGATCATACTACAGATATTGAGTATGCATTCCCATTCACAGACTGGGGTGAGCTGTGGGGTATCGCATCCCGTACAGATTACGACCTTACTCAGCACCAGAATACCTCCGGTGAACCTATGGAATATTTTGATGATGAGACACATGAGAAGTATATCCCTTATGTAGTTGAGCCTTCACTTGGAGCTGACCGTGTAACTCTTGCTTTCCTTTGTGAAGCATATGATGAGGAAGTGCTTGATGCTGAGAAGAATGATGTTCGTACTGTTCTTCATTTCCATCCGGCTATCGCTCCTGTGAAGATTGGTGTATTCCCTCTTTCTAAGAAGCTTGCTGAAGGAGCTGAAAAGGTATATACAGAGCTTAGTAAGTATTGGAATTGCGAATATGATGACAGAGGAGCTATCGGTAAGAGATATCGTCGTCAGGATGAGATTGGAACTCCATATTGCATTACATATGACTTTGATTCTGAAGAGGATGGCGCAGTTACTGTACGTGACCGTGATACCATGGAGCAGGAGAGAGTTAAGATAGAGGATCTGAAGGCATATTTTGAGGAAAAGCTTACATTCTGATGCTTGTTTTTTTAAAGTTTGATTTGTAAAGGAAGTTGGAGGCTTATGGATGCGCTTCTAATCGTTGGTTTTATATTTACCTTTGTGGGTTTTATATTTTTGTTTGTTGCATTTATTTTATATAACCATAGAAAAGGTCTGGAAGAACGCTGTAATCAGAAAGCATATGGAGATGTAATCAGAATTCTTGAAAAAAACGATGGCATGATAGGCAATGGACATTATAATCAAAGATATTACTCGCCGGAAGTCAGATTTATAACATATGAAGGAAGAGAGGTCATTACTCATTCAAAGGTCTATACTTTTCCTTGCAGATTCAGTGTGGGTCAGAATGTTACTATATGCTATGATGGAAGTGATCCGGAAAAGTTCTATATTGCAGAAGATAAAAATACTTCGATTCTATACAAGATTTTCTTTTTAGTATCGACGTTACTGTTGCTTATAGGTGTTTCTATGATACTTGTTTCGTTTTTTATATAAATATGTCAGTTAGGGATAATCCACATAAATTTTTATTATTTTCGGTATTCATTTATTATTTTATTTATGCTATAATTTTACGCAGTCACGGACTCTTGGATAATGATGCAGTGATAGCTTTCTATTTCCATGATCCGAAATTATAATTTTATACGTTTAGGAGGTATAAACAACATGGCAAACAAATGGGTATACACCTTCCAGGAAGGTAATATGTCTATGCGTAACTTGCTCGGTGGTAAGGGTGCTAACCTTGCTGAGATGACAGAGATTGGTCTTCCTGTTCCACAGGGATTCACAATCACCACTGAGGCTTGTACACAGTATTATGAGGATGGTCGTAAGATTAATGATGAGATCATGTCTCAGGCTATGGAAGGCGTAGCTTGGATGGAGAAGGTTAACGGAAAGAAGTTCGGTGATCTTCAGAATCCTCTTCTTGTTTCTGTTCGTTCAGGTGCTCGTGCATCTATGCCAGGTATGATGGATACAATCCTCAACCTCGGTCTTAATGATGAAGTAGTTGAAGCAATGATCAAGGGTAATCCTGATCCTGCATTCGAAAGATTCGTATATGATTCATATAGAAGATTTATCCAGATGTTCTCTGATGTAGTTATGGAAGTTGGTAAGAAGTATTTTGAGCAGCTTATCGACAAGATGAAGGAAGAGAAGGGCGTTAAGTACGACGTTGAGCTTACTGCTGCTGATCTTAAGACTCTTGCTGAGCAGTTCAAGGCTGAGTACAAGAACCAGCTTGGAGAGGACTTCCCTTCAGATCCTGTTACACAGCTTAAGCTTGCTATCGAGGCAGTTTTCCGTTCATGGGATAACCCTCGTGCTAATGTATATCGTCGTGATAATGATATCCCTTATTCATGGGGTACTGCTGTAAACGTAATGCCTATGGTATTTGGTAACCTTAACAATGAGTCAGGTACAGGTGTTGCATTTACAAGAGATCCTGCAACTGGTGAGAACAAGCTTATGGGTGAGTTCCTTATCAATGCTCAGGGTGAAGACGTTGTTGCCGGTGTTCGTACACCTATGCCTATCGCTCAGATGGAGCAGGAATTCCCAGAAGCATATGCTGAGTTCCTTAAGGTTTGTGAGACACTTGAGAACCATTATCATGATATGCAGGATATGGAGTTCACAGTTGAGAATAAGAAGCTTTATATGCTTCAGTGTAGAAATGGTAAGAGAACAGCTCCTGCTGCTCTGAAGATCGCTTGTGACCTTGTTGATGAAGGACATAAGACACCTGAAGAAGCAGTTGCTATGATCGATCCTCGTAACCTGGATACACTTCTTCACCCACAGTTTGATGCAGCAGCTCTTAAGGCAGCTACACCAATCGGAAAGGGTCTTGGAGCATCTCCTGGTGCTGCTTGTGGTAAGGTTGTATTTACAGCAGATGATGCTGTTGAATGGGCTGCAAGAGGAGAGAAGGTTGTTCTTGTAAGACTTGAGACATCTCCGGAAGATATCACAGGTATGAAGAGTGCTCAGGGTATCCTGACAGTTCGTGGTGGTATGACATCACATGCTGCAGTTGTTGCTCGTGGTATGGGTACATGCTGTGTATCCGGTTGTGGCGACATCAACATGGACGAGGAGAACAAGAAGTTCACACTTGCCGGTAAGGAGTTTGTAGAGGGTTCAGAGATTTCTATCGATGGTACAACAGGTAACATCTATGAAGGAATCATCCCTACAGTTGATGCTTCTATCGCTGGTGAGTTCGGACGTATCATGGCTTGGGCTGATGAGTTCAGAACACTTAAGGTTAGAACAAATGCTGATACACCTGCTGATGCTAAGAAGGCTCGTGAGCTTGGTGCTGAGGGTATCGGACTTTGCCGTACAGAGCATATGTTCTTCGAGGAAGATCGTATAGCTGCTTTCCGTGAGATGATCTGTGCAGATACAGTAGAAGCTCGTGAGAAGGCTCTTGATAAGATCCTTCCATATCAGCAGAGCGACTTCAAGGCTCTCTATGAGGCTCTTGAAGGAAATCCTGTTACTATCAGATTCCTGGATCCACCTCTTCATGAGTTCGTTCCTCATGAGGAAGCTGAGCAGCAGAAGCTTGCAGATGCAACAGGTAAGACACTTGAAGAAGTTAAGGCTATCGTTGAGTCTCTTAAGGAGTTCAACCCTATGATGGGACACAGAGGATGCCGTCTTGCTGTTACATATCCTGAGATTGCTGTTATGCAGACAAAGGCTGTTATCAGAGCTGCTATCGAGGTTCAGAAGGAGCATCCGGATTGGAATGTTAAGCCTGAAATCATGATCCCTCTTACATGTGAGGTTAAGGAGCTTAAGTATGTTAAGAAGTTTGTAGTAGAGACAGCAGATGCTGAGATCGCTGCTGCAGGCGTTGATCTTAAGTACGAAGTTGGTACTATGATCGAGATTCCTAGAGCTGCTCTTACAGCCGATGAGATCGCTAAGGAAGCTGATTTCTTCTGCTTCGGTACTAACGACCTTACACAGATGACATTTGGATTCTCAAGAGATGATGCTGGTAAGTTCCTCAATGCTTACTATGATACAAAGATCTTTGAGGCAGATCCATTTGCTAAGCTTGATCAGACAGGTGTTGGTAAGCTTATGGATATGGCTCTTAAGCTTGGTCGTCCGGTTAATCCTGCACTTCATGCTGGTATCTGTGGAGAGCATGGTGGAGATCCTTCATCAGTTGAGTTCTGCCATAAGATCGGACTTGACTATGTATCATGTTCACCATTCCGTGTACCTGTAGCTAGACTTGCTGCAGCACAGGCAGCTATAGCTGAAAAGAACTAATTGACGAAATATCTAATTTCGATTAGATGAAATAATAGAGGACTAAACAGTCGTTTATCTAAAAGATAAGGCTGTTTGGTCCTCTTTTTTATTGACATATAAATAAATACATGTTAATATATGAACAAATGAACATATAAACAAAAGTAATGAAATAAATGACAGGAGATAAGTTATGTCGAGTAAAGCAGTAAGTAAAGGAGTGTATAAGCTGATGTCACCGGGATATGACATTCTGGATAAGACATTTTTCAGAGATAATGGCAGAAAGAACGGCAGGAATCCGAGAAAGGTTCTGAGTAAACTGATACCTGACGAAAAGGTCCTGGTTCTTGATATGTGCTGCGGCACAGGCTCAAACGGAATTGGTGTCGCTATGAAGAAACCGTCTGTTACGGTTGTGGGACTGGACAGATCGAAGCCTATGCTGAAAAGGGCAAGACAGAAGGTACAGAAGCTGGGTCTCAGTAATGTTAAGCTTATCTGCCGGGATGCTACCGATACGGGATTAAAAGATGAAATGTTTGATTATATAATAATCGGACTGGTTCTTCATGAATGTAATTCAGAACTTTGGAAGATGATCCTTTCGGAAGCCTATAGACTTCTAAAGAAGGATGGAAGAATGATAATACTTGACTGGGAGAGACAGACGGGACTTTTTGATAAGCTGAAGTATGCACCGATGTATATTATAGAAAGTATAGGTACACCTAAATATTTCAGGGAATACTATTACAGCGATAAGGAAGCCTTTTTTTCGAGATATGGATTTGAAGCAGAGACGAATGTCAGATGCAAGTATTCATTTGTGATGACCTTGAAGAAGGCTGAAGAAAGAGCTGAGATGCCAGAGAAGCCGGAAGAGAAAGAAGAAATGCGAGAGAAGCAGACTGGAATGAACGACTGCGTTGAGAATCGATATCTGGGCAAAACTCATATGCTGGATTATGATAATTATATGATTCAGGAGCTCATAAGAGAGCGTGGCTGGAAGAAGCTTCCGGAATTTGAAAGAAAAAAAACGGTTGACATTTTTGATTTATCGTAGTAGAGTACATATTTGTAAAGAACAAAGGCGTTCCGATGAGAGATTCTCGGAACGCCTCTTTTGTTTTTAAAACTGCCTTCGGGCGGAATAATATTTTTTATAAAAAGCAAAGGCGCTTTGGAACTTATATGAGTCCAAAGCGCTTTTTTAATCCGAACTCGCGAGCGGATTGGCTTAATAATTTTTAAGGAGGAAATTGAGTTATGGAAGATATACTCAGTGTAGTTAATGAAAATATTTTCGCTGTGTGGTTCCTTATAGGTGCCGCATTGGTATTCTGGATGCAGGCTGGTTTTGCGATGGTTGAGTCGGGTTTTGCGAGAGCAAAGAATGCAGGTAATATCCTGATGAAGAACCTGATGGATTTCTGTATCGGATGTTGTGTTTTTATCCTGATAGGCTTCGGACTTTTGTTAGGTGAAGACCTGTGCGGATTTATAGGTAAACCGGGATTTGACATTGTGACTTCATATCAGAATTTTGACTGGTCAAATTTCGTATTTAACCTTGTATTCTGTGCAACGACAGCAACTATAGTATCAGGTGCTATGGCAGAGAGAACAAAGTTCCTCAGCTACTGTGTATATTCGGGAATCATCTCAGCACTTGTATATCCAATCGAAGCACACTGGATCTGGGGCGGCGGATGGCTTGCGCAGCTTGGCTTCCACGACTTCGCAGGTTCATGCGCAATCCACATGGTCGGCGGTATCTCAGCACTTATCGGTGCAAAGATGGTCGGTCCTCGTATAGGAAAGTTTGAAAAGGATAAAGACGGAAAGGTTACAAAGGTAAATGCTTTTCCTGGTCACAATATAGTAATCGGTGCTCTCGGAGTTTTCATCCTCTGGTTCGGCTGGTACGGATTCAACGGTGCAGCTTGTACATCAAAAGAGCAGCTTGCATCGGTATTCCTTACAACAACCGTTGCGCCTTCAATAGCAACGGTAGTATGTATGATCTTTACATGGATCAAGTACGGTAAGCCCGATGTATCAATGTGTCTTAATGCTTCACTCGCAGGTCTTGTAGCTATCACAGCTCCATGTGATGTAACAGATGCATTAGGTTCGGTTATAATCGGTGCGGTTGCCGGACTTCTGGTAGTTTTCGGTATATGGCTTCTTGACTTCAAGCTTCATATAGATGATCCTGTAGGTGCCGTAGCAGTTCATATGATGAACGGTATCTGGGGAACAATAGCAACAGGACTTTTCGCAACAACAGAAGCACCGGGAAATGACAGCGTATCAGGTCTTTTCTACGGTGGCGGATTCCATCAGTTAGGACTTCAGTTACTCGGTTTTGCAGCAGTTGCAGCATGGACAGTAGTAACAATGATAATCGTATTCTCGATTATCAAAGCTATCTTCGGACTCAGAGTTTCGGAAGAAGAAGAAATCGAAGGTCTTGATGCTACAGAGCATGGTCTTGCATCGGCATATTCGGGATTCAGTATCGTAGATATGTCAAGCGCCATGATGTCGGAAAATGAAAATACAAACCTCGGAGTTGCCGAATATGATGAAGCCAGTGAGGTTCAGAAGAAGGCTTCCGTTCCTGTAGTCGATACGACAAAGGATATGCAGAATGCGGGTATTGCCGATACAGGAATCAATAAGGTGGTTATCATTACAAAGCTTTCAAGATATGATAAGATCAAGAGAGCGCTCAACAATCTCGGCGTTACGGGTATTACAGTAACACAGGTAAGCGGCTGCGGTATTCAGAAGGGTACCGGTGAGAGGTACCGTGGAGTTGAGATGGATATGACACTCCTTCCTAAGATCAAGCTCGAAGTTGTAGTAAGCGGTATCCCTGTTGACAGCGTTATCGAGACAGCTAAGAAAACGCTTTATACAGGTAAAATCGGAGACGGAAAGATCTTCGTATATCCGGTAAGTCGTGTTGTTAAGATTAGAACTGGAGAAGAGGATTACGATGCACTTCAGGATGTAGAGTAATGCTGGAACACATCATAGAAGCTTTGATATGAGAGCTTCTATGGTGTGTTTTTATTTTGTAATAAAGCGAGTTATATGTTATTGAAAATGGTGCCGAAACACTTCCGTATTGGACACCGGTATTTACGCAGGAGGAAGCTATGTTGCAAAGAGTGTGGTTTTGGCTTAATATATAAAGTAACACATTAAAAGGCAGGCAACGACTTGATCTGAAAGCTCAAAAATTGCATTTGAGATGTTGCTTGAGAAGTGAGAATTATACGAAATGTTTGGAGAAAGTAGAGATTGAATCATGGAAGAGCTTAGAGTGGATTATTGAGTGGTTTTGAGGGGGGCTTATGGAAAGAAATCATGAGGTTACAAATAAGCAGTATTTACTTGATGATACTGGAGAACTTAGAGAACCGGGATGGTCGCGCAGTCTTATTCAGAGATATGATAGGAGTATGATTAAGGCTCCTAAGTGGAGAATAAAAGAGTGGGATTATTATCTGGTTATGAGTGACACTTTTGCAGGTGCATTTACCATATCAGATGATGGTTATATAGGTCTTCAATCTGTGTCGCTTCTGGAGTTTGGGAGTGAGCCTTGGGAACATACGGAAACAGTTCTAAATGCATTTCCGATGGGGAGAATTGGTCTTCCAAATGACTCTTCCAGGGGTACTACCAAATATATGGATAAGCGGCTTAAAATGAAGTTCAATGCTGGAAAGGGCAGGCGGCGGATTCGCTGTAGATTTGATGACTTCTATAAAGGTAAGCCTTTCGAGTGTGATATTATTCTCGAACAACCTTCTATGGATAGCATGGTTATAGCTACTCCCTGGGATAAGAAGCATGCATTTTATTATAATCAGAAGATCAATACCATGCGAGCCAGCGGGTACATGAAGTATAATGGCAAGGTATATGAGTTCAATCCTAAAACTGATTTTGGAACACTTGATTGGGGACGTGGAGTATGGACTTATGATAATACATGGTTCTGGGGTTCGGGAAATGCAGATATAGATGGCAACAGCTTCGGTTTTAACATAGGCTATGGCTTCGGAAATACAAAAGCTGCTACGGAAAATGTAATATTCTATAATGGAAAGGTTCATAAACTGGATGATGTTGAGTTTCATATTCCGGAAAATGATTATATGAAACCCTGGACATTTACCTCATCAGATGGAAGATTTGAAATGTCTTTTATTCCTGTACTTGACAGGGCGGCGTGTCTCGATTACAAAGTCATAGTTTCTGATCAGCATCAGGTATTTGGAAGAATGACAGGAAAAGCAGTTTTAGATGATGGAACGGTAATAGAAGTAAAGGATATGATGTGCTTTGCGGAGAAGGTTCATAATAAATATTAATTCCAAAAGACTTAAGTAAAAGATTTGTAATATAAAACGAATATTAACCTCTGTTCGAGAGAGTATGGTTTTGGCTGTATTGCTCGTGTGACTCTTTTTTCTAATGCGTAGGCGATGTGGAGCATTCACCGGGCAGCAGAGGTTAATTATATAAATCTTATAAAATGGACACTATGTCACATGATTATATAACTACAGGATAGGAAAGTTTAGATGGGATATAATTTATTTAATATAAAAGAAGTTTCAGGTGCGTTTAACAAAAAATTAGATGATTTCAGGGCGTCGCTGGGTGATGCAATAAGTAAAGGCACTAACATACCATTTGCAGATAGCGATATCTCATACGTTCTAAAGCTGCAAAATGACAGGCTCCGCAGAAAGCGTGTCGACATTGATTATAGTATCTACAAGCGTGATGAAAATAATAGGAAATACATCGTTGCCAGCGATTGGCAGGATGCACATTATCACAGCTCCGTATGCTTCAACTCCTGCGGAGTGAAGAGGATTGTGAGGCGGGACGGAAAGACATCATATCGTGACGACAGAAGATCTGTTCTCTATGGCACGATCACTGACGTGATGAACGGAATACATCCGGAAAATGATCCATATAGCTGCCCCAATTGTGGCTCGGTTTCTACAGTTGCCGGCCTGCAGAATGGCTGCTCGTACTGCGGCACAAGATTTAAAATGGATGAGCTCTTTCCGAAGATTACTTCATATTATTTCCTGGAAGATGCCGGCATGACTACAAGGGAATTCAAGGGCGACTTTTTCAAGCTATATCCATTTGTTGTTCTAGGCATGTACATTTTAGGGTGCATCGTCAGGAGTGACGTGTATCTGCCCTGGAACCTTGTTAAAAATGTACCGATGCTGATAGGTGCTATTATCGGCTTTGGTTTAGGTGGTTTACCCGCTGCTTATATAGTATATGTATATCTTCTGTTTATGAAGGCGATTGTGAAGACTATTGCGGCATTTGGTAAAATGGGTACGGCCGGCTCTAGAAGATTGTTCGAGAGCAGAATGAAGAAAGTAAGTCCTGAGTTTTCATTTGAATACTTTACAAGCAAGGCGCTGTCTCTGATTAAGACGTCGGTCTATTCGGAGGATGAGAGCGAGTTCATGTTCTATGATGGCGGGCCGCTCGATCCGAAAATGAAGGACATTATTGATCTCAACTATGGCGGTGCGCTGGGTGTTAAAAGTTTTGTCGATGAAGGAAACTACGTGAAGGTTGTGACGAAGGCTTACTTCGACGTCCTCTACGCAAATGATAGTAAGGTTTTTTACAAGTCGCAGATTTTCAGCGCGACATTTAGGCGCCGCACCGACATTCCCGTGAACCTCAACTTTTCAATGACCAGAATTGCATGCCCGTCCTGCGGCGCAAGCTTTGATGCGACGAAGATCAAGAATTGTCCTTACTGCGGCAACCAGTACGACGGCACCTCCGACGACTGGGTGCTGGTCGAGCTGAAATACAACTAGTTGAAACATACCTGGGGGGAGATGTGACAAATCCTCTCAGAGAGAAATTGTCACATAAAATCGTACTTTTGGGAAGGAGAAGTGGCTCCTCCCACCTGCTAAAGCAAGTGGGTTTCCGCCGCTAAGCATTTATATGAATCGATTTTACAAGCTGACCTTATTTTTGCTTTTAGCAATATTCATAATAAATATAAGCGCATCGGATGTTCATGCTGATATGGGGCCTAAGCCATCCATCACTATTCATGTGGAGAATGGACCTTCAGAATATTACCTCGCGCTTCTTTGCAGTCCGAGAGGAATTACTGGCACGAATAGTGATCTGAAATTGGAAAATGTTAATGAAGTCACAGTCCAGAATTATCTGAAGGATTTTTTTTATGATGAATGGGTATTTTCTGAGAGCCCGGTGGGAGATAATATAATATCGTCCCGGGATACAACCGAGTTTTATTTTGGTTACATGGTTCCGGATGATTTCAAAGTTATAATTATTTCTACAGATGGAACGGTATATCTGAGTGACCACATTAATCCAGAGGAATTTAATGCAGATATAACATACGACGTTGCTACAGGAAAGCTTACAGAGACTATTGAAGACAGGACACTCAGACATAGCATTTACGTTGTTGTATGTTATCTTCTTACGCTTGCTATGGAACTTGTTGTTTTATTACTCTTTAAGTATCCATTTAATAAGAGAAATCTATTCTGTTTCCTTCTTATCAATACGATCACCAATATACCATTTAGCATATTTCTGATTAATCAGAGAGCAAGCATTCCGATGATTTTAATTTGGCTTTTCCTCGAGATTATTATAATGCTGCTCGAAGGCGTCTTCTACCTTATAACCTTGAGAGATGCTGAGGGCAGACGGAGGAAACTGAAGAGCTTTTTATATGGAGTAGTTGCGAACATTGTCAGCGCAACCCTTGGAGCAATAATACTTTTCTTCTATGGACTTATATTTCATTAAAAGAGTTTTTAAGTGAAATTATCAGCCTCATTCGCTTGTTAAGAATAGCATATTTTTGTATAATAAATCTGTATTCTGTATTGTATAAGGCGAGTTACATTTTAAAAAAAGGAGGTATTAAAAATGGGTGTTAACAGGTTTGTGTTAAATGGAATTTCTTATCATGGTCACGGCGCTATTAATGAGATTCCCGGGATTGTTAAGTCAAAGGGGTTCAAGAAGGCTTTCGTTGCATCTGACCCTGATCTTATTAAGTTTGGTGTTACCGCAAAGGTTACCGACCTTCTTGAACAAAATGGAATTGAGTACGAGATTTATTCAGATATTAAGCCCAATCCGACTATTGAAAATGTACAGAAGGGCGTTGAAGCATATAATGCATCCGGCGCTGATTTCATGATAACAATAGGTGGCGGTTCATCTATGGATACAGGAAAGGGAATTGGTATTATTGTAAATAATCCTGAGTACGCAGATGTTCGTTCTCTTGAGGGAGTTGCTCCTACTAAGAACCGTACAGTATTTACAATTGCAGTTCCTACAACAGGTGGAACCGGTGCAGAGTCAACGATCAATTATGTTATAACTGATGTTGAGAAGAAGCGTAAGTTTGTATGCGTAGACCCTAACGATATTCCTGATATCGCAGTTGTTGATCCGGATATGATGTCAACAATGCCTAAGTCACTTTCTGCAGCAACAGGAATGGACGCACTTACACATGCTATAGAAGGCTATACTACAGCAGCTGCATGGGAGCTTTCAGACTGCCTTAACCTTGAGGCTATTAAGCTCATCGCAGCGAATCTTCGAAAAGCAGTAGAAAATGATCCGGAAGGCCGTGAGGGAATGGCTCTTGCTCAGTATGTAACAGCAATGGCTTATTCAAATGTTGGTCTTGGTATAGCTCATTCAATGGCTCATACACTTGGTGCTGTTTATGATACACCTCATGGAGTTGCCTGTGCTATGATGCTTCCGATAGTAATGGAGTTCAATGCTGAGGCAACAGGTGAGAAGTTTAAGTATATTGCAGAAGCATTTGGCATTGATACAAAGGATATGGATCAGGCTGCATATCGTAAGGCAGCTATAGATGCTGTAAGACAGCTGTCAGTTGATGTAGGAATACCTACAAAGCTTGATAAGCTTAAGGAAGAAGATCTTGATTTCTTATGTGAATCAGCAGCAGCTGATGCGTGCGCACCTGGAAATCCCAGACCTGCAAGCCTTGAAGAATTCAGAGAAATGTTTAAGAAACTGATGTGACAAATCTTCTCAGAGAGAAATTGTCACATAATATAAAGAGGAGAAGGTGGTTATGGAAGATAACAAAAATGAATTCAAACCTTACGTTCCGGCGGAGAAGGTTACACCTGAATTTACGGTAACATCTATCGTAATGGGTATTATTCTGGCGGTAGTTTTCGGAGCAGCAAATGCTTATCTGGGACTTAGGGTTGGAATGACAGTTTCAGCATCTATACCTGCGGCTGTTATATCAATGGGTGTTATACGAGTCCTGATGAGAAAGGATTCTATTCTTGAAAGTAATATGGTTCAGACTATTGGTTCTGCCGGTGAGTCACTGGCAGCAGGAGCAATCTTTACGATGCCTGTTCTTTTTCTCTGGGCAAAGGAAGGCGTTGCTGACAGACCAAGTCTTATTACTATCACACTGATCGCATTAGTAGGTGGTGTCCTTGGTACTCTTTTCATGATACCCCTCAGAAATGCACTTATTGTAAAAGAGCATGGTGTTATTCCTTATCCTGAAGGAACAGCATGTGCTGAGGTTCTTCTTGCAGGTGAAGAGGGCGGAACAAGTGCCAAGTCTGTATTTATAGGTATGGGCCTTGCCAGTCTTTTCAAGTTCCTTGTTGATGGTATCAAGGTAATCCCTGGAGTTATAACAGCTAATATCAAGTCACTTAAGACTGAACTTTCTGCTGAGGTTTATCCGGCGCTTATCGGTGTTGGTTATATATGTGGTCCTAAGATTTCATCATATATGCTTGCCGGTGGTCTGCTCGGCTGGTTTGTATTTATACCTGCTATAGCTACATTTGGCGCAGATACAATCCTTTATCCCGGCACAGATACAATCGGCAATTTATATCTGGAAAATGGAGCTAGCGTGCTCTGGAGTTATTACATAAGATACATCGGTGCTGGAATGGTAGCTGCTGGTGGTATTATCAGTCTTATCAAATCCATGCCGCTTATTATTTCGACCTTCAAGGATGCTATGAAGGGAATGAAGGGTTCCGGTGAAGCAGGCACTCTTCGTACTGAGAATGATATAAATATGAAGGTAGTCATCTTCGGAGTTTTAGCAATAATTCTTCTGATATGGCTTCTGCCTCAGATCACGGTTACACTTATCGGAGCTATTCTTATAGCATTATTCGGTTTCTTCTTTGGTGCAGTTTCTTCAAGAATGGTTGGACTTGTAGGAAGTAGTAATAACCCTGTTTCAGGAATGTCAATTGCAACACTGCTTTTTGCTACATTTATCCTTAAGATTACAGGTCAGACCGGATCTGCAGGAATGGTTGGTGCTATTTCAATAGGTTCTATTATATGTATCGTAACAGCGATGGCTGGTGATACATCGCAGGATCTTAAGACAGGTTTCCTCCTTGGTGCAACTCCTAAGAAGCAGCAGATTGGTGAGATAATTGGTGCTATAGTTTCAGCATTTGCCATTGGTGGTGTTCTTATACTTCTTGATAAGGCATGGGGCTTTGGAACCACGGAGCTCGCTGCTCCGCAGGCATCACTTATGAAGATGATTGTTGAAGGTGTTATGAATGGAAATCTTCCATGGGCACTTGTATTTATTGGTGTATTTTCAGCTGTTGTTGTAGAGATACTTGGAATTCCGGTTCTTCCGGTTGCGATAGGTCTTTATCTTCCTCTCGAACTCAGCACGACTATTATGATAGGTGGTATCATCAGATGGTTTGCTGATAAGAAAACTAAGTCTAAGAATGATGAAGCCGGTTCGGGCGTTCTGTTCTGCTCAGGCATGATAGCAGGAGAAGGTATTGTAGGTATTATTTTAGCTATACTTGCTGTTGTCGGAATTGAAGAGAAGATTGATCTGTCAGGTGCTGTTAATCTTGGTACAGTCGGTGGAATTATTCTTCTTGCTATAATGGTTGGCTGTGTTGCTTTCTTTGCTATAAAGAATAAGGCAGAGGGTGATAAGGCTGGTGAGAAGAAATAAGGAAAGTACAAGGAAATAATGGCAAAGAATAAAAACGAGGCTCAGGATAATTATCTTGATTATGTACCTGTCATTTTGGATAAGCATAAGTGGGAATCCGATGATGAGGGAAATGTTACTATATTTATTGAAAATAAAGGAATTTTTAACAGTCTGGCCCAGAAGCTTATGAAGAAGCCCAAGGTTTCTCAGATACATCTGGAAAAGTTTGGAAGCTTTATATTTCCGCTTATCGACGGAAAGTCTTCAATATATGAGATTGGTCAGAAGGTAGGGGCTCACTTCGGGGATGATGCTGAGCCCCTATATCCCCGACTGACTAAGTATATAAAGATGCTTAATGATTATGGATTAATCGAAGTAAAACCCGGGAGAAAGAATTAGTACTCTCGGGGAATTTTATTAATTATTTAGGATGTTAAGATGAAAGAGGAGTTTTCAAGAACGCAGCTTCTATATGGTGCGGCTGCAATGGAACAGCTTTCCTCATGCCGTGTAGCGGTATTTGGGGTTGGCGGCGTAGGTGGATATGTTGTAGAGGCTCTTGTCCGTTCGGGGATAGGAGCTCTTGATCTTATTGATTTGAACTATTTGAGCGTGCCATGGAGCGGCATAGGGCAGAAAAGAGAGGTATGTGATGGTTACAGTTTTATGTTATGGAGATTCTAATACGTATGGTTATGTTCCGGAGACAGGAATGAGATATCCGAGAAATGTGAGGTATCCTGGCAAGCTTCAGGAATTACTAGGCGACAGTTTTCAGGTGATTGAGGAGGGCTGCAACGGTCGAACTACAATCCATGACGATCCTGAGGATGGTTGGAAAAATGGACTTGATTACCTTAAACCTTGTCTTAACTCGCATAAGCCTGTTAATATAGTGATATTAATGCTTGGGAGTAATGATCTCAAGGCGACATTTGATCTGACTGCTGAGGAAATCGCCGATGGAGCGGGAGAACTGGTCAGCGTGATCCGCTCGTTCACGGAGGAAAAACAGGGCTTTATTCCTGAGATAATTCTTGTATCTCCACCGGAGCTTGGGGCGGGAATAAAGAATTCCCCGTTTTATGGTGCATTTGAAGAAAGTGCTGTTGAGGAGTCTAAGAAGTTTCCAGAGTTTTATAAGGCTGTGGCTGATAAGTATGGATGTGTTTTTTTCAACGCGGCAGAGTATATCTATCCTTCAGAAGTTGATTCGTTGCACCTGACTGTCGAAGGACATCGGATACTGGCGGAAAAACTGAGTGAGGTGGTGAAAAAAATGGTTGAAGAAAAAGGGGCAGACTGGGAGCTGGAGCTTGAAATGAAAGGTGCAGACTGGGAGTTGGCATTGGTGTAGGCGTCGGGAAGCCTGAGATGTCAGAAAGGGGTATGAGAATGAGACTTTGTATTGCATTATCTCCATGCAGAGCTTGAGGAGTCTGTGTGGAGGATATCCGTAGAAAAAACGGAAATATAATCCTCAGGCTTTGCTCTTAGACTAGTTTAAGTACAAAAAAGGAGCAAAGAAAAAATGAATAATGAGATAAGAAATAATAATATTTCAAAAAATGGACTAAAGAATTTTTATATTCTTTGGAGTACGCAGAGCTTGTCGCAGCTGGGAAGTGCGATTACTGCATTTGCACTAACACTATGGCTCTATGAGAAGACAGGTTCAGCACTTAATACAGCGGCGCTTAGAGTTTTTACATATGCGCCTTATGTCATAATGAGTATATTTGCAGGAGCACTTACAGACAAGTTCGATAAGAAGAGGACTATGCTGATATGTGACCTTCTGGCGGCGCTTACTACAGTCACAGTGTTCGTGCTATATAGGACAGATACATTGGCAGTATGGCATCTATATCTGATAAATGCTGTGTCAGGGCTAATGAATACTGTTCAGCAGCCTGCGTCAGAAGTGGCTTATACGATGGTGATTCCGAAGGATTATTATCAGAAGACCAGTGGTCTGCAGCAGCTATCGAGATCTCTTGTGACAATAGGAAATCCGCTGATTGCAGCTGCGGTTTATGGACTTGCAGGATTAGATGCGGCAATAATGATAGATCTTATATCATTTGCAGTAGCATTTATAGCACTTGCATGTTTCATAAATATTCCTGAAGTGCCTGAGAAGGAGGCAAATGAGGGAAGTGTCCTTAGTCTTGCTAAGGAAGGACTGGTGTACTTAAAAGATAATCCGTTGATCCTGTATATAATCCTATTCCTGGCGGGAGTAAATTTTATAGCTTCAGCTTTTGATGCCGTTCTTCCTGCATTTATCATTCCAAATCCCAGAGGCGGCAATTCCATTTATGGTATAGTAACGTCCTTTTCGGGAATTGCTATGGTAGGCGGAAGTCTTATAGCTATGGCTATGCCAAAGCCAAAGAACAGGGTAAGGGTTATATATGCATCAATGCTTTTCTCACTTGGAACAGAAAACTTCCTGCTGGCGTTTTCCAGAAGTCCGATTCTTTGGTGTATAGCAGAGATAATCGGGTGGATATTTGTTCCAGTAATGAGTACAAATCAGACTGTTATTATGAGAAATTCAATCCCTGAAAGATTACAGGGAAGAGTATATGCCTGCAGAAATACATTGCAGTTCTTCACTATTCCTATTGGACTCCTCTTTGGCGGAGTTATGGTAGATGAAGTATGTGAGCCGATTATGAAAAATTCTGGTGAAACTCTTCAGTTTCTTTTCGGAAGTGGAAAGGGCTCAGGGGCAGCACTGATGCTATTCATTCTTGGAGTACTTGGAACTATAATGTGTCTCATTTTCGGGCAAATATTGAGCAAGTATGCAAAGGCTAAGAAGCTTGAGAGTGGAAAATAATAGTATTTTTTTGAAATAGGGTGTCTTCACGGCACTCTATTTTTTGTGTAATTATGTGGCTTCGTATGGTAGACTATAAAATGTAGTTTTCAAATGGATGAGTTGGCTGTGGGAAACAAATAAATATTGATTTACTACCCAAAAAATGATAATTTTTAGGTAGTAAATCAAATGCGAGGTAGTAAATATGAGAAGGTATGATTATACATTTCTTATAAATCAAATCCCAGGAAATATAGTTGGATTGACAGATATCATTGCCGACCTAAAGTCTAAGGAAGAATTTCGTAAGTTGCAATACAGTGAGACGTTTGAAAGACTAAGGCAAAAGGCAATAATCGAGTCAGTAAAAGGAAGTAATGCTATTGAGGGAATAGTCACAACCGATGGCAGGATCAGGGATATCATTAACGGATTGACTCCTGTTACTCATGATGAGCTGGAAATATCCGGATATAAAGATGCACTTAATACTATTCATATGAATCATGAAAATATGGACATCGA
>OCVV011342325.1_pt1 | contig 46973 bp, 48 predicted proteins | sample 1539721 | NCBI WGS metagenome assembly OCVV01 (sample SAMN02144230, study PRJEB22623) | gut metagenome | biome: sheep rumen | host: Ovis aries | place: New Zealand | reverse complement strand
TCCCTCCTGCCACAAGAAATGCCGGGTCCGTTATGAAGGGAAAGAGTCCATCATCCCCTACATCGACACCTGGGTCTCGGTGCACAACCGTGAAGGAAGGATTCTGTACGAAAGGGCGAAAATCCCCATAGACAGAGTCCCCAGCGGATTCCACCGGACCTATCTGAACGAAAAGTATATCGTCGAGGACAACGTAATTGAATGACAATGGCGATCAAAGCACACGACACATTCTGGCAACGACGCAACCTTCGCGGCATTGCGCCCAAACTATTGGAAGTCCTAAACGAAACTACCACTACACTGACGATGAACCGTTGCGCCTGGACAGAATTGACAGATCGACAAACGTTTACATAAACACTCAAAAGTCATACACGTAGCGTAAAAAACGAAAAAGAGCGCCCCGAAGGACGATTTTGGTTTTGCTAAGACAATTCGTTGAGGGTATATCAACTTTTGACAATTTAAGGAAGCCGTGGCTGTGCTTAAATCATTCCTTTAAACGCAAGCCAGAGAGAGAAGAACTGGTCATAAACACTGTAGACGTTCTTGTCCATGGTGATGAAGTCCTTATCCAACAAGCCCTTCAAAGCCGAGCTGACACTGCTGGCCGAGAGGAGTTTATGCTTATTGATGAATTTCCCGCCTGTCACAGCAGAAGCCTTCCCTTCCTTGGCTATAGCCAGAAAGAGCATCCGTTGCTTCTCGGGCATCTGATAGTACAAAGATTCATAGGTATCAGATGACATTCTGAGGATGAAATCTATAGCCTCATCTACCATGGGGACCGTGCAGGTCTCTCCCACGCCCGTTCTGGAGTAGAGCACATTCAGGATACGATGCATATAACTGGTCACTGCATCGAAACGCTGATAAAGCACGGAAACGACAGCAGGATCCAGATGCTTTCCTGCCTGTTCGAATTTGTCGGCACAGAAGTCCGTATAGACCTTCATATCCAACGGCTGCAGGTTCATAATGGACACAGACTGGTAAAAAGGACGGGATGGTGACGTGAACATGCCATTCATCATATGGCGCTGGGAGCCGGAGAAGATGAAGTGGGCATTGGTGCAACGCTGGACATACGTGCGGATGGTAGCCTCTACCGTATCGTCATCGTAACGGGTGATTTGCTGAAATTCGTCGATGGCGACCAGACAGGGCTTGTCCGCCTGGTTAAGGTATGTGAAAATCTCATCCAATGTGACAGCCGGATTGTTGATGGCGCCAAGACCGACACTCCAGGTGGGCAGGCCGTTCATATCAAAGGAAATCTCCGAACGCAAGGATGACATCAGCGTTATGAACTTTCCCCATGCTTTCTTTCCTTTAGGGCGAAGCTCCTCCATCACCGCCTTTCCCAGCATATTCACAAAGTCACCCAGATTCTTGGTGGGATAGATATCTACCACAAAACAATAGTGGGTACGACGGATTTGAGCATCATCAAAGACATGCCAAATGAGATCCGTCTTACCCAGACGGCGTGGAGAAATGAGAGCCACATTGTTCTCATTGAGCAAGAGTTCACGAAGTGAGGCCGTTTCCTGAACGCGGTCGCAGAAGTAGTCTGCGCCAGCATAACCATTTGTAACAAAAGGATTCTTCATAAGGCTCTTCTGTTTATCAGGAACAAAGGTAAGCAAAAGAATTCAGATTACCATAAAATAGTTACCATAAAATGATAATCAGACCTCAGGTGCGCCTTTCTTCCGTCGAAGCAAAACAAATAGTCAAACTCCACCTTCAAGGAGGTCCAGCTCGATTTTATCCTTGAACCCTCGGAATTTTTTTACGGAAAACCATTCGGGTCGGCACCACAACGAGATACCGACCCGAATAAAAAACTATGAGGAACGCTGATTAGAGTGAAAGGATATCCTCCGGCACCTGCGGCTCATACCCCTTTCAGCGATGCGATTATTTAACGATGGCCGATTTTATCGTCTCCACAATATACCTCACATCCTCGTCACTCACATACGGCCCGGCAGGAAGGCACATGCCCACCTTGAACAAGGCCTCGGAAACACCATTCAGATAACAAGGAACGCCCTTGTAGCACGGCTGCTTGTGCATCGGCTTCCACACGGGGCGGGCCTCGATCTGTGCCTGGTCCATCAGGACGCGGAGGGCCTCAACGTTGTCGTTGGGCTGGCAGTCAGTCGTGGCAGATTCAGCCATGTGGATCACACCGGCAGCGCCACCGACAGCACCCTTCACGATGGTCTTATAGGCATTCTCCTGCCCCTTGATGCGCACGTCCGGGTCGATGGTAATCGTGCACAGCCAGTAGTTCGAATCATAATCGCCACCGGCAGGCTGCGAATGAACGTGCACGCCCTGCACGTCCTTCAGCAACTCTTCATAAAGAGCCTGCACGTGCTTATGGTGCTTCAGATGCTCCTCAACCACCGTCATCTGTCCGCGGCCGATACCCGCACAGATGTTCGACATGCGGTAGTTGTATCCGATCTTCTCGTGCTGGTAATACGGGTAGCTCTCGCGGTATTGCGTGGCATACATCATGATCTCGCGCCACTCGTCTTCGTTGCCCGTAATCAGTGCACCGCCTCCCGAAGTCGTGATCATCTTGTTGCCGTTGAAGCTCAGCACGCCGTACTTACCGAAGGTGCCCAGCACCTGGCCCTTGTACTTCGAGCCGAAGCCCTCCGCCGCATCCTCCACCACGGGAATGCCGTAGCGGCCAGCGATTTCCATAATGCGGTCGGCCTTGTAAGGCATACCGTACAGCGCCACCGGCACAATCGCCGCCGGCTTCTTGCCCGTCTTGGCGATGCGGTCCTTGATGGCCTCTTCCAACAGGTCCGGATCCATATTCCACGTGTCCGGCTCCGAGTCAATCATCACCGGCGTCGCTCCCAGATACGTAATCGGGTGCGTCGAAGCGCAGAACGTGAAGCTCTGCACCAGCACCTCATCGCCCGGCTTCACCCCTGCCGCCAGCAAGCCCAGATGCACTGCCGCCGTCCCGCTCGACAGCGCCACCACGCGCTTCGTCAATGCGTCATGCCCGGCTTGACCGGGCATCTGGTTCACAAAATCCTCCAGATCTTTCTCAAACCCATTCACATTCGGCCCCAGCGGCACCACCCAATTGGTATCAAACGCCTCCTTGATGTACTTCTGTTCCATACCCGCCTCGCTCATGTGGGCCAGGCAGAGGTAGATTCTTTTTCTTTCTGACATAGTATGTTATACGTTTATTATTTCTTCAATTATATCAAACAACTTATACATCTGTGAGTACGACCTGTACACCTCCGGCTCTTTAGCCCGTAACTCTTCCAGCTCGCGAGATAGTTCAATAGCTCGCACTACATTCCCTTTTTCCTTCAACTCCCTGTAGATATGCGTTTTGTTGAAAAAAGCCTCCGTCTTGTCGTAGTTGGGGATATGCTTCTTCAGTTCCTGCGCCACAGCATCATAATCTGCATACTCCTTGCTAGACGGCCTAGGCATATAATGCATCAAGAACCAGTATTCAGTACACGGACTCGACTCCACAAAAACAATCTCAGGATTCGCCTTCGTCAACGCGCGGTAATGTTCCAATTTTTCGTGGCTGCTCTCAATCACATCCATATCTATCAGGCACAGTACATAGTCATAGCCCGCTTTCACCCGCTCCTGCGCAAGCCTCACAATATCATCTATGTCCGGATGTTTGGGAATACCTGGCACCAGACTGAACCGGTAACGCTCCGTCGTACGCAAATCATCCACATAGCGGTACTCAGTCAGCCCCTCGCCAATGATGGCCATGCTCCTTCGCGTCTTACTATTCTCCACTCTCCTCTCCATAATACTCATCCATATCCATATAAATACTATCAAGGAACGGCAAGTTAACCAGTTTCTCCTGTCTGTAGGCATTGTAAACAGACAGCGTCTTGTGCAGCCCGAGCGTTGACAGCCTTACCAGTTTTGTTTCTCCACCATCGCTCTTGTCCGTAAACCAGATCACGTCCCTGCGAATGTAATCCTCGTCCAGCAGATTAATATCGTGCGTGGAAAGCACCAACTGTCCTCCACGCTTGCTGTTTACCAGAAAAACTTTGATAAAATACGACAACAACTCGTAGTGGATGCTAGACTCTATTTCATCAATAGGCAGAATCGATCCGTGAACCAGCAGATCATAAAGAACAGCCGCCAGCCCCAAATACCGCTTGGTCCCTCTCGATTCTAGTCCTTCGTCAAGTTCCTTTTCGCCATTACTGGTATGATGTACGAAGAATAGTTCGTCGGAATGCAACGTCCCTTTCTTTAGGACTTCTTCCTTTGCATTTTCGGGCATCCCAGGAGTATTCTTAATAGTCAACTCCATCTCGGGGGTAATCACTACCTCCTCGTCGTGGATAGAGATATCCGAGATGTTGAAATCCGATGCTCTCAAAAAATGAAGGATGAACTTTTTCAGACGCCCGTCCTTGCTTCTTGCCAGCCGACGCTTCGTAAAACTCATCAGACTGCTCTGCGGATACATAATGGGGGCAATCCTCTGCGAAAAGAAGTCATAGACCAGATTCAGCCGGGATTTCTCCACATTTGAAACCCCAAATGCGGCGATAACTGTCCGATTGTTGATGGTATTGGCAATAATTGCCTCCCTGCTTTTTTTCACCAGCCCAATCTTACCCCCAAACACGACCTCCGTTGATGCCGTCTCAGCATTATAAGTACGCTTGTACAATAAAGTCGGCTGTACGGAAGCATAGACCTGCAAAGTCTCTTCGTAAATGACCTTGTTATCCAGCACCAGGGTAAGTTTATACTTCTCTCGGTTCAGGTAGAACGTCATTTCAAACGACGAACGATCCTTGTCTGACACATCATCCAGCAAGAACGGTACTACTCCAATCTCATCGCCTTTGTTTAGATTATCCTTGATCATAAACCCCGCGAAGAAGTCTAGTGCTTTGAGGACGTTGGTCTTGCCGGAAGCATTAGAGCCATAAATGCATCCTATTTTTAGCAATGACACTCCGTCCGCAACCTCTTCTGTGTAATGGTCACGCGAAGTGTCGTCATTCGTGGGGATAAAACTCAGCGTCTGCTCGTCCCGTATTGAGTAGAAGTTACTTATTTTGAATTCAGCTATCATACTTATCGCGAATTAGAGACAATGCAAAGATAAGATAGATTTTATAAATGATGAATTTTATTTTTGATTTCCGTAGATTTTTCACGGACTCTCAATAGAAATTATGACATTTTGTCATTCTCCGAAGTCGGTCCCACTAAACACCGCAAAAAAATAGACTCAACGTTCTCTGATTGCAAGAGGGTTTATCGAGGTGGCAGCCAAAATAAGGCCTCTTGTTTTAATTTCATAGATCCTTTTCACATTTATTCCATCACATCCCCCTCCCCCAACGGCTCCCACTTGCCGTCTTTGCATTCCAGGAGGACGGTGCCGGAGGCCAGCGAGCGGAGGGAGTGCCATTGGCCGGCGGGGACGTTCAGCACATTGCCTCCCGGCAGCATGTCCACCGTCTCCACCTGCGTGCCCGATTCGTCGTACAGGTACTCTTCGAAATGGCCGCGGACGCATACGACCGTCTCCGATGACGATCTATGCGGATGCACCGGCATCACGGTGCCGGGCTCGATGGCGTTGAGCATCCGCTGCGACTGGTCTTCCGGCGAGTTGCGGAGATCCAGGTTCATGCGGAGGCGGGGCGAGGCTTTGGCCTGGGCGGTCAGAGCGTCGAGTGTGTGTTGATCGATTGTCATAAGGCAGGATACGAGACTTCCAGTACAATGGGATAGTGGTCGCTGAGTTTTGCGCAGCCGTAGGTGTCGGTGACCATCCGATAGGATACGGGCGTGAGGCTGCATCTGCAGGCCCGCCTTGTTTAAAGCCGCGAGCCCCACATTCCAATCGCCGCAGGCGACATCGCGGCCGGTCAGCTGCGCATTGACCTGTTCTACCGTCCGATCCATTATCTCCTTTTCCCAGCGGGAATGGATGCTGATGATGCGGATGCCCGCAACCGTGCAAGCATTCCATCGCATTGAAACGGCCCGGTCCCGCGCCTTGAGCCCTTTCCGCACATAGATGGGATGGCTGATATTCATCCAGGAGACGCGCCTGTAGCCGCGCGGGACATAGCGCGTGGCAGGGTACATCAGTTCTCGCCTCCATCCGCGTGCGCCAATACACCTCGCTCCCGGCATCACGATCCCGCGTCCAGATCCGGACATTGAAGGAAAGGATGCGCAAAGTCTTTGCTGGTGCATCCTGAGCGAAGGCAGGAAAGGACATGAGCAGCAGGAAAACAAAATCCTATCGTGACGGTCCGGATACACCACACTATAGGATAACAACTTCTGCACTTGTAATTCCATCTTCTTCATATCAGGTTCCCAATTCAATGCTATTCCAATAATCACCTTATTGTCTGATGTCAGACACGTACCTTTGCCCCCTTGGTTTGCAACGTTTAAAAGACCAGTTATGCCACAAGATACTATAAGGGCATATCTTATCCCCTGTTACCCCATGTACCCAGGGAGATTTATCACAGTTGTCATCAACGGGACCGCCATTTCGGGCACAAATATCTTTCAGTTCACAATTGCATTGACCTCTATCAAATAGTTTGAATACTTCTCCAACTGCAGGGAATAAAAAGAAATCGCTATCAAACGCCACATTAGGAGACTTGATTGTTCCTTCCGCCTGAGGGTTTGTAATAATTGGCGTGCCTATGTAATCATTGATTAATGCCCTTAACACAACATTATTCATAATATTGCCTCCACGTGCAATGTCAAGAATGAAATCTTTTCTCCCAATTCTAAGAGCAAATCCGCGTTTTATCGTTTCTTCTATCCATCTTCTAAACCTGGGCATTGAATCATTGAAATAGGTCTGCAGCGACTGAATAGCCAAAACGCTCATTTCTTCCATTTCTTCTTCAAAAGATTTTTTCCCAGGATTACTACCGCTGACCAAATATCCGTTGTCCAGTACTTTGCTATATATTTCTGACGGATCCTTAGGCAACCAGTTATCTTCTTTGAATTGGCCCAAATAACAGATAAAAGTATGGCCAGGAGCACTCGTCAAAAGAGCGACATCGCATAACGCTAAAATGTTGAGAGTATCTTTCCCAAACTCGGTATAATAATCTCTTGTTATAATTTCTGCAATTCTATATGGATAGTCTGGAGCACTAATCTTCTTGGGGGCTATATACTGTTCCATAAGATAAGCCATGCTCTCCATTACAGCACATGCTCCAAAATTAACTTTGTGCACGTGTCCCCCTCCATCTTTTAATAGCACAACAACATTGGGTATCGAGTCCAAAACTACCGACTCCAAACTCTCCTTTTCATTCCTTAACTCGACAATTTCATTTATACGTAAAATCTCGAAACTATCGCCATAGGTTAATTCTTTTATGCAATAATTTGCATATACATTATCCAATCCCAAATCAGGTGTGAATGGCACATCGATAATACCATCAGGTGACTGACGAATAGACTCAGCCACTGATTTCATAAACTCAGATATGGCATAAGCATTGAATGCGCCATAGGAGGTCGTAATATCTTGAAGGAAGTGTATGTATTCATGCGCTAATACTGAATAATCCTCCTCTGTCATATGCTTAAAAGTGATATTGGTTTCAATATGCATTCTAAAACACGTTTGCATATAAAATCCAAGAATATTATTGTAGAGTCTTCTAGAATAATCTGAACTCATAAGGCCTACTTTATGATTCCTTTATGCATCTATAACCATTCACCATTCCTCTACTACTCCACCACCCCGCTCACACTCGAGCGCTTGACAGTCACGCTGTTTCGGCTCGTGCCTTTGTTGACGTTGAGGTTGAGCGTTGCTTCGGACATCTTTTTCAACTTATTACACCGCCACCTCTACCAACTGCCCACTCTTCTTATCAAGTCTCTTTGGAACATTATCGATTATATACTCAAATCGATCATCAATGTTTTCTGCGCCAAAAGCTGGACGCAACGACATCTTCATATTTTCCAATCGCATATCAGTTGAGAATACAGCCTCGCATTTGGTTACATCAAAAATCGTCAGGTTAAATCCACCTCTATGTAGTGAACTCCCGTACCTTATCCCATCATATCCCAGATGCCTCAAATACTCTGCAATGATTTGAGATGCAATATAGTCATCTGTATTATTTGTCGGAGATGAGAATGCTGATTGTACAAAACTTAGCAACCATTCATCCACACTCTTCTCTTTCTCCGGATTCATATCAATATCCACAGCGATATTAGCGATGGTCAGTTTCTCCTTCACCTTTATCCCCGCCACATTAACTGCACTATACAAAACAGGCCGTACTTCAAACACAGCAGTCGTTGGACTCTCCGCCACATACAGGAAACGAATGAACTTTGCATTGGAACGCCCATCTCGAATCGTATCGGGATTCGGAGGGACATACGAACCCTCTTTCGACAGGCCTCTGAACTTATTTGCCTTGTTCCTATACCATTTTCTCTCATCCTCAGAACAATCCGAGCCATAACACTTCGCTATCATGTGTTCCGACTGGGCTGCATCGTCAATAATCCTTGCACGATAATAGGTCGCACCGGGTTCAATGGTCAACTCACAGCCTTCTGCAATTTTCGAAAGTCTGTCCAGAACAGGATGAGAAGGGAAATATCTATGCAGGTACTTCACTTCCTCGTGAAAAGAGCGCCACAAATCACGAGCTAAATCATAATTAGTTTTTGCCATAAAGGGGCCCTCTATTAAAGAGTAATGTTATCCTTGTTATTCATTCTACACCCCACCACCGCCTTCGTCCTCCGTCCCACATACGTCACAAAGAACCTCGGGGCATCCATCGGGAAGATAGCGATCAGCCGTCCATACTCGCCCAACCTGCGGAAGAAGGTGATGCTCTTCTCCACCAGCTTCGGGTATTTCGAGCGGTAGGAGTTGTCCTTGTTATGGCCGAAGTTCCCTGCCTCCATCACCACACGGGAGATCCGACGGGCCTTCCGCCGCAAGGACGGTTTCAAGTTCCAGGTTTCGAGTTTCAAGTCAAGGTCTTCGTTATCGTTTTGGTTTTCGTTATCGTTCGCTCGAGCTTGCTCGCTTGTTCCGCAGGTCTCAAGAAGGTTAACGTCATCCTCCAACAACAGTAAACGGTAAACACTCAACGGTAAACCCAAATACTCCATCGCAAACGCCCCGAACGCCTCCCACTCACTCACAATCCCCATCTCCTTCAGCCGACGGTCCAGCAGTCCACGGTCAATACTATCCCGATACGTCCACAGCAGCCTGCACCAGTCGCAGATCTGTCGCAAGCCCACGCCGCCCACAAAGAAATGCTGCAGGAAATGCGTGAACACGATGATCACATCATTGTCCGGCGAAGGCAGGTACACATCCGCTACGCCGTTCTTCCATACCCGCACGCCCCCGCCAGCAAAGATATCATTCTGCACCTGTGCCACGCCCGCATTGATGCGTTCAGAAATCTCCGTCGGCATCAGTCCGTGCAGTTCCACCAGCCATGTTTCAATAGTCATCGCCAGGTGCTTCTTGCGCTTCTCTTCCGGCTCCACCGCTGACGCAAGCGGAGTCAGGAACGCCTTTGCCTTCTCGTAGTTCTCCGCATCGAAAAACAAGTCCACGTCTCCGCAAGCCCGCCATAAGGGTCGCGAGTAGCACTGCCCTACGCCCTGCCCTTTCACCAGCACCGTGTAGATTCCCGCCGCACGCATCTTCTCCACAATATTTCCGATAAAACAGTTCATCGCCTGATTGCGCCGCTCCATCTGCACTGTGCGGCCAATGAACGGCAGCACATCCTTCTTCTGCGGCTTCATATCCGCGACATGCTCGATGCCAGCCGCCACCAGTCCCACGACCGACTGTTCCTCAGACAATTTCAAGACCTCAGAAAAGTCAACTTCACCAAATGGAACGAGACAGGCCTCCTTCTCCCAGAGTCCAGCCCTGACCAAAGTGAAGAACGCATTAACCGTGTTCTCTCTCATCATAATGAATCTGCGCTTTAGCGCCGATATCTAACCCGACGCAAATACGCCACATCACCCTCCCAATCCGCGCGATAGCGATTGTAATGCGGTGAAAAGAAATTGTGATTATGAAATACCACACTATTCATCGATAGTACGGAGACCAGGACTCCGGCTGCCCTATAGAAGAAATCGTGATGATCAATCATCCGAATATTATCATCCCAACCCACTTTCTTGACCGACTCGGTCCGAGCGAGGAAAATATTCGGGACCTTTCCGAAAACGATATGGTCTTCATCCACCACTGTTCCATTCGGGATTTTCAGTGGCAAGGGTGCCTCCTTCATGTCAAACTTGGAGTAGGCCTTGACGCTCTTACGGACAGAAATGGGTTTGCAAGCATCAATGCAGGGCATCCCGACAAGATCAATTTCCGGATGGGCATAAAGGAAATGCAATTCTGAAGCGAGGTTTACATGCCTTGTCAGCAATTCATCATCATCCATTCTCATTAGAAATGGCGTAGTGACTTCCGCCAATGCCAGGTTCAGTCCTTTGCTGAGGCCCGAATTGAAAGGCATCTGAATAATAGTCAAATCCCCAGCGATGCTGGGAATCTGCAACGGCGACGAACTATCGTCAGCAATCACGATCCTTGTTCCTGGATAATACTTCCGGATACTCTTCACCAGCGCTCGCGCCTGCTTTTGCCGTTCGAAAGACTTGAAAATCACAGTAACATTTTCAGCAACAAAAGAGACATCTTCTGCACCAGGATTCCGAAAACCTCGGAGAGTCCACCACGCTTCTAACGACCAATATTCTACCATTGCACCCACCGACTGGATAGGGCGGCAGATGACTGAGAAATGGCGTTGAAAAAACGCAAGAAGCTTATGAGGGAAAACCATTTAATTTGATAACACCCTAAATCACTTACCCCTGAAACTTTATCGGCTTAGCAGGGACGCCAACTGCAGTACAGTGCGCAGGTAGCGTCTTCGCTACAACAGCACCAGCTCCAACAATCGTATAATCCCCGATTTCGAGCTGATTGATAATCTTCGCTCCTGTTCCGACATATACTCCCTCGCCGATATTGACTTCGCCGGAGATATTCACTGATGGCATAAATGCAGCATTGCTGTTGATTACTGTGTCGTGACCAACCGTACACTGAAGGTTGAGAATAACGATATCCTTAATCTTCACATTAGTCGTAATCATCACACCTGCGCAGATGATACATCCTTTGCCGATTTCCACGAACTCTTACCAATCCAAACGGAGGGATGAATCAATGTTGGATAATCGACCAAGGAATTGGTAATCCTATTCAAAATCCGTGTATCAAGCCCCACACGATATATGTCCAGTTGGCCCCGTGCCATATGCCGCTCACCAAGAATGTCACAAAGATATTCCAATAGTTCCGCAACTTCGAGCATCGGCTTCCACCCATCGGGATATACACGTAGTCCTTCAACCACCGTGACAGGCTGATGTGCCAACGCCTCCAGAAATCAGTGATGCTGACCGAGAAGTACGGCCTATTAAAGTTGTTGATGAGGTCAAAACCTAGCGTCTTGGCAACTCCGATAGCCATCAGCGAATATCCAGCGAAGTCCCCATAGATCTGCAAGGAGTAGAACACCGCAGCCAACATACAGGTACCGCCGCTATACATCTCATAGCTCCCGACGACCTTATCCACATACAACCCAAGTCAATCCGCCAGCACCAGCTGGAGGAACATTCCCCAAAGCAGGAGCTTCAGCCCTTGCACGCCTTGCGCATAATCAAACTTCCGTTCCTTCTTGATCTGTGACAACAGCTCCCCTGCCTTGCTGATGGGGCCGGAGAATATCTGCGGGAAGAAACACACAAAGAGCGTGTAGTCAATCAGCGATTTCTCCGCCCCTGTCCTCTTGTAGTACACATCGAACAGATACCCCAGTGCCTGGAAGGTATAGAACGAGATGCCGACCGGTATTGCCCAGTTCAGGCCGTGAAGTTCATACCGCAGTCCAACCGAAGACAGCAGTGACCAAACACTTTCATTGATGAAGTTGTAGTACTTGAAAACCAACAGGGGCAGTAACACTGCCAACGCCAGGATGAATATCACCGACTTCTTACGCCGCTCTTCTCGCGAAGCAATATACTTGGCTCCGAAGAATGTCAGCAGCGTTATCCCGATAAGGATTAGCGTATATGCCGGTTTCCAGTTTGCATACAACAGATAACTTACAAGGATAAGGAATAGATTTCTCGGACACACAACTATCTGTGTATCAGACTCATACCACCCCCTATGCTATTTAGCAACATCCAGTGTATCACGAAGATACACGGGAATATCAGCCAAAAGACGAAAGTATTAAAGGTCATTTGTTCGTATTAAAGATAATCATCACTTCAAACGTAAGAAACTGGGATGGTGATTGCCCACTCTTCTACGAAAGAGAAAAGACTCGCGTGCTTTATAAAAATATTAATAATATGCCAACGCAAACAAAAAAGCATTAACTTTGCATATTAAAAATAAATTGGTTATCTATCATGAAACTTGAGTACGAAAAGCCCACGACGCAAGTTTTTTGCGTTATTACAACTAATTCAATTTTAGAAGAATCTTTAGGAGAATGGGAGGATCCCGATGCAGGAACCTGGATTCCGTAGTCTCCACTCGTTATTTTTTCTATGGCGAAGGATGCCAAAAGGCGCATCCTTCGCTTTTTCATTAATCATCATTTCCCCATTTTGGAGGAGCTGAATATAGCTGATTATCAACTCACAATCACAGAATAAAGATATTTTGCTGTAATTGTATCTACTTCAATTGGATTATTGCGTAATCTCACTGGATTCACGGAATTTGAAAGGATGTCCAAATCTTTTTCTCGATTGTCAGATGCAGGATTTTCCAGATCCAGATCTATCATCATTCCGCGAAAAGCCTCGATAGCATTCTTTGGATCCGAACAATTCATAGACTCTGCAATCTGACGAAAGACAGTAGTCGTATAATCTTGCCCTCTACTGTCAATGCACTTATCCATATTACCTAACATATACTCCCAAATCTCCGGCAGGCAAACAGCCACAGCGTGGCCGTGAGGCAGTTTGTACATCGAGGTAATCTTATAGCTCATCGCGTGTGCAGCCGTGGTCTGGGCAATATTGATAGCCCGGCCTCCGTAATTGGCAGCAAGCATTATCTGTTTGGCCGCCTCATCATCGTTCTCAAAGATGTACTTCCGCCAGTTCGCCATAATCAGCTCAATGGCCTTCTTCGAATATTCTTTGCTCTCATCGGTGCTGTTCACACTCCACCAAGACTCTATGCCCTGGCAGAGAGCATCCATCATCGTGCATTTCTTTTGGTAAAGAGGAAGCGTCTTCAAGACAGAGGGTTCCAGTACCGCATAATCAGGAAGGACACCGTCATTCGTGACAGTCTGCTTGGAACCCTCATAGTACATTACAGCATTGTGGGTGCTCTCACTTCCAGTTCCGGCTGTCGTGGGGCTTGCAATGAATGGAATCTTACCACCATCAATAGGCAGCCTCTGAGAAACCAACGGTGGGATAATAGCTGCGTTCCCTTCTTGAGCCAGCACTGCCAGTTTGATACACTTCGCCACATCAATGGCACTACCACCACCTACGGCAAGGATTGTATCGCAGTTGGAGGATTTCAGTAGTTCGATACCTTTGCACACCTGTTCATAAAGAGGATTGGGCGTAAAGTCACTAAACTTCACTTTCTCCTCGACATCCAATGCCTCTATCGCGTCTTTGATATTCAGAAACGGATAGGAACTGTCTATCACAAGGAAGAGCCTCCGGCATCCCACCTCTTGCAGGATGCCAGAAAGCTTGTCTATTCCGTTAATAATCTTCTGCATAGTCTTACTTGGAAAGGAATGCCATCAATGCTTCTTTGTTCTGAATCGGCGTAGTTGTCGGACGACCAAGATCTTTACGGTTTCCCTTCTTGACTTTAATCTCAATCAAGACCGGACCTCCGAGAGTTGAGAGTTGAGAGTTGAGAGTTGAGAGTTCTTTTTCTAACTCTTCCTTTGAAGCTACGCTAATTACAGCACTGTATCCTACGGCTTTTGCCACAGCAGGCAGGTCTATGTGCAAACCCACGGTAGGCTGACCGCCTACGCTGTCGTGCGCACCATTGTTGAACACTACGTGAACATAGTTCTTTGGCTTCTTGCTGGCGACAATGGCCATACTGCCCATATGCATAATGGCTGCACCATCCCCGTCGAAGCACCATACCCTGCGTTCCGGTTGTGCCATAGCAATACCAAGGGCAATCTGGCTGGCGTGTCCCATTGAACCGACTGTAAGGAAGTCACGCTCGTGACCTTGACCCATAGCGGCACGGTACTCAAATAACTCGCGGCTGATCATACCTGTCGTACTTACGATGCTGTCTTTTTCTCCAAGAGCAGCCGCCACCATTTGGATGGCTTCCTCACGGCTCATCGTAAGGTCGTTCTTCTCCACATTCTGAAGTTTGTAGTCCTCGAAAGTGTCCTTTTCAATGACAAGGGCAAAGACGTCCTTGTTCTGTAGGGCTTTAATGGCCTTGGCTATCTGCTTTTCAGCCTTGTCCTCTTCCTTGCTGAGGACTTCATAGTTCACTCCCATAACATTCAGCAGGCCAGTTGTCACCTTGCCCTGCTTCACGTGCTGAGGCTCATCGTGGACACCGGGGCGACCACGCCAGCCAATCAGTAGCAAAACGGGAATGTTATAAACTTCCTGGTCGGTGAGCGATGCCAGCGGATTGATAATATTACCCTCGCCACTGTTCTGCATATACACACAGGCGGGCTTGCCTGTTGCCAGATAATGACCGGCAGCAATACCGACTGCTGCACCCTCATTAGCGGCAATGATATTGTGTTGTGGGTCACAATGGTCTGTGATGTAAGCACAGATGTTCTTCAGCAGGCTGTCAGGGACTCCTGCAAAACAATCCACTCCGTTCTCTCTCAGTTTCTCTATAAAGAATTCAGGTCTGATCATTATTCTTCGGGAATTAAGGTGATGATTTCTTTGATGGACATACACTTGTCGTCGCACTCCTTGGCACGGTGGTTCTCAAGAATGGTACGTGCTGCATCCTGCATAGCCGGGAAGCCAGTACGGGTGAGCTGATTGGCATAGATAACCACATTCACGCCCCTATCCTTGAACTCCTGTTCGGTCACCGTGTTGAATGAAGTGGGAACTACGACGATGGGTGTAACGGTATTCTTCTCGCGGAATTTCTGGACAAACTCAAAGATTTCGGCCGGGTCTTTCTTGCGGCTGTGAATCATAATGGCATCAGCACCTGCCTCACTGAAGGCGAAGGCTCTGGTCAGGGCATCTTCCATACCCTGTTCCAGAATCAAGCTCTCGATACGGGCGCAGATCATAAACTCCTTGGTCTTCTGTGCGTGTTTGCCGGCACGGATCTTCTCACAGAAGTGCTCAATACTGTCCTGAGTCTGCTTCACCTCCGTTCCAAAAAGGCTGTTCTTCTTAAGGCCGGTTTTGTCCTCAATGATGACCATACTTACACCCATACGCTCCAGAGAACGGACGGTATAGACAAAGTGCTCGGTCAGGCCACCTGTATCGCCATCGAAAATGATAGGCTTGGTGGTCACTTCCATAATGTCATCAATGGTGCGGAAGCGGCTGGTCATATCCACCAGTTCAATATCGGGTTTGCCCTTGGCAGTTGAGTCGCAAAGCGAGCTCACCCACATCGCATCAAACTGATAGGTCTTGCCATCCTGCAGCACCTTGGTCTTTTCCACAATCAGACCGGTGATACCACTGTGTGCTTCCATTGCAGTCACGAGGCCCTTCATATTGATGAGCTTGCGCAGACGGCCTCGACGGACATCCGGCATTGCGGCTTCTGCCCGATGGGCAGCATCCAACTCCTTGTATTGCGGGCTATCGCTATAAGGATACTCCACGAGCTTGCCACCGTATTCAGCAAGCACTTCACACACCTCCTGACGGATGGGCTTCTGGAAGCCATCGCACCAGTCGTTACCGTGAACCACATAATCGGGCTTGAGTTCACGAAGCACCTTGGCGTATGAGAGTGTATCTTGCGTCACGACACGTTCCACACCGGCCAGATTCTCAAACAGCGCCTTACGCTCAGCAAAGGGAATCAACGGGTAGCGTTTGAAACTGCTGACAGCCTCATCGGAAAGCACACCAACAATCAGACGGCCAAGTCTTCTTGCCTTGTTGATGATAGCGATATGTCCGCTGTGGATGTACTCCGTGCTAAAACACATATAGACAGTGCGTTCGTTGATTTCTGCCACCTTCTTGCTCACGACCGCAAGGTCCTCTGGAGTATCAATCTCAGCGCAGAGCATATTCTTCACGTCACAAGGATAAACCTTGCACTTGTCGCTGACTTCGTTGAAGGCGTTTTCTGCATAGCACTTACGGTTGTCACTCTCGCAGAACTTCACGATGTTGCCCAGCCAGATGTCCCAATCCTCTTTCAGGAGTTTGTAGAGCGGCTGGGCTGCCATCGCATTGTCGAAGAACTCAATGCCCACCTTCTCAATTTGGCCATCCTTGATGACCGCCTTGAAGTCTTTCTCCGGCAGGGGCAGCGTGCTACTTACGGTCATACAACTCTTGGGGCTATCAAGCACAGCCTCCATCACCAGGCTCTCGAAGACCAGGTCTCCGTGCATCAGGATGATGTCCTCATCCTTCAGTTGCTCCTTAGCACAGTAGATGCTATAGATGTAGTTGGTCTTGTCGTAGAGCGGGTTGTTGACAAACTCGATGTTGAGCGGCAGGTGGAGTGCGTTGCAATAGTCCACCAGCACCTGGTCGTAATAACCGGTGGTGATAACCACATCTTTGATTCCAAAGCTCACTAACTGTCGCAGCTGGCGGCTGAGAATCGTGTTCTTGTATGAAATTTCGGTCATACATTTGGGGTGTTCTTTTGTAATCACGCCCATTCTGTGGCCTAAGCCACTGTTTAGGATTAATGCTTTCATTCTTTCCTATATTTCGTTATGTATTTAAAAAATGTTCATCATTGTTTTCGTGTCGAAATCTTAACGTGTGCAGGTTTCTTCTCTTCCGGAGGTGTCATATAATCACCATACTGAGCCCTTAGGAATGAATCAAAATCTTTCATCGCATAAACCTCGATATCCTCAAAAGGAACCAACTCTATATCATTTAACAGATTCGACTTAAATCGACAATGTATGTACGTGAAAAGAGTATTGTAGCATTGTTCAAAGCATGTAGGCCTATCATTATGCCACTGCGAAACCCTTTGATACCACATATATTTCTTTTTGTGAGAGAATGGTCGTCCCAACAAATAGGTAACAAGGGAGAATAGCTTCATTATCCAGTTTCCTCTTTTCATTGACAATCGAGGCTTTATCATTCCCTGAAGCATATATATAACATAGAGCTTAATCTTGCTTTTTATTATGCTATCGGGAGAATGATCCATCAGGAAAATGTCAATTGTAGGTGTGTAAGACCCAGTATAATCAGAAGAAGACAATCTTACTTTATCAGTCCATAACGCACTATCTGAAATTCTATCCAGCACAAGATCTTTACACTCTTTAATTGATGTAAGAATTTTTTCATAATTCGTTCTGTCAACAATAACATCAATATCATCATCCCAAGGAATGAAGCCTCTGTGCCTAACAGCACCTAACAACGTACCATAGGCTACACTGTACTTAATGTCATTGGCAACACATAAATTATGAAAAGCGGCTAGAAGCTTAACACATTCCTTCTGTATCTCCAATGTCCCGTATTTGTTCTCCAAATCCATACTAAGCAACGCCTTTCGATTTCAGAATCCTTATGATATCCTCAAAGCACTTCATCTCGCCAATCTCTTCCGGCTCCAAGGAAACGTCAAACTCACTCTCCAGTTCGACGACGAGGTTCAACTGGCCCATAGAGTCCCACTTTTCGCAGGTGGTCTGGGAACAGGTCTCATCTACGGTTTCCAACTCGAACAAATCCTTCAGGATTTCCAATACTTTTTCTTTCATTTTATTTAAAATTTATGTGATAATACTTTTCAATTTCCAGATCAGCATCCTTCAGATCAAGGACATACGACTTCTTTCCATCGGCTTCCTCAGTAACACAAGGGAAACCGCACTTCTCATAGAAGTCTTTCACCTGCGCATTCTTAGCCGTAGGGATATACTCAGCCTTAACAGTCTCCACACCACTATCCTTCAGCATCGAGAGTATCTTCTTTGCAAAGGCAAGCTCAATGCCCTTGCCCAAAATACGGCAGCTCAGCAGGAACGTGTCTATCTCAACACTCTTCCCTTTGTCAAGGTTAAGGTTATCGTTAGGGTTAATCATAATACACCCAGTGATACCATTGTCGCCAAACTTATCCGCCACACTGATGCACCATATCTTCCAGCCTTTAGCCAAAAAGCCTTTCACATCGGCATCGGTGTACCGTTTGGTGGTGAGGTTAAACTGGTTGGTCTTCTGCGTCATCTGGGCAATACGGGGGATATTGAACTCATTGGCTGCCTCTATGGTGATTTGGATGTCCAAACTCTCCAAGAAGGCCCAGAAATCCGTGAACGAATGTTGAGCCTGCGCACGTGCAGCATTTGCCTTGTATTGTTCCGTCTTCTTCTTGTCCTCGTCGGTGATAGAATAGACCTTGAAGTAATCTTCCACCAACTTTTTGAAGAACACCGGCAACTCGTAGGGTTGGGCGGGGAATTCCGATACACTGACCATAGGAAGCATCTGCTTGATAAGTTCCCGCTCCGTGGGGTTATCGTCCACAAAAACAAAACTGTCCAGCCCGATATTCAGTTCCTCCGCCAGCTCCTTGATATTCGTCGCTTTGTCCGTCCAATTGATACGATAGGCCGCAAAATGCTCTTTCTTCAGCACCATAAACGGGTTCTTCTCCCAGGCTTCCAGCACATCTGCCTCGTTGTTCTTGGAGCAAACGGTAAGAATAACACCCGCTTTAGAAAGCTGCAACAGCGACTTCTGGAAGAAGGCGAATGCCTTACCGGGATAGTCACCACCGATCTTGATGCCGCTGATGCCGTCCTCGCCCAGCACACCACCCCACAGGGTGTTATCCAAGTCAAGCACGATGCATTTCTTACGCTTCAAGGCAATGCTGTCGAGCTTGCGCTGCCACCAAGCCTGAAAGTCCTTGGTCAGTTTGGGGTTGATTCCCATCTGGCTAATGAAGTAGAACTTCCAGTCGAAGAGTTCTGCAACGGAATAGTTGCATGTAAACTCGGAATAGTCCAGCACCTTCAGGTTGGCGTGCGTCTTTTCTGCTTCAAACAGAGCAGCGTTGTATTGCTCAATGGCAGAACGCACCGCATAATCATCCTCGGTAAAAGGAGCGGCATAGATGTCCTCCATTGTGAGTGCAATCACGGTCTTGGTGACATCAATCTGTGCAAGCACAAAGTTAAACTTCTGTTGATAGCCCTGTATCTCTTCTGCAGAGGCTTCCCGGTTATAGCCAATAGGAGCCTGGTAGAACCATACATAGCCATTGGCGTCAGCCGGGATGACGGAAATGTCATCATACCCCGAAAAAGCGTAGTCTTTCGGGAAGAATCTTTCTACGGTGTTGTTTCTGAATACGAACATTATATCTTTCTATAGCTTAGTATTCAATGAGTTCAGATATAGCACACTTACTTAAATCGAGCATCACACTACCCCACGACAGCCCAGCGCCAAAGCCAGACAAAATAGTACGATTCCTTTGAGGGTACCCATCTTTCATTTGACTGACAATTGTCAGCGGGATAGATGCAGAACTCGTGTTGCCAAAATGTTTCAAACTATATGGTGTCTTACTGACATCAATCTTCAACTTCTTGCTGAAAAAGTCGGTCATGAATTTATTGGCTTGATGATAAATCAGCACATCAACTTGATCCATGGTCATCTCGCATTCAGCCAATAACCGCTTTATGTCTTTCGGCTCTTCTCTCATTCCAAAATTAAACACGTCCATTCCGTCCATTCGGAATTGCTCGCCAGTACGAACACTGCCGTCAGTATCCGTTTCTTCTTTCAATCCTTCAGCACAACTCTGGTTTCTGAAGCCTCCGTATGGCACATTCATGACCATAGCCCCAGCCCCGTCACTATGCAATGAAAATACAGCATCACCATAATCGCCCGGTTCAATCAGAGTGGCCGTTCCTGCATCGCCGAACAGAGGGGTATTCACCTTGTCTTTTCTTGAGACAATTTTTGACATCGTCTCACCAACGAGCAGTAACACCCGAAGTCCCATATTGGCATAGGCATAAGCCGTTGAAAGTCCATACACATACCCCGAGCATGCAAGATTGATATCAAAGGACAAGGTGTCTTTTGGTAAACCCAATTTGTGCTGAAGAATGGGTGCGGTAGCAGGCTGGTGATAGTCAGAAGTCTGGCTGACAAAAACCAAAGCGCCTATACTTTCGGGATCTATTTCATTGTCCTGCATCAGTTGTTGTGCGGCTTTAAGGCACAAGTCACTGCTACAGCAGTTGGCATCTGCAATACGCTTCTCTTCAATGCCGATGTTGTTAATCGTTTTTTCTATCTCCTCTTCAGGGATAAGATAACCAAGGTCTCGGTTTCTTACCACTGTCTTCGGCACACAAGCACTGATTGCATTGATGCCAACATTCTTGAATCTTATTATTGCCATTATTATAATAAAGTATAGCCACCGTCAATCACCAACTCCGTTCCTGTCACGAAACTGCTTGCATCGGATAGCAGATAAATAATACCGTTTGCCATATCCTCTGGTGTGCCGAAACGTTTCAAAGGGAATGTCTTTGCAACTTCTGCCAAGGAATCTTCCGTTACGTTTCCTGTTCTTATGAGAGGTGTGTCTGTAGTACCGGGGAGAATGCAATTTACTCTAATCTTCTTCGCTGCCAAATCTATCGCCATATTCCTTGCCATCCCGACAAGCGCACTCTTGCCGGCCGAGTAGACGGAGTTTCCGGCATGAACCACTTTAGGGCCATCCACAGATGCAACAAAAACAATGGAACCACCCTTATTTAGTTTCTTTGCTTTTATCAGACTCTTTGTCAGCAATACCGGTCCAAAGAAGTTAATGTTAAAAACCTTATCGAACTCCTCACGATTCACAAACATAAACGGATTCATATTTGCGATACCGGCACAATTGGCTATTCCGTCCAATACGGGACAATCAGCCAACAATTCGGTCCAAGTGCTATCGTCAGCCAGATTGAGGACGAATGCGTGATGTCCTTCTCCTTCCAGCTCATTCATAGCGGTAGAAAGGCCATCTGCATTGTAGTCTGCGGCGACTATCTTCGCTCCCATCCTTGCACAGGTTAGGGCCGTAGCCTTGCCCATACCAGACGCCGCACCGGTTACCAGAATTGTTTTTCCTTCTATTGTAAATGGATTATACATACTTTTTCTGATTATTTATAGAACTGTGAATCCGCCGTCAATCACCAAACCTGCTCCAGTAGTAAATGTACTGGCATCTGAGAGGAAATAAATCGCACCATAAGCGATTTCCTCTGGTTTTCCATAACGGCCTAACGGATAACTCTTCATGTCTTGCTCCAACTGTTCCTGTGTAATACTTTCTCCGTGAATCAAAGGAGTCTCTGTCTGTCCAGGCATCAGATAATTCACGCGAATACCCTTTGCCGCCAGTTCAACCGCCATACCTCTAGCTATCGATGCAATAGCACTTTTGGTTGCGCTATATGTACTATTCCCAATATGAACATTTACTGGGCCATCCACTGAAGAGAAGAATACTATGGAGCCACCTTTCTTAATGAGTTTTTTCTTTAGCAAAAGCCTGGTAAACTCTACGGGGGCAAAGAAATTGACATCAAAGATACCACGAATTTTTTCAGGTGTGGCGAACTGGAATAGCGTTGTGGAAGCTATTCCTGCCGCATTGACGAGTCCGTCCAACTTGGGGAGTTCCCCTAAAAGAGCATTCACAGCATCTTCATTAGTTAAATCGAGTGCAAATTGTCTGCTATCAGGAGTCTCCAACTGGTCAAAAGTTTCTTGAAGCCTTTTTTCGTTACGCCCCAAAGCAATAACCGTTGCTCCTAATTTAGAACACTCTATGGCTGTAGCCTTCCCTATACCAGAAGATGCCCCTGTCACGAGGATAGTCTTCCCTTCAAGTGAAAATGGATTGTACATACTATATCTCGATTAAATCTGGTACAACTATTCTGTCCGTCTCGAAATACACACTTCCCCATGAGAGGCCAACACCGAAAGCACAACCGATGTTCCTCTGATGACTTGAGGAAAGCTCTTTTTGTTTGCGGGTCACCATCGTTAATGGAATAGTAGCACAGGAAGTGTTACCAAAATAATCCATTGAAACAGGGCATTTATCTTCTTCCACCTTTAGCTTCTTACGGATCTTGTCGGTTATCAGTTTATTGGCTTGATGAAGGAAAAAGGAGTCAACACTATTGATGTCTATCCCATAGCGTTCGCATAAGCCTTTGATACTTTTAGGCCCTTTCGTAATAGCAAAGGAGAACACACTCATCCCGTCCATACGGGCATGGATACCTTGAGCATAACCGCCTTCCACTTCCTTCCATTCAAGTGTTTTCTCATTGAATGGATGCCTATAACCACCTTCCGGCACTATGATGGCATCTTTACCTGATCCGTCTGACCCAAGATGAAATCTCACACCCATGGAAGCTTCATCATACACCAATGCAGTGCATGTTCCTGCATCACCAAAGAGAGGGAAATCACTTCTATTGCGTGGTGAATTAGTACGAGTGCCTAAATCACCTACAAGCAATAACGCCTTTTTGACATTGCCGCCAGAAATCAAAGAAGCAACCGTTGACATCCCATAGACCCAACCGGAGCATCCGAGTGAGACATCCAAAGCCATACATTCTACTGGCAAACCAAGCCGGTCCTGAAGCACACATGCTGTTGCAGGCAGGATATAGTCTGGAGTCTGCGATACGAATACCAACGCCTCAATGTCACTCTTTTCCCATCCTAATTCAGCGATGAGTTTTTCAGCCGACTCATAGCATAAGTCAGAAGAACATACTCCTTCGGGAGCCATTCGCTTCTGGATAATACCTATCTGCTGAATCAGATTCTCACGCTCTTCATCCGGGATAAGAGGATTAGTGCGGTTGTCGTCAATCTCCTTGGGTACACAAGCAGATACTCCGACAACCGACACGTTAGGAAATGACAGATAAGCCATTATTCAGCCTTTGATTTTACGATGTTGAACAAGTCTTCGACTGTCACTGCACTGCGCATGTCGTCACCCTTCAACTGCACATCGTATTCCTCATCAACCATTGCGATAATAGAAAGTGCAATCAGAGACGAGTACTCATCCAGGTCGTGGAAAACGGTTTCTGCTTTGATTTCTGAAGGATCGGTATCCTCAAACTGGTCTGCGAAATTCTCAATAAACTTTGACAGTTCCATGATGATAAATGTTTAAAAGATTAATAATTTATAATTCTATTCTTCTCGCGGGATTTCCCACATACAATTTTCCGTCTTTTGGCTTAGACATCAACACGCTCCCCGCGCCAAGCCTTATTTCATTTCCAATTTTTATTTGTTGAAGGATGATCGAGCCAACGCCAAAAAAATTAGCATCACCGATCGTTACTTCACCAGACACTCTTATGGCCGGCATAAAAGAGTTGTATGACCCGACCTTATCGTCATGGCCAAACACCACTCCTCCATTGAAAACATTGAAATCGCCAATACTAACATTGCAACTGGCCGAACAACCATCTTGGATAATGTTACCTTTTCCTATAGTAAAGGTCTCTGGGTCTTTTATCACGAAGTCAGGATGGATAATATTGGGGAAATATACATTGTGGTTGGTTATCATTTGAGCGATCTCTCTCACCACCAAAGGAGAGCCAATCGAAATAGTCAAAGCTAATTCACCTTGGTACTCATTCAACTCCTTCATACCACCCAAGCATATGCCATAATGGGAAATCTTCTGTCCTTTTAGCGCAGGGTCATCGTCAAAGAAACCAATCAAGTTCCACTTTATCTCCTTTTCACTCTCATTGATAATTCTTATCAGGCAGGCGATCTCCCTGCCGAACCCTCCTGCACCATAAATCGCAATATCTTTCATACTTTACTAATTATGTCCGTTGAACGCCTCCATCGTGGCGGCCGTGGCGGAGTTGATATCCTTCCGCATCAGCACGTTCTTGATGGTGATGATAATCACTTTGATGTCCGTCCACAGCGTGCAGTGGTCCACGTACCACACGTCCAGCTTGAACTTCTCAGTCCAACTGATGGCGTTGCGTCCGTGGCACTGCGCCCAGCCGCTGATGCCAGGTCGAACCTCATGGCGACGCATTTGTTCTGGCGTGTATAGAGGCAGGTACTGTGGCAACAGCGGACGCGGCCCTATCAGCGCCATATCGCCATTCAGTACGTTGATAAGTTGCGGCAGCTCGTCTATCGACGTGGAACGCACGAACCGTCCCACCTTCGTCAGCCGCTGAGCATCCGGCAACAGATTCCCCTCCGCATCCCGCTCATCCGTCATCGTCTTGAACTTGATCACCTTGAAGATCTTCGCATCCTTACCCGGCCGCTCTTGTAGGAAGAACGCCCCGGCACCCTTATTTGCAAAATGCAGCCAGATAGTGATGATGATAAGGAACCACCCTATCAGCAGCAACGCCACGAGTGCGATGCAGAAATCAAAGAATCTTTTGAAAAATTGCTTGTACATAAGTGGTTATTTGTTTGCTACTTCATCACCTCATCATAGTACTCATACAAGCACTTCCTGACGAAGCTTTGTTCAAACCTGTCTTCAATCATCTTACGGGCTTTGCCAGCCAGCTTTTCCCTGTCAGCCAGCGAGGTCAGCATCACCTTCATCGCATGGTAGAGCCATTCTTCATTCTGAGGCGGGACAATCATTCCATTTTCGCCATCCACGATGATTTCCCGAGAACCGTTAATGTCCGTCACAATCGATGGCAAACCCATAGCACCGGCTTCAAGCACCGTATTTGGGAAGCCCTCACGGTAGCTGGGCATCACAAAGCAGTCTGCTGCCGAATAGTATGCAAGCAGTTCCTCGCCCACCTTCTTGCCTACAGCCACAATGTCGTTATAAGCGCTTATCGCATTACGAGTTTCCTGGCTAATCGGGTCGAGGTCATCCTCGTATGGCCCCACCAGTTCTAGTCGAATGTCTGGATATTCACTATAGAGCCTTTTGAAAGCACCCACCAGTTCGTTAATTCCTTTGTCCTTCACGATGCGTCCCACAAACAGGAACGTAAATTTCGAGTCATCCCGCAGTTTCAGTTCTTCTGCAAGTTTCAACACCTCTGGCCTACGTGAGAAATGCTGCATATCTACGCCCATCACGTTTCCATACCCCAGCACCTTCAACGGTTTTTTGGTAATCTTCCCTGCAATCAGATCGTTCTTCACTCCTTGTCCTTCGGGAATGATGTTGGTGGCACATGCACACGTCAGCTTGTCCGTCAGCATCAATATCTTGCGTTTCAATCCTGTTGATGTAGGCCACACCAAACCCGTGAATGTATGGATACGTACCGGCACACCTGTCAGCTTACCCGCCACCATGCAAAGCAGTCCTGCCTTGGGGGTCATACTATGGATCATATACGGACGCTCCTTGCGAAGCGTCTTTATCATTGCCAGCAATGCCTTCAAGTCCTTCATCAGGGAGATATGCCGTTCCATCGGCACTGCAATGGCACGCACTCCCTCACGCTCCCTCACCCTGTCCAGTGGTTCTCCTGGCGAGGACAGCGCAACGACTTCATATTTCTCTGACAGTTCCTTGAGCATTCCCTTGCAGAAGACATCCAACGACTGCGGAACTGTAGATGCTCTGATAATTTTTTTCTTATCCATTCTATTTGCGATTTCTTCGAATCCTTTGGTAAACATTTAGCGTAAAAGTGGTGGCACCTATCCCGAAGGTTTTGTAGATTCTCGATGCCTTCTTGACTTTGGGATTCAGGTCGTAAGCGAGTATAATTTTATATTTCAGTAACTCTCTTCTTGTTGCTTTATCAATACCCTTATAAGTCAGTAAGATGCAGTATTCGTAAGCCAAAAAGGACTTCAAAGCAGCCTTTGCATCTTCACTGAAAGAACGTCTGTCAATTAGTGACAGTTCGGTCTTAAAAATATCGAAAAGATGGTCGAAGCTTTTTCTTCCACCAGTTTTCGAAATTGAACCAATCACATTCTGCCTATAGGCATAAATGTATTGGTTGACAAAGGAGCACTGTTTCGTTAGATCGAGCACATTGATGAACCACGGAATATCTTCAGCTATCTGGCCTTTTTTGAAAAACAGCTTATTATCAATAAGAAAACCGCGCTTCATCAGTTTCAGGCAGGCACTCATTGGAAAGGTACCACTCTTTACCAAGGTAATCATTGCCTTATTCTTATCCGTTGTCATTTCAAGGGCTTCATCATAAGCCACCCACGCAGAGTAGGTTCCCGAGTCTGGATAATAGTACGAGCAGTTATAACCGATGAAATCCAATTCGGGCTTGATAACTTTCATAAGATGTTGCAAGGCACTATTATCCATCCAGAAGTCATCGCCATCTACAAACACAACATAATCACCAGTCGCAGCAAGCAACCCTGTATTACGAGCATCCGACAAGCCTCCGTTCTCCTTATGAATTACTTTAACTCTTGAATCCTCACTCGCCAACGTTTCACAAAGTTGAGGAGAACCATCAGGTGAGCCGTCGTCCACCAAGATGATTTCAATGTCGCGATAAGTTTGAAGAGTGAGGCTTTCCACACATTGACGTAGGTAGGCTTCTACTTTATATACGGGAATGATAAATGATATTTTCATTTGCACCTCTTCATTGTTAGACCCATACGAGGCCTAATATCTTCCTTTCTATTAATTTTACAATTACTCAACACTATACTCTTGCCGTGAAGGTATTGACTAATGCCATCCACATCGCAGCTATCAAATTTTACAGAATTGGCTCCGATTATAAAAAGTCTACCTGTTTTACAGCGTTTAATCTCAATCCTATTAACTGGGGGAGTGACATCCATATTATTAGCGTGATATTTTGCATTAGGCTGCAGGCAGAAGTCTCGCTGAGGATTATTGTCGTGTATATTGCAATCAAGAAAACTAATGTCTTTTATCTTATCTTCGTTTACACACCACGGCTCAATGTCAACACCGCAACCAGGTTTGGTCGTTTTGTATTTTCCAGTGTGCGCCAATTCCGAATTCTTGACAACGACATTCCAAGCCGCCTCAATACTCAGTCCTTGTCGTCTGTTGTATAGGCACTTTACATTGTCTATAGTTACATTTTTGCAGGGGCCGACACCCGCTCTCAAAGTGCCATTGTACTCTCCTTCTATCAAATCTATGCCATCACCCCAGAACTCACGAGACACGAAATTCTTCAAAACTATATTTGTGCCGCCGGCCACTTTGATGCCGTGTCCCCATTCTCCCTTTTCACCGTTATGCGTCTGCACATCGCCCACAAACTCTCCACCATCGATAATAACATTAGATACTTGTTTTATCAGAACAAGCGCATATTTTTGCAGATCAGTTGGGAGCTGTTTTATTGTGGCAGAATTATGCCAGTAAACATTTGAAGGTACTTGAATATTTGATGATTCTTTAACCACAGAACAGTAATAATCACCTTCTTGCATATAGAGATGCGTCATCTTACTGCCTGCACAAAGCAGCATTAGATTTTCAAAGTTTCTGGCGTTGTCCACTTTTTCCCCTTCAACAAAATCCAGCCATTCGCTATAAACATCTTTATTAATCCAACTCCCTGATATTGCCACATTTTCAAACACCAAGATTCTTTCAGCTTGTATCGTGGTCTCTTTTCCTCTCACTGTACCATTTCTTAAACATCCTCCTTCAAAAACGAGCCTACTATTGTTTGGGACAACGAATTCCTTTCCCTTAAGATCAAGCCTCTCGCGTATTATATAGGATGTATTCTCATACTTGAGCTGGTTGCCCCAGTCCTTGGAAGAAACAACTATTTTCTTTGTGCAAGCGGATGCGAAGGAGTAAAACCCAAGTGAAAATAATAGAATAATTGCAATTATAATCTTCTGCAGCTTCATAGATATAAAAACATTGATAAGATTACACCTTATACGGGTTGGACTCTATTATTTGTCCAACAACATACCCTTCCAGAGTTGACGACTCTATATCCCTTTTTATTTGATTTCTTTCCAACCTTGAATTAAAATTGATGTAATAAATATCGTGGTTAGAAATGCGCTTTTCTTCAGGTGGTAATTTACGCCATTCTCCATATAACTGGGAAAGATACTTGTCATATTGTGCAGGAATTTTGATAGTAAAATCCTCAAACGGAACGTCGAGGCTGTCCTGAAAAATATCACCGGTAAAAACTTCTCTTTCCCTGTATGGGCCACACGAAGAAACGGTTTTCTTTCCTGTTAGGAAACCCTTTTCTATGGCAGAAAGTATCTTTCTTGCTATAACGCCATATTTCCCTTCCTCGTTCTTTTTATAAAACCGGATAATATTCCGATATATCGCAGAATAATAATTACATAGCCAAGCCGGGCCATTCATTTTATCCAGAGGGAATATGTCAATAAACACACCCATTATTACCGAAAGATCAGGGAATGGGCATAGCGTTGAATGCAAGTCACACACTTTGACAAACACCTGATGATATCCCTTGCTATGCCACGAAAGAATTTCAAAATCATTATTTGAAGCCTCGCTGATGAGCGTTATCAGCCTATTATAGGACTCTCTTGGCATATACACGTCTATATCATCATCCCACGGAATAATGCCTTTATGTCTTACCGCACCGAGCATAGTTCCATATGCCGCATAATACACTAAATCATTGTCATTGCAGAAAGCCTGAAATGATTTAAATAGCGACAATAGTCGCTCTTTATATTGGATTTCCCAATTATTAATAGAAATCGGATTCATACACGTTACATTTAAGTCAGTAAATCTTCCCAGAGATGAAAGATTACATTCTCCGAGAATCGATCTTTTATACTTATTGCCGTGTGACCACAGCGTTCAGCTAAAGCAGAATTATCCAAGAACACCTTTACCGCCTCAGATAGACTAATGGCGTTACCACAAGGCGTTAGTAATCCATTTTCACCATCATTAATAAGCAGTTCCGCTCCACCCGGGCTACATTGCGTAGAAATACTGGGGACACCTAACGCCATCGCTTCTATCAATGCATTAGGTATTCCCTCAAAATCAGAAGAAAGAACAAACATCCGTGCATTTTGGATGTCTCTAACAACATCGTTTGTCACTCCTTCAAAGATTATTCTCTCGTTTCCTTTTGCCATCTCCTTCAAACGAGCCTCATCTTCTCCATCCCCATAGAAATGCAAGGATACCTCCGGATAATCCTTACAGATAAGGTTGAATGAATCTATCAGCAGATCCTGCCTCTTCTGGTTGATATCTAAACGAGCCACATTGACAATGCGATTGTCTGGTTTTCTCTCACAAGTCCTTTTAAGCGGTTTCACAGGATTAGGAATCACCACACCTCGAGACTGAATGCTCTTACTGTAGTATGCCATTGCCTGAGGAGTTTGGAATACATATTTATCAGCCCTGTTAAATGCATATGCCTGTATCTTTGACATAATAGATTTGGGCTTATTCTTGTTTTGATACGGATCTCCCCTTTGTGACAGCAAGATTTTGGTATGGGTGCCGATTGAGGCAAGTGACAATCTCAAGTGCGAAGGTGACAGGAAAGCAATACCCCAGTCATAACATTCTGTCTTGATGTGACGATGCAGTTGTCTAACTGATTTCATCAAACCGCTAACGCTATGCCCCTCCGTTTCCAATGGAAGATGTATATGTTTCACTCCATTTGGAACATCCCTGCTTTCCGAGGCATCACGATAGGTCAGGATTGTGACATTATCGCCCCGTTCGGCGAGTTTACCAGCAAGCCACAGCATAATCTTAGTTGCTCCGCCGTAGCCGATGTTTGTATTTAGAAATAGGATTTTCACGTATTTTTCAATTATGAACTACGCCATCATAGCGTCAATTAGTTTCTTTGTTTCCCCAAGATAGCTAAAGTGAGACAGCGCAACTTGTTTTCCCCTTTCGCCTATTTCACTTGCCTCTTTTGGATGATTAAGAGTCCAAAGCAAACAATCAGAGAACGATGAAATATTATCTGGTTCAGCAATGATTGCATTAACTTTGTCTTCCAGATATAGAGGAATATCACCAACACGCGTTACAACGACAGGGGTCCCAGATAAGAGATACTCACCCAACTTTGTCGGGAATCCGTATTTTGCCTGAAGATTGGATGGACGGTCTAAAGCGGCTATGGAAGATTCAGACAGAAACATAGGGATGGATTGTGGTGATACTTTCCCCGTAAATATGACGCTCCTAATTATTCCGAGTTCTTTGACCAAGGATAAATTATTGTTGTTTTCAAGTTCATTAGGTTTGGGACCTATTATCACCAACTTAACGTCTGGCACCTCACTATGAATAGAAGCAAATGCTTTTATCAACTGGTCCACTCCATCTTTATTGTTGTTGGCATTCCCACAATAAACGATTTGTCGCTTCTTTTCAGCGGTTCTTAATCCCGTAAATCTTTCCGGATCAACAATTATATTGATAACGTGAATCTTTCTTGAATCAATGCCCTGAGAAATATAGTAATCCCGGAGGGCATTAGAAATAACAAAAATCCCGTCATATTTAGAGCAGTCTTCAATATGGCTCTTTAATGTTACTCGCCTTAACAAGCTCCCGAAATTCGAGACCGAAGGATGCTCCGTTTTTTCATAAAAGAGTTTTATCCCCTTTTTTCTGAAAAAATACCGAGGCACGTCGTTAAGGTCGTACATATATACTCTGTCATCATCTATTAATGCCCGTCTGAATCTCAGAATATGATATAAATAAGGGATATATTTCAATAGTCTATTATTAATGTGCCACTGATCCCAGAGATACTTCACTGTAATATGAGGGAACTCTCCATTTACCTTAGATTTATCCTTATCCGGCAACAAAAAAAAGAACGTTGCAGGAATCTTTAATTCAGAAAGCCCTCTCATATAGGCCAGGCACCGATTACCTACCGCAGAAGTAGGCTTATAAGAGCCAAACAAAAAAAAAAGTCTCATAGTTATCAATATGCAACAACCTCTCTTTTTTTAATAATGGAGAGCGTCAAACCAAGTTCAAAGAAAATTAGAAAAACGAAAAAAGGAGATGTAATAATGCAGTTTAGCATTGATAGGACAAGGATGAATGAAAGGACAACCCCTATCATTAAACGTTCGAATTGCACGTTCGCCCTTGTTTTCAGCAGTTTTATAAATAGTGTAATAATTCTAATGACTAAAAAGCAATAAGCTATAGCAGCTAGGAGGCCATAGTCATATAACACCTCCAACAGATCATTATGAGCCGAAATACCAAAAACTTGATCTTTTACTGCATCAAATCCGTGCCCCAAAACCTTATCACCTATGGACGACGATTGAAACATCGCCCATACTTGCTCATACATCCCCTGTCTTCCGCTACCACCTGTCTCATCTTCTGTGAAGCGTTCTATAGCACGATTGGTTGCTGCACTATTATCTTTAATAACATACACGACCGCCAGCCCAAAAGCAAGGGCTAGGAAAAAGGATGTTAGACTACGAGATATATTCCTTCTTGAACGTGCTCTTAGATAGAATAAATATAAAATGACCATTAGTCCATACACAATGATGACAGATCTCTTGTAAGATTGTAGGCAAGAGAGGCCGACAAACACAAAAAGAGTTAGATCAAAAACTCTATTCCGAAAGAAGAATACTAACGGAAATAACAATAAGATTATGAAAACGCTGTCGGGTGCTTTTATATCCATCGAACTAAACACCACAATACTCAAAACGACAGGTATCACAAATAGAGCATAACGTCTGTTGGAAAAATCACCATTGCTGTCAAGACTGTCACTATTTGGTCCTAAGATTTCCCCAACAATTAATCCTGTCGGTATAGATAGTGCAGATATTATAATATGCACCTTATTAATCATACTCTCCTGGACAATCTCGCCAAACAAGGAAACCAATGTAACCGCAGAGAAAATGGTTGCAGCAACTAGTATGGGATTATTTTTCAGTGAAACTTTCCCAAACAATACACTAATAAATGCTATTATCAAAAACAACAGCATTGCATAGGAAGATATTCCTGAGCTTTGTTCAAAATAATAGTATCTCATTGATGCAACCGAGATGGTTGACAATAAGACTATCACACCAACAAACAATAAGAAGTTTGTGAATTTATTTATACTTACCTGTTTCTCCATTCTTCTTTATATAAACAAGATAAAACAATACCATACATATAAAATATGTTGTTGCACTAAGTACTCTCGTTGCAATCGCACCATAAATACCCCATATTGGAATTAGAGTAATGCAGCCTAATAGCACAACAACGCCACAAGCAAAAGCACCATTCCTTATTTGACGTCCTTGGCCGTGAGCCCCCAGAAAACGATTAAAAAGATCTCCCAAGCCATTTACACAAGCCGCAGCAGCCAAGTAAATAGAATAAACACTTACACTTGAATATGACTCGTCATATAAAAAACCCACTATATACTTTATCGAAAATGAAAACAGTATAAAACTAAGGATTGTAGCGGCAATCGAACCTTTAAGAACCTTATTATTAATACGTTCTTTCTCTGCAAAACTCCTAAAGAAAGTGGTTCCAATAGTTCCAGGAAGGGTAGCCAGTGGATGAGCAATCGTCAAAGCCAATGTATAAAAGCCAACTTCAGCATTAGTAGCACTAATTTGTCCGAGCGCAATTCCTGCTATATATTGCGTTGAGACACCCATTAAGGATCCTAAGTACACATTGAAGCCATACTTTTTATTCTCCTCATTTAGGATGCGGAATGACTCTTTGATATTCTTAAAAGAAGGCTTTGTTGATATAATGATTGAACCTAGGACAATGATGGCTGATCCATTAAATAGCGCCAGCATCAAAGAAGAAGATGCTCCTATATAACGATAAATAAGAAAAGCAGCTATGCAATAAAGAAGTGATGGGAGAAAACGTGCTAAGGCTATCCGATTTATTTGATTATCTCCTTGAGCCGTTGTATTTATATAGTTGATAAACAGTAAATTCCCACATAAAGGAATTGAAACAAGATAAACTGATGTTAAATCGGAATTGCCTTTACCAATTGATAACACATACAATACAGCCATTACTATCATCAAAAGGACGTTAGTTATGCCAAGTATTGTACACATCGCCCCTCTTATCCTCCGACTATAGGCTTCATCTTTTGAGAGAGCCAACAGACGGCTTCCAGATGTAAAGAATCCTACTAAAAGAATACTTGATACAAAAGAGATTATATTTTGCACATATCTATAATTGCCATACAATTCTGGGACTAGGTTCCGCGTATTGATGACAGAATTCAAAACACCCAGTAATATACCAAGCAAGGAAGATATGTACAGGACAGAAACCTGCTGATATTTATTATTCTTTAATATTTTTCCTATGTTCATATTTGTATGATATCATCCGAGAAGAACCGTTCGCCATTAGGAGACAATGTTCATTCTCTTCTTCAATTCTTCTATCTGTTTTACTCGCTCCTCGAATCTAACACCATCACGAATATACCACGATGACGATTCTCGTTTAGGAACGGCTGGAGCACCAACAAGTAAAGCATTTCCCGGACAATCCTTGTTAACAACCGAGTTCGCTGCTATTGAAACATTATCTCCGAGTATTACGTGCGAGGTAATCTTTGCACCAGATGAAAGATATAGAGCATTCCCTATAACCTTCGCATTATCAGTTATACAAGTAGATGTATGCAAGACCGCGTAATTCCCAACCCGATTTGATCCGCCGACGACAATTGTTCCCCAATGGGGTATCATCAACCCATATCCAAAAACATCCGCACCAATGGAGAAACCGAGTTTCAAGGATAGTCTATGATAACGACGTGACCACAACTGAAATTTGAGATTACTTATTACCCACCCCCCATTTAATTTGCTGATAATAAGACTTATAGCGCATTGCGGCAAGAAAACGCATAATGTAATCCGGAGACAACATCTCCTTTACACGCATACTAAAGGACGGAGTAAACACTCCCCTATTCATCATTCTATCTGCCATCAGATAGAACATCAACTCATTCTTATTGGTTATCATAGGGACTGTCGTTTATTGTTTTCAATTTGAGTCGAGCGGAAGCCATCCCTTGTTTGCCACACCGCCAACTCTTCGTTTTATAACATTTTCGCGCTTGGTACAGGCTTTATCGCCCGGATTTCGCGTGTTTACTGGGTTATGTTCCAGGAGCGATCCTTCCGGAGGCCCCTTTTGTGTGCATATTTTCGGTTAACCTTTAGCGCGTGGCCGGTTGCAGTCCGGCTATTCGACTTGACAACTCGACCGCGTTGGCCGTGTGGATCCCGAAAAAGATGTACAGGATCTCCGTCATCTTCAGTCTTGCCTTGATCCTCCGCATCGCGTATTGTTCCTTCTGCGTCCCGAAGGAGCCTTCCATGGCGGTGTAATCCCAACCTCTGACTCTCTTCGCACATCAGGGCGTAGGCCTTCTCAATGCATTCCCACAGCAACTTCTGGTCTGTCGGATAGCGCATGTCGCTCTCATAATAGGTCACATCCGTGAACATCGTGTCAAGGTCCTTCATGAAGGCTTCCACGCCTCTGCCAGACGGTTCTGCAACTCTTGGTTCTTCAACTTCCCGGCAAGCTCCAATGCAATGTCATCCAGCAGCTTGTAGTTCGTCAGTGGATGGGCCGGGTCTATCACAATGTCGCAGAACATCTGGTAGAACACGTTCCCGTTCAGCACCTCTTTACCCTCCGGGGTGAAGTAGGACTTCCGTCCTCGCTTGGGCATCATGCTCTTATTCACAAGCTTCAAACTCTCCGCCATCTCTCGCAGCGGGAGGATCTTCTTCATCCGTCCCAATTCAGTCTTTTCAAACGATCCACGGAACTCTTCGTAAAAATTGTACTCCGTGAACGGGAGATTTGGTGTAATCTCAGCAAAATTTCGTATCTTCATCATTGTATTTTTGATAATCGATTCCCCCGATTTTTGCTTTCCTACGGCAATTGGGGGAATTTTTCATTCCGATATCAAAGATACAAAATATCTAACAATTTATCAATCAATTTGTTATAAAGTTTCAACAATTCACGACTGCCCCTAATTATGCAAGCATATAGCTCTCGCTGCTTACTCAGTTCGGTTTGCACGATAGTTCATATTATTGTTCATTTATGCACTATCGGCTGCACCTTAGCAATAAGCGAGCTTGCTGCATTCGGTTTGCACGATAGTTCATTTTGTATTTTCGATTTTAATATGATTACTTTCACTATACCCTGCTTCTACCCTGCTTACTGGCTCCTTTCAGGCTTACTCAAGAGTAAGGCAGTAAGCAGGCAGAAGCGATTTTGATCACTGGTACCAAGTTCCGTTTTCTCCCACAGGCATAGTGCAGGCATAGTGTTGGCATACTCAGGCATACTGTTTTAGTATGGCAGTAGTATGGGGATAGCGATGCTGCATATCCTTAAGTCTCTTGCTACTCTGCGTGTAATGCTCTCCTATGGTGTACTCTTGAGCATCCAACTCGTCAGCGATATTGCTCGTGGCGAAGATCAGCTGGTGCTCCTGGTTCGGAATCTCTTTCAGCCGTCGCACAATCATCCGCTGGAAGTTCTTGGCACGGGTCTCTTCCATTCCCTTGTCTTCCATATAGTCAGAGAACATCTGACGGGGATACATCATCGATTTCACCGGCAAAGAGGCAAAGAGCAGCACAAAACGGACCGCCTGAGGTAGAATGTCGAGCTGGCGGAGAGCACTTTTATAGTTTAATCAAAGTTATTCATCTAACGTGACTACAACGACTTCTTTATTACTTTTGATTCAGCAAGCTCTTTCATCGATTCTGTATACTCAAGTCCATCAGAAAAGACAAGAATCTCATTCTTCTTACAATTAGAAGTACACTGAAGCAATTGATACTGTATCATATTCCACTTTGAATAACTTTTCAATATCAAATCATTCATGTCGTAAGAAACCATCCAAGGTTTTTTAATCTTAGAAACAAACAGACTGAGACGTACATGATCTTCTTTATTGAAGCAATTCATATAAAGAAAATGCCCTTTTTCTACATATGGCGGATCTAAATAGATGAATATTTCTGAACGCTTCCTGTTTATACTCTTAATAAACTCAATACCGTCATAATTAGATAATACGATGTCGCTTTTTCTTGCCTCAATAGTTCGAATCTTTTTAATCAAATCCTCCTTATTGAATCTAGCATCAATCTTAAATTTTGCAGTTTGTGAATATCCACCAATGGGTCCCGCATCAAGCACTCCAGAAATATTTGTCCGGTTCAAGTAAAATGTACATTTAGCAATCTCAAACTCATCAACCTCAATTCCCCTTTTATAAATATCCTTGTAATATCTCCAAGTATCAAGGTTCACAGGAACTGTTTCAATCCATTCACACAATTCGTCAGTTCTATACAACACTGCTTTCCAAAAGAGAAATATACTTGGATCTAAATCATTAATATAAATCTTTTGGACATATCCTTCAATCAAAAGATGTAATGCTAATCCCGCACCACCAGCATAGGGCTCCGCATATGACGTTCCCAAAAGGTTGTTTTCATAGAAGAACTTTGCCATAAATGGGAAAATGCAGTTCTTCCCTCCTGGATATCTCAAGGGTGAATAATGAGCAGGTTTCATCTTCGTTTATGTGAGATACTCAACATTTTGCCAACTATAAGTGACATTGCATAGGCTTTGTCATATGATAAAGAATCACTATAGTTATGGGCTCCAGTATTCAATAATTGAGACAACGAACTCTTGGTTACATTGTTATTCGATAGGGTTGTTTTCTCATCTTTGGATAATAGATCTTTACCTTCGTCAAAATACGATTCAATATACTTGTCAAGTTTCTTTTTGTCCTCACTGGCTGCTGTTTCAACAAGAAATCTGAGTGACATTCGTAAAAGAGCAGGGAATTTATTAGACAATTTTTCCTTATTAGACAAATAGTATTCTGCGATAGTCAGGATGTCACGATATAAGTCATTAACATTTCCCATTTTGAGTTCTATAGGATCCCCAAACAAGCAGGCATCTTTCTTTTGTGTCCTCTTTGTTTTTCTTGGAGATTTAACAGCAGGAGACGAAGGTTGGGATTGATCAAACACATTAACAGCAGCATAAGGACTGTTTTTACTATTGTCAATTAGTCGTTTACTTGTTTCATCCAAAGCCTCGTGGACACTGTAACGATTTTTTCTGGTTGAGATGGTTTTATTGTTAATCTTCTCCTTTAGATCTTCAAGTACCCTCTTTTGCCCATCAACTGTCAAGTTCGACATTAATACACCATTTTCTACTTTGAATCCAAGTTGCCCGAGAACTCCATCCGTAAAAACTTCATCTTTTACGAATCTCTTGTTCAGACTACTATTTCCTCTTATGAGTCCAGTGTACTCATCAACAATCAAAAATGTACTCTTAGGGGCATGCATGTATTTGTGCATAAACATATCACGACCTAACACATCCCAAGAGCCAATATCTGAGTGCTTTCTGCACACGCTCTTAAGTGCTATCTCTTGGGAACAAACATTACACGGCAATTCATCAGGGAAGTCTGATATTTTGGAAATATCCAAATCATAACCTTCCGGAACCTCAATCAAGCCCTTCTTTATCTTTCCAAGGAGAATACGTCTGTTACCATCATATACGACAGGTTTACCTTTATCGTATACAACTATCGGAAGCTCACTATAATCATAGTACTCTCCCATATCAGAAACGAGTTTCTTCAAACTCCATCTACCATCAGCATCAATAAACGCCTTTTCTGCCACATCCTGATCTTTTGATTCTGGAGATATAGGATCACGAGGATTCTCCGTCCACAAGACCAGATCTTCAATTCTAATATTTCGTATTTCCTGACTCATAACATCTTCATATATTTAGTCAATCCTATATTCGTCATTATAAACCCTCAGTTTGAACACAAAACCGTGGGGAAGTGACTCGTGTAGTTGCATTCTCTGAAGACTATATATTCCTCTATTGAAAGCCCTGGCGGATTTAGCCATAAGACCGTTTTTTGTCTTATCGCTTAAGCGGCAAGAGAACAAAGCCGTTCTATTTGTATACTGGTCACAAAAGTCGGACACTTCATAGAAACGATTGATGGTCGAGGTTAACTGCTTTTTTGCAACATCCAACTTTCCATCCCGCTCCTCTCCAGTCTTAGGTTGAACAAACCGTCTGATATACTCTGACTTGGTTCGCGTCAGCTCATTCAACACAAGATAGCCAGTACCGATTAGAGGAGAAATTGCGAAGTCACAACTGCTTGGGGTATTGTCTCTTCCATGAATCGTTTTCATAAAATCCTCCATATCCAGAATTTCAACCATTTCATCCTTCCTGCGTATTATCGAAACGCCTTGCCCTGCAAGTTGCACAATGGCAGGTTGCTTATCCTCTATTTCAAAACATATTGAGGCTGGAGATTCTACCCGTAATGACATGATGGAACTGTTCCACGTCACGCCAAAGTGGGCAGCATACTCATTGGTGAGAAAATCAGATAACGAGCTCATACTATTCTACCCCTTCAGCCAATGCATCATAGTCATTATAAATATCTTCCATTATCTCTGAAAGATCAAACGTGTTGATGACAATCTCCCCTGTTTCCTCATCAGTTGCCATCAAATCCATCAATCTCCCATCAGCGACTTTGTATGCAGCTAATTGATTGGGTATAACGTATTGATAGGAATCTCGTCCCTTTTGAGAATAACTGGCTCGTAAAAGCACATTCAAGTGGTTGATGATATAGGGACTGTGGGTCGCAAGCACCAGCCCCATCTCACGCTCTTTGTTATGTTCATGAAAAGTGTATCGAACCATCGTGTCTACCAGGAGCCGCTGAGAGCGTGGATCAAGGCTCAACTCCGGTTCTTCAGCATGAATATGGACGTATTTCGGAAGATTGCCCAGTTCGATGCCCGGATGGTATTTTTCCGTGAGGTTCTTCTCAAAGAGCATCATAATGATGCTCCGACGCATAGCATCTTTGAAAGAGAAATCATTAGCAAAATATTTCATCAGGGTAACCAAGGGAGCTGTAGTCTGTGTACCGGAAGAAGCGAACTTCAATTCGATAGGAGTGTATGAGCCGTCTTTAGGGGATATCAAGAACTTCTTCTGATTATTGCCTCCTTTCTCTATCTTTAAATCCATTCCAAGATAACCGAGATCAATATCCTTTACTAAATCTGTCGCAGTATCGAAATCATTGAATGTCTCATCAAAGTAGAATCCAAAGCTGGAACCGCTCACAAAAGAGCCGCGACTTGCCCATACAGGAATCACATTGCGCATTTCACTAACCCAAGCCTCCTTGAAGAATGTAAGGTCTTCATTGGGAATGTCAACTGCTGCATTCAACTTGCCGTCCTTATAAGAAATAACATATTTTCTACCAGATGCAGCCTCCACCGTGTACTCTATCTCGCTATCCTTTGTTATGAGAGTCTTCATTCCATCCTTCAAGTAGTCCTGAAAACGGATATAAAAAATGGCTCCATCTATTTGCGAGTTCTTTAAATAAGCCCGGATATTCACGCGTTTGTATATATAGCGCATTAATGCTATAATCTTCATCAATGTACTCTTGCCACTTGCACTCGCACCTATTAAAACTGTCAGTGGTTTCAGTTCCTTCAGATAGACCTCTTTAAGGGCACCTATATTCTTAACCTTTAGCGATTCGTGTATCATCTGTCAATTATTTAGTCTTTTGCAAAAATATCATTTATTTTTTACTTGCGACGAGACATACCCATACTTTAACGTCAATTTAACGTTTCATTTTTGCTTTCTGCTCTATACGTTTCTGTTCAACAAAAGGAATGAACTTATCCTTAGCCTCCAGTGCGGCAAAAAGCTTAATGTACTCCTGCTCTTGCTCTGAGCCAGATAGCACACGATTATTATAATGGTAAAGAAGTTTTACGAAGATGTAGTCCTTTGAAACGTTCTTGCCCACCTTCTTTATAAGACGCTTCATCTCGTCAAAACTGCCAAGGTTGATGCAATCCCAAAGGAGGCCAGCCGTCATAAAGCGTTCAATATCGGAACAATTACCATGCATATCCCTTTCGAACTTATCTCTGAAAACCATTGTAAGTTTGGTTGTTCCCATGACATTGTAAAGATAGCGTTGGAATGCCAACGGCATATATCGGAAGAAAAACGGCACATTCTTTACATCCGAAAATGCAGGTGGGAGTTTGCCTTCGTGTCTATTGGCATAGTCAGCCAGGGCCTCTTTGGTGACTACGGTGAATATGAGCGAGTCACGGATGATAGTGTCATACACTTTGGCTTTCAGCTGGATATCTTCTATACCATCAAGATTCCTAAGAGCATCTGCCAAAATAGAGATAAGAAGGTCGGGAGTCTTATGCTCGTGACGGCGAATCTCATCAGATATCTTATTCAGTCGTTCATCACATCGTTGAATTAGTTTTTTCTCGACTTCTTCTTTTGTCGGTTTGTTTTTAAGGACCCTCTGAGTGATTCCTGATTGCACAAGAGGTTTATAGACTTTATCCCCCACATAAAGAAAAGTGAAACAGTCATCAATATTGACAGCCTCGTAGATTTGCTGAGCTGGTGCAAAATACTCTTCGACATCTGCCAATAGGTTTTCTAGTAAAGTCTTATCGTTCCTGACAAGCCCGGCATAATAGCTTATAACACGATCGTTCTTATAGTAATTATTATTCGAAAGAATCGTGTTCTTGAAGGTGGTATTGTCCACCATCCGCTGGGCGAGGAAAAAGTTGTAGAAACAGGCATGAGCAAAGTGAACCTCATCATTGGTTCTAGTGAACAACTTGCGCTCGATGAAATAATCGCCGATACGGCAAGGATCAAACTTGTCATACCCGACAGCCTTGAGAAGATAGTCGGAAATTGTGTCAATATACTCACCATAAGTGAGATTAACGGGATACTTGTCCCTAATTATCTCAGCCAGATGAGCAAGAAGCATCGTCTTGTTTTTGTAATCGAACGAGTTCTGATAGGCATTGTTTAGATTTAACTTTTCGAGTATGATCTCAATGTATATGTCGAGAAGCACAGCCTCATTGATAGGCTCTCGGTCAGCTTTTTCAGTACTCCATAGGTATAACGAAACCGACATGGCGGTGCAAGGCAACGAGTAGTTGCAAAAGCTGGACACCATTTTCTCCAGTTTTGTATTACGCTCGACGAATTCATCCTTTGGAGACCATTTCACCATCAATTGTTTAACCTTGGCAGTGCTGAAGCGTGAGATAAAGAAGAACTCAAAAAGCACCTCATTATGACCATTGATAAAGCTAAGAGGCAATACTCCTTCCGTTTGGCAGTCGGCAGCGGCAATTACCTTGACATTGTAGATATTGACAAAGTTGTAGATTTTCTTCGCATTAAATTTAGTCTCCTGCTTCGGATTGTAGTTGTCAAGGAAGAGAATTATTTTCCCTTTTCCGCAAAGCTCTTTGACCTGTGAAGAATTGATATCCGCGAAGTCCTTGATAAAACTTTCAATGTCCCTGTTCCCAATTAAATTGAAATTCAGATAAATGGGGATTGCATTATACTTGGCAAAATCTTCTACAACTTCCATCAACAGACGGTACAACATAACAGTCTTGCCAGATTCGGAGGTGCCAAATAAAAGTACATTTGATTTGATAGCAAGAAGGTCGGCCATCTCATAGTCTATACGCTCATCATCACCGTGCTTTAGTATGGGAGGTTTTACGAAGGCTTCTTTGAGTGATCTGATAGCGTGCGCCTTCATCGGGATGATGGAGTTGTTGAATTCCGCCACCTTTTCCGATGAAATATAGTCTATAGCATGACGCTTGATTTCTGCTAAAGAACCGGGAACTGAGTGCGGTAAGAAGTCCTTATAGACGCCGCCTTCGCAGATATCGTGGTTTGGTAGATAATTGCGCTCCTTCATATTGTACTTATAGTAGTAGCAGGAGAATTCGCGAGTACCAGCAGAATAATCAATAATTGAGAAACCATTGGCAAGAGCTCCACGCAAGTTGCCCCTGATGTCGTTCGTGTATGAAGGAGCAACATTCATAAACAGAGAGCCCGAGATGGTTGATTTGTAGAAGCTCTCCGACTCGTGTACATGCCCTACAAACAGGAACTGGAAATCTGAATAAACCCAGTTCCGGATCGTATTATTCTCAAATTTGAGCCATTCCAACGGATGGTGCATTACAGCAATCTTGATGTCGCAACCTTCAAGATTGTCCTTGCAGAACTTGTACTGCGGCTCACCAATTGCCAAGCCTCTTTCAAAATCTTCTGTGCTATAGGCGTTCCATACTGTATTGAATGCAGCTACGCCTAACTTTCCTTCTGTTGTTTCGAATGTAAAGGTTAAGCCGAGCATTGATACCTGAACATTATCTTTGCCCTGATAAAACTCGCCTACGAAGTCATTATATTCTTTGATCCTTCTGGAGAACTTGTAGTCACCATCCAGAAGGCTGCTTGTATAGGTATTAATACGCGTTGCTCCTTCCTTTGAAATCATAGTCCGGAGACCTTCGGCTGAAATGTCTTCGTCCGCCTTTCTATCCACTTCGTGGTTACCAGGGACAAAAATGAAATGGTCCAAGGGTAGTCCTGTTTCTTCCAATACGGGCTGGACTACCCTCTCTTTGAATATCCGCAAAGCGTTCAGTACTCCTTTATTGTCCGCACCAGCCTTATTAATCATATCGCCAGAGCAAACGACAAAAGTGTCTCCTAACGAGCAATTAGGCTCTTGATTCTTGATAGTTCCTATCAGAGCCTTCTTGGTGTAAGTCTCCCAATCATTCAAGACGGAATTATCCAAATGGAAATCCGAGATGTGAATAATGCGTATCATATAATTTCCCCTATTATCTGTCTTTATATTCTTGTTTTACCACAGCAAGCAGTTTAATAGGGTTCTCCCAGCCATAGTCCATAGTTACGCCATAGCCCTGTTTGCTGTAATAGGTCTGAATGGTTTCATCGTCGGTCACATCCGCCATAATGGATTCTTCCTTCAAACACACGTATATCTTCTTACCCAAAGCTTTGGTGGTTTGAAAACACTCAGGGAGTCCTGCGCTACACGGAGCATACGCACGTATGGCTTCAATTGTATCTGGTCGCGACCTGTCTCAAAGAGTTTCAGCAGCTCATGCGGGCTTCGGGATGAATCTGAAGGAAGGTTTTAGAAGTCGTTTTCCCGTAAAGGTCGGCATAGAGCGAGAGCATCTTGATTTCAGCCCTCATGTTATTGGCATAACGAATGGCGCTATCCTCAGACAAAATTGCATCTAAAAAAGTTCGCAACTCCGCCATATCCTTGAGGGCAGTACGACTGATTCGCACTTCATAGAGTCGCATAATCCTGACGCACTTGACTAATCAGCTCATCAAAATAATCGTCTACAGACATCGTACTTGCAAGCACCCGATCGCGCACAGAAATACCTGCCGCCGGAGCCACAAAACTCCGATCCGTACCATACGCCGCCACCGGTTCTTCTAATCGTTGCGGTTTCTCTTCAATCTCAGGATTTCTTTTCGTCATAGTTATTTGAGTCGCAGGGGCGTTTCATTCGGAAACTCTAGCCTTGATATCTATTGAACCATTGTTTATCTCTTTTCTTGACGCGACAACGTTGTCAATGCGAAAACTGCAGGAAAGATTCCCGGTCAATCCGGGAATGACATAAGAGTTACTTCATAATAATGGTGCCAACCAAAACACTAGCCTTCATAAATAGGAATCTGTAGAATCTTAAGCCGTTGTATTGCAGCATTCTTTAATAAATCTTCTTGTAAATGCGCCATCCCCTTTAAAGACTGTCGCAGATAAGGACTATCCAAGAAGTGATCCCACGCTATATCAATCAAATCCTTGTTAAGTTTATCAATTTTATTGATAGTACTGACTTTTACTTTACCCTCAGTAAGATCTTTCTCGACATCAATTACATCCCTGCTGGTTAATTTCTCTCGAAACTGAATCAAATAGTACTTATCCTGAGCAGTTGCTGAAGGACTAGCCAATAATGTGTCAACTTCATCTTTTGCGGTTGAAATATAGATTTTAAAACTTGAAAGCCAATCATTAATGTACTGTTGCTGATAATTATTCATCATTTTGCTCAAGTTATTTGTTACACACGAAGAAACCCCTTATATTAATTATTAATTTTTTTAATATTACTTGTTGCCGCCTGCATTAATAATTCTACTTCCCTATTGCAAATAGAAGAATGGACAATATATTCTGCAGATGCAGAAATGTATTCATACGGTTTGGAAATAATCGGACTATCATCATCAAAGGGTACAAGAGAGTCGCCGTGTCCCATTTGTGAAAAATGCTCATACTGGGAATACTCTCGAAAATAGGCATATAGATGCTGGGATAAATCCGAATAAGCATCTATCCCACGCAAATGACTATACATTGTCTTTATGTTCAAACGTCCATTACGCTTCTTAATTGCAAAAAAAGCATTATCATTGATTGTAGACAAATCGACATAAGGGGTAAACACGTCTTCAATCTGCAATCCATACGAAAGTTTCAGTTCGTCTATACCCATCTCTTTAAGTGCTTCCCTATCGGAATACACCTCAAAACGAGATGGCAGTGAACGAACATAGTCAAGATTGAGCCCATTTATAATATCCAAAGCATCTTCTGATTGTAATGACGATATATACAGTCCTTGGATACTGTCCAACAAACAACTACGCAAAAGCAATCCAATCGGAAGTTTGAAATACGGTTTAGTGTTATTATCTCTGATGGACACTCGCACCAACTCTCGGATTCCAGAAGAGTTTGCCTCAATGCGACGGATAAAGCCCATCAATACATCTGTTCGAACACTTCGTTTCTCTATAGCGCAATAAGCAAGCATTGCTTTTCGGTAAAAGTAAGACAATGTTGCCGTTACTTGTCCTAGCTTTAATAGACTCTTAGATTTGCTTATCTCTGCGAGAGCGTTGTTTTTTTCCATTATATGCAAGATGATAATAATAGAATCATCTTAACTAGAACTATAATCTTAACTATTCTAAACACATTAATTAGCCACAGGATCTACCTATTGATAACTATATACCAACCCACCTTGTCCTTTCAAAAAGCAAAAAGCTTCGCTAAGATAGTTCCGCTTAAACATCTGTTCTTTGCGCCTGCTCCAGTGCTGCATCTCTTCAGCAAGGGTGTCAATCACTTCTGCGTCGTCTTCATGTTTCCAATTCCGGAGGGTTGGCGCCGTGTTCAACAGGTAGTCTACCGATGCGAGCAGTTCGAGGGAATAATTGGAATAATAGTCCCTGAGCAGAATCTTTGTCTTTTCGCAAATGCCACGTAAGCGGGCGGATTGTTTGGACTCATCGATAAAGCGATTGGCTTCCATTTCAGCATCATCCAGGAGCCAAATGTAGTCGAAAGGACGGTTCTCCATTCCTCCCATTCCCTTAATATAACTACCATTAAGTGCATAAAGCACGTGAGCCACTTTACCTCCTGAATAAGGTCCGTAGTAATAGGGCTTGAACTCAACCCTGAAAACATCTTCTGCCCCCAGTCGCTGCATGAAATACACCAGTTTCTCAGCTGCGAACACAGATGCGAACTCTCCATTACGCGTCAGATCGGAAAGCAACAGAAGCAACATCGCCCGGGCGGGAGTCAACTTCACCCGCTCCGACTTCATCTTCTCGATGATAACATCCGAAGGCTCGTACAGATAAATATCACAATCCAAATCGCCCAAAGAATTCTCAACCATTTGCTTGACACGCATCCAATCTAATCCGCCATTGTGCGAGCCCAGCGGCGGAATAGCGATCGAACGTATATGACGCAACTCTATCTCTTTGCGGAGAGATTGGAGTCCCTGTTCAATATAAGCATACTCAGAGGGCAGTTTCCAGTGTGTCTTGGTCGGGAAATTGATAATGGTTTTCGGTCCGCTGCTTAAATTGGAATCCTCCACTACCAGCATTTCCCCTATGTGCAGTTCATTTCTCTTGCAGGCGTTATGGTACACACGGTAATTCTCCGGATAAGCCTCTTTGAACTGCAGAGCAATCCCTTTGCCCATCACACCAACGGTATTAACGGTATTCACCAAGGCTTGTGCTTCACTTTCCAGCAGATTTCCTTTTACATAATGAATCATCTTCCGCCCTCCTAAAAATAATATCCTGGCCGTACAGCAACCTTTTCACGGGGTACGCCCATAGCAATCAGACGTTCTGTGGCTTCGTCGTTATATACGACATATCCTTTGATATAATCTACCGCCAAATCACCTTTTACTAACAGTTCTGCTTCCTTGCGACGCTTCAAATCAAGATCTTCTTCCAGGTTCCACTGTGAGGAATATACATCCTGGACCTTCACAAGGCTGTCGATCCGAGGCAAATCCTTTTTCTCAAAATAAGAACTCAGTACACTCAGCGCGTGTCCATCAGTAAA